>Ga0129333_10002020_pt1 | contig 18753 bp, 58 predicted proteins | sample CPB6_08_DNA_FD_94474 | JGI IMG/M metagenome (GOLD analysis project Ga0129333, IMG submission 94474) | Freshwater to marine salinity gradient microbial communities from Chesapeake Bay, USA - CPBay_Sum_0.6_0.8_DNA | ecosystem: Environmental > Aquatic > Marine > Coastal | place: USA: Chesapeake... | reverse complement strand
TTAGAAGCATTTAGAGAGTATTAGAAGCATTTAGAGAGTATTAGAAGCATTTAGAGAGTATTAGAAGCATTTAGAGAGTATTAGAAGCATTTAGAGAGTATTAGAAGCATTTAGAGAGTATTATAAGAATATAACACTAACATTATATAATCTTGATTTAAACACAATCAAATATATACATATAAAGCACAAATATATTTTTTATCTTACTTATGGCATACATTTACTCAATTACAAATCTTGAAAATCAAAAACTCTATGTGGGAAAAACTACACAACCCAACCCATATGATCGATGGAAACAACATTTACAGTTAGCAAGAAATAAGAATAACTTAAATGAAAACAATTCTGCTCATAGTATGCCAATCGTAAGAGCAATCAGTAAATACGGTGCAGATAAGTTTAAGTTTAGAGTCTTAGAAGAGTGTACAGATGATAAAGTCAATGAGCGTGAAACTTATTGGATTGAGAAATTTGATGCATGTGATAAGAATGGATATAACATAACACTAGGTGGTGATGGTATTAAAAAACCACGCCAACATTGGAGAAATCATCCACATAGTAAAGCAGTGAGTTGCTATACATTAGAAGGTGAATGGGTAAGAGACTATGATACTGCTGGTGTTGCTGCTGATATTTTAGGTAATAAGAAAGCAAAAAATTGTATCTCTGCTTGTATCAAGGGTACAACATTTCAAGCACTTGGTTTTAGGTGGGCATGGAAAGGTGAACTACCTAAACTAATAGAAAAAAGAGTAAATGTTCGTGGTAATGTATATGGAATCAATCCAATATTATCAAGAAAAAAGATGTGGCGATCACAAGCAGATGCAACAGAAGAAATAACAAGAAATCGTAAAAGTAATGCTAATGTTTTACTTTCAATACGCAGTCCCAATAATAATAAATTGCAAGTAAATGGATGGTATTTGTTTAGAAATAAAAATGATGCTTTAAGTGATTGGAAACCAGCAGAAAGAAAAGGATTTACAAGTGAGACAGCAAGAAAAGCTGCAACAATGATGAATGAATCTAAAAAAATACCAGTAAGAGGTATAAGCATTCATACAGGTGAAGTGATAGAATTTAATAGTATGAGTGAAGCATCATTCTTTGTTAAGGGAGAAGGGAATTATAAGGCAGTTCCTGGAATTAGTAAAAATATTAAGCGGATTCAAAATGGTGAAACTTGGTGTCATGCTTTTGGTCACAAGTGGTATTACCTATAAATTAATTATTACGGCGTTGGAGTTCAGAAATAAGAAGATCTAAGTCTGGTGTTTTAAGAAGAACAGTATCTGAAATTTCACCAGATAGATCAGAATCATCCAATTCTTGGAGTTCTTCCTGAGTGTAGAATCCGTAGTCAGTCATGGTAATTTGTTTATGATATTTGCAATTTGATCTTCAATACATTCTTCTCCATAAAGAGGAAGTTCTCCTTCTATTGGAGCAAAAGAAATAAAAAATGATTCAAGTACTCCACCAAGAACTTCTTTATATTGTGGATTAAGTGCAATCAAATGGATAAACCATGTATGCATGTATTCATAGTATTCTGGTGAAAGATCAGGCATATATCGAATAATATTTCCTTCATCATCAGTCTCATCAGTAGCAGTATGAGTCAAACTGATGTAAGTATCATAAGATGTCATCATGCAATACCTGCCTTTTGTGCTTGATGTTGGTAATACTTATCCCGTGCAATCTTTAGGGCATGATCCTTGTCTACTGCCCAACAATAAACATAATATCCTGTCTCCCCAGTATGATACTTATATTCACTCTCAGATGGAATGGTTGCATCTTCTGGAGTCACCTGATAACTATAAGGTTCATCAGGTTTTGCATCATCAATATTCACATACCATCCTTTCATACCAGGAGGATAGTCAGGTACATCATCTAATGCATACTCTTCAATTTGAGAACCTTCATAAACAAACTGTGCTTTTTCGGCAAGTTCTTTGGTAGAATAGACTCCAACAACATGATAGTCAGAGTAATCACCTTCAGTCAGAATGTAGACAGTTTTCATGATAAGATCAATAACCGTTCAGAAAATCAGCAAGTGCTTCTTGATACTGTTCCTCAGTGTGAAAAGTACGAAGACCAATGGTACAAGGAAAGGTGCGCTTGGTCTTAGATGGAGTACGAGTCTCCGATTCAGTGTAACCTTTCTGAAGCAGGTGCAGAGCGTAAGGATTGGAGGTCATCAGGTCTGTGTGACTACCTCTACATTATAAGGGTGTTGTGGGGGATTGTGGAGGGGTCTTGTGACAGTTCTTTAGGTGTCCTCTTATCTTCCACGACGATCAAGATTCAACATATAAGTGAGTTTAGCAAGATCTCTGTCTTGTCTCTTTTGAATTGGTGTTCTTTTTCTTCTTTCAACTCTTTCCTTCTCATAATCATCAGAATAACCACTACCAGCGTCTTCTGCCAACTTTGGTGACTTCTTCTTCAGTGGATCAAGATACTTCTCTTTCCATCCTGAAGGTGGTGCAGATGGTTCTGGTTGTGGTTTGGGTTTATAAGGTTGATAGGGTGACCCACCACTTTCAGATATGAATTGTGAGAAGGTTTTCATTTTTTATTGTTATTTAGAAAATTTGCATGAGAGAATATTCTACGATTCACAAACTTCACAATCACTTCGTCATTTTGAAGAACAAATCCTTCATGATTGATTTCTTCTCCATACAGATAAGATTTTGGAGCATTGGTAGATCGACAAAAGTGTAGAAAATCCAGTTTAATACTTTCTGCAACCTTCCAAAGAGAAATCAGAGAAGGATTATCAAACTCTTCAGGTACAATATCACGATCTTCCCAGATACATGCATTAATTTGTTTTTTAATTTCTTTTACTTCCTTTTCAGTTGCAAAAGTAACTGTAGTTGCCATCTGTTTGATGAAACCAATTACATCTACAAAGTCTTCACAATCAATAGTTTGATAGGCAGAATTATCTACAAAATAAACATCATCATCAGACTCAAACTGAGGTGCTGGACCAACTACATAAGCATCTTTCAACTCACCTTCTGTTGCCCATTGAGTATGAACAGATACAATGATCTTCTGGGTGATTACCTCTGGAAAGAGATACGAAATGGTATTAGGTTTAACAATGTCAGAATTGCCAAACCCCAGAAAATCACACTGAAAGATAGAACTTGTGCGAGGTAAATAATCAAAACAATCGTGAAGAATGTCTGCAACTTCACCTTTAAAGTGCGTGTCAATTTCTTCATGAGAATGGCAGAGTTTGATCTTTACTTTGTTAAATGCAGATTTGGTTGATACAAAGAACTTTCCTGTTGCAGGATTCTTACCAAAAACAACAGCAGGACTTCCATCCATTTTGGTAGAAAGATGAAAGTCCTTTGTAATTACATTCAGAGCACGGAAGTCTCCAGTGAGAATAAAATCCTCAAAGTGATCCTGATGAAGATTCTTCATGATTCAGTTGTTATCATAAGGAGGATTGTCAAAACGATGCATCCAAAGAGAATAAGAACGCTCTCGCAATTCCAGAATCATATTGTACTTCAATACTATCAATATCGTGAGTTGTGAGTTTTGTTGTGATTTTTTTTTGGTTCTTCTACTATTTGTGGTGGTTCTTCTTTCTTTCCGTAGAGTTCTTCGTATTTTTGTAGGAGTGGATTAGTCTTATGTTTGACTGAAGAATCATCAGGCAAATCATAGATTTCATTGTAACCAGTGAAATCATAAGCATCAAGAGCATGATTTAGAATATCATTGATTACAACATGCTCTTCAAATGAAAATTGCATTGTGACTGGTTTTTGGTCACAATAGTTGGTTTCATTGATTTCAACCATTGCTGGATCCAAGAGAATACCTCCTTGATGACAGATGTATTATACGATGAATTGGAACCTAAATGATTCCACAGAGTGACACTTAAAAAAGTGGCACAATCTCCACATCAGTGCATCCTTGTTGAATGACATGCTTTTCCCACATGGAAGCATCTTCAATCTTATAGAAAGTTGCGATTTGTTTGGACTTGCTCTTCTTTTTGTTCTTGATGTAGATAACTTGGTACTTCATGTTTATTGTCATTCCAATGATGTATAATAGAAGAAACGTTTACAACGACGCCGAAAATAATGAAAAAGTTTGTAATTAGAATCTGTGAAGTAATGAATAGTCTAATAAAAGCAACTCTATCCGCAGTCTTATTACATTTTGGATGCGATTTTTCACCAAGAGCACAGTAAATGTAGTAAAGTAATCGTTTTTTCCTTTTCATAAAGTTTCATAAACTGATTCTCTTGACCTAATATACTTTAATTCTTTCCATTGATTTGAATAACATAAGACCAATAACCTATCATTTTTATGAAGACTACATGCTTCGTAGTTAATTTGATCCTTTGGTCTTGTATTCACTTCAATCGTAATATATTCCTTGTCAGTGAAGTACACCCATCCTTCTACACCTTTTCCATTATTCCATATGACAAAATCATTTACCTTTGGAATATACATCGCTCTAATGGGGTGAGATTAGGAATCATTGCTGAATATGGTGTTGTATCTGTAATATTCACACACTCACCAACGGTCTTACTATTGATTGGGGCATGGTATTCTTTTGTTTTTGAATTCCAGAATCCCCAAATACTAAGAACATCAGACTTACCACAATAGTTGAAGTGAGAGTGATTAACAATCCAGATTGCAGTAATGTTGCGTTTGAAGTCTTCAAATACATATGAGTAACCTTTTGGTGCTTTATGTGAAAATTCAATCAACATCCAAAACAGCGCGAAGGTAGTTTGGATTATAACCTGCAGAAAGATAATAATTCAAACGCTCATCACACTGCTCTTTCGTCAGTTTTTTTGCGTTCTCATCAATCACTTCCCAACCATTGGTAAACAGTTCTTCAATTCGATACAATTGTGTCATGTAGTAAATGCCTCCAGAATACCAGACTCATAATCATCAACAAGTACAAACTTTTGAGCATTAATAACTCTTTCCATAATACGATCAGTATATCGATCATCAAAAGATTTTTCTTCTGATAGAATTTGAAATGCCTCAGTATCATTTTCGGCAATCAAATTAATCAGACCTCCTCCCTCTGAGGCCGGAAAAGGAACCCAGTAGTCAACAATGTAAAGTGATTTCATTTCTTTGTGTAAATTACTCCTTAATTTTAGATGAATGTCTAAGATTTGTCAATTGTCTCTCAATTTCATACTTAATAGGCAATAGATGAGAAGCAAAGAAAGCAACATACTCTCCGTCTTGAAGAAGGTTGTAGATGTTTTCAGTCTGTTGAAGTGCGAGTATCAATTTAATTTCACGATCCATTACATAAACTCTTGAATATAATAATCAACTGTCAATTCCAATGCCTCTGCTTTTTTTTCAATATCATCCCAAAACTTTTTCATTGCTTCATCATAAACTTTGATTTCATTCTCATCGATTTCTACATAATGATCTGTGAAATCCTGATAGGCGCGGGAGAATTCGTTCATTTCAATGCTTCGTAGTTTGGGCGATTGTAAGATTCAAAAAGATTTGAGTCGCGTTGAATTAAAAAGATGTTCCATCCAACAATAAACCCAAATGCACCAATGATCAAATACCTAAGTTTCATTAGAGTTCAGAAAGAGGGGACAACATCATTTACCAATCCAACCTTAGATCGATCCATCCTCTCCCAGAGTGTGTAAAGTTTATTGTAGAGTGCAGGAGCACTTCCATAATCACGAGCAATGTGCCTTTCATCTACAATTTCTAAATTTTGAAGTGCAGAGAGGATAATACCTATTTCATGCACATTCAGATTTACTTGTGTTTCAGTCATTTAATTTAATCCCAAGAAACGTTTTCAATAATAACACCGGGCATCACATAAGTCCACCCAGTGCCACCAAGTTTGTATTCCCACTTATATTCATATTTGTTATGACTATCCCAAGTCATATATCCTTTCTCTTTATCAAACCACCCCTTGATGGTTAGACCAAAACGATTAGAGTAAATGTTGCGAGTGCGAAGAGCACCACTCTTTTCACGAGTCTCAATCACAACACAAGTATCCTCAAACAATTGACCTTGAGATTCAATTCCACAAGGAGTTTCATATCGAAATGGGCGATATCCTTGAGTCTCTTGTGCAAATGCAGGAGAAGAGAGAAAAATTGTAGCAAGAAGAAGAAGTTTTTTCATAGAATTAATCTTCAATAGGTTCTCTTTTAGATGGATCAATATTTCTGTTTTTTTGATATTTTGTCAATCCTGCTAGAGTAGAAATAAATCCAGTTTCTAAACATTTGTATTTTTTATTAATTGTATTTTTTGCAATATTTTGCCTTTTTTCTTTTGAGAGAGAAAACATTCCCTTTTTTTGTTCATAACAACTTTTTCCCCCCTCCTTTTCCACCGAGAACTTTTGATTCCCTTGATTGCATTTTAGAAGCAAAAACTCTTGTTTCCTTAGACAAAGATTTTGCACCTTTTTTACAACCTTCTAAATGTGCGAGTTTTTGTGCTTCTGTTAGAGATATTTGATTAGATAAAGATTTCCAAGCGATTCTATCATATTCATTTTTCCACAATTTCCATTCACAATAATGAAATATTGCATGTTGAGTTACTGTAACTTCTATGAGATTTGTTTTATTATTTGTCCCACCTCTATGTTTGGGTACGATATGATGCACATGAATTTGGGACATAATCCGCTCTTAAACTGACTGACTTAAGTATTTATGAAGGAGTAGAGAATACTCTACTCCCACCCGAAAAGATGTCAGTCAGTTTCAGGCAAAGTTATTTATCCAACTATTCTCCAGCAAACTACAGCGTTACCTTCTTTTGCTGATGCAATATGAGAAAAAGATGCATAAGAAAGATCCAGGTCAGCATGTGAATAAGGTCCTCTATCATTAATGCGAACAATCACTTGTTTCATATTTTTTTGATTAGTTACTCTAATTCTAGTCCCCATCGGCAAATATGGATGTGCTGCTGTTAGTTTATAAGCATCAAATCGTTCTCCATTTGCGGTTACTTGTCCGTGGAAACCATCACCAACACCATAAAATGTAGCGATGCCACAGGTCAATCCAGCAATCAGTTCAATCATAGTATCAAACTTTTTTGAAACAGATACGGTTCATTATACAGATAGCAAGTTCATATTTCAAGTCCTCATCAATTTGTCCCAGTTTATCCTGCAGAGCATCGGGAATAACTTCGTACAGGAATTCACACCAACGCTCATCCTGATAGATGTAATCAATCACCTCTGAAGTCAGAGCGGATGCCAGATTATTGACTGTTTGATTGGAGAGTGGCATAATCAGATAGGAGTGACTTCAACAGAGCGAATCAGATTGGTGCGGTCTTGTGCCAGATAATCATCGCCAATCTTACCACAGGAAGATCGGGACTGAATGATTTTCTCTTCAAAGAGATTCTCATTCTCATCAGGAACCCAATACTCAATCAACATACGATAAGTGTTCATTTGACGAAAGAAAGATTGTATTTAAAGAGGAGAAGGTTACACACTTCTTCACGGTCAATACTATCACCACAGAATGCGTGACCATGAATCTTGGCAATTCGCATCACATCATTGGTTGCCTTGCGAACAATGGTGCGATTGATTCCTTTGATGGGATACAATTCACCAGCACCATAGAACGACATCACATAATCAATGAAATCGTTGATGAACTCTTTGGAGAATGTGGTGGTAGTCATTTCAGTTACCTTTGATTACAACATCCGTATGAGGATTGTAAGTGCATTTCCAACTAAAACCATCATCACCAGTGCTCATTTTCTCAGTCCAAACACCACCATTCGCAAAACATTCTGTCTTACTATAATGATAGTCTGAACTATAAAGAAAAAGAACACCAATTACAATTCCAATCACTAATAGGATTGAAAGAATGTTAGAAACCAGTTGTTGAGTTTGATAGTTCATTTCAGTTGCCTTCGGCAATTTGATTGAGAATGTGACGGGCAAACTTCATAAAACCATATGCAGTCACATCACCATCATCATAACCATCAAGCATGTCAGTTTGATTGTAAGTGTTGATAATCAGCAAACAAGCATCATACAGTGCTGCCTGATGTTCCTCCTCAGAGTGAAAGGAGATTGCGTTGTAGGAAGGAAGCGTCACGGGTGGTTCCCTTGTGTATGTAAGTATTATAGGGCATCCAGTGGCGTGTGGGATACCCTGTGTACCAGTTCGTCAAGTGGTCGTCGGCATCACCAGTTCGGCAACACGCTGTTCGCCAGGAAGATTCTGCAGACGATCATACATACGCTGAAACTGCATACCCATCTGCATATAGTAGATGGAGAGTGCCTTATCACCATTATCAAAGAGATCATTCTCTTTCTCTTCAAGAATGTCGATAATATCCAGCAGTTGCCCAGAGGTGAATGAAATGGGTTTCATTGAGTTCTCTTGATTACCTTGTAATTATACTGCCTGCATCAGGCGGTTGCCAAAGTACTGTGCCACTTGTGGAAGTGGTTGATGATTCTTTTCTTTAATTTTTAAGCATTCCTTTTACCCATCATTTAGATATTTTTCATATAATTCTTTTTCTTTTTGATATGCTTCTATTTCCCATGGCATTCTATCATAATCATCATCATCCCACTTCATACCCCTCCAACAACGAATGCCTCTTATATCCCTCAAATCACCTTTAATATGTTGATAACAATGATATAATTCATGGAATAAAGTTTGAATATAATTTTTTTGCGAAAGATTAGATTGAATTTCAATTAAAAAATATCTAGGTCTCCAATCACAATCTTGAACTGAACAATACCCATAGACACCCTCACGATTCAGACCACGATGAAGAATCTCAACCGTGATTTTATGGCGTGGAAAGAAACGATTCAAAAACCAAGAGGTAACATCCTCACAGACACGCTTGCGATAACCGTAACCGCTGTGGAAAATGGTGCTCATGGTAAATTTTGAAGAATCTCAAAGGTCAGACGGGTTCCCCAATTCATGAAGACAATGAATGAAGAAAGAAAAATAATCTTATCAAATGTAGTCATCAATAATCACAAGGAACAAAAATCCATTCAGACCATGATCTCACATATCCTGGATTCCATCGATCACCAGGAATATACTCTTCACGATAAATACGACGCCTACACATGGGTTCATAATACCTTGTGGGAACACGATCATAGGTAAATGGTGCCCAGAACTCTCCCCATGTGATTGCGGATGCAGGTAGTGGAAGAAATGTAAGAGGAAGAAGAAGGAGAAGTTTTTTCATGGTTCAACGGGCATACAAATATTGTCCGCTCCAATCAGCATTCTCAAGCATTTGTTCACGGGAGTTGATAATCAGCACATTATAACGCTCACCCTTAGCAGGTGCCTTAATACTTGCCGGTTTGTATACGGAACCAGTTTTCTTGTCAATGAAGGCATGAATACTGTCACGACGATTACCAATGTGCATAAAGATTTTATGATACTTACGACCAGAAGAGTCCAGTGAGTAGTGATAATCATCAGGAGCATCTTTCTGGAGAGCATCACACAGCATCAGACCATACTTAACAATATTAAGATAGATGGTGTTCCGTGCCTCAGCAGAAGCGGCGTAGTCAGCGAAGGTGGTGGTCATAAGAAGTTCCTTGTGAACTACTCATATTATAAGGGGTCCTCAGTGTCCTGAGAACCCCCAATGTGCCAGTTGTTGAAGTGACTATGTTGATTTGAGTAAATGTTGCAATTCACAATATGCTTCTTCTGGATTATCATATATTTTTGTGTATATTGTCTTTTTTCCAGATCTTTGTATTGAACCTTTATACCTATTTTTATAATATTCTGACACACCTCTGTATCCAGTTTTATTTTTAAAAACTCTTTCCAAATTATGATTACTGCAATGAATTTTTGGATCTAATATTTTTAAATTGCAAATCAAATTATTTTGTATATTACCATCAATATGATGAATATGTTTATTATCTATATTTTCACCTAAAAAAGTCCATGCCATTAATCTATGAACACCAATTCTTTTAATTTTGCCGTAATTTGCAATATCAACATAAAGATATCCATTACTCATTTGTATTGGATTTAGAATTTTACCCTTTCTATGTATTTTCCTTACAGAATTTTTATAAGGCATGTATTCACATCTATCAAATGTTCTAACATTACCCATTTGATTAATAAAATATCCAGGGAAAATACTTTGATACCAAATCATTTCACTCATATACTCTACATTCAAGTGCTTCAGGATGAGTGTCGCAATACAACTCAAGTGGTGTAGGATCATGAGAATCTTCAGGATGATGCTCCTTATAAACTTTCAGTGCTTCTAGTTCTTCTTCAGTATGCCTTCTTGCTTGTGGTGAAATTGTAGGGTCAGTTAGAATGTCTTCGTCTTTTTGAATGTGTTGGTCGATGTTTTCCATAGTTTTGTTGCGTATAATCTATTTATTTTTTATTCACTCAGAGAAGATCCTCTCCAGTTCTTTGGTGGAAGTGGATCACATTTCCCCTCCAAGGATCTCACCATAAGTTCGGTAAACTTTTCCATTTTCTGTGCAGAAACTGTTTGGGGAGCATACGTGATTGCGTCTTTTAGGGCAACAAGTTCATCCCATTCGTCTTTTGACAGGACTTCAGTACCAGTTTTTGCGAGAGTCATAAGTTTCTTGCGATGTGTCCCAATATTAGCATTCCATAACATAACTATCTAGAAACTTAATGATTTCTTTAAAATTCGGTCATAAAACTTCATTTTTAATATGTTTTTTAACCTTATACCCCTTATGATGATTTGCTTTTTTATTAGCAACATTATACATTGATCCTGAATTTAAACCATTTTCTTTAGCATAAGTTTTTAAACTATTGTAAACATATTCTATATTTCCATTTGGTGTTGTTATTTCATAGTAAATATGACTATATTTTTCTTCCATTATTTTTTGAAATTTTGCGCGAGTATCTTTTGATTTTCGTTTTCCTTTTAATGCTTTACTTATATTTTGTTTTGATTCTTCACTTCTAACTAGACCTTTAGTTGCTTCACTTATTTTTTGTTTAGTTTCTTCACTTCTAGAAATTCCCTTTAACCAAAAGTTTTTTCTGCCTTTCGCAGAGTCACTCATTCTTTTCTTGGTTTTTTTACTATGTTTTCTACCTTTTAATTTACTCACCCTTTTTTCTATAGTTTCTGAAGATGGGTTACATGGTCCCTCACCCCCATTAGTTTTGTTATAAAGAATACCAGTTCCCAAATCTTTTCTTCCAAAAACAGAAATCATATACTTTTCGTGCTTAAATGCTTCTTCTTCGGTTAAATTTTGTTTGAGAAAGATTATTTTTGATTTATCTTTAGGAAGTTGTATTCCTTTTTGATGTTTTACATATAATCTATTATTCTTTCCCTTACCTATGTAATAGGGAGTTTTATCTTCTCGCAAATATGCATAAGTATAAAACATATTAGGGATTACCATAACTGCTCTTAACTTGGTGGTTATTACTATTTATACAGGAAAAGCACCCGAAAGTGCTTTTTCCCAACCTGAAAAGAACCACCAAGTCAGGCACTATTATTTATTTTCATTATTTTTAATGAAATCTTCAAGAGCATCAAGATCATCTTTGAGTTCTTGTTCCTGCTTTTTATCATGATAGTAGGACCAGAGGGCATTATGGACATCCATCAGATTGTCAATCCAGAAACCAGTGGGATAAATTCCAAGTTTATCTTGGAGTCCACGATGAGATGTTCCTTCTTTTTCTGCATTACACATAATAGTGCAGATTGCCTGAACCATATCAAGTTTATCCTCTTCAGAAAGCATAAAATACTTTCCTACTGCCCGTTGCTTTGCTTCTTCATTTGCCTTTTGCATTTCTTTGCAGGCATCAGAATCCCACCACTCTTGTAGTGCTTTACCAAAGTCATTTGATGTCGCCATGATTACATATCCTGAAAGAAATTTCCAAACATACCGGAATCTCCTGGTTTACGATTTTCTAGTTTATCAAGAAGAGAATCAGTCGTTTGTAGGGTTTCAATACGACTAATCATATCAGCAATCACTGAACACACCATTGGTCTTTCTTGACGCGCCGCATATGCTAGTGCGTTTCGCAAAGATGCTTCTGCTTCTTTCAGACTTGTTTCTACAGATTCACTTAGTGCCATCAACATTCCTCCATTCCAATTGGTTGAGTTACTTTTTTCATAATATAAGACCCTTCTCCATTTTCAATCCACTCTACCTGGTCTCCCTCTTTCAGATTTGCTGCTTCTAGAAGATCATCAGGAAGATTTACAATGACATCACCTGTAAGACCATCAACTTCTGTTGGAAGAACCCACTTCTTGACCTTTGGAGATACTGATGCTCCACTCGTTACAGTTTCACTAGTTTCTTTTATATCAAGTTGTGCTCTCTTATCATAATACTCTGCCTCTCGTAGATTATACTCACGGCACTGTTCTTTCTCTTCATCTGATGCTGCTTTTTCACACATCGCATTCAGTTCTTCTTCGGTATATTGAACACTACTTACCGTTGAACCTTTATATTCTTCTGGATAATAGTTTTCTTCCCAGAAAGAAGTCCAAGACTTTTTACATTCTGGTGAAGAATCGTCCTTATCACAAACTAGATTAGATGTAGTACCCTCATCCCAACCTTCATAATGTTCCCCAAGAATGTGTTTACCATTACCATTCAGAAGAGAAAGAAGTTCATATGCCTGAGATGCTTGATGTTTATATGTGTAATAGTTTTCTTTCACTACACCAACAATCACATCATAGATTTCCTGAGGAGTTGCTTCACCAGAAGACATCGCATCGTGCATCCAGTTAGATAATTGCTCCAATGAATACTTTTTGTAGTCAAACGTCATTTAGGTAGTCCTTAATTGCTTGTTCTATAATAATCTGAATCTCCTTTTGAGTTAGATTATTCATCCACGACCATTTAGGATCATCGGGAGACCAATCAACTGTAAAAGATCCGTCTTCATTTTGTGTTATTGATAATGAATCTTTTTGATTTTCCATCACATATCAACCTCTGTATCATTGACCCAATTTTTCTTTTCAACTTTACGAAGTTTTTTAAGTTCTTTCATCATATCCTTAATCTCTTGGTATGCTACTTCTGGTGACATTTTATCAGAAATTTCAAGACCAACAATGTACTGCACTTTATCACCAAAACGGGCAAGTGCTCTTTCAAATTCTGTCAAAGTTTCATACATCGTAATCAATCCTACAACGTTCAGCAAGAATATCTATACGAAGATCAACTGCCTTAATAGAATTCATAAGTTCATAAAGAGTATTAGTGGTCTCAATATTTTCTTCTTCCAATCTTTTGACATCCATCAAAAGACATTCATATTTTTTTTGCAATTCAATTAGTTTATCATAAACATTATTTTCTTCCACAATTGGTTTGTTGGTGGGAGAAAAATACCAATCAATAAACTTTTTGATCATTTCCCATACTCCTAAGTTGACTTTGAACTAAAATCATTTCATCTTGAAGTCGTATAATACGTTCGTCAAAAGATTTAATCCATTCTATAATCATATAACTTTCACCAGTCTCATCATTTTTGATAGTATAGTAATAATCACCTACATCCTCTTCCTCATAAGGATACAAGCGTTGTTCTAACTCAGAAACTATTCGCCATAACCATATTCTCAAATGCCTAATCATATTACACCAACAGATTTAAGATAGTTACGGTATGCCATAAAACGTTGAAGAGATGGAGTGACACCAAGACTTTCACAACACCTCAAATAAGAGGTAAATTCCCACCAGGGACTTGTGGGGTCAGTGTCACTCATATGATATTCTCCATCCATTAGTACAATTTCCATTTTTATAGTGAAGTCCATAATATATTGTATTATACGATATATCCTTTTCTTCACAGAATTTCTTTAATCCGTTCTTTACAATATAAGAAATACCGATGGGAGAAGTCAAGTAAAAAGTTTTTAAATTACTTGGATTATTTTTTTTATATGATACACCAGTATTTCCAGTAAATTTTCCACTTTTCCATCTTTGTTTTAAAGATTGAGACAATTTTTCCCTAGTATCTGCGGGTAGTTTTCTGCCTTTGAGAGATTTACTAATTTTAGTCTTAATATCTTGATTTATGTCTTTACCTTTAAGTGCTTTAGAAACTCTTTCATTATGAAGTTTAGTCTTTGGTTTTCCTTTTAAAGATTTACTTATTCTTTTTTTTAAATCTTCACTTCTTACTGCCCCACTACTCCCCTCACCACCATCAGTCCTATTATGAAGAATACCTGTCCCCAAATCTTTTCTTCCAAAAATAGCAATCATATAGATTTCATGCTTAAATGCTTCTTCTTCTGTTAAATTTTTTTTGAGAAATATTATTCTATTTTTAGAAGGTTTATTACAATATCTCCCATTATTTTTATATACTCTTTTACCACTACCCTTACCAATATAATAAGGTGTGCCGTCTTCACGCATGTATGCGTAGGTGTAATATTCTTTCATTGTAGGTCTTGGCGAGACTATTATTATTTATTATAGCATATAAGTGGGACTTACGCAACTACATTTCCGCCAAGACCTATAGTTACTGCCCACATTTTATAATTTGTAGTTATCTTTTGTAGAGTAAGTTTTTACATCAAATACCTTTCCGTTTGATTCTTCCTGTCGCAATTTTAAATAAAAACGAGTTGCTGAGATACATTGCTCTTCATTGAGGGATGTAATTAGTCCATTACCTTCAAGATCAGTTGAATCCCAAAGTCCATACTTTTTTTGTTGCACATAAAAGCAATCATCAATTAGTTTCTTTTCCATTCTTTTTATTAAATCCAAAAGGTTGGGATTCTAGTTCTTTTTCTACGCGAAGTTTCTGTGCTAAGGTACAGACATTCTCGGCAACTTTGAGAATATCTTCTACTTTTGCATCATCAGACATCCGACTTTTGATGCATTCGTAGATAGGAAAGAAGATGTCTGTTGCTTCAATTACTTCTTCAATTGTTAGTGGTTTTGTATTCATTAGGTTTTTTTAGGGTTGTTTGTTCAACTGTTTTATGAAGTTGCTTAAGTGCTTCAATAGTTTCTGGGGTTTCTTCAAAACTCCATTCATTACCATTTTTATCTACGAATGTGCGATTAGTCATTTTTTAATATTCTCCAATACTTTTGAAAGGTGCATATCACCGTGATTGTATCCAGAAACGATTATAGCAATAACACACGAAAATAGCAATCCTAAAATCACTAAATTCATGGCCAATGACTTCTTATACATCGTGTTTGCAACTCAGTTGTATGTCTTTCTTTTTTAAATTGTACCGATCAATATGCTTCTTACGGTGCTCTTCGGATTGAAAATAACACTTACGAACTTCTTTACCATCCTTATGAACCAATTTCCAAGGAAACTGATCATAAGGAAATTCTTCATCACTTTTTTCAATTACTTTTTCAACTTTTTTTGGTCGTCCCATAATGTTTAGGTTGGTTGCTCTGCCTTTTGAGTATACACGGAATCAAAGAGTTCGTCAAGTATTTCATTACACTCTTGATACTCAGCACTGTTGAGGACGGTCTTCTCAATCTGATACCGACGCACAGAGTTGTAAATGAGTTTGTATTGTTCAGATGTAAAATTCATTATTCTCCAAGTGTATGAATGACTGGTTTTTCGTGTGCTAGAATACGATACAATTCAGGGTCTTGTGCTGCTGATACAGGAATGAATAAAGACTCTATGTTTCTTAAAATTAACTTCACTCATTATGCTAAGTATCTTGGTTTTTCTGTGTCAAACTGATAAAACTTGACATCCTTCATATCTAGGCACATACGCACAGTTTCGTGCTCTCTGTGTTCTCTTGGTGTTCCTTTATATAGGGTTCTTCGTCTGTAAGAACAATGCCACACACTATAGAAGATTTTAGATTTCTCGTTCATTTGGGACAATGGAGAAAGTATTTGTATTCAGCAAGAGCACCATACTGCCATCTAATTATATCACAGTCCTTGTAGGTGCCAACTACCTCAGCGGACTGTGATTTATCTGTCTCGGTATTACTACCTGATATCCAGATGGTAAGAGCACATAGCAGACAGAAAACAATAAAAACAATACTACCACCACCAAATCCACGCAGAAACTCTTTCAATGCGTCATAATCATCTTGTGTCATTGTTCCTCACAATAAAGAATACCTTGGTTCAAATCAGGAAGACATACCATTCGCATCTTATCACTTGTATGAGGTAATCGCAGTAATGTTACAGTCACAATCACTGACTGACACAGCACAACATACAAAAGAATACGATCTTTATTTTTTTGAAATGGTGCGTTGATTTTATCAGACCATTTCCAATATCTCTCCCAAAAGTTTTTCATTCTTCCTCCCAAGGTGCGGGTTTAGACATAATCTCTTTCAATCGTTCTACTACTTTCGGATCTGGTGGTTCTTCAAGTCGTTTCTGGAGAGCATCAAAATCTTCTGGTGATAGAATAATCTTTTCTGGTTGTGCTCCTTTTCCCCAAAACTTTTCAAACTCCCATTTGTAATTCATATCATCATAACCTCTGTTAATGCTCAACCAAAAGTCCCAATATCTTTGGTGGTCGTCCATTCTCCAATTAGAATGATTTACAAGACGAAACCAAAACCAAAATGGAGTATACTTAATCGGTTTAAATCCGATTATCCACTTGTTTAAGAACACAGGAAAGTCCATTAGCAGGTTTCGTTACTCCAATAATACCTCAGTTTATCACCATCAGCAGAAATATTCAAGTGATAGATTTTACCATCTTTACTATAAACACCAACCCAAAGTGTTTTCTCATTCATACTTTCCAGATGAAACATTTCAATATCTTTCAGTACAATCTCATCGGGATTTTCAGTCCACTTGCTCACTTCAACACCTCATCAACACCAACAGGATGATAATACTCAAGATTAAGTTTATACCTTACAAAATCCTCAAAGTCAAGTTCGTCCCTTTCATAAACACAATGTCCACCATTGTTATCACTTTCTGTGTAGTTTGAGAAATAATCCTCAAAAACTAACATAATAGCGAGAGCACGGGATTGGTCGTGAGATGTTATATGTGTGTGGGGATGCGAAACAATCTTTGTGATACAAGAAAACAACTCCTCTCTTGTATAAGAAAACGCAGGTTTTTCAGAATTCAAACCATAAGTCATTTGAAATTCATCTCCTTCACAATAGAAGTAAAGAAAGCAATGCGATCCTTTGAATATTCAATATCTACACCATAACCATCACAAAAGTTCTCAAGTTGTCGTTCAATATGTGTAGGATAACTGCTATTGAACCTACTATATGTGATGTGTTCAATGAACTCTTGTTTCATAATCTCAAACAGACGCACTTGGTCGTCTTTATCAAACTCTACCTCACGTTCAGTAGGAGAGTGTCCGTTAAATTTGATTTTCATTTCAAACTTCTCCGTATGCTTCAAGAATAGCACGAGCAACAGCAATCGCAACATCTTTGTGACTGATACTCATATCCTCACGAGCACCTCCTTCACAAGAGGTAATGAAGACACCATCATTATCAACGGTGAGTTCTACACGATGAGTTTGATTTTCTGCTTCATCGTGAAGTGTGAAGACATCAATCTTACTGCGGACAACATCAGTGCCAGGAAGGTTAGTATAGAAGTTAGACATTTGAGTTTTGTGTGTATATGAGTATTATAGGGTATCCAGGTCGCCACCGTGGCGTTCTTGTGCCTCTTTCATAACTGTCCGATGCTTCCTGTTGCTTTCTTCTCCTTGTGATTCAATCTGGTTCGCAAGGAGTTTCAAATCTTCGACATAAATCTTATCCGTCATATTATACTTACGGGCAAAAGCATAAAGCACAGCACGAATTGTAGTTGCTTGTAAATGTTCCATACTGGTAAGAGAACCCCATGGAGCAGCAGCACACTCATCATTGTAGTATTCGTTATACCTATCAATCAATCTCATGATAAAAATACCTTTAGTGTGCGTCCGTTGTCTTGTTCGGAAATTTGAACATTAGAGCAGTCATATTGAACAAACTCTCGTCCATTCGGTCCAATTACCTCAACCCGATTGATAAGTGGATAGTTCTTGATGTAGTCTCCATTCGGTGCTTCATAATCCAAATGACCTTCATTCCAAGGTTTCTGTCCAAAGTTTTCATAATCAATTCCAAGTGATTCTAATGCTGCTTTGTTTGCTGCTTCTCTTCGTTCTGCTTCTTCAAAAAATTCGTCAGGATAAGGTTCGCAGTCCATAAGAGTTCCTTTGATTTCTCATATTATACAGCAAAGGGCACCCGTTTTCAAGTGCCCGTGTGCCAGTTCTTCAAGTGTCCTCTTTCTTTTGCTTTTCAAGAAGTTCTCTCAGTTTTTCTCTACCATAATCCGTTAATTCCTTTTTAGCATTTCTCAAATTATCAATCTCCTTTTCAGAAAGAAAGAAACCATCAGGAATGTGCCCGTATTCTTCACTCATCTCTAATCTTCCTCAACCATTGAGCAAAGTTATTCCAGTGTCCGTCATTCACTTCTGTTTGGAGGTCAGCAGCACGGTTGTCTTGGTTCATTTTATCAACCAAATAACTTATCTC
>Ga0129333_10002019_pt1 | contig 18757 bp, 30 predicted proteins | sample CPB6_08_DNA_FD_94474 | JGI IMG/M metagenome (GOLD analysis project Ga0129333, IMG submission 94474) | Freshwater to marine salinity gradient microbial communities from Chesapeake Bay, USA - CPBay_Sum_0.6_0.8_DNA | ecosystem: Environmental > Aquatic > Marine > Coastal | place: USA: Chesapeake... | reverse complement strand
CACCATGCGCGCCTTCCGCAAGAGGACGTCGTGGCGCGTCCCCTCGGGCGCCGCGGCCACGTCCTGACATGCCCCGTCGAGCGCCCGCGCTGCCCACCTGGCGAAGCGCGACTCGTCCACGGCCGCGGCCGGGAGGGCCGTGTACCGCATCCGCGTCTCGGCCTTCTGCCGCTCGCGAGCGAGGACCATGTCAAGCAACCAGGGCGGAGCCTCGACGAGGTCGTCGACACGCCCCGCCCAGACGTACGGGGCGCCCGTGTCGGGATGGATGCTCGGCCACGCGACGACCTGGCCGCCGTTGCCCTTCACGTCGATACCTGGCCGCACGTCCGTCGCGCACGGCACCTCCACACCCTCCGGCATGAGCCAAAAGAAGTGCAGGCCTCCCCCTCCCGTCCGCGCCATGAGCGTCCGCGGGAGCTGCCCGTGCTCCGCCTGCATGGCCGCGAGGCTCTCCAGGCCCCCGTTCCGCGGGTCCACGTCGAGAACCCAGAGCCCGCAGCCCTGGCGCCCCGTGACGAGGCCCACGTTCCGGCCAGGCGCCTCGCCGAACCACTCCTCCACGTCCGCGTCCGTGCAAAGCCGCCCGCTCTGCCAGTTCTTCGGGAGCGGCCGCTTCCCGTCCAGCGGCACCACCGGCCACCCCCGCCGGACATAGGCCATCGCGGCCCGATACACCGTCATGTGTCACCCCGTATCAGCAGCCGTTCGAGCTGCTCCCAGTCGTCCGGCCGAAGCTCCCAGAGCATGTCCCCGAGCTCGCGGCCGGCTTTGTCCAGCGCACGTCCGAAGAGGCGCCCGTCAATCTCCCCGACGACGCGGAACCGCCCGCGCTTTCCTTCGAGGACGTACCCAGAGAGCCAGTGATTGTAGTTGAACTGGTGCGCGTCCCGCACCCGACGCGGCGTCATGGCTCCGCCAAGGTGAGCCAGTCCGCCCACCGCATGACAAGCACGAACTCATCAGCAACGCTTACACGTTGCCAGGGCGTGCAGACGGGGCGCTTCCAATCGTCGGGGCGCACGAGGGCCAAGGTCTCGCCGTGGTTCCGCTTCACCACGAGGAGGGGCTTCCGCCCCACCGCCGCGGCCTGGCGTGTCGCCTGCGCCCACCATGCGGGCAGCGGGCCGACGACAGGCGAGCGCCAGAGGTGGCCCTCGTCGAAGGACTCGTGCCGCTTGCACTCGACACACCACGCGAAGGGCGGCCCCGAGGCGACATCGCTCCGCATGATGGAGAACTCCCCCGCCGTGCCCGATGCGCCCGCCCCGCGTTGTCTGTCCGTCTGATTGCGCTCGACGAGCCAGCCATCGCCGAGCCACGCGCGGAGGTCGCGCGCGATGGCCTGCTCGAAGGTCTTGCCCTTCGTTCGGCTGTTGACGCTCATGGCGTCACCGCGAGGCGCGTCATGGCGGACACCGGCCAGAGCCACCCCGTCTTTCCGTCCGACCAGTTCTCGACGCGGCGGCCGGCCTTCTCCGCATCGTCGAAGCGGATGGCCCGCCACACCGGGCCGGGCACGAGGTGGCGCACGTAGTCGCCCCAGTCGGGCAACCCCGAGGCACCTCGAGGCGGCTCGGGAGGTGCCCAGGTGATGTCGTCGCCGGGGATGGTGAGCTCCTCGCACACGACAATCCAGAGCGGCGCGCGCTGCGCGAGCTCGCGGTAGTCGCCGTTGAAGAGCCGGAAGTCCATGCCATGCTCCCATCCGCGCGCGTCCCCGCGGTACCGGAAGCCGGGCCGGCCCTTCGTCTTCACCTCGAACCACTGGACGGCGCCGGCGCCGTCGATGGAGAGGACATCCGCGGCCGTGACGCGGCGCTCGCCCACGTACACCTTCGGGGCCTTCCCCTCCCCCGCCGCGTAGACGGGGACCACCTGGTGGCCAAGGCGCGCCAGGTGGCGGAGGAAGTGCTCCTCCCCGCGACGCCCTCGTTCCAGGTTCGCTCGGAATGTGGCGTCATCCATCGACGACCTCCGCCACGATGCCGAACCGCGCGAAGACGCCCGCAAACGTCTCGCGCCGGTGGCCGATGTAAAGCACCGCCTGCCCTTGGAGGGGAGCCCCGCGCTCGCCGTCCGGCTTAAGGAAGCGGACGCGGCCGGTTGGGAAGCAGAGCATGGTGGCCACCTGGCAGATCGTGGAGAACCACCGCGTGTCCGTGGCGTTGTTCACGAGGACCACCGCCTGCTCCACCGTGCCGGCCTGCACCTCGTCGCGGAGCTTCTCGGCGAAGCGTTCCACGAGGCCCTTCTCGTAGGGCGGGTTAATCCAGAGCCGCCCCGCCCAGGCCTGCGCGAGGCCGTCCTCGGCGGCCGTGAAGATGCGCGCCGCGCCGACCGTCTGGTTTGCCACCTCGGAGGAAGCTGGGTCGAGGTCGATGCCGCCCATCACCATCCGCGCGGCCTCGATGTACTCGGGCGGCGTGTACCACTCGTTGTCGCCGCTGTTGTTCGCGACGTGCGGCCGCTTGACTTCGCGGAGGGCCTCGGCGCCAGAGGCGCCTCCCTCGACGAGGTGAACGACGCGGCGTTGCTCGTCGGCGTCAAGCTGGGTGGCCTCGGCCGCGGTGGACACCGCCACCTCGCCCTTCTCCACGGCCTTCACAAGTTCCGGCACGCCGGCCTCGATGACCTTCGCGGCGTGCTCTACCGTCCGAGGAGAAACGTTCACCGAGCGAGCCGCCTCGTCGCGGGCCTGGGCTGGCGCTCGGATCGGTTCAGGCAAATTTGCCTGGACCGATTTTCGGTCGCCACCGTTCGCGCGCTGCCGCTCCTTCGCCCTCGCTCGGAAGTACTCCAACGTCCGAGCCGCCACCATGGCCCGCTGCGACGTGTCGAGGTGGCGCCTCCGCAGGTTCACGGAGAGCACCCAATCCACCGGGTCTCCGCTCCCCTCCCACTCCACGAACTCGGGCTCCACGCACCCCAGCTCGCAGGCCGCCAGACGGTTGCGGCCGTCGAGCACCTGGCCATTCAAGAGCACGATGGGCTCGCGGAGCCCGAACATGCAGATGTCGTCCGCGAGCTCGCGCAGCTCCTCGGCTCCGAGCATGGGGAAGATCTCGGCCGCTGGATGGGCCTCGTAGCGGTTCATGAGGCCCTCACAAGTTCGTAGCGGTACGCCCCCGCCGGTTTCGTCCGCGTGGCCACCCCGAGTTCGACCAGCTCGCGCAGAATCTGCGCTGCCGTGTTGGGCTGACAGTCGGCCTCATGCGCGAGGAGAGACGCCGTAGCGGGCCTCGAGCGGCGCTCGAGCGCCTCGATGATGCGGGCAGTCGCCGTCATGGGTGCGCCTGCCCGAGGGCGTAGTGGTGCGCCACCTCGCAGAGCTCCTGAGGCGAGGCCTCGTAGAGCTCCAACGCCTTCCGCAAGAGGACGGGCGTGGGCCTCTTCGCCCCCGCCTCCCATGAATGAACCGCTACCCGCGTTACCCCGAGGCGCCTGGCCGCCTCCGTCACCGACAAGTCTGCACGAACACGCAGCTCTTTCAGCCGTCGCATCGCTACCCCCGCTGTATTCTCACGGAATACTATTACGACGAATGACGAGGCGTCAACTCACCGAATACAGACGCGCGCGAATACTTCCGCGACATGTCGCGCGACCGTGAGACCATCGCTGAGTACGTCCGCAGCCTGCGCAAGACGCAGGCGCTCTCCCTCCGGGCGGCGGCCGAGAAGGCTGGCGTCTCACACGCCTACCTCGACTCCATCGAGCGATGCAGGCCAAACGCGAACATCACCATCGACACGCTTGGAAGCATCATTCGCGCGCTCGGCGGGAACGTGACGCTCGTGTTCGGCGAGGCGGACGGCCTCACCGAGGAAGAGTGGGGCCGCGTGGCGCTCGTGTCGCGCGCTCTACTGGCGGCCCGCGATGACGCCGCCTTGGGCGCCGTCGTCTATGCGGTCCTCGACATGCTGGAGGCTCGCCTCACGCAGGCAGAGCGGAAGAGCTAGCCAGCGCAGCGCGAGACCCAGCTCCTCATCAGTGTAGTCCGAGCCCGCCCCATAGAAGGCGGCGAGAAGGCGGCGGCGTGTGGGGTATCCCCCCCCCCAAAGCTGGCCGATTATTGGCGTTCCTGCTTTGCTATTGCCATGCATCACGCGCACCTTCACCTGTTCCTCTCCTGTGACCGTCGAACTCAGGGCCCGAGCATGTGCCGCGTTACGATGATTCTCAGGGCGCCGTGTAGTTCCTGGCGTTCAACCTACACCGGAAAAATATCTGTATTCTAACCGTTGACGCTTGCGACGGGCTCCCATAGTATTCTGCGAGAATACAGGAGCCCCACAGTGAAAGTCTACCAAGCCATCAGCGCCGTCCAATCCGCGCTCGCGAAGCGTGGCATTGAGAAGAACCGGAAGAACATCCAACAAGGTTTCGCTTTCCGCGGCATTGACGACGTGTACGCGGCGCTGGCGCCGCTGCTCTCCGAGTACCAGCTCGTCATCCTGCCCCAGGTGCTCTCCCGCGAGGTGACAGAGCGCCAGACGGCGAAGGGCGGCACGCTCATCTACACCACCCTCCGCGTCCGGTACGACTTCATTAGCGCCGAGGACGGGAGCCGCGAGGTCGTCATCGTCGACGGCGAGGCCATGGACTCGGGCGACAAGTCGACGAACAAGGCCATGAGCGCGGCCTACAAGTATGCTTGCTTGCAGGCCTTCTGCATCCCCACCGAAGGCGACAACGACGCGGACGCCTCCACGCCGGCGCCCGTGGTGCCGCGTGACGGAACGCTCGCCAGTGGCGTGCTCTGGACGGTGGAGGAGGAGAACGACTTCATCACGCGCGTCGGCGAGCTCGGCTTCCAAGCCCCGCATGTGGCGGCCTGGGCTGTGTCCATTTCTGGCGCTCACCCGTCTGTCATGGGCGCCGAGCGCCGCAACAAACTCCTCGGATTCCTCGCCACTGACAAGGGCAAGGTCGAGGCTGCCAAGTACATCACCGCCAAGTTCAAGGAGACTGAGTAATGAAGTTTGATTTCACCCAAGACGAAGCCCCTCGCCAAGAGTCCAAGTACCTCGGAGCGGGCGTCTACCGTGTCGAGGTGATGGAGTGGCGAACCGCCACGACGGACAACCTCTCGGAGTTCTTCGAGATCACGTTCTCGTGTCTCACCTCTGGCAAGGTTCACAAGGAGCGGTGGTACCTCTCGGAGCGTTCTCTCTGGCGCTTCAATCGCGACATGAAGGCCGCCGGCATCAAGTTCCTCGACTTCGAGGACATGAAGGGCACGGACAAGACGCTCAAGGCAAACCACTACGAAATCGAGCTCACCGCCAAGCCGCCCAGGGACGGCAAGGTGTACCACGAGGTGAAGACGATTCGCCCCGTCACGAAGGTCGCCGCGCCCGTCCAGTCCAGCGACGAGGAGATTCCGTTCTGATGTCAATCATTTATATCGACATCGAGACGCTCCCCGCGGATTGGACGGACGAGCAGAAGAAGGCGCACGCCGCGAGGAGCGTGCCGAAGAACTACAAAGATGAAAAGGTGATTGCCAAGTTCATCGACGAGAACGTCGTGAAGATGCACACCGACACTTCCTTCGATTGGAGGTACGCGCGCATCCTCGCGATTGGAATCGCTCGGGACGACGAGCAAGCGCCGGATGTGTACTACCAGGCAGACGCCACCGACGACGGCCTCCGCACCATGCTCGACGCCATCCTCCCCGAGTTTGTCGAGGCGCGCGGCGCCATCTCCGTCTGCGGCCACAACGTCGCGGGCTTCGACCTGCCGATGCTGTGGCGCAACGCTCTCCGCCTCGGTCACCCCATCGCGAGCTACCTCCCGTCCAGTCGGCGCGACTCTCACCGTGTGATTGACACGGCCGAGCTCTGGCGGTGTACCGACTGGAAGGGGAGCTACTCGAAGCTCTCGGACATCGCGGCCTTCCTCGGTGTCGGCGAGAAGCTCGACGGCATGGACGGCTCGAAAGTGTGGCCCATGTGGCAGGCCGGCCGCCACAACGAGCTCATCGAGTATTGCCGCCAGGACGTGGCCCTCGTTCGCGAGGTTCACCGGCGGCTGGACTCGTGAGCCTCCGCGAGTTCGCCGCTCGCGAGGCCTTTGGCGCCGAGGTGGACGCGGCGCGGAGGGAGCGGGACGCCATCGTGGCGTTCCTGCTCACCCTCGCCGAGGGCCTCTCCTACGCCGACCGCGTTCGCCTCAATCGCATCTGTACTCGAATCCAGAACAACGAACACCGGAACACCAAATGCTAACTATGCAAGACCACACGGAAATCGGGCGCTATCTTTTCTCGGGCGCGCTTTGTTGGGCCTTCTTCTACACGATGTACGTCATGGTGCGCCATGCGGACTACTGACGACATCCGCGAGATGCTGTGGACTCAGTACCAGCTCGGGAAAGAGCACGGAAAACAGGAGGAGCGGTGGAACGTCATGCGCTGGCTTCAGGGTAAGCGCCACGTCGGACACCTCGAACAGGCGTGCCTGGAGGCCTCCGTCGAAATCGTCCGCGGTGACCACGAGGTGAAGCCATGAGCCGCGTCGAGTGGGCAGAGATGGCGAACGGCCTGTTCGCGCGTGTGGGCGGGTTGCTCTGCCTCGTCAATCCAACGCAGCGCCCCGACTTGTTCTTCTGGGAGGCGTGCGCGCCTGAACCCGAAGACGACGTGAAGGGCCGCGCCAAGACGCTCGCTGAGGCGCTCCGCCGCTGCGAGGAAGCAGCCCGCCAGGTGGCGCCATGAGCGTCGACGTAGGAGCGGTACGCGCCGCCGTCGAGGGCGAGGGCGCGCTTGGCATGGCCGTCTATGCGGTGTGTGACGAGTTGGAGTACTTGCGCGGGGAGCGCGCCGCCGTCGTGGCGTGGCTGCGCCGTCAGGGTGGGCGTAGCGCGTGGACGTTGACAGACGCCATCGAACGCGGCGAGCACCGCCGCGAGGGGGAGCAATGACGGACGAACTCATGGAGCTTGGACGCCGCGCCGTTGCGTGCCGGGGTTGGCGGTGGATGCCCGGCATGGTCACCATCCACGGGGAGCGGGTGGTTGCCGTCAACCACGCGGCTGAGTGGCTTCACCTTGCCGTCTGCTCTGACGAGCCGAACCGTGGACGGCTGGTCTTCAATCCTTGGAAGACGTGTCTGCCTGACTTCTCCGACGCTGCGACGCTCGGCTGTTTGCTCGCCCTGGTTCGGAAGGCGTGGGGCGACGAGCGCGCCAGCGCCAACGCATCCCCGTATGGCGACGGTAGGTGGGGAGTCGTGGACAGCAACGCTTTGAGGTTCCACGCAATGGGCGCCACCGAGCGCGAGGCCCTCGTCGCCGCGTTGGAGGCTGCGCCATGAGGGCCTCCACCTGGCACACCCTCGGCGACCTCGTCGCCTGCCTGTACGACGCCCTCGCGCCTGCTCTCGGCGCGGAGCTGGCGTCCGCTACCGTCGCGCTCCTGGTTGAGCACGGCGTCACCGTGGGCGACGTGTCGTGACGCCCCGGCTTGAAGCACTCGCCCGGCGTGCCGTCGCGTGCGGCCGGTGGCAGTGGCTGCCGGGGATGCTCGCGTTCTGCTTGAACGACGGCACCGCCTACCGGCTTGTCGGCTCTGAAGAGCAGCCCAGGCTGTCTGACGGAACGCTCCTCCCCAACGCGGCGGAATGGACTGTACCGGGCTCCCTCGCCGTGCGCTACGTGCCGGACCTCCGCGACCCAGCGACGCTCGGCTGTTTGCTTGCCCTGGTTCGGAAGGCGTACCCGAACAGACGATTCATGGAGGACGGATGGCGCATGAATAGCGCCTTGTTCCTCATGCACTGTGGGCTGGATTGGGACGTGCGGCGGCGGTGTTTTGGCGGTGACGAGAAGCTGCAGGACGACGGTACTTGGGCAGACAGAGGGCCACGAAGAGGCTGCGTCACTGGTAAGACGGAAGCCGAGGCGCTTGTCGCCGCCCTCGAGGCTGCGTCGTGACGTGGGAGCGCACCCCGTGGGGCTGGCGCGCCGAGGTGCCGGGGTGGACACTCCGCGTGCGCCAGGTGGACGAGCTCGGGCTCCGCTGGGAGTGGGAGGTGTCTCACTGCTCCTACTGGGTCGACGTGGGTGACCGTGCGCGCTCGCTCACCGAAGCGCAGGACGCCGCACTTCGCATGGTGCGGAAGATGGAGCGGGACTGATGCGCTCCGGTGTCGCGATTGCGGAGGAGCTCATCACGGAGACCGAGGCGACGCGCCGCGTGCCTGGTCGCGACTCCGAGGTGCGCGCCTGGTTGCGCTCGCTTGGCATCGCGCGCCGCGGTCCGACAGGCGGGACGCTCTATCGCTGGTCGGAAGTCGTGGCGGCGGTCCCCCTCCTGGCAGAGCCAGAGCCCGCCCGCCCGTCGCGACGTGTCACCGCTCGGGCAGAAGTCGCGCCGCGACGTGTCTGCGTCGGGTGAGGTTCCCGATGGAGAAGCCCGAGCAAGTCAAGATTGAATGGCTAAGCGTCAAGCCGGAGCGCGCTCCGACAGCCCGCGAGCCACGGTGGTGGTGGCGAGGCTACTACTACGTCGGTCGGGAGACGCGGCACGTGACGCTCGGACGCGCGACACGGGAGGAGGTGGTCGCCCAGGCGGCCGCGTTCGTCGCGAAAGGGAAGCCGCGCGACTCAGTCCGCGTCGCTCCTGTCGAGGCGAACACGGTGCGCGACGTGTGCGAGCTCTGGCTCGGCTACCAAGAGGCGCGCATGGAGGCCGGGCAACTCGCCCCGCGCAGCTTTGCTGCCTACCGTGCCGCCGTGGTTCGCCTGGTCAGCTCACGCCGCGCTGTCTCGCTCGGCGACTACCGGACAGACGACCTCACCGATGCTCGGGTGGATGACTACGCTCTCGCACGGGCGCGCACAGACGCGCCAAAGACGGTCAACGACGACCTCTCCATCTTGCAGATGGCGTTGAAGTGGGGGCGCCGGCGCGGCCTTGCGCCGCTGATTGAGCTTGAACCCGCCCGGCTGGCCGACCGGCCTGTCCGTCCGAGCCGCACGCCGACGGCCGCGGACCTGGCTCGGCTGGTGCCCCACCTGCCCCCGCGCTACGCGCTCCTCGTTGAGCTGATGCTGGCGACGGGGGCCCGCGTGGGGGAGGTCGCCGCGCTTGAGTGGGAAGACTGCGACCTCGAGGCTTGCGTGCTCATCCTCGGGCGCCACCGTGGCGCGTGCAAGACGGGCGCCCGCGAGGTGCCGATTGCGAGCGAGCTCGCCGAGGCCCTCAACGCATGGCGGGCCAGGCCTGCCGAGCGTCCAGCCCGAGGCGCCCCCGTCCCCGCCTCCGTGCGCGACCGCTGGGTCGTAGGAGTGCGCCCTGTCACAGCAGTCTCTGCGCTTGTGTCGCGCCACCTCCCCGCAGCGTGCGAGGCGGCGGGCGTCGAGCGGTTCACCTCCCACGGGTTCCGGCGCCTGGTGAGCGACGAGCTCGGCCGCTCCGGCGTAGAGCCCGCCGTGGCCGCGTCTGTGCTTGGGCACTCGCCGGAGATGATGGTGAGACGCTACCGCCGCCCCACCCTGGAAGACAGGCGCCTGGCCGTGCGCCGCTCCCGGCTGGGCTCGCGCCCACTCCGCCCCCACTAGGGCAAAGCGCCCCCACAGTGGGGGCAGGAAACCGCTGTAAGTGGTTGAGAATACGAGCGCGTCTCAACAAGGCGTATTTAGGTCGCGCGCTGTTGTGGCCGTCTGTTTTCAACCACTTACAACGGCGGCCTCTGCCGTGCCGACTGCCCCCACAGGCCCGAAACGGCCCGATGTCCCCACAGTGGGGGCGCCCGTTACGGCTTCCACTCCGAATACTTCAGCCCGTTGAACACGAGCTTCTGTCCGCAGAGGTTCGCCGCCCGCCACGGCGCGCCGAGGCTCAGGTGAATCCAGGTGGGCGGCTTGTCTGGGCTCCGGCCTTCGAGGATGACCTGGCCGAACGGGAGCTTGGACTCAAGGCACAAGTAGCGCATGACCTGGTCAAGGGTCGCGCCGGGACAGTGGAAGTCCGCAGCCTGGCCGACTAGGTGCTGGCTACTGGTTGAGCCCCCTATGGCTTTATTGAGAGCCGGCCCGCGGAAGCCGGAGTGGATGGACACCGGCCCGAACTTTGCGCGGACGGGCTCCAAGAGCGTGGTGCAGAGCGCCGTCAGCGCGGGCAGGCACGCCTGGGCCTCGCGGCGGTTGGCTTCCTGCAAGGCCGTCTGGCCCGTGCGCGTGAGTTCCTCGAAGGTGAAGTGCGGAGAGAGGTTCACTTCGCACCCCCGGCCTTCTTCGCTTTGAGCGCCTTCTCGACTTTCACCAGGCGCTCGTCGAGCTCGTCCGTGGACGGCCCGCCGACGGAGAGGGAGCCGGCCTTGCGTTCAAGGTTCGACACCTTTCCGCCCAGCTCGGACAGGCGGAGGTCCAGCTCGCTGTGCTTCGCGATGCACGGCGGCGGGGAGGCCGTCGGCTGGGCTTTGAGTTCAAGCTCCTTCATCTTGAACTCGTGCGCCGCGTCGGCCTTCTTCTGGTAGAACTTCCAGGCCGTCCCGCCGCCGAGGATGCCAAGCGCCACCAAGCCGAAGACGAGCATGGGGTTATCCCCGCCGAGCTTCGCCAAGTCCGCCACCTCGCCGAGCTGGCCAGCGGCGCTCGGTTCCGGCGCGACGGTGTGCGCCTGGGTGGGAGGAGGAGCAGCCGCGACGGGCGGCGCCTCGACGTGGGCAGGCGTCTCGACATCAGCGGGCGTAGCGGCGGGCGGCGCGGGCGCCTCGACGACGGGGGGAGGCTCAGGGGCAGCGGGTTCGGGGAGTGGTTCCATGGGCGTGTCCTCGTAGTGGAAGCGGAAGCAGAAACCGACGCCGAGTACGCAGTCTCGGAGGTTGACGACGCGGCCGTCGGGGAGTTCGAGGCGGCCGTCTTTGAGCAGCTCGGCGCACTCGCCGGGCGCGAGAAAGCAATCAGCGCCCGCGGAGGGCGTCACGGTCTTCGTCCGAGAGTGTGACGCGGAGCGTGATGCCCTTCTCCGCGAGCACCTTCACGATACCGGCCACCTGGGAGGCGCCGTAGCCGAGCGCCAGCGCGATAGCGACGGTGGGCGAGGAGGCCGCGAGCTGGGCCACCTGCGGGTCTCCGCCCCCCTGGCCTGGCGTCTGCGCGTACGCGCTGCACCCGAGCACCAAGCCCCACACGGCGACAAGCGCCACACCCCACCCTATGCGCTGCATCATGCGCCCCCCTCGGGGACGGACTGGCAGAGCACCAGGGCGCCCCCGACGTAATACCGCACGAAGCCGTCGTGCTCGGCATCTGGAAGCAGCGTCAAGCCTGCCGGAATCTCGCCCACCGGAACGGCCGCCGGAACGCTCACCGCGTCCGCACCGAACTCAGCACAAATAGCGAGAATCTTAGCGAAAACCATCAGCTCACCTTGAAGCCGAGTGTATCACCAGTCGAGGGTGCATCGTTCGCTGAAATCGTAATCCATCGAGCGGTTCCGCCTTCCGTCTTGATGGCGTTGCACGCATACCGCTCCAGCATCCGCATCCCGCGGAGGTAGCCGTACACTTTGAAGGGCGAGGTGTTGTCCGCGTAGACAATCGGCCACGGCCTCACCTTCCCAGACGGCGACGTGACACAGCCGTCCACGCTGCTCATGAAGTTGTGCGTGCGGCGCATGAGGCGCCAGGTGCTCTGACCGGGGAGCTTCATGCCGACGTGGACTCCGTTCGCCAAAGCGTCGGTCCCAGTGAATCGGGCCTGCTGGCTGAATATGTCGGCAGTGATGCCGGCGTTCGAGCCGCCGCTCGTGATGATGCCGTAGAGCCGCCCGTCGCTCTCGCAGTCCTGCGAGTCGGTGCTGTCGGGTTCGAGGATTGCGCCGCAGATGACGCCCTGCCAGAGGTTCGCCCCGTACTGGACAAACAGGCAGAACGTCTCCGAGCTCTCTACCCAGATGAGCTTCGTAGGTACGAGCGTGCCGACGACGCCGGAGCCGCGCCAGTAGCCGGAGAAGTAGTTGTTCGCGCCCATCGGGTCGTTCGCGCCGGAGCCGTCCCAGGTGGTGAGCGTCCCGCCGTTAGGCGCGAGCCCGACGAGGACGCGTGAGCTTGCGTATGTGTCAGGGCTTGCCATTTTCGGCGTTTTTACAGACGAGCTCCCCGCGATGATGACGCGCTGGTTCGGCGTGCCGCCGTCGGTGGGCGCGCGGCAGACGAGCGCCTCCCCGGTGACCTCGGTTTCGAGCGACCATGCGCGCCCGCTCCCCGCCGTGCGCGAGGGGTTCGTCCCCTCTGGATAGACGCCCGTGTACGCCGTCGCCTGGAGCGCCGTCTTGATGGCCGTGATGACGTCCGCCCACGCCGAATAGGTGATGGACACCTCGACGCGCCGGTAAGTCAAGTCTGCGAGAGCCATGGGTACACCTTAGGAAAGCGTCTGGCCGGCGCCAGGGCCGGGGATGTCGGAGCCGAGGTAGTCGAGCGTGACCGCCGCGAGGACGGAGAACCGCGCCACCCAGCCCAGCGTCGAGTCATTGAGCCAGCCGAGGACGTACTCGGCGCGCGGCGTTGAGGGCGGCGCTACCGCGCCCGCGCTCGCTGGGTTCAGGAAGGCCACCGAGTTCGCCGAAGCGTTCGCGCCGGCCAGCGACGCGAGAACTGCGCTTTGCGCCTGCACGTCTGTCCCAATCACCAAGCCGAGGTTTGTGCGCGCCCCGCTCGCCGTTGTCGCCCCCGTGCCGCCGTAGCTGACGCCCACCGCGCTCGCCTGCCAGGTGCCCGTCCCAACGGTTCCCAGCGTCGTAATCGAGGACGCCCCAGGCCACGTCCCCGCCGACACGGAGACCAGCGTCGCAGAGTGCGCTTGCACGTCCACGCCGACTTGGAGGAAGCTTGCCGCGCCCTGCGCGTTGAAGGCCGCGATGCGGTTTGCTGTGCCCGTGTGGCCGGAGCTGGCCCAGCCCAGGTTCGAGAGCTGCGTGTGGTCACTCGTACCGCCGCCCCCTCCCCCGCTCGCGGCGATGGTGATGGTAGCGACGTCCCCGCTCACCGTGGGCGAGAGCGTGACGCCAGAGCCGGCCGCCAGGTAGATGGCGGAGGCGTACTCGTTCGACTGGCCGCCGGTGACCTGGAGGTAGCGAACCGGGGAAACGCGCGTCCTGGCCATGGCTACACCTCCTCCTCGAAGCGGACGCTCGCGACGGACACCACCTCGCCAGGGTCTCGCAGCTCGTCGCCCGCAATGCCGGCGTCCGAGTCAATGCGGAGCGAGTCCGAAGCGATGCGCCCGTAGAGGTGCGCCTCGGGGTTGAGGAGGTGGATACCCGCCGTGCCCGGCGAGCTCGTCTGCTGCTTCACGGCGGAGATGAGAACCGTGGGAAGGACGGCGCCCTGGGTGGAGCGGATGACGCCCGCCAGCGTGAGGGCCGTGTCGGCCGGCGCCGCGATGGCGTCCGCGCCCGTGTAGCCGAGCGTGTAGTAGTCCGGCGCCGTGGACGGGAGAGAGTAGAGGCCCGTCGTGTCGATGCCGTCGTCCCATGCAATCTCTACCGCCCGCCGCGTGGGGCCGAGCGCCCGCGCCCGCCTGGCGCCGCTTCGCGTCTCGAAGAGCTCATAGGCCGGCGTGAAGGTGAGCGAGCGCCCGCGGGAGTACTGGCGGCCGAAGAACCGGACGCGGCCGAGGAGCAGGGTGCCGATGGAGAAGTAGCCGTCCGCGACGTCCTGCGTCCCGATGCGGAGCATGAGTTCGTCCGTGCTCACCAAGTTGTCGAAGAGCACAAGGCCGCGTGGAAGCCAGAGCCCGCCCGTGCCGCTCGTCGGGTCGCCGGCGTCGTAGCTGTCGAGCTGGATGCGCGTCGAGGCGTACGACGCTGTCCCCGTCGTACCCCAGGCGCCCGACGTGTTCCCCGCCACCTTCCGCACCTGGCCAGAGCCGAGGCGCATCGAGGCGCCGACAAGCGAGCCCTCGGGGAAGTAGATGTCGGAGCCGGAGCCACCCGCCGACGGGAAGACCAGGGAGCGGCTTCGCGTGTACGCGAGCGAGGAAAGGCCCTTGCCCAAGTCCACGTCGACCACCTTGTTCGTCGCCGTCGTGTCCCGGTAGAGCGTGGCGGTGCGCCAGTTGCAGCCGGCCAGGTAGAGGCCCCACACGTCCCCGCTCCGCGCGCCCAAGTCGAGGCCGGTGAGCTTGATGTCTTGCTGCGTGGCCGTCGTGCTCCGCCACTGCCGGCGCGGCGAGGGCGATACCGTCGGGTTCACCGCCGAGATGGGGTACTCATGCGCGGCCGTCGTCGTGTACGTGTCCCCGCTCGCCGAGGGGCCGTCCACGCCGAACACGCGAAGCCCCGACGCGATGTGCATGGGGCTCCCCGCAGGCGGCACAATCGCGCCACGGATGGCGCCGATGGACGTGTTCGCGATGTTGTTTGCCGCCTCGCGGCCTGCCGAGAAGAACGCCCACCGCCACGTCGCGTCGCCGATGGCCGTCACCATTCCCCAGTCGACGAGGTTCGACGTGCCGGCCGCGTTCGTGAGCGTCGTGGAGCTCGCCACCTGTGCCCAGAGCCGGTCGGCGCGTGGGCCGAAGTTGACGACCGAGCCCAAGTATGGCCCCTCCGTTCGCACCCAGACGCGCCCGCGGCCGACAGCCGACGTCCAGTTCGCGCCAGGATTGTCGAGCACAATCCGAAGGACGATGCCCTTCGTGGCGTCGATGGCGTAGGTGCCGATGGACGTCCCCGCGTTCACGTCGCGGAAGTCCACCTGCGTCGTCGTCACGTCCGCGCGCACCGAGAAGCAGTTCGTTCCGTCCGAGATGCGGACGAGGTGGGAGGCCGTGCCGCTCGTCATCTGGACGTGGAACTCCGCGAGCACGCCCTTCTTCTCGTACCCAGTCGTGACCGGCGTCGCCTGGTAGTGGACGAGGAGCGTGCCCGTCGTCGCCACAGAGAAACCCGTCGAGCCGAGCGTCTCCGAGGAGGTGCCGACGCCAGAGGTTGTTCGCGTCCAGGCGGTACCGCAGTCTTGCGGCTTGTCGATGGGGAGCCATGTGGTGTCCCAGCCGCCACACTCCCAGGCCTCGCCGGTGGCCGGGTCCGGCATGCCGACGGAGGACCAGCCGCCAAGGTACGCCGCGCAGATGCTCGTGTCGTCGTTCGGCACATTCGCCGCGAAGGTGTGGAGCATGACGGCGCGCCCGCGCTCCGGCGCTACCGTGAGCCCTCGCCAGCCCGTCGAGGTGGCGCCCGTCCAGAAGAGGGCCGTGCCGGAGGTGCCGCCGTGGGAGGTGTACCAGTTGCGCGACCAGGTGAGGCCACGGTCGACAGAGACGTAGGTGCCCACCTCGCGCGTCGACGAGAAGTCAAGGCCATAGAGGTAGAGCGTTCCGTCGTCGGCGCCGAGGATGGCGAGCTCACCGTCGGTGAAGATGGTGCCAGAGTACGTGCCGAGCGCGTCGTTCCCCACCTGGGCGTCGTGCTCCATGGTGGAGGAGAGCGGCTGGCCAGCCGACGCCAGGCGGTACACCACCGGGCGCACCGTCGGAGACAGCGTCGAGTCGTACTTCAACGCCGCGACGAAGATGGAGCCCTGCGAGACGCACATGTCGGGGTAGGCCATGTCGGCGGAGGAGAACTCCTCCACCTGCGTCCACTGGTTGCCGCCATCGGCGGAGACGTACTGGAGGATGGTGTCCGTCGAGCTCGTGTGCGTCCACACGACGAGCGACACCTGGCCGGCCAGGTACACCGCGCGCACGCGCCGCACCTCGGAGGCCGCCGCCGTGATGGGCGTGTCGAGGCCGGCGCTCGTGCCCGTCGTCCACGTCGCGCCACCGTCGTCGGAGTACGCGCTTCGAAGCTGCGTCTTGCCCGAGCTGCTCACGGTGTAGACGCACACCAGGCGTCCGCTCGGCAAGTCAACCAGGCACGAGCACGTCTCGTCCCCGGTGTCCTCTACCGTCGTAGAGCTCCACTTCCCGAAGTGGTCCTGCCGCCAAGCCTTCACCGTGTTTGAGTCGTAGCTCACCGACGCGACGAGCAGCCCCGTCGAGGCGCGCCGCACCACATGCGGCCGACGGTAGCGATTCGCCGTCGCCGTGCGGTCGACGAACTCCCACCCCGCCACCATGACGGGCGGGTCGTAGCTGCGGTAGTTCTCTCCCGAGTACTTCCACCGGAACGTAGCGGTGCCGACGTTCCCGCCGCGCGTCGTGGCGAGCTCGATGGTATCGCCCGTCGCGGCGCGCGAGGAGGCGTCCAGCTCGCCCGCTGAATGAAGGTTCAGCCCCGTCGTCTGGTTCGGCACCACGGGGCCGGCGCGCGGGCCTGCCTCGGAGCTGGCGCTGTACGTAGCTGTGAGCGTCGCGGGCTCGGGGAGGAGCACGCCGCGCAAGTCTCCCTTCGGCTGAACCTTCGGCATGACGCCCCCTTATCCGAGTCTTGTCAACGGGTTGTCGAGTATGTGAAGCGTCAGCACAAGAGAGCCGAGGCCGTCCGTCGTCACGTCCCGCACGAGGCACACTTGACGAGCAAAGTAAAGCTCGGCATGCGTCAGCGTCACTACGTCGCCGCGCTCGACGTGGAGGTAGTCCACCTCGGGCACGCGGTACTGGACGGTGCGCGTGGGGAGCGCGCTCGCCGCGGCGAGCCACTCCGCCACCGCCCAGGCCGTCGAGGTGTCGTACACCCAGGCGGTCTCCACCGTCTTCTCCAACACCTGCCCCGTGCGGCGGCGTGACCAGTCGCAGAGCGGGTGCGCGGTGATGTCTTCGTTCTCGGCGGCGTCCTGGTTCGAGCCGAGCGTGAGCGAGGCGTTGTACTCCCGCGTGCGGTACGAGAGCGCGTACTTCACCGTGATGCGGTTCGCGCGGTCTTGGCTGTCGACGGTGACGCGGTCGACGCGCTCCACGGCCGGGTCGTTGTCCGCGTCGAGGTGTAGCTTCGCGTCACTCTCGGTAGCGTCGAAGCGCCAGACGAGGACGTACATGCCCTCCGGGCCCGAGCACACGCTCACCGGAAGAATCGGCAGGAGCTCGCGCTTGATGAACTCCCACGGGCTCACCTGCTCGGTGATGCACCCGTCGAGAAGGAAGCGCGACAGGAGCGGCTTGGCAGCCGCCATGCGCCCCCGGTCCACTGCTACCGTCGTCTGACTGAGCAGCCACTCAATGACGTCGCCGGCCTCGCGGATGAGCACGCCGTTCACCTCAAGGCCGCCGCCGTCGTGGAGGTCGTCGCGCCAGCCCACGTAAATGGATGACTGGGCGTCGTCTTGGAACGACGGGTCGCAGAACGTATCGTCCAGCTCGCCGAGGCTCGTTGTGGTGCCGCCGTCCCCGACGGCTACGTCTGGACTTGCCGAGGAGTTGTACCAGTACCCCGTCCCGATGGTGTTGTAGTGGACGGTGTAGTCTGGGTTCGAGGCGTCGTAGTACCAGGTGACGTAGGCCATCGGCTGGCCGAGCTCGTCGAAGCCGTTGTAGACGCGGAAGCGCGCGGAGCTTCCGGCCGTCGAGGTGTTCATGTAGACGCGGCGCGCGCTCACATGGTGGCCGGCGAGAAGCACCGTGAGCCCGAAGAGGATGTGCGCGCCAGACGTGTCGAGCGGGTAGTCGTTCTTCTCGAACTGAATCCAGCAGGCCGGACTCCCCGTCACCCAACCAGAGTCTGCGATGCTCGTGTCCACCTTCCCAGGGCGCCCGATGATGATGGGGTACTGCCGCCCCTTCCAGTCGTCGTTGATACGAATCCACCGGTCCCCGTGCGTGCGGCGCAACACCGCCTGGGTGAAGGTGGGCACCTGGCTCCCGTCCTCGACGAGGGAGTCCTCCAAGCTCACGGCGATAGGCTCGTCATCGGCGCCGTACTCTGGGTCGACGAAGCGCCCGCTCACAACGACGCGCCGCTCCTCCCACGTCGTGCCCTCCACCCAGCGGGCGAGCTCCGCGCGCGCGGCCGACAAGTCCTCCCCACGTCCGGCGAGGGCCGCCACGCTCACCGGCGAGACGAACTCCAACGGAACCGAGAGCTGTCCGGCCGCGTCGCTGAGCAGGCTCACCCCCTCGCTCACCTCCACGTCGTCGAGGCCCGCGTCGTAGGCGTACACGTCGCCGTCCTGGGTAGTGACGGAGAGCACGTCGGTAGACAGGCGGATGACGTTACCCGCCCACTCAACCGTAAGGAGCCACCATACCGGCTTCGACGTGGGGAACAGTACGTCGCTCATGCGCTGTGTCCGTAGACGCTCGCGCCCGTCATGCGCTCAATCTGCCGGGCCGTGCGCCCGCCCTGCCGGATGGTGCGCGCCACACTCCGGTCGAGCACACGGTGACCGAGGCGCACCTCCAACACCTGCGGGCGCGTGTCCGCCATGGCGCCCACCTGGCGCTGGAGTTCGGAGGGCTCGCGCGCCGCGGCGAAGTAGTCGCCACTCGCAAGCGACACCATGCCGCGCGTGCTCATCTGCTGTACGCCGGGCGTGTCGTTGAACGACGGCGGAGGCGTGGCGGCGATGGCCGCAATCTGCATGGCCCCAGCGGCAGCCGCGGCGGGCACGGCGAAGACGGCGGCCGGGCCCATCGCAAGCGCCTCCGAGATGGCGACTGCTGCGTTGATGGTGGCCTCCGTGATGCCGAGCGCCTTCTGGACTTTGTACGTCTGCATGGCGGCGGCTTGGTTCGTCTTCGCCTGCTCCTCCGCCAGCATGCCGGCCGCGCCGGCCATGGTGCCGAACATGTCGCCGGCCGCGTTTGCTACTTCGCGGCGGAGTGCGATTTCCTCGGCGGCGTCCTGCTCTCGCTTTTGCTT
>Ga0129333_10002018_pt1 | contig 18765 bp, 21 predicted proteins | sample CPB6_08_DNA_FD_94474 | JGI IMG/M metagenome (GOLD analysis project Ga0129333, IMG submission 94474) | Freshwater to marine salinity gradient microbial communities from Chesapeake Bay, USA - CPBay_Sum_0.6_0.8_DNA | ecosystem: Environmental > Aquatic > Marine > Coastal | place: USA: Chesapeake... | reverse complement strand
GCTGCGTACGCCTCGTTCAGAGCAGCTGCCACACGCTCTTGAGCATGGGCCATTTCACCTCTTATATAGAGGAAACACTGCGAGAGGCCAGCGGCGTAACACGCGATGACGCATCCCTCGATCAATTGGTGCGGATCCCGCTCCATGAGGAGACGGTCTTTGTACGTGCCTGGCTCACTCTCGTCACCGTTCACCACGAGGTAGCGAGGGAACACGCCCTCTGGCGTGAGACCCCACTTGGTGCCAGCCGGAAAGCCAGCGCCACCGCGACCGAGCACGGTCGCTTTCTTGACTTCATCGTGTACCTCGGTTGACGGGCGGGCAAGTGCCTTGCGCAGACCTTGGTACCCACCGGTGGCGAGATAGCGCTCGAGTGAATACGAATCTGGGTGTTCGAAACGTGATGTGACGATGCGTGGACGATCTCCTGCGTAGAAGCCAGCGGCGTGTGCGTATGTTCCGGTCACAGCGCGGCCTTTCCGTCGAACCAGGCAGGTGCGGTAGTAGCAGCTTCTGGTGCAACTGCACCCACGCCGCGATCGGCAGGAATGTGCTGGCGTACTTTTGCCAACATTCCGTGCGCGGGAATTTCATCAGACAATTTTCCGGCCCGCAGATCGTCAATGAGCGCGTCAACATCGGCTGGCGTCACGCGAAAGCGATAGCGGTAATTCACCTGGAGACACGGAGCTTCGGTGCACGCTGCCTGGCACTCTGCGTGCTCGAGCGTGATGAGACCATCTGCAGTCGTTCCTCCAGCTTTGACACCAAGCTTGTGTTCGGCACGGTGCAACAGTTCTTCAGAACCCATCAGTGCGCAACTCAGAGTGCCACAGATGTTGATGACGTACTTGCCGACAGGCTCGAATTTGAACATCTCGTAGAACGACGCCGTGCCGTAGACCTCTGCGGAAGTGACCCCGACCAGGTCTGCAAGATGCGCCATCGCTTCATTGGTGATGTAACCGTTCTGTTCTTGTGACAGATGGAGCAGCGGAATCAACGCAGACTTTGGTCGCGGGTAACGGGCGATGATCTCTTTGGCGAGAGCGACGTTGGCGTCGTTCAATCGAGTCATCGGTCGACCTCCCCGAGAACCGGGTCGACAGAGGAAATGACGGCAACTGCGTCGGCCACGAGACTGCCGCGCATCATGTGTGGCATCGATTGAATGTTCACGAAAGAAGGTGCGCGCATGTGCATGCGATATGGCTTCGAAGATCCGTCGCTAGCTATGTAACAGCCGATCTCGCCGCGCGGACTCTCGATGGCCACGTAGACCTCACCCTCAGGAACTTTGAAACCCTCGGTGAAGATCTTGAAGTGATGGATGAGTGCTTCCATCGACTCATCAATACGTGCACGCGGCGGCGGGGTGACCTTCTTGTCCTGAATGCGGTAGTCACCCTTCGGCATCTTGTCGAGAATTTGATACACGATGCGCATTGACTCGCGAACCTCGTTCAAGCGAATTGCATAACGGTCGTACGCGTCTCCGTATGAACCCACGACCACGTCGAAGTCGACCTCGTCGTAGCGCAGGTAAGGCATGTCGCGGCGAAGATCCCAAGGCACACCAGTGGAACGCAGGATCGGACCGGTCGCCCCGAGAGCGACCGCTTCACGAGCGGTGATGACGCCGACTCCTTGCAGACGCTCGCGCCAGATGGGTTGACCTGTCATGAGTGTGTCGTATTCATCGAGACGTTCCGGAAGCATCTCGAGGATGTCAAGCACATCGTCTCGCCAACCTGGTGGAAGATCTGCCGCAAGTCCACCAGGGCGAATGAAGTTGTGGTTCATGCGAAGGCCGGTGACCTTCTGGAAGAAACGCAACACTTCCTCTCGCTCACGCCACCCGTAGAGCATCATCGAAATGGCGCCGATGTCCATGCCGTTGGTGGCCAGGAACAAGATGTGGCTACTCATGCGGTTCAACTCGGACAGCAGCATTCGCATCCATACGGCACGTTCAGGAATGTCACCATCGATGCCGAGCAACTTCTCGACGGCCATGGAAAAGACGAGTTCGTTGTTCAGCGGCGACAAGTAGTCCATGCGCGTGACATTGGTGCCGCCCTGCATGAACGTCAGTTGTTCAGCGGTCTTTTCCATGCCGGTGTGCAGATAACCAATGATCGGCTTGCACCTGAGCACTGTCTCACCCTGCAACTCGAGCATGAGACGCAACACGCCGTGCGTGCTGGGGTGCTGCGGCCCCATGTTGATGATCATCGACTGGTCTTCGCCGATGTCCTGCTGAACGTCGGCGAGAGCGGCGGCTTCAGACTCACTCATGCGCAGAACTGCACCGGCCTCGCGCAGCAACTCTTTCGCGGTCAACTCACTGCGTGAGCGAAGTTCTTGGCCGCCTTCGTCGGTGCCGGCAGAAGCGAACGAAGGATCGTCGAGGACGGTCATGCCGGTGCACCTTTGAACTGGACTGGAATGCGACCGACTTCGTAGTCCTTACGGAGCGGATGCCCGTCCCAGTCTTCCGGCATGAGAATTCGAGTCATATCGGGATGGCCCTCGAAGGTGATTCCGAACATGTCGAACACTTCGCGCTCCATGGCTTCAGTACCTGGATGAAGGTCGAAGAGCGACGGCATCGTGGCGTCGGACTCGGAGACTTGCACCCGCACTCGTAGACGCTCGCGACGTGTCATCGACAACAAGTTGACGACCAACTCGAATCGCTCGGGAGCAATCCCCGCCGCGACTGCGCGATTCGGCATAAGTAGGTAGTCGACGGCAGTGAGATCGACACACATGTCAAAAGAGTCGTCAGCAAGTTTTTTCAACACCTGCACATACGAAGCACGGTCGACGAAGACCACCTTTTGACCGAGCGCAGTAGTGACCGGAAAACCGTGCAATGTTTCTGCAGTCTCGTGCCCCTGATCGACCGATTCAGACATGGTTACTTGGTCCCCAGTGCGACCGACACGGAGGCTGCTGCCTCGGTCGGAAGTTCAAGATGCACGCTGGCGCCACCGGCGTTTGCTTCGCGGCGACGCATGAGCTCGCCATCTTCGATGAGTTGGTGCAAGGTCTCGATGGCGTGAATGAGTGTTTCGGGGGTCGGAGGGCAACCAGGCGCATACACATCGACTGGCACGATCTGATCGACTCCCTGGACAATGGCGTAGTTGTTGAACATTCCGCCACTTGATGCACAGACGCCCATCGAGATGACCCACTTGGGTTCCATCATCTGGTCGTACACCTGACGAAGGACCGGTGCCATCTTCTGGCTCACTCGACCTGCAACGATCATGATGTCTGCCTGGCGCGGAGATGCGCGAAACACTTCCATACCGAAACGTGCGAGGTCATAGTGCGGCGCTCCGGTGCCCATCATTTCAATGGCGCAACAGGCAAGACCGAACGTGACTCCCCAACTTGAACGCGAGCGTGACCACTTCACCAAGTCTTCGAGTCGAGCCGTCACGAAGTTGTGCTGCAGCCCGGCAATTCCGTCATCAAGGACGTTCTGAACCACTCCCATCAGGCGGCCGTCACTTCTTCCGAGCGACGACCTTCGTGCCCGACTCGACGGATGGTGGTGCGTGGATTCGGCGTACTCGGAACTTGCGCACTCGCGATGTCATGAAGCGGTTTGTAACGCTGCAATGGGCCCCAATCGAGTGCGCCTCGCGCGACGACGTACACAAAAGCAACGAAGAACACGGCGCTAAAGGCGAGCATCTCGATCAACCCATAGGTTCCGAGAAATTCCTGATCGACTGCGTACGGATAGATGAAGATGATCTCGATGTCGAACATGATGAACAACATCGCGATGACATAGAAACTCACCGGAAAACGTTCGGGTGGTTCCTTGCTCGGCACGATGCCGCATTCATACGGAGCCTCCTTGGCGGTGTTCGGGCGCCTTGGTGCGAGCAATCCCGAGGCGACGAAACTCAGCACTCCGAAGAGAATGACGAGAATCGTCAACACCACGATGGGGAGGTACTGACCCACTCGTCACGCCCTGACTGGGGTCGCGGCAGAGCGGTTGGCCGTCACATACGCCTCACGACGATGCAACACCCAACACAAGAGCAGGAAGATGATTCCTGAACCCAACGTGATGAACATCGCGGGCTGACGCTTGTTCCCAAGGTCACGCAACATCACCACGTATCTGTGCGACTGAGCTTCGTCGACGACTGGTCGAGCTGGAGCTCGACCCGGTTCGGCGCGCTGCTGAATGACAGGTGCAACTTCAACCACGGCGTAGCGCGGCTTGTGAAAGAACGCCAAGAAGTCGAGTGACTCGTTGATCTTCGGCCAGCGCTCGCCACCACGGTCATACACCGCGACGGTGAGATATTCGCCTGCCTTGAATTCTTCGGCCTTGTTCTGCAGGAGATCGTCTGATGACGCTGCCGCTTGTCCACGGCGAGGATCGGCGTCGTCGAGTTTCATCCATCCTTCGGCGATCATCTGTTCAGATGCAGCAGCTGCCGCTTCGGCAGTCGACATTCCTTCTGTCTTCACTGAAGTTTCAATCACTTCTGCAGAATGAAGATTTGCAGGATCTCTGACGATGGCGATCGGCTCTGCAGGCTTCCATGACGGTTCATTGCCCTTCAAGCCGATGCCATAGACCCACCAGATGAGTGCCATCGACATCATCCACCCGAAGAATGCAGCCATCGCGACCAAAAACCCGAGACGTGCACCGATGTTGGTACCGACGATGAGATAGGTGCCTCCGATGAGCACGATTACCATGATCAGAACGACGAATATTCCGCGAAGCTCTGGTTGCCATGCGACTGCAAGCATTGACGCAATCATCTACAGCCCCCGCACATATTCCACGATGGCCTTCAGCTGTTCATCGGTGTAGATGGCACCGAAGCCAGGCATGCGACCGCTTCCTTGACCTTGTTCCCCGTAGCGCTTTCCGTATTCAGATCCGACCTTCAAGAACTCGATCATGTCTTGTTTGTTCGGGAACTGACGGATGGACGAACCACCAGTGAGGTTCGGACCAAATGCTCCACCACCGGTCACCTGCGGGTCTCCGTATGAATAACCCTTCGTGTGGCAACGTGCGCACGAGTACGAACCGCCGTACAAGTCGACGTTGAACAATGCTTCGCCGAGTGAGCCGTACGTGCCGTTGGCGACAAGGCGTTCTGCTTCTTTCTGAAGCTCATCGTTCTTTTCTTTCGGCAACTTTCCGTCAGAGCACGTACGTGCATCTTCCTTCGGATCACTGCAACCCTCACGCGGAATCTGAATTGTCGCGAGATAGTCGATGAGGTTCTGAACCGACTGGTCGTTCAACGGACCGCCGCCGATTGTTCCCCATGCAGACATCGGAGAGAAGGGGCGCCCATAGTTCAAGATGAATCGAACTTCTTCTTCGCTGAATTTGTACAGCACGGTGTTCAATGCGGGCGCTTTCCACGACACCGCTTTCACTTCGCCGGTCTTCGGGTCGGTCACTGCGTATGGGGCCACACCACCAGTGGCATTCATGCCGCCGTGACAACCTGCGCAGTTCATTCCGCCGTCTGCAGTTGCTGCGAAGTTGCGACTTCCCCACTTGGCGAAGCGCTTCTCGAACCCGAACTCTGCCCCCGCTTGACGCCCTGGCTCGAGCACCCAATAGAGGGGAAGTCCGATCGTGATGATGACGAGGAACGCGATGCCGAGCAACTGTGTCCGTTCGAGTTTCTTGCCTTCGAGTTCCTCGTCTGAGTAGTACTCCTTGCGGTTCGCCGCAAGTTCGATTTCTGCTCCGGCTTCAGCACGACCTTTGCGCATATTGCCGAGGCCATAAATGAGCCAGCCGATGGCGATGGTGAGGAAGAGAATCCAAGCAATCGATGTGTAGATACTTGCAATCATGATCAGTGGCCTCCGCCGCCAGCACCAATGCAGTGTGGACCTTCAGCTTCTTGACCAGTTGTGTTCACGCCGATGGCCGGACCGGCGAACACGGCACCAGTGTCGATAGCCAGGACTCCGTTGTTGATGGCGACGCCGAAGCGGTCCATTCCGCGTGGTGCGGGTCCGCCCTTTTTCTCACCGACACGGTTGTACTGCGAACCATGACACGGACACTCGAACCACTGCGAACTCTTGCATTCAGGAACACGGCATCCGAGGTGCGGGCACTTCTGGTACAGCGCTACGACACCAGCTTCCATACCCCCGATCACAGGTGCTTGGTTTCCGTACACAGCCGATGCCTTGCCCAAGGCGTCTTTCGGATATTCCGTGACCCACGCGCGTGCTTCTGAGAGGTACAAGAAACCGTTGTTAGACCTGATCAATTGAATGACGTCGTCGATCTTGCCGACCGTGATTTTCGTACCGAAACCACCAGACGCGCCCTTCCAAAGAAACGCGAGTACGGCTGCACCGAATGCACCAATGCTTGCCGACATCAGTGCGACGGACGTGCGGTTGAAGAACATGCGACGTGTGACGCCGAGCGTCTCCTCGTCGGGAGGCGACCAAGGTGCCAATTCGGCTGGAGCCACAGTTGCGAGGGCGGTTGTTTGTGTGACCACCTGTTCTGCAGCACGCGTTGCGTCCCGTGCGTCGCGCTTTGCTGCACGATCGCGCTGTCGTGTCTCGCGAGACAATGCACCCGCACCGCGAACGTCAGTCTTGCGGGCAGTCGTCAAGACCACGACAGCGCCGAGAACGACGGCCGCGATGACGACAAGAGTGATGAGTAGTCCTGTGCTCATGTGTGTCAGTGCCTCACAACTCGAAGAAGATGCCGTCACGCCATGGGAACGTGAAGTTGAATCCGGGCCCGCGGAAGAACGAGCCGATGATGACAAGCACAGCCCAGAACATGAGGTGAACGGTCATCATGGTGGTCATGAACTTGCGATCCTCAGGCTTGTTCGACGGATTGCGGTCGAGATATGGCGCGAGAATCGACAAGATGAGTGCGACACCTGGCAATGTCACACCCGCGATCATCGGGTGGAACATCGTGAGAAGTTCCTGAAGTCCGAGGAAGTACCAGGGCGCCTTCGAAGGGTTCGGTGTCTTGTTGGGGTCAGCGGCTTGCAACAGCGGCGCATTGACGACCCATGAGAACACGAGCAAGAACGCGGTACAGGCGAGAGCCGCAACGAATTCAACTGCCAACAAGTGAGGCCATGTGTGCACCTTGTCGACTGGTGCACCCTTTGCTTCTTGAATCGAGCCCGACTTGACGACAGTGAGCAATCGTTGGGTGTGACCACCGGGGCCAGCACCGACGGGAACTCCACCTGCTGTCGGTGCAGCCGCAACGACCGCACCAGCTTTCTCGGCTACTGCAACTCCGCCACCGGCGTCTCCGCCAGATCGTGCGGCTTTCGAACGATCGAGCAAGTGTTGCGGAATGCGGGGGTCGGTCGCTTCGCCTGACGGTGCCGCAGCGTCACCACTACCAGCGGCAGCTTTTTCGCGTGCAGCCTGTGCACGCTTCAGAAGGTGTTCGGGAATCTCAGTCATGTCAGTCTCCGATCACAGTGGTCCCGAAATGCCGCCGTCTTTGCGGACGCGCCAGAAGTGAATCGCCATGAAAATCACGATGACGAACGGAAGCATCAGCACGTGGAGCACGTACCAACGCAACAGGGTCTCAGAACCGATTTCGACACCACCAAGCAACACGAATCGAACTTGTGATCCGAACACCGGCGTGTAGCCCATCATGTTGGTTCCCACCGCGACTGCCCACAACGCCAATTGGTCCCATGGCAACAAGTAACCAGTGAAGGAGAGCAGCAACGTGAGCGTGAGCAACACGACACCGATCACCCAGTTGAACTCCCGCGGCGGTTTGTATGCACCGTGGTAGAAGACGCGCGCCATGTGCAGGAACACGGACAACACCATGAGGTGAGCCGCCCATCTGTGCATGTTTCGAACAAGAAGCCCGAAGGTCACTGACGTCTGCAATGTCTGGATGTCTTGCCACGCATTTGCTGCGGTCGGTCGATAGAAGAACATCAGGAAAATGCCCGTGACCGTGAGCAAGATGAACAAGAAAAAGCTGAGTCCGCCCAAGCACAGTGTGTAACTGACCTTGACTGCGTGACGCTTCACCTTCACCGGGTGAAGGTGGTACAGCACCGAGTTCATGATGACGTACGAACGATTACGAGGGCTGTCGGTGTATCCCTTGCGGAAGATCGAACCCGGTCGGAAGATCGAGTTCCATGCTTGGCTTCCTTGAACTTGTTCGCCAAGTTTTGCGGCGCGCTCTTTCAAGGTGGGGCGGGGGTTGTCGAGGACTTTTGCCATGTCGCTTTTCTCCTAGAGCCGCATTCCGTAGGCGTAGCCGTGGTTGTTGGTTCGAGTATGTGTCTCGCCGGTTGCGAGCGGTGCACCGGCTTTGCCGAGGATGATGACACCGGTCGGACAACGGTCGACGCACAGTGCGCAACGTGTGCATACGTCATCGTCGATGATGAAGATGACGTTGTCCTTGGGGTCGGCGCCGGGCAACTCGGTGCCTTGCGCTTCAGCAACTGCATCTGGTGTGACCATGTGGATGCACTTCCATGGACAGATGTCGACGCACCCTTCGCACATGATGCATTCGCTCTGATCGATGTGGATGAACTGCTTCGGCTTCACAGCCTTGGTCAGGTAATCGGCATCTACCTCGACGAGTTGGTACTCAGTCGACCACTCGGGCATCGGTGGATTGGCGTCGGTCTTGGCCATGGCAGCGCTACGACTTCCTCACGAGTGGACGGCCATAGGTCGACTGTTCGAGCTCTTTCGTCTGTACGGCTCCGCGCTTCTGCCACCACGACACGATGTAGATGGTGAGTGCGAAGAAGATGACGTGAATGACGACGACGATCACGTCTCGAACGGCTTCGTAACTGATGGTGATGGGAAAACTTCCGCCATAAGTATCGGGCTGAAGAAGATTGAAGGGTCCGTAGATGATCTTGTCTTTACGCCAGCCGAGGTTCTTGTCCGCATGGTCGATCCATTGGTGAGGCACGACGCCGAATGCGAGAAACCACACGAAGAACACGTACACCGACCCGAGCATTGCTTCACCCCAAGTGACTGGCTTGCCCACTTTGCGGCGCTTGCCATAAGGAATGACAGCCAGTCCCATCGCCACCGTGACAGCGAAGGAGAAGAGAAACGCCTGGTTCATTCCGGGCCACTCGAGCGGTTTGATCGCGAGCATGGGACTGTGCTGCTTCTCCATGTGTTGGGGACTGGGTGGTGTGCACTCCGCAGCACTCTCTGTCGGGTACCCGACTTTGAATGTTGTGGAAATCGGTCTGTTGACCTGCGAACTAACACTAGTCACGCCCCTACCCGGTACCGCCATTTCTCCCCTATTCATAAGGGTCAACTTCCGTCACGCTCAATGACGTTTGCGCACGTCACCACTGTCGGAACTTCACGAACACACTTGTCTCGGGTTGTGCTCTTGTGACGAGCGACCACGAATGTCAGTCAGATGAATTCAGGTCCACACCACGAAGTTGTCTATCGTTGGGGAAGTCAGGGGCTCGCTCCTGCCAAACATTCGATTTCTCCCAAATGTGGCGCCGTGTGACAGGGGCGCGAAAGGACCGCCGTGACTGAGATTCCCGAGCATCTCCTCAAGAGGTCAAAGGATCGTCGCGCCGCCATGTCCGGCGAAGCTCCAGCCGATGCCGGCGCATCGACTCCGGCGACGACCTCCTCAACACCAGCGGTCGCCTCAAGTACCCCTGCCAAGGCAACGAGCGCACCAGCCACCCCGCCCCCGCCAAAGCCGGATGCGCCCCACGTGGCCGCCGCAAAGTCGCGCAAGAAGATCCCTTTCTGGGCAATGGCTGGTCTCAGCCTGTTGCCGCTCTGGGGTTTCCTCTATCTCATCGCCCTCCAACCAGTCGAAAAGGCGGTCGCTGGTCCCTTAGCCGTCGGAACGGCCACGTACAGTGGTTGCGCGGGCTGCCACGGTGGTGAAGGAGCCGGCGGCGCCGGTCGGGCGCTGTACCAGGGCGAGGCCATGAAGACATTCCCCCATATCGAGGACATGTTGAACTTCGTCTACACCGGCAGCCAGGCATATGCCGCCGAAGGCTTCAAGGTCTACGGCGACCCCGACCGAGAGGGCGGCGCCCACGCACCCTTGTCGTACAACGGCAATGCCATGCCAATGCAAGGCGAGAAGGCCGGCGGTGGGCTGACCGAAGCCGAAATTCTTGGCGTCGTGTGTCACGTCCGCTACGACCTGAGCGGAGCAGATCCGACCAGTGAGGAGTGGGCGGCTGAGTACGAGACCTGGTGTTCACCAGAATCGGAAATCTTCAAGGCCCTTGAATCGGGGTCAACATCATTCGACACGGTGGAAAAGGACTTCGCCATGCTCGAGAACAAGCCAAAGGCTGTCGGAACGAGCCCACGGGAAACAGTCGGCAAGTAACGACCGATTGCGTGTGACACGCAATCGACAGCACCGTTCGGTGCCCACGAACAACCGGTCGTAGCCTCACTGAGGTCGTCTCCCCCCTATCGGCGACATCAAACAGTCATGAACGACGAACAGTCCCCCGACATCACCCCAAGTGTGAACGCCGCACCTATCGAAACCGATGTGCTCGTCATCGGTGGTGGCCCTGCCGGCGCGGCCGCTGGCTATTGGTTGGCGACTCACGGACACGACGTGACGATCGTGGAGAAGAAGACCTTTCCGCGTGAGAAGACGTGTGGCGACGGACTGACGCCGCGCGCTGTCAAACAATTGGCAGACATGGGCCTAGAAGACAAGTTGTCTGCATTCCATCGCTACGACGGGCTACGCGCGACAGCACACGGAAAAGCACTCGAGCTTCAGTGGCCGTCACACCCGGTGTATCCGCAACATGGTTACGTGGTTCGCAGACGTGAACTCGACATGATGGTCGCCCAGAATGCAGAGCGAGCCGGTGCACGTTTGTTGCAAGGCCACGAGGCGCATGCACCGATCAGCGAACTTGGGTTTGTCCGCGGAGCAACCGTGACGGACAAGAACTCTCACCAGACATTCGAGATTCGAAGCAAGTACGTGGTCGTTGCTGACGGTGCGAATTCACGCATCGGTCGCGCACTCGGCACGGCACGAACCAAGCAATGGCCATACGGAACTGCGATTCGTACGTACTGGGAAAGTCCTCGTCACGCCGAGCCTTGGATTGAGTCTGCACTTGACGTCAAGGACAAGAACGGAAAATCCATGCCGGGTTACGGATGGATCTTCCCCGTCGGTGACGGCACCATCAATATCGGTGTCGGCCTCCTGTCCACATTCCGCGACTTCAAGAGTGTCAACACCACACAGATACTCGATGCGTACGCGCACATGGTTGCTGACGACTGGGGCATCACTCCCGATGCCCCTACATGCCGCGCGACGAGTGGGCGTATTCCGATGGGAGGCAGTGTCGGACCGAAAGTTGGAAGCACTCACATCGTCATCGGAGATGCCGCTGGAAGCGTCAATCCGTTCAACGGAGAAGGCATCGATTACGCGTACGAAACTGCACGCATGGCGGCGCAAGTGCTCCACGATGCTCTCGTCAGTGGCGATCCGCGCGCCATCCAGCAATACTCCACGTTGCTCGATGATGAGTACGGTCAATACTTCAAAGTCGCACGACTGTTTGCACGTGTCATCGGTCGTCCAGCGCTGATGCGTGAGTTGTCACGTGTAGGTATGCAGAGCCGCACGCTCATGGAGTGGGTGTTGCGCATCATGGCAAACCTCCTGCGACCAGATGAGATCGGTCCTGCAGAGGCTGCATACAAGGCGGCAGCCGCAATCGTTCGACTCGCGCCGAACGCCTGAGCACTTCAGCCCTCGAGGCAGACGACCTCGACCACAGACTGAGTCTCAAGAGAGACGATGGTCGATGACTTGTCTCCTTCGTAACGATTGATGAAGTCGCGAAGCGACAGCGTCGGCGTCGAGTCGCAGGTGCGTTTGACGGGGGTGGCGAGCGGAACCTGCCATCCATTCGGCAGCACTCCGAAGTCTCCGTTGTCGCGCATGTCGACAAGACCAGGCAGCGTGGTGCGAGCATTTGGTGCAGCCACATCTGCCTGAACGAAGGCGAACCACACCACCGCGTCACCCAGCATGTCTGCCAACACGACACACGTATCCGTGGCGGCAACTGGGTCGCAAGCTGCAACATCTCCGTTCACTCCCACGAGTGTTCCTGACACGATGTTGAGGACCCGACCGGAAGACAACGTGACGGTCATCGAACCAGTCGTGACACCTTGCGATGCGGACCATTCCGGCGTTGCGACTGCAGATGTCACTCGCCCGACCAGATCGACCTTGTTGTCGACGACCTTGAGCGAGGTGTCACTTGCCCCGCTGCTCGTGATTGCCGCGAGAATGATGGTGAGCGATCCGACGATGCCGAGGACTGCGGCTGTATTTCGGCGAAGTGTTGTCGTCTTCACCGAATCGATTATGACCGTGCGACGGCTGCCAGCGCCGTCATCATGTTTTCACCTATCTGGTCGATGACGTCATCGGTGTGCGCCAGTCCGACGAACAAGGCCTCGTACGCACCTGGAGCAAGGGCGACACCGTGTGCCAGGGCGGCATGGAAGACCCGCGCGAACAACCTCTCGTCCGTGGTCTTTGCTTCCTCAAAGTTGGACGGCGCTCGCCCGTTCAATGACAGACCGAAATGCATACCGACCAGAGTTCCGTAGACGGGGAACTGAGCTGGCACTTGAACCGCAGTACAGGCATCGCGCAAGACAGCTGAAAGGCGACGAGCACGAGCTGACAACTCCATGTATGAGTCGGCGTTCAATTCGTTCAACACTGCGAGTCCTGCTGCTGTCGCAATCGGGTTACCAGCCAACGTGCCCGCATGAAAGACCGTTCCGAGCGGCGACAGATTCGACATGATGTCGCGGCGACCACCGACCGCACCGATAGGCAATCCGCCGCCGATGACCTTTCCAAAACACGTGAGGTCGGGACGCACATCCACTTTTGCCTGCGCGCCACCGAGACCAAGTCGAAAACCTGTGATGACTTCATCAAAGATCAAGAGTGCGCCGACTCGGTCGCACTCGATACGGAGACCTTCGAGGAATCCCGGGGCAGGTGGAACAAGACCCATGTTCGCAGCGACGGGTTCGACGATGACCGCCGCGACATCATGTTCGAGCACCGGGACTTCGTTGTAAGGCAGCACCCATGTGTTTGCGACCGCCTCCTTCGGCACTCCAGCGGTGCCGGGAAGTCCGAGGGTTGCAACACCGCTACCGCCTGCTGCGAGGAGCGCATCTGTCGCACCATGAAAGTTCCCGTGGAACGTGACGATCTTGTCGCGACCAGTGGCACCTCGCGCCAGACGAACAGCCGTACTAGTTGCTTCAGTGCCGCTGTTCATGAACCGCACCATCTCGCATGACGGCACCCGTTCACTGATGGCCTCGGCGAGTTTCATCTCACGAGTGGTCGGCGCACCGAAAGAAGTTCCGCTCGTTGCTGCTGTCGACACCGCATCGACAATTGCTGGATGGGCGTGACCAAGAATCACTGCTCCGTAACTCTGCACGAGATCGATGTACTGCCGACCCTCTACGTCCCACACATAGGGGCCGTTTGCTCGCGAGACGATGTAGGGAGTTCCGCCGACCGCCTTGAACGCACGAATGGATGAATTCACTCCACCCGGAATGACATTGGCGGATCGGTCGAAAATCCGTTGGTTGGATGAGATTCCCTTACCGACACACACGACCGCATCGCAGCCGGCAGATTCACACGCTGCAGGGTCACAGAATCTGATCGCACCACTCATGACACGTGTTCGGCGTACCAACGCGTGAGGTACGTGAGGATGATGTCGGCACCAGCACGCTTGATGGCACCGAGATGTTCGAGCGCCGTGGCATCGTGGTCGATCCAACCATTTGCTGCTGCAGCCTTCAACATCGAATACTCCCCGCTCACGTGATACGCGGCGAGGGGTAGCGGCGTGAGTCGACGTATCTCGGCGACGACATCCAGGTATGCGAGTGCAGGCTTGACCATGACAATGTCAGCACCCTGTTCGATGTCTTCCAACACTTCTCGAACAGCTTCACGAGAATTGCGCCAATCCTGCTGATATCCCTTGCGGTCTCCGCCACCAGCGATGCGTACGTCGACGGCGTCGCGGAACGGCCCGTACTCAGCGGATGCATACTTTGCTGAGTACGCCATGATCGCGACGTCGAGAAAACCAGCTGCATCAAGCGCGGCGCGAATGGCACCGACTTGTCCGTCCATCATGCCGCTCGGCGCAACCACGTGTGCACCAGCAGTTGCTTGCGCAATCGCGGTGCGACAGTAGATGTCGATGGTCTTGTCGTTGTCGACATGGCCATGTGCATCAAGCACCCCACAATGTCCGTGAGACGTGTATTCATCGACGCACAGGTCCGCCATGATGGCTATGTCATCCTGAAATGTGTCGCGGAGGTTGCGCAAGGCCTTCTGAGCGATGCCATTCGGATCGAATGCGCCAGATCCGATGTCATCTTTCGTCGATGGCACTCCGAACAAAATGACACCCTTCACTCCGAGAGCAACGAGCGCACGAACCTCTTCGACAAGTGACGGAACTGTGTGTTGCACGACCCCCGGAAGCGATGTGATCGGCTGAGGTGAGTCCAGGCCCTCACGAACGAACAATGGAGCCACAAGGTCAGACACGTTCACGCGTGACTCGGCGGTGAGTTCTCGGAGGGCCGCTGTGGCTCGCAGACGTCGAGGACGCGACACGGGGAACATCAGGGCAAAGGCTATGGGCGTACCAGAGGAACCGGTCAGGTGGTCCGATCGTCTGCCAACAATGCCGACACCACCGCTTCAGCCAGGGCTGGCACGGTCTGTGAATCCGCCGTCGTCGACACGTGCATACCGAGGTCGTTGGCAACACGCGTGGTCGTCGGACCAATTGACGCGACTACCGGGGGCGTCTCGGCTCCGAACGAGTCGAACCATGCTTGTACCGCACTTCCGGATGCGAACACCACCGCATCTGCAGAGCGAACTTCATCACGTTGCTCAAAGGTCGGCTCAAGCGTCAGCGTTCGATATGCATCGACGCGCGTCACATTCCAACCTTTCGACCGCAGACCAACCTCGACTTCTTCGCCTGCGCGCTCGCCTTGCACGACAAGGACTCGACCGTGACCTACAGGAAAACTCTCGACTAGCACGGCGGCTCGTGCCGGGTCCGCTGTCAGACGTGCCGGATAACCAAGTGCACGTTCAGTAGCTGCGCCGACAACAGCAATGTTCGGTATCTCGGAGTCGTCACCAGCCGCACCGTGAGCGTCAAAAAAAGGCCGCACTCGCGCTGCTCCATTTGGTGACGTCACGACAATCCACTCGAAATCGGCAAAACCATGCAGAGTGCGATCACGTTCCGCTCCGTCATCTTCTGGCTCATCGATGGAGATGAGTGGCACCTCGACAACCGTGACACCATGCTCTGTCAATGCAGCTGCTAGGTCAGCGTTCTGCTCCACCGCCCTTGTCACCACAACTTTGCAATTCGACAACTTCCGAATCATTCAGCATCACCTGGCGCGAAGACGCCGTCTGCATTCATGGGCGATTCCTGCCCCCACAACTTTGTGATCGTCTGAGACACCAATCGAGCCTGCCAGTTGGACCACATCGCCATCACGCGCCATGAACGCGTGAAACACGCCTTGATCGTCAAGATGTGCTGCGACCGGGAGCGAACACCCGGCACCGAGCTCTGCAAGGAAAGCTCGTTCTGCCTCCACCGCACGACGTGTCACAGAATGATCAATTGTCCTCAGAACATCGCGCACAACTACATCATCTGTGCGGGCTTCGACTGCGACGCATCCTTGACCGACCATGGGCACACACAACTCGATGTCGAGCACTTGAGCGATTCGGTCTGTCAACCCGAGAACTTCGAGTGCGGCGACTGCCATCACAATTGCGCCGTCGACGGGAATCTTCTCTAGACGAGTCGGGATGTTGCCTCGCAGCTCGACAAAAGAAAGATCCGGTCGCAGCGCCGCAATCTGTGCACGACGTCGCACTGAACCGGTCGCAACTGTGGCACCTAGTGCAAGTTCGTCCAGTGACCGTCCGATCAACGCATCATGTGGAGACCGGCGCTCCGTGAAAGCAGCGATGGTGAGTCCGGCGACATTCTCTGACGGAAGGTCTTTTGCTGAATGAACTGCGACGTCGGCCCGACCATCGAGGACTGCCTGCTGCACCTCCTTCACGAAAACCCCCTGTCCACCGATCTGGTGCAATGGCACATCTGCTCGTTGATCACCGGTGGTGTCGACTAACACGAGCTCGACATCGATCTCGGGCCGATGAGCACGAATCGAGTCAGCGATGAATTGCGCCTGTGTCTTTGCCTGCAGACTTGATCGCGTCGCCAATCGAAGGACGCGGGACCGATTGGTCATAGGACAAGTATGGCAATCAGTCGAGGTCGAAGAGCTCGCGCAGAGCGCCGGCGAGACGCGCCCCTTGTGGGCTTCCGGATACTGACTTCAAGTGGACCGTGGGCCCATGCAACAACTTGGCGAGAATTCCTGACGTCAGTGACTCCACCACTTCGCGCTGCTCGGCACTGAGCGAAGCCAGTCTGGCTTCGTAGCGAGTCAATTCCCCGACACGAATTGATTCGGCAAGATCGCGAATCTGAGCGATGAGTGGGGCCATCTGCCGTGCGGAAGAATCGACCACATATCGCTCGACTTCGTCGTCGACTATCGCCTCCACTCGTGCTGCTTCAGAAGCTCGCGACTCTCGTCCCTTGTCCGCCCACTCGCGGAGATGTGACAGGTCCTTCAAGGTGACTCCTGGCAACATACCGACGGATGATTCGACATCACGTGGCAGTGCGATGTCGACGATCATCAATGGTTTGCTCGTGCCGACGCGTGCAGCCTGCACCATGTCGGATGTCAATATGACGGTTCCTGCACCAGTGCACGTCACCACCATGTCGACGGTCGCAAGTTCGTCCTCGAAAGAGGAGAAGGGTGCGACCCGAGCATTGACTGTGACAGCGAGATCATCTGCGCGTTCTCCGGTGCGGTTGGTCACCACGATGTCTGCACCCTCGCGGGCAAGTGCTCCGGCGACGCCGACGCCCATGTCGCCGGCACCAACCACCATCACCGTGCGACCAGAAAGGGAACCAATCGCATCAACGGCCATCTCGACCCCGGCTTGAGAGACCGACGCAGTTGCACGTCCGATCTCTGTCTCGGTTCGCGCACGCTTGCCAGTCTCGACAGCGTGACGAAACACAAGATTCAACTCACTACGTGATGTGCCCTCGCGCATCGCTTCGTCCCAGGCGAGCTTCACCTGGCCGAGAATCTCGTGCTCACCGAGCACCGCCGAATCAAGTCCTGCTGCGACGTTGAAGAGGTGGCGAACAGCGGCTTCATCGTGCTGGTAATAAAGAAACGGTTGGATGTCGTTGACATCGAGGTCTCCCAGATTGCAGAAGAAACTTCGGATGGCTCCATGCGCATCGTGGAAACGCTCGACGGTCGCATAGACCTCGGTGCGATTACATGTGGAGAGCAACACGACCTCACGAATGTCATCCATGTTCTGGATGATGCGCAACATCTTCGGGATATCCGCCGGTGCGATCGCGACTTTCTCAAGAAGTGACAACGGGCTTGTCCGATGATTGATACCAAAGACGACGAAACTCATGAGCGCGCCTACTTATGCCGTCTGTCCACCGGCGACATCGGGAACTGCACGTAGCCCCTTCGAACGCATCTGCTCGTAATAGCTGAGGATCTGCAATTCAAGAGCCAGATCGACCTTCCGAACACGTACGTGTCGTGGCACCGAGATGACGACTGGTGCGAAGTTGAGAATCGAGCCGATGCCAGCTTGCACCAAGTGATCCGCTGCTTCCTGCGCATGCGGGGCCGGTGTCGCAATGACGCCGATGCTCACAGACTTCGTCTGTGCGATGGTGGTGAGATCGTCGATGTGTCTGATGCGAACACCACCGATGACGGAGCCAACCTTCGACGGGTCCACATCCACGACACCAGCGACGTTGAAACCGCGACCACCGAGGCCGCCATAGTTGGCAAGTGCCTGCCCGAGATTTCCTGCGCCGACGATGACCACTGGCCATGATTGATTGAGACCAAGCTCACGTTGAATCTGATACGTGAGATATTCGATGTCGTAACCGACTCCACGAGTTCCGTAACTGCCGAGATACGAAAGGTCTTTCCGAACCTTCGCAGCATTGACGCCAGCCAACTGCGCCAATTGGTCACTCGAGACTTGCTGTGTCCCCTCAGCCGTCAGTTCAGTGAGGATGCGCAGATACATCGGCAAGCGCGCCACAGCGGCTTCTGGAATTCGACGACGGGGGTAGTCGCTCATGCGTCACACACGCTATTACTTCGTGCAACTTTTCACGAACTGAGCCCACCCACCTCTAATGTCATTGCCGTGACGTTGAACACGGCTCTGTCCGCAGCCTCAGCACTTGTCGCCCTGGCCTTCGGCCTCAGCACCGCCGATCGATGGGCCCGGCGACGCCGACGCCATGACATGGCCTGGACGGTGGCGATGGGGTTGTTCACAGTCGCGGCTCTGTCCCTCTGGTGGGCCGAGTCCCGCGGCTGGAGCACAGCGTCGTTTCGCATGTTCTTCGCCTTCGGTGCAGTGATCAACGTTCCGTGGCTCGCACTCGGAACCGTCTACTT
>Ga0129333_10002017_pt1 | contig 18777 bp, 25 predicted proteins | sample CPB6_08_DNA_FD_94474 | JGI IMG/M metagenome (GOLD analysis project Ga0129333, IMG submission 94474) | Freshwater to marine salinity gradient microbial communities from Chesapeake Bay, USA - CPBay_Sum_0.6_0.8_DNA | ecosystem: Environmental > Aquatic > Marine > Coastal | place: USA: Chesapeake... | reverse complement strand
GCAGAAGGACTTGTGACGTGGGTTAGAGGTGTCTTTGGTCGGGGCTTGTAGGTTGCTGCCGGTCTCGCGGTTGTACTTGGCTCTGCCTTTGGCGGTCAGTCCACTGCCAGCCTTAACGGATAGCTTCTCACCCCTGCCTACCGACAGCTTGACGTTTTTAGACAATTTTGGCTCCTCGCTGTAGTTGCGCCAATGTCACGCCACCTGTGTACTGGAAGTGCGGATATTCCTTAAATCGCTTCCAGTCGCCTGCCCACTCTAATCCTGCTGCTTTACCTATTCTGCCAACGTCTTGCCAGATCGAGTTCTTGGCATCCCAAACAGGTTTTCCGTGTAGTAACGGAACGACATCCACAGCACAACGGTAATTATGAAAAGACTGACCAGCCCGTGCATTAGTGACAATCCTTCCTGGTGTGGTTCTGCCTTGAGCGTAAAGCGCTGCTTGGCTGAAGTTATCTCGGTAGGTGCTAGTGACAAGTAGTTCTATACCTTCTGCTTCACAATCAGCAATCATCTTCTCGACGCGCTCCCGAACCACTGGCAGCAGGTCTTCAATCTTACGGCTGTTAATCACTTTGCCGCCACTCCTTGAATCTTCTCAACAGTACGCAGCGCACCCAAACCAAGCATTCCCATCAATACCGGCAACATCTCAGACAGGTCAGCAGGACTTAGGTTGATGTCATAGTGGGCAAACGCTGCAATCGTCTTGGCTACGCTTATCCCGATCCAGTTCCAGGCACAAGCAGCGCCACATATCCAGCCGATAAAAGGACGCCACCCAGAAACAAAAACGGAAGCATTCGCAGCTTCCACTTTGTTTATTTCTAACTGCCCCATAATCTGCTGCAACTCGCCAGACTGTTGCAACTTAAACAGTTCTAGCTTTGCGGCAGCAGCTTGAGCAGGATCAGGCCAAAGTCGGTCTATGACTTTACTGCCAATGTTGAGTATGGCGCTGATCGGATCAAGCGACATTACAAACCCTCGCCTGGCGTGATGTATATCTCCGCATTGTTATGAGGCGCAATGATGCGGACGTAGACCGTTTTGGTTGCGCTAACCTGCGGCCCTGTAAAAACCTTTTCACTGTATGGTGGGATGGCAACTACCGGAGCGCCACTGGAAGTTGGAATGGTTGCTGTGATGTTTGCTGTTTGTCCATAGGCAACAAACACAGGATAGTCTTTACTTGTATTGAACACCAAGTATTGATTCACCGGACTAACAGCCGTTAAAGAAACCACAGCCCCTTGAGTGTTCGCGGACGCAGCAACCGCCACCACGCAGTTGCCCATCGGCTGAAAGGCAATATTGTTAGCCATTAGTACACCTTCTTGCCGCCACCAGAAGTCGGGCTTTGCTTGCTGTTGTCGCTACCACCAAAGTTAAAGGTGGAGCGGAACCCACCCATAGGCACTTGACCTGGTTGCCAAGTCTGATATCGTTCTGTCGTATCAGACGGTTTCTGAGGACGGATAGCTTTCGCGTATTTCTGGCTGTAGTTCAGTTCTTCAGCCCCAGGTACGCTACTCTTGAGCGTTAGGTCTTTCTTGTCGCGCATCTTTATTCCTTTCCATTCTTATCAAAAGGTAGCTGAATAACGCAAACACGGCTAACGCTACCAGCCTCTCCCACATCAATCCCCACATTGTCCAGCAAGCGAGCGCGAAATTCAGGCACAAAGCCAGAATCACAAGCAATCTCTCGCTGATGACGCTCAAAGCTAAACGTACCAGTGAAATAGCATCCATACTTGTATCCCCTTTGTAAATGGATACTCATATCTTACTACTCATCCTCATCATCAGCAAACCCTGAACCCCAATCATCATCCGATATTCTGGCTTTTAGTTGTTCAAGTTTTAACGCTCTGTCGATGATTTTTGACTTGTCGGTCAAACTGGCGGTTGGATCGGACATGGTGGCCTTCAGCAGATCACCGATTGCCCTCTCCAACTCTGGATTTATCCCCTTTGTCTTCTTGCTCATCGCTTGGCTTTACGCTTCTGCACGGCCTGTTCTGGGCGCTTCATCTTACGGGTTGGTTGAATCATGGTTGGTGGCGGGGTTTCATCGCCAACACCGGCTTCTTGGGGTCTGTCATTGCGGATCATTTTCTTCCTTTCTTTGCTTTTCGAGCAACACTAAGAGCAATAGCCACCGCTTGCTTCTGTGGCCTCCCACGCTTCATCTCACGACGAATGTTCTTACTAATCGACTTCTGACTAAATCCTTTTGTCAGCGGCATGATTACCTCCCTGGTTGCATAGAAGTTGGCTTGCCAGCACCTGTGAGCGCTTGGTAAGCAGTTAAACCCACCTGGGGCGCTACATAGGTCACAGCTAAATTCTTCAGAGTTCTGCCAAACAGACTAAGCTTTTGCTGCTCTGGCAGTGCCGAATTAGCAATAGCATCTAGTTGCTGACTGATTTCGTTAATCTTATTAGTAGGCATCAAACCTGTCCTGGCTAACGAATCCTTCAGGCTGGTTTGCCAGAAACGCTGCGCGCCAAATACGCCCTGCTGCGCTCTGTCAGACATGACCTGACGAATCGCCTGTTCCAAGACTTGCTTACCATTAGGACTAGCCGCAATCGCAGGCGCAACCCGATCCCACAAGGTTCTGTCACCTGACGTAATGATCTCTTGGACACGGGCGGCAGGTTCAGCGGTACTTAGGATAGTAGAAGCTTCTTTCCTGGCTGCATCGGTAATTGCGCCAGCAGCCTTCTCGCCTTCCTTAACCAGCCTGCCAGCCTCTTTCTCACCAATATCCAGCGCCTTACCAGCTTCTCTACCAGCCTGACGCTCTAACGCTTCTTTCCTTGTCGCAACCTTGCCAGCACCCGCAGCCATGCCTTCAGCACGCTCTAGGTTCATAACGTAGTTGTTAGCGCTAGTTCTCACTTCCGGCAGGGCGGTCAGCCAATCTGAGTTCTGCTTGCTAGTCAGCCAATTCCTTGCTGCCTTGGCATCCATGTTGGCAAGGTTCTTAGCCACATAGTTCTTAGCTTCTTGAACTACCAGGTTCCGATCGCCTGTGAGTGCAATAGCGTCTGCGACTGATTGCTGGCTGTTGAATAGCGCAGCAGGCAATGACTTGGCATCCGCTTTGAACTGAGTCGGATCAACCCGATCCATTGCAGTAGCCTTTGCGCCAGCCTTGGTTCTAAACTTCTCTAGCAAACGTGATGCAATTTCATACTCGCTTTGCAACACATCATGCGCGTTACCTGCAAACTTAGACTGAATGTCGCTAATTTTTGCGTAATACTCTTTGGCAATGTTGGAACCAATCGCTGAGTACCCGTCAACATCCTTGCCGAAAGCAACATCACCCAAGCGCCGACGCACATCATCCAACGCATCAAACGAAGTGGGAAACGTCTTGTAAACAGAGTTACCCATCTCATTGACGCCTACTTCCACACGACGCGCTGTTACTGCGTCATAGATGTTTTGATAAGCCTTCAATACGCCAGGCTCAGTCACGGGCGCTGTCTTCTGCTGTTGAGCGATTTGGCCTTTCAGCAACTTGTTACGGAGGTCTTGTACAAGTGTTTTGTATTCTGGCAACGATTCAACCAGAATACCTTGGCTTTCTTTTGCAGCCACAGCCTGATCACGCAATGCCTTCTGCTGCTTGTAAGCCTCTGACCGTTCCAATGATCCGGTTTCAAACCTTTGCAAAATCCTATCACGCAGTGTTCTGCCCATTTGCGACAGTTCAACAGTTGCGTCACCTACCTCACGCAATCCGCTCTTTGCTCTTTCTAGCAGCGTCTTTTTGGTTTCCTCTAACTCGCCTCTAGTAGCAGCCAGGCGAACACCCTTCTCACGTTCTTCTTTAGAAACCTGCTGTGCTGTGCTGCGAACACCACTCGCCTGCGCTCCAGCCGTGCTTCTAGCTAAGTTGGCTTCCGCTTCTGCTAGGTTAGTAGCCTTGCTAACAGAATCAGAAATAGTGTCGTAAATCTTTCTCTGAGCGTCAGTTGTGAAAGGTGACTTGCGGAGTTCTTCAATCCGCTGCATAACCAGTTCACGCTGCTTGCCTGCGAGATTAGCCACGCCAACATCTTGCATGACACTTCTCATCATATTGTAGGCAGTGCCAGCACCAGGCTTGACCATACTAATCAATGATCCAACACCTCTAGTGCCGCTAGTCACCGCTTCTAGCGGCAGAAGACCGCCAACAATCCTAGCGCTCTCAGCAACAGGTGGAGAAGCGCCAAACAACTCAGCCGCCTGGCCTGCTGTTTCGCTAGTCAATCCACCAAAGCCACCAGCCAAAGAACCTAGCGCACGACCTTTAGCGCCAGTCATAGACGGGGCTGCGGCCTTCATTGCTGTGCCTGCGGCTCTTACTGGCGCATACGGAACCTTCTCTAATACTTGGCCTGCGCCAAAAGCAATCTCCGGCGAGAAAGCGCCAGCAGCCGTACCAAATGCGGTTGCGCCACCGATATCTTTCAGTCGATCCTCAAACGGCTTCTCAGGTGATGCTGTCGAAGCTTTAGGCGCTGAAGGCGCTTTAGGTGTCGGCAGGTCGCTGAAATCTGTTTGCGACGGTTTTGGTAGATCGCTAATGTCAACAGCCATTATTGATACCCCTGTGAACGTAAGAAGTCTTTAGCTTTGTTTTGATCGCCACCAAAGTTAGCATCTGCGTAAGCCTTCAGCTTGTCACCGCTTGGCATAGCTTTAGGGGCTGGCATTTCGTTGCGACGATCACTGCCACCACCCAAACCTGGGAATTGTTCCTCTAACTTATCCTTCTCTCTCGACATCTCAATCACGCCTTGCTGCATAGCATTTCTGACTGCCTCATAAACACGCAGGTCAGACCTGTACAGCGGAGCAAGAATCTTGTCTTCCATTCTAGTCAGCGCTTTACCGCCAGTTTCAAATTCTTTACTACGGAAAAATGCAAAAGTTCTAACTAGCTTCAAAGCCTCTGGATCATCTCTGAATGCTGCTTCTGCGGCTCTGGTATCTAGCGCCAACAATGAAGTCATCTTTCCCCACTTGCCCTCTGATTGCAGGCGGTCAAGGATTTGGATGCCATCCTCTAGTTCAGGAATCAAGTTCTCACGCAGACGATGCGCGGAGCGTTCTTCTTTAGTAAGTTTTTGACCGCCTCTGCCACCGTCACCTCTTAGGCCAGCAGCCAAAATCTTCAAATCACGCGAACCCTGCAAACGCTCTGCTTGCATCATGCGCTGGAACTGACGCTGCGACTCTTTCTCGGCAGCACGGGTTCTTTCTTTTTCGATAAACTCAAATAGTTTCTCGCCACCCTTGACCTGCTCTTGCAACATCTTGATGGTGTTGACCAGGCCAACCTTGTCTTTGTACTGCTTTAGGAAATCAGCGCCTTCCTGGGCAAACAGCATATCTGCTTCCATGTTTGCCTTTTCCATATCCACCGCAGCAAGCTTGGCAATGTCTACCATGCGGCTGTTTAACGAATCAATCTTGGTCTTAATGGCTTTAGCGTTAGCTTCAAACAAGTCCTTTTCGCGCAAGTAACGATCTTGCCTGCCTTGTTGATAGCCTTGCATCATGCCGTTCATGGCATTCATTGCGCCAATAGCATTACTCTTACCACCAGCACCAATCGCGAATCCAAGCACACTAATCAAGCTGAAGATGGTTGTCATGTCCTGAACATTCTCTTGCGTTGGCACAAACGCTTCACCAGCGCGTTCTTCCAACTGAGTTCGTTCAGCGCGTAATTCAGGCGCTTTTACTGCTTCTGCGTAAGTATCAAAAGCTTCTTGTCTACGACCTAGTTGCGTAGATTCACGCGCTGCCTTATCAGCCGCTAATTCGCCTTCAAATGCACCATACTCTTTCTGCGCCTTCTCCAACTTGGCTCTAGGCTCACCCACGAACTGCTGGTACATAGGGTCAGACAAAACCTTATCAGCCGCCGTTTCTGGCGCAGCAGTAGCTGATTGCCTGCGAGAAGCAGCCTTGTCTACAGCCGTGTCCATGCCAAACATCGGCACACCTGATCTTTCAGTTGGAAACATCGCTGCCATGTTTATGCTCCTTGCTGTCTTCTAACCATGCCCTGCTGATTACCAGTCATTCCTTGCATTGCCATTTGCATAGCATTAGCAAAATAGTTACCTGTCAATTCGCTAACATACTGGTCTGCCTGCAATCCTGCCTTAATAGCGCCAGTTGCAATCTGATCAGCGATTCCAGCCACTTGCAGACCTAATCGATATTTGTCAGTCAACAACTGCTGACGGAAGACTTCTAATTGATTCAGCGCTTGTTCTGCGCCTGGGCCTCCACGACCGGCAGCGCCTTGTGCTAATCGCGCTTGCATGGCTTGGATTTGCTGCTGTTCTCCAGCGCTTAGTTCACCAGACTGCGCTTGAGCAAGTAACTCTGCGCTGCGCTGACGATAAGGCGTAGCCATCTTCTCCATATCTTCTCTAGCACGCTGACCTTGTTTAGCCGCATTGCGAGAAGCAATAATGCCAGGCAACGCTGCTAAACCACCCATAGTTATGTTTTCAAGAACTCTTGGGCTAGTCAGTGTGGACTTGACTCTTTCTGAAAGAGAAACAGGTTCAAAACCATATTCTGTAGGACTGCCAGGGCCATAAGGATTCTGAACATCTAGCGTTCGAGTGGAAGGAACAAAACCCGTGTCCGTACTCACGTCAACAGGCGCAGGACGGGGCGTAAAATTAACTGATGGATACAACCGTTGTTGTGGAACGTCTGCGCCGTAATACTGCGCTGTCTCTGGTGGCGTTAAATCTATTTGTGGCGTGTTAGACGAAAAACTATAAGGGGAAACAGGAGTAAATTCACCTACTTCTGGAGTTGCTACTGACGCCGTTCTTGAACTTCCATATCCACCAGTGCTGACATTAGGCGCTTCAAAATCAGCGTAATCACTTAGTTTGAAGCCGCCATCGTAAAACTCTAGTAGCCCAGTATCAGGGTTGATCGTGCCAGCACCACCAGCATTTTTGAGCATATACGCTTCTTTAGGAGTGATATGCACAAGCATACTGTCACCACCCCTGCCTTTTCCGGCGAGTTCTTTAGCGATTTGCTTGAGGTCGCTACTCTCTTGGAAAGTAGCCTTCAGTAGTTTTGCAATTTGTTTAGTCATAGCCACTGCCCCCTAATTCATCTGATAGTTTCAACGATTCGACGTTCCAAACAGGCTGACGCTTTCTACCCTTCTTATCCATATAAGAACCACCAGCGTCACCAACACTCAATGCTTGGGCTAACGCGCTTGAGCCAGGCATCATAAGCGGCGCTCCCAATAAAGTTGTTAGTGGAACCATCTTAGTTTCAACCGTTCCTCTGCGTTTCTTTCTTCTGATAGGCGCTCTACCAGTTGATTCAGCGCCAGTGTCTGCTTCAGCCGTTTCATCGCCACCAGTCTCATCGCCACCAGTTTCGTCACCGCCAGTAGTATCGGTAGGCGCGGGTGGGCCAGTTACCGTTGGGCCTTCACTGTCAATTCCTGTCAGATTGATAATTTCTCTATCTTGATCAGTAATGGTTGATGTAGTGCCGCCTGCCGTTCCACCGCCGCCACCACCGCCGCCGCTACTACCTCTAGGTGTTCCGGTTTGAGTTTGTGTCGATGGCTGCGTCTGTGTTGCGGTTTGTGTCTGCGTATTTGTTTGAGTTTGTGTTCCGGCCTGTGTGCCAGGCGCAGTCAATTCGCGTCTTGCCGCTTCTTCAAACTCTCTTTGCAATTGATCAGGACTTACTTCTGTAGCCCTTTGCTGCCAAAACTCTTTTCCAGCCTGATCTGCTTCACGATTTAAGTAACGGTCATAAAGCGATTGAACCGAATCTCGCTGTGGAGAAATATTGCCAAATGGATCAATGCCGCCACCAGTCCTCGGAACCAGCACAGTTCTTGTAAGGTCTACGCCAAATTCTCCAGGAGGGGCAATAACCTCTACAGTTGGCAAAACTTCGACTGGATTAAAGTTGGGATCGCCAAGTCGACGTGCAGCCAACTCTGCTTCTTCATTCGTTTCTTGAAAGATGTTGCCAGGGGTCAGCAAAGCCGCAGCGCCACCAATCGTTCTAGCAGCAGTAGAAGCGCCAGCGTCTGACAAAGACTGAATCGTTGCTTCATTGCCATATTTCTTAGCAAACTCAGGCGTGTTCGCAATTATGTCTTTAAGCAACTGCGATCTACCTTCTGCGGTGCTTATGATTCTATCTAGCAGCGATCCTGCGCCCTGTCGCTCAGTAGCAGAAACGATTTTATCTAGCGTCGATGCTCCGCTCTGTATTAATCTTTGGCGCTCAGTCTCAGCCAACACTTGTTGCAACGGTGTGCTATTAGCAACAATCTTGTCGAGTAGCGACTGCGGTAACTGCGTGACCATGTTTCTAACGATGGAGGTTTCCACTGCGTTTGCCAAAGCTGCACCACCAGCAGGCGCTCCCATAGCTTGAGCAACCTCTACCTTGGAAGATGGATCAACGTAGGCTTGTTTGATAATGTCTTCAATGTTGGCTAACTGATTTGCTGATGGCGCAGCTGCCGCTTCAGAAGCCCTTAGTCTTTGTTCTGTTAGGTAATCCTGACCAGCGCCAGCCAAACCGCTTACAAGAGCGCTTGCGCCGATGTCTTGGCCTGTGACAGCGGCCTCACCAGCGCCACCAGCAGCAGAAGCTAAACCAGACTTCAGCGTGAGATTCGCATCATCCGGCAGCACATCAAGCGCCGCGCCACCTATTCCTTGACCAACACCACCACCAATCGCAGCCAATCCTGCCTGACCAAGATCACCCGTTTGAATCAACGTGCCAGTGCCAGCACCAGCCGCACCAGCAGCAACCGCAGGTAAAGTAGCGCTACCGCCTACAGTGCCGCTAAGAGTACCCGCTTGTTGAGCGCTCTTAACAGCCTGACCTGCTGCGCTACCAGCATAAGTTCCAGCACCAGCGGCAAGACCTGCTTTTAGAATGTCACTTGCAGAGCCACCTGTAGCGGCAGTAACTCCGGCATTAACAACACCAGCGCCCACAGCCGCTGCCGCAGCGCCTGTAGCGCCTAACGCAGAACCAATAGCGGGAAGTAACGCAGGAGCAACAGCGCCAATGATGGGAACAATAAAAGGAGCAAGCTGTTGGAAAAAATTTAAGTTTCTATCTGGTCTATAGCCTTCTTCTCCAGGGAGCGCGATTCTTGAGTAAGGATCGGTTCCCATGCCGCTACCTCTAGGCTGACCAGCCTGCGGGTTTTCCTGTTTAGCGGCTTCGCGAAACTCGACATTTAGTTGGGCAGGAGAAACTTCTTTTGCTCTACTTTCCCAAAATGCTTGTCCAGCAGGATCGGCCTGTCTACCTAAATCCCGTAAGAACAGTCTGGCAACGTGCTGAGAGGCATCCATGTTGTTTTCCCTTAAATCAATTTCGCAGCAGTTGCAAAGATCGCAAGCGCTTGGTAATCAATATCACCGCGCAATCCTTCAGCATCGCTTAATCCAAAGCGTCTAAGTCTTTCCATAAACATTGGATAGACCTGCTGATCCTGGATGCTCATTTCTGCCAACTTCCCCAACTCTTTTAGCTGATTAGCGTTTAGACCAGTCTGCTCCATAAGCTGCATGATCATTTCCCTAGCCTGCTGCGTTTGCGGATTGCTCATAGCATCGCCACCACCTTGCATGGCTTGCATAACATCTGCATTTTGTTGCATTGCAACATTTCTATTTGGTTGGGGAAGCATAGCCATAATCAATTTTCCAATTCAAGGGCAGCAACAATCTGTTCATGAATGTACAAGTGACTGGCTATCCAGTCATAGAAATCTTCTTCTCTATTCCAGTCTGTATCGATCAAATTGAAGGGATTATTCAGCCCTAAAAGGTTGGCAAAAGCCTGGTGTTCAACCTGATGAACCTGCAACCAGTCATCCAAATTGTCTATATCAGCGTCAATTAAGGGGAAAACAGGCACTGTAAAGCCTGCATCCATGAAGGTTTCCTGAAATAACTTGTGCTGAACACCGTTTTCGAACAAAAACTCTCCTAGCGAGTCCTTATCGCCGAACTTCACGATGCTAAGAGTCTCCATGTTCATACTTTGTCAGCCTTACCTTCGAGTTTGTCGAAAATCTTGCCTAACATTCCCTTAATTTCATGGATGTCGTTCTTATAATCGTCTTTGCTGACGTACAAGTGCGGCAAATCCCTAATATCTTCATCTAAACGGTTCAACATCCGTGTAATGTTGTTCAGTGTCCAGCCACCAAAGAAGGCGGCGATACCGACAACAAGATTAAAGAGCATTTGGCCTTCCATTTACACACCGTAATAAGGAATTTTCTTATTTACACCACCAATTTGGACGGTAATGTAGCCCTCTGGTACTAATGGCAGACTAGAAGTCGCAAAAGTAGCGTTAGCAGACGTTGTGCCTGTCAAATTGACATTGCTTGACGTTACATTTGCCGTTACTGATCCGCTAGAAATGGTGACATTGGAAAGCGTAAGATTGCCAACGCTGCTAGTTGTACTGCCTAGCGTTAGAACAGCATTACCCAGTGTCGTTGAACTGTTTGCCAAGTAGTTATTTGGAAACGTAGCGGCAACACTGGTAATGTTGACGTTAGTCAGTGTCGCATTTCCGACAGTGCCGCCAGTGATGGTGACATTGTTGGCATCTTGCGTAGACATTGTGCCAAGACCAGACACAGCGCTGTTAGAAATAGCAATGGCTACGTTAGAGGCGCTAGTAATTCTGCCTTGGGCATCTATTACTACCTGGGAAACCTGAGTTGCAGTGCCATAAGTACCTGCGGTGACTGCTGTGTTTGCAAGCGCAATCGTGCCGGAGGCTGTAATAGGGCCACCAGTTAAGCCAGTTCCTGTGTTAATTAGGGTAACTGTGCCGTTACTACCACCACCGCTTACACCGCCTGCAACCTTTAGCATGATTACTCCTTATAGGCCATCGCCAGGTGTGATGTACACAGTCGCTGTGCCGGATGACGTGATGCCCGTGAAATATGCGTTCGGAACAAATGTCAGAATCTCATCGGTATTCGGCAACAATGGAAATGCAGCTTGGCTACTAGTAACGATCTGTGCCGAACTATTAGCCGCATCAGCAGTCGTGCCATAACCTAGAAATACAGTAATGGTTCCTGCGTTAATGATCCGGTACTGATTACCGCCAATAGTTGTAGACGAACACTGAACCGCAGTCGGCGCAGTGGTAGCTGCCAAGAACGTGACAGTGTTACCAGTTTTTGTAAAAGCATTAATTCCCATTTATGCCTCCGGCGCTATAGGCCAATCAACTTGCCAAGGAAAGCCAGCCTGAGTTGGCAAATCCCGCAATGCCTGCCGATACGTTGTCCATTCGAGTTTCTGTGAACCAGGGCTGTCATCCAACTGTGTCCAGTCGGATTGAGATAAGCGTTGGTTACGCTCTTGACGAATATTGTTTGCCTGTTCTGCATCCCGCCTTGCTTTGTATTCAGACTCTTGCTCGGCAGCAGTAGCTTCTTCATTGTCAGTAAAGATTGGCCCCAAGACATACTTGGTGTACCACTTGCCATCTTCTTTCTGCTCTATGCCACCAAATTGGCTGTACTGATAAACCGTACCACCAGTAGCTTGTGGGCCTTCAAAGACAGCGCCAATACCATGCTGCTCCATAAACTCTAAAGTGATGGGCAGCGGCACATCTACGCTACCTCTTAGAAAATCGCGTAGCGCATGGTCTGTTGGAAAATACTCGCCTGTTGCTTCTATTCTGTATCCCATGATGTTCCCTCTACGCTATTGCATAAAAAATAAATGTGCCGCCGTTTGCGTTGATCGCCGCTGGCGCTGTACTACTAATCTCGAACCCTGAATTTGCTGTGTCAATGTAGTCGGTACTGGTAACTTCTGCCGCAGCAGAATTCATAAGCAGATACGGATCGTTACCTGCCACGATACCCCGTGCGCTATCCCAGTAGTACCAATCACCTGTTGAGTCTGTACGTTTAATCATCACGAATCGACTGCCAGCGGTAAAGCCGCAGTTGATGACTTGCGTTGTGCCTGTTCCGGTGTAACTGCCTACTTTTGATATACCTGCAAGTGTGGCGAATAGATAAGCAACGTAAGTTTCGGTGGAATTATTTATAAAAGCTGCTGTGCCAACCGTAAAAACAGATGATGTTGGTGTCGTATTGTTCCAAACAGATGATGCTGTTGCTTCTGCATCTGTCGCATTCAAAAATAAATACTTTGTATTACCTAGCGCAGAAGAATAAACAGCCCACGCTCTCGCATTACTTCTATCTTTCACAATTATCATTTCAGGCACAACGCCTAAGTTGTGATTAAAAGTTGTGTTTGCGCCCGTACCCGTATAACACACCACATCCATAAAACCTGGGGCGCGATCAAACAAATAATTGATATAAGTGTTACCCGTGTCGTTACTAGTATTGCCGGTAGTGCCTACTTTCACACCATCCATCACATCCCAAGGATTCGTTTGTAAAATCAAATTCGTGGCTGTTGTCTCAGCAGATGTGGCACTTGGAACCAAATAGTTATTTCCAGTCAATCGGGGAACCCAAATTCCATTATTAGCGCTAGTTCTACTTTTTATTAGTGCTAAATCAGTAACACCGGCGCCACCAGTAACGGTAGTGTTTACCCCAGTACCAGTTCTAGCATTTAAGCCAAATACAGTTGTAGCACTCGTCGGCGTTTTCATCGGGCCACGACGGATGGCTATGTAGATGTGAGTATCACCAGCGCGGTTAGTAATGGTGTTTCCAGTGACCGCTAAAAATCCCGTCGGAAGTATATTTATTTTGCTGTCTGCTGCTTCTGCGCTACTTAAATTTGGGTACAGTTCCGCATCGCCGCTTACCGAGTATGAAATTCCCCTCATAACATCCAAAATCAACCAATTCGAACCGACTGATACTACCGTGGCATTTTTGAAGAGAATCCATTGCGGCTCGAACCCTAAATTTACAGTTACATCAGTTCCTGCACCAGTATAACTTCCGCAGCTAATCACATTGTCCGTGCCAGCCGCACCAAAGCCACCAGCGTCGTGAGCGAATAGGTAGGCAACGTAAGTGCCTCCAGAAGCGTTTACAGTTGCATCAGTTCCTAAAGAAAATACTGTGCTGGTCGGTGTCGTGCTATTCCAGCGCGTCGTGCCAGTGGCTTTTGCTGCTGTTGTATTTAGAACAATGTATTCGGTGTTCGCAAGGCTGCGATGATATACCTGCCAATCTCCGTTGACTGGATCTGTTCGCTTAACAATGATGCAGCCAGGTACTGATCCTAAGTTATGAGAAACCGTCCGATTAGCGCCAGTTCCGGTATACGTTAATACATCAAAGAACTTTTCTTGTTTTCGAAATGTCCATGAAACATAATTTGTTGTTGACTGATTCCAACGTGCATTTGTTGTGTTTATCGTGTATCCATTTGAATTGAAATTGAATGTGGTAACTCCGACGCCATCGGTTGATGCATTACTTTCCAACGATCTATCTAGGCCAGTTACATTCGAAGTCCACTCCATTGGATTACTGCCTCTACTTTTTGTAGTGAGTAATCCACCTTTTCCAGCAAGATCAATACCATTTGTAATCGTCTGAGCCGCCCCAGTACCCGTGTACAAGTACGTCGAGAATACGTCCTCGATGTAGTTCGCACTCGACGAACCAGATACGCCGAAAAACGACAGAAGCGCTTGTAAGATGCCGGTCATGTGAGATTCGATCCAGAGATAACCCAAGTTGTACTAGCAATCTTTACTGCCGTTGCAACACCCCATTGAGTTAATGTTCTGCTGCCAGTTGCGCCATTTGCTGACAAATACAAGGTATCTGTTGTCAGAGAAATGGTGACGTTGTTGGCAGAGCCGTTAATGATCGTTACTGCTGAACCCACCGTAAACGCCACGTTGGAGTTTGCAGGAAAGGTGTAAGTAGCTGCCGCTTGGCCGGTTGGGTGATAAATATGCTTACCGGCATCAGCAATTACCACGTTGTAGTTACCGTTTTGGCTATTCTGTGGCAATCCCATATAGCCAGCCACGTTCACGCTATCGGTGGTTGCGTTTGCTACGTTTGCGCTAATAGAGCCGCTGTTAATAGTGACGTTAGCAAGCGTCATGTTGTTCAGCGTAGTTACAGTATTACCAAGCTGAATCGCTGTATTGCCTAACGTGATCGCGGTAGCAAAATTGGCATCCAACTGCGACAGCGGTATCGACGCCGTTGCAGTGGCAAATGTATTTGGAACTGGCATTTAGAACCTCACTCTCAATTCATGTTCGTACTCAAAACCGTTAATCACCATTGCTGATGAATTAGAAGTAACGGTCATACCAAGATACTTACCCCATTGCTGCGCGTCAGTCTTGTATAGCTGATAACCCTGTCCACCAATCCAATCAATTTCTGCGGCAGAATTATTAATCCAAGGAATTACACTACCAAAATTATTAATCCAATCGACAAAGTTTCCAAGCGAATAAGGTGGGCTAGAACTTGTTTCACTATCAATGGTTGTTGATAAAAGACCTGGGCCACTGATTGTTGCTTCTATGCCAATCTTTAAAGCTTGTTTTGTTCTAATCGGATCGGTCATCGGCATTAATGCCGTTTCGATAATGCTTTCAATTAGGCTAGTCGGATCGGAATACAGGAAAATCAAATCCGTTCCGGTTGTGCCGTACATATTGATCTTGCCAGCAACAGGCAAAGAAGTGATCAGCTTTAGATTTGAATTCTGGCTAGTGAAGAACCATTTTTTATCAAAGAAGACCGCTTGGATATACCGATAAGTTCCGTTGTAGTTGTAGCGGATATTAAATGCCGCGCACAAAATGTTATTGACTAGCACCTGACCACCAGTAATTACTGCTGTGGTGAAATCAATTCCTGGGAAGATTCCATCTAACGGGTCTGAGATTTTCGATGTGGTCGAGCCTACCAGCGCATAAGCACCGTATTCGTTCATAAACAATACTGAACGGAAGAACGGAAAAATAGCAGCAGGCAGTCGAGTACCTACCGATGCGCTGACGTTGGTATTTGTGAAAATCGTCGTGCCAAGGTTTGTAACCCTAACATCGGAAAAGACGTTAATACTGTCCTCGCCAAAGATGTACAGGAAGTTATTAGCAGACAGAATTTGAACAATATTGCTATGAAGCGTGTTATCCGTCAGAGTAAGTGCGCCAGCAGAAACGCTTGTAAAGTCGCTGTAGCTATCAGCAGCAGAATAAGTAACCGTTCTTCCCTGACTAACCCAAGTTCGTCCTGAGAAAGTTTCAATTCCTGAGATTGGGTCGGTAAGGATGACTGCTTTGGCTGTCGCATTACTGCCTCCTCCACCGGCAATCGTAACGGTAATGTTTGAGTTGTTAGTGTAGCCATCACCAGGATTGGTCATGATCACACGGGCAACTTGACCGCCAGACAAGATCGCTGTGCCTGCCGCATTAGCGCCACCACCACCAGCAAAAGTAACGGTTGTATTGGCTGCGTTGGTATAACCAGTGCCACCGTTTGTTACCAGTACCGATACAGTACCTGTCTTAAACGTAGACAAGCTGGCAATAGCTGTTGCTGCGTTACTACTACCGCCGCCAGTAATGGTTACGGTTGGCGGGGATGTATAGCCTGATCCGGCGTCTGTTAGCGTGATAAACGTAACCGCATTAGCAGTAACCGTTGCTTGAGCCGTTGCCTGAACACCACCAGTTTCATTGGGGGCCGAGATAATAACAGCGGGTGTGCTTGTGTATCCACTGCCAGCAGCGGTAATTGCTATTGATCCAACAGAACCAATAGACACAAGATTAGTGCCATCCCAAGAATAAACGCCTTTTCTAGGATCACCAATTAGCGCCCTTTCACTTTTCCACTGCGTGACGTTAATTCCGCTATTGGAAAACGTGCCAGTAACAGCAACATTACTTTTTGTGTAACCTGTTAAATTGACAGCTTCAGCGCGACCGTCTTCGCTAAACCCTAAAATTAAATCCGAATTGTTGATGTTGCAGGATGTTAGGGTTGTAACAGTGTTGGCAAATGTGACGTTTGCAGTGGTGTAGGTCGGAACAATCTTTAAGTTCGCGTACCCAATAGGCATGGCGTTTTCCAACCAGGAAAACTCATCCTTATCGATAGCCGTGCGGTTAGCCTTGGTGTTTACACCCCTGAAGTTCTTGACTACCTCGTAGCTTTTCTTTTGCTCTGTCGCAGCCATAATTAGAACGGAGTGCTATAAGGGTCAGGCATTCGCCTTGTGAACGTCGTGTTGAGTACAGAGCGAACCTTGCTGACATACTGCTGGTAGAAAATTTCGGATTCGCCATAAGACTGTTCTTTGAACTTCGCCGTATACGCTGCGTAGTAAGCAACAGGTGTTGTATACGGATCAATAATGCTGTCCACCTCTGCGCCATTAACCAGCGGCACAGGCAAAATCGTTGTATCGACTTCGATGGTGTAAACCTGGTCAGGAATCGGAGAAATGTAAATCTGGTTCTGACCAAAAACCGAAAATGCTACAGGCCGACCAATGTAGTTCTGCCAATAGCGCAATTGTGCGTTGAACTGCGTCCAGGGCATATAAGACAGCGGATAACGGCTGTTCCCCCAAAACACATTCACGTTCAGAATATCTAGCGTCTGCCCAGTTTCCGGCAAACTGTCGTAAGGAATAATCTCGCAATTACCAGCGTAACGAAACTCTGCCGTGCCATTCATAAAAGGCGTTGAAGGCGGGTAAGCGGTGTAGTTATCTGGATAAGGCGGTGGCGTGTCACCTGTCGTTCCGGCAACAGTAACCACATAAATAAAGATGTTTGAAAAAACTAAAGCACCGGCGGCGTAGAAGGTGTTTGCAGTCCAGATAACTGGATTACCAGAATAGCCTACGGGCGCTATTGGTGTTTGAGCAACTTGTAGTTTTCTTAGACAGCCGGTATCTCTGGCAACACGATCACGCGCACCATTGATGTAATCAGTCAGTTCCGAGTCGGAATAGAAATTCCCGTTTGCATCATGCAACAGCCTACGGACTTCCGTGATATAGCTGTTAAGAGTTGCCATTTAAAACCCATATCTAAGCGGCTTTAACGACTGTTCGCCCCCTATGTGCTTTAGGCACAAGGGGGGTTACTGAGTCATCGCCAGGGGATAAAAAGCGATTCTGTTCCGGCTTATCTTGGGTTATTTCAAACTTCGCCAACTTGACCAGACCTTCTTCGATCTCATTAGTTGATTTGCATAACCCAAGCATCACCATCGCAGGAAGTTTATTTTCCTGCTCATAACCAAATACATGACGCGCCATCTCTACGCTGATCTCAACTGGTTCGTTTACAGGAAACGTATAGTCCTTAAAAGCGTAGTTTTGGATCAGGGCTTTCTCGCCCCGATTAGTCACATATACAGTTGTCATAGAGTAACGATGTCACCGTAAACAGTAATGTCGCAAGTGCCGCCGCTAACTGCTGTGTTCACCTTCACATACATTGAACCAGCAGAGTAAACCGTCGTAGCAGTGCCAGTTGCCAGCGTAACATCCTGGAACTTGGTTGTGCCATCAACAGAAGACAGAACAGTCGCATTGCTAACAGCATTGGACGCATTGCCATCATTTGATGTCAAAATCGTCACGTTAGCCGCAGCAATGCTCTGATTTGCATTAGCGACAACAATCCTGCGAACAATGTACTCCGAACCACCCACGACGGGAATTTGAGCAACTGCGTTTCCGGTAGCAGCAACACTAACGCCAACTGCCTTACCGAAAGCAAAGCTACCAAACCCGTCTGGATAGAGCGAACCTACATGGTTTGCGTTCATGTTTGCTCCTTATGCGTAGGTGCTACCCACATCCTCGCCACCATTGACGGTGTAGAGGGTAATGGTCGGCGTACCTGACAGCACGTTTGCACGGACGTTAGTACCGTCAGCAATGAACAGACCACCAGTATTGTTAGCAACAACAACAGCCCAAGAAGCGTTGCTGATGTTGCCAGACGTATTGGTGTTCAGTTCGATGGTGACGTTTGCGGTCGGCGCAATGTAATAAGTGCCAGCATCAAGAACAACAGTTGCATTACCGGCAGAGTAAGGCTGGAAGTACGAACCGTCACCACCAGTTGCCGAGTTAGCAAGCAGAATTTTGTTTAAGCCAAGAGCCATGACTATTTCTCCTTTACAGTGTCAAAGAGTTGTAGCCCGTGACCTTGGTCATCGACTTAGGCTTCGTATTGACCAATTCAGCAATTGTCAGCACTGCGCCAACGTAGCCAATCTGCCAGTTCGGAAGGGTCGATTCAAAGCCCGTGAACACGAACGAACCCTGCTCATGGATGTAGAGCGACAGGTAGTTGCTGTTCAGGAAGTAAACAGTACCTTCAGGGCAATAAGGATCAGGATAAATTGGCACACCAGCGACCATCAAAGCGCGGAAAGCTGCTTGTGGGCCATTGGAGTCACCATCAAAGCCGTTACCTGGGGTGATCATGTACTGCTCTTGACCAACAAAGTCTTGAGCCAGCAATGTCCAAGTACCGAAGCCGCAAACACCAAACGACGGTACTTCAGCGCCGTTCTTCACGGTTCCGCTGATGTACTGGAGGATGTTTTGACGAGTTGGGTTGACCGAACCAGCGGCATACTCTTTCGACTGCCACCAGCTATAGGTCGAACGGTTGATGTTACCGTAAGTACCCGATGACGAAACAGCAGCCGGTAGGCCG
>Ga0129333_10002016_pt1 | contig 18779 bp, 7 predicted proteins | sample CPB6_08_DNA_FD_94474 | JGI IMG/M metagenome (GOLD analysis project Ga0129333, IMG submission 94474) | Freshwater to marine salinity gradient microbial communities from Chesapeake Bay, USA - CPBay_Sum_0.6_0.8_DNA | ecosystem: Environmental > Aquatic > Marine > Coastal | place: USA: Chesapeake Bay... | reverse complement strand
CTACTGCCCCAGCTACGAAATATATCTAATAATTGTTTTCTATCTATATCATCAAAATACTGTAGTTCAACGTTTAGTGATTCTCTTATATAAGTAGTATTTATATATATGTCGCCAGTACGAGTATTACTAACTTCACTGCTATCTTGTATACCTGTTGTAATACCTTTACTAACTTGTCGCTTTGGCTCCCAGTATTTACCGCAAACAATTCTACTACAATCAATAGTATTAACATTAGTAAGAATAATTTCTACTTTTTGTGTGGTTGCAGTAGTAACGGTTGGAAACCATACACTAGTTTTGGTTGCACCACCTAAAGAAAAATGTGTATAGTTTGGTACAGTAACATTTCCTGGAAGTATTATACTACGGTTACTAGCTGCGGGAATCGCTGTGCTATCTGAGTGCGGTGAACTGCTACCAGTAGTACTGTACAATTTTACTCTTATAGTACTACCAGCCACTAAATTAGTGGCTGGTAGGGCTACTGCATTAATTACGTGTGCACTTCCCCAGTTTAATGTATAAGTTACACTAGTACCTGCTCTATGCACACTACTTTTTCTATTATTTTGTAGATTAGTAGTAACTCCAGCAGTCGTATTATTAGCTGTAATAGTAGCAATATCTGCAAGATTCTTATAAATTAAACGCATATTTACTCCTATTTAATGCCAACACGACTTTGTGTGCGTACCATATTTGTATTACTAACAATTGCTTGTTCAATACACTCAGTATTTTCTTTGGTGGCCTGTACGTTAATAACTGCACCTTTTGCTACTGCTTGTATTAGCTGATCTAATTTAGCAACAATTTCTTGATTGCTAAAGTTAAGGTCGCTGTTAGGTACGATGGTTCCATTACCAGTTGGTACAAATAGCTCAGGACCTACTTCGCCTACTATATATGGAGTATTTGCAGTAACTGGACCGCCTAGTCTACGCTCTTGTAGTTGTACACGTTCACCGTTTTTAAATTGTTCCGGTACGTCGCGTATTAATTCTTTACCTACAGCTATAGCTTCGTTTACAACTTGTCCAGCCAAAATACTTTGCAAGGCTGCAGATATATCAAATTTTTCACCTAATAAACTAGATGAAATGGCTTTTCCGGTTAGACTATCAACAACATTAGGTAAGTCTACTCCAATTTGTTTACCAGCTAAATCAACACCAATTGTAGATATAGTTGCTAATCCACTGCTTACAAACGAATCAAAGAAATTGCCTTTACCAGTAATTTCTGCTAGTGTACCACTTGCAGTAGCTGTTGCGAGTCCTCTGGCCAATGTGGGACTTAATCCTAAATTAGTTTGTATATAGTCAGTAAGTTGAGCTACTGCTATTGGAGTTATTTCTCCTAAAGCCGCGCCTGCAAAACCTTCAAAGAAATTACCACCTAGTTCTTCTGTAAGCCATCCTTTCATTGCACCTTTTACAACTATATTTGAGGCTAATGATGCTTGGCTTGCAGTTAAGTTAAGTCCACTAGCTCCTTCAAGACCTAAATATCCGGCTAGACCTGTTCCTGTACCTGCAGTTAATGCAGCGAACTGTGAAGCAGGTAAACTTACAGCTGCATTAGCTATAATACCTTCAGAAGCTATTGCACTTGCTGTAGTAGCCGTAGTTCCTGCTCCTGAATAACCAATTAATGGACCAGCAAAATAAGCTAGTGCTACCATAGCCGCTATTTGACCTAGTGGTCCCAAATCATCCCAAAAAGCTGCAAAACCAGTTTTTCCAGCTACAGTTTTGAATATTGGACCTTTAGCATCGTAACCAGTAATGTCTAAGCTAGTTTTACCGTCTCCACCATAATAAGTATTAATTCTTCCTGGAGGTATATCGCTGCTAGTAATTTCACCGAGGCTTTTTATGGTTCCGCGCTTATTAGGCTTGTACTGACCTGTAGGCGGACCTGGAATTTGCCAGTAACTACCTTGATCATCCCAATAACCATCAACAGTGTAAATAGGTTCGCCAGCAGGCAACTTATTAAGTACGTCTCTGACCATTTCATGTGCTACACCTGGATATCCATCAGCATCTTTACCGTATGCTTCCCAGGCAGTACCACTTGAGCCTTTCCACTGCACTCTATCTAGTAGTTCACGAACAAATTTAGTTTGTTGGTTAAACTCTTTACGAATAGTACCTTGACCTAATTTAAACTTAGTACCATACCTATTGTCTGCTAATATTTCTTTTAATTCAGCTCCAGTTTGTTTATTTATTAGGCCTACTCTATAGGCTTTGCCTAATATTGGTAAATAGCTGTAAAGATTGCCTGTTTCCTCATCAATACCTTGTTTAACTATTGCTATTTCTTCTGCTGTTAGTGCTTGCGCAGTACCTTGATTTGACAGTCTAGCTAAATAATTACCGGTGGTTATACCAGTATTCTCATCATAACTAGTATATGCATTCCATACAGGTATTCTGCCAACTTCAACATCATATGCAATATTTCTTTGTTCTATTTGATTTAAGTCTGTTATACCTTGATCATTTAATAGTTTGCTTAATTGTATAGCTAGGCCTATATCTTCTTGTGTATTGCTAGTAGGAGCTATTTGATTTTTAACTGATTTTGCTAGGTTTAAAATATCTCTATCACGATAGGTAAGTGGTACACTAGGTGCTGGGCCACTATTTGTTACCTGTCTAAGTGCTTGTATTTGTTGCTCTGTTAGAGCAAGTATTCTACCTATTTGTTTATCCGTTACGTAATAATCTTCCTTAGCTGCTTGATTTATGTCACTAAATATATTTGTAAGTATTTCTGTAGATTTATCATTAGGTAGTTGGCTTAAAGAAGCTAACAATGCTTTAGGTTCTTTACTTGTATTTTCTGGTGTAGGATTAGCGGGCATTAAATACTTGCCACGTAAATAACCAGCTATTGTTTCATCGCTATGATAGTTTACTTTTTCATTTGGTACAAAAAGCTCTTTGCCAGCTTCACCAACAATATAAGGTTGACCAGCATTTACAGGACCGCCAGTTTCTCTAAACTCTAGTTTATCATTTGGTATAATATAACCACTAGTTTTTGGTATAAATAGTTCTGGACCTACTTCACCTACTATATATGGGCTGTTACCACTAACAGGACCGCCCATAGCTCTAAAATCTATTTGATTAGGATCAACTGGCAGTTGTGAGTAATCAACTAACTTAAATCCTGCTTTAGTTCTCATTACTGCATTAGGATACTCGCGTTCAACATCTTGTGCTAGTACTCCGCGCTTAGTTCCTGTGCCATAAATTTTATCAAGCGGTTGTTTGTAGTTAAAGTCGTATAGGTTAATACCATTAGGCAGTGTTTTTGCAAATTCAATATTTTTCTTTAGTCTAGCGTCACTATAGTTAAAGAAATCGCTCAAGCTAAAATCTGTATCAGCTGAACTAACAGTTGAACTAAATAAATCAAAATTTAAGTCTTTTAGGCCTGAAATATTTATCAGATCACTAGGGTTAAAAGGTTGAATACTGTTTAAATTATTTAGAGCAGTAACCCAATCATCAATGTCACTGCCTAAATCACCTACATTACCAGTTAATGTATTTGTATTGGTAGATAATTGATCAACAGCTTGAATTGTTGCTAATATATTACTGCTGCCATCTGATAAGCGAGCAGCTACTACTCCGCCAATTGACTCATCTACTACAGTTCTTATTATATCATTACCAGCTGGATCAGTAATAGCTTGTATAACACCGCCCTTGGGTAAAACCACATCGCCAGCAGCAGTAATTGTTCCAGCAGTAACTGTTCCAGCAGTAAAGTCTACAGCATTTTCACCACTTAATGCACCAGTACCGCCAGCATTTATATTAGTACCTAGTAAAGTTTCTAATATTCCTGCATCACCAGTACTACCGCCAGCAGTAAGTGCTGTATTGCCAGTAATTGTTCCAGTGCCGCCAACATGTGTATTTGTATCTCTTGAAGCATCACTTAAATCTACAAGTGCTGCGTCGCCAGTAATTGTTCCAGTACCAGCAGCAGCATTGTTACCAGCAGCATTGTTACCAGCAGCATTGTTACCAGCAGCATTGTTACCAGCAGCATTGTTACCAGCAGCATTGTTACCAGCAGCATTGTTACCAGCAGCATTATTTACTGTTGGTAAAAATGGTTTTAGTGCATCACCAAACTCAATATCACTAACTAATGGGCCAAGGTCTGGATCAGTAACTATTGTAGGATTAGCAACTACAGCTGCAGCTGCAGCTGAACCGTTATCACTAGCACTAGGTACTCTTAACATAGCATTATCTAGTGCTGTTAGATATGTTTGGTCACGTTGAGCAAGTGCTGTTAGATATGTTTGATTATCTTGAGCAAGTGCTGTACTAAGTTGAGTTGGTGTTACTCCTACAGGAATTTTTCCATAAAGTCCGTCTAAAGCATTTGTTAGTTCCTCTAGTGTAATGCCTTCATATCCGGGTATTGTAATAGCTTCTTTAATATCAGCTATTGTTAAACCACCGTCAAAATCAAAATCTATGTTATGAAAAGCATCTAATATTTGAGTTTGTGCTGCGGTTAACTGGCCTGCAGTTACTATTGGTGCAGGAATACCTCCGTCACCCTTAATACCTAATACACCTAATATGCCGCTTGTGCCAAGAGCACCTAAAACTGCACCTGCTATAGCTGTAGCAGCTATAACACCGCCATCACCACCACGTCCACCAGTACCACCATCGCCACCATCGCCACCATCGCCACCATCGCCACCATCACCACCATCAGCAGGTTTATTAGCTATAGCAGCTGCTTTAATTGCACCAATAGAATCAGTAGCTAATTGACCCATTGCAGTTTTTGCTGCTTCTACAATTTGTCTGGCAGTTTCAGCAAAATTAATATTTATAGCTTCTGTAGCTATAGCGGTTGAGGATCCGCCTGGGACAATAAGTCCTAGCGCTTTTGCAAGCGCTTCAATAGCTGTTGCATTTTTCCCTAGTTCTTCGTTTACAATTTTTAAAGCTGTTGATTCATTAATACCCATATATGATTTATATAAGGTATATAAGTTTTCTAATTGTGTTACAGTATCTTCAGTATTAGTTACTACAGACGCAAACTTTTCATCTAAAGCTGCTAGTAGCTCCTCTTGTGTTCTTATTTGTTCGTCTATAAAGTCTCCGGCACTGGCAAGATCTCTGTTAATTTCATCAAAAATATTGCGATATACTTGTGAACCAGCATATAGTTCGCTGGCAGATTTTAATACATCTCTAGCTAAACCTGGAAATGCTTGTTTAGCTGCATCAGAAACAGTTTTATCTGGGCTTCTAATATCTAAAAACGCCTGTTTGTAGTCACTAAACAGCATGTTGAACTTTTCAAGCGGTGTAGCGGTTGAAAGTTCGCCACGCTGTAATTCTTTTTGCAAGCTAAGAAATGTTTCTTTTATTCGTTTTAATGCATCAATTACGCCAACTATTTCTTGTCTACTCTTTTCATAGAGTGGTTTCATTGCATCTTTAACTGCATTAATTAATTTTTTCTTGGTATTTGTGATTAAATCTGTTATTGCTGTTTGATTGCCCTTTATTACTTCTAAATTACTAGCAGATGCAAGTAAAATATCTCGTAATGTCGCCTCTATAGGAGTTAGTGTAGATAATAGTTTTATATTTTCTACTGCTAATTCTCTGGCTAATTTTTCTGCTGCACCATAGGCTTTTTCAAATGCTGGAGTTAAATCAAGTAAAGTATTTAGTAATTTTGCGCTAGCTTCATCAACTGGATCAATGCTTTCTACAAGTGCTCTAAATTTATAAGTACTATCAACGGCTCCTAGACCGAGCGCTTCAAACTGTTCTTTATTAAGTCCTAGTGCTTTTGCTAATCCTCTATTACCATCGGTTAAATCTCTTACTAAGCCTTTATAAATTGGAGCAATTTGTTCTGTTTCACTGTAAAACGCTTTTCTAAAGTCTTCAACTTTGCGCAAAAATCCTTCTAGGCCATCATTTGCTTCAGCTAAAGCTTCAGTAATTACCTGACCATCGAAACCGGTTAATTTAGTAGTATCAATATTGATATTTTCTAGTGCTTGTCTTATCTTTTTATTTGTGTCGTATACACGTACAACTGTTTGTAGTAAGCCTTCATTATATTTTGCAAATCTTTCATACTCACCAAATACTACTTCAGCAGTTTTATCTAACATAGAACCTATAACTGCTTGTACTTCTTTTTCTAAGTCTGCACCTTTTAAATCTTTGATATTTATAGTTTGATCAAATTTTATTGCACTAATACTTGCGGCCGCTAAATTAACATCTTTACCTAATTCCTTAGCCAAAGATAGTACTCCATCTCTTGCTCCGCTAAATAGTGTGCGTAAATAGTCTACTAGATCTTGACTAGGTCCGCCAGCTTGTCCTACTCTTTGTAGTTCTTTAAATGGTTCCTTATAATCTTTAGACCAAAATCTCCACCAAGGCATTTCTACATTTCTTAATCCAGCTTGATATGTATATACAGCATCTTTAGTTTTTGTTAAAAAATCGTCAAAACTACCTTTTAATACTATACCAGCCTCTGTAACCTCTGTAGTAATTTTCTTAGTATCTATGCCTAACCAATTTTCTTTTACGGTAGTTCCAGGCAATGTAAAACCAGAACCCATACCAGTACGTAAGGCTGTTAAACCATATAATGATTTAGCTGCACCGCCTATAGCATTATCAATAGAACGTAGTGTTAATAATATTTTATCTTGGTAGGTTAAACCATCTACACTTGTTTCTTTGATTATGCTTAAACTTTTAGCAATACTTTCGCTTTTTGCGCTTGTATCACCAAACACTCCACGACTAGTTTGTACTTTTGCACCTTCGCTATTGTAGCTCATTGCAGTGCCTTGTACTTCTTGACTCTGCTGTGTAGTTGGTACAAAAGCGTTACCGCCTTTACCTCCTTTAAATGCTTTACCTATACTAGCTAATAATCCTGCTACTAATGCTGTCATTGCTGCACCAGCTGCAAAGCTAAAAGGTGGTGGAAGCGTGCTAACTGCATTAATTACAGCTTTTACACCAAGTACCCCAGCTTCTGCAGCTGCAGCACCACTTCTAGTAACACTTTGCGTAACGAAACTAACCGTACTAGCAATGCTTGCTGCAATTTCTTTAGCATTTATTGCTAGTCTTACTATAGCATTGGCTTTTTCAAGCGCTAGCAGTGCTTTATGAGCAAGTGTTTTTTCTTTGAATATAGCACGGGTACTAGCTAATACTTTACCATTTCTATCAAGTTCAGAATTAGTATTTATATCTATTTGTTTAGCAATATCTTTATCTAATTGATTACGTTCCTCTTGTCCTTTGGCTGTACTTACGTCAATTTTTTCGCGCTTTTCAAGCATATTAAGCATAGTTTTGGTATTTTTTTCCTGCTCAACACCATAACTTGTTAATGAATTTAATAATCCACCTATAGCTCCACCAACTCTGCCAAATGCACTAGCTAAAGTATCAGCTATACTGCTGGCTTCTTTTAATCTTTCATTAAATTTTGCTTGTGCTATTTCTCCAGAACGAACTGCGTCTGCAATTCCTTTAGCTTTATTAAATTCTTCATTTGCTAAAGCTACTGCTTGGCTACGAATTAGTAAATTCTCTCGGCTGCTGGCTAATATACTATTTATTTGTTGCAATGTTTGTTGACTAAAACCTCCTTCTCCGTCGCCAGTATCTGCACGAAGTACAGCTAATAATTTTGCAGTATTAATAGCTTCTTCTCTGTCAAATTTCGCTTGGGCTGCGGAAACTTCTCTGTCGCGTTGAGCTTGTGCTCGTTTAATAGTTTCAGTATACTTTAGTTTTGCTATGTATTCTTCAGTAAAGTTCAATACACTTTGGTTAGCTTGAGTTTCTGCTGCAAATATTTCAAGCTGAGTATTTTTTCTAGCATCTGCTAGCTCTCTTTGTCTGTCTAATGAATCGAATCGTTGATTTGATAAAAATATTTCTGCATCTAATTCTGCTTTAATAGTTGCAAGTCTATTTTGAGCTAGCTTAAGTGCTTCTTGCTCAAATGCCTCTGATTTACTTCTATTAAAAGCATCTAACGCTTCTTGCATGCCTTTTTGTTGATCTTCTAATTTTGGTAATGCTTGAGCAGTTATTGCTAGTTTAACATATTGGCTTAATGCATTATTAATAGCTATTCTACGATCTACTTCAGCATCAAAACTATTTATTCTTTCTTGTTGAAGTGTTGATTGTAATTGTTCTACAGGATTTATAGATTGTACTAATAACTGGCCTCTTTGACGTAACAGATCATTTTGTTTCTTTTCGCTCTCATTAATTTTGTTCATACCAGTAAATATAGCAGCATATTCTGCTATAGGCTTTTCTACTCTATTATTATTCTGTATTTCACGTGAGTTTTGATTAATAGCCGCAGTATATCCTGCTGTTGCTAGGCTTACAGCATGTATTTGGTTTGCTATTTTTATGTATACTGGATTTTGGTCGTTTAATTCACTACGTAATTGAGCTAAAGCTTTTGATTGATCTTTAGTTGCTAATGTTAATATATCATAAACTGCTCCGGCTCTTTTTAAATCTGCTTGAGCATCTTTATATTCTTTACTATCACTGCTTACTCCCGCAGATACTAAATCACTAAAAGTGTTGCTAGCTGTAGCTTTATCAATAGCTGCTGTTAATAAATATTGACTAACTACTAAATTTCTTTGCGATACTAATATTTGATTTTGTATTCCTAATTCTTGATTTTTAAGATCATACATTTTTCCTGCAAATTCAGGTATTGTGTCAAAAGCACTATATAGATTTTGCAATATGGTTGTAGATCCTTTAGCTAATTGTGCATTAATACTCTGAGCTATAAATCCTGTAGCAGTAGATAGTCCTTGTGCTATTGCAGGAACCATCTCAGCTTTTATTCTTTCTGCTCTTGCAAAAGCAATAGCCTGTCTACTCTCTGCTTTACTAATATTTTGATTTATTTCGTCACGTTGCTTTCTATAAGCCTCTAGTACTTTTGGATCTACTGGTACTTCTTTTACGCCACCTCTAGTTGCTATTAATTTTTTTGTTGGCTCAGGACCTAAATCCTCTAATTTTTGTTTGAGATTAGCAATTTCTTTGTTTGTATCATTAACTGTTTTAAATACGTCGCCCATTTCTCGCTGAAATCCTGCCAACTGTTCTCCAGCTTTTATACCAAAAATAGGCGTACTTGATAGTTCTTGTAGTGCTTTTTGCATTGCACCAATATACTCTCTGGGATTATCTGAATCCAAAACTTTATTTAAGTCTAGTAAGCTTTGTGTAGATTCTAATGCGAACTTAGTTAATGGATCTTTAGCTGCAAATTGTTGTGCTAATTCCTGAAAAGCTTTTTTTGCTTTGTCTGAGCTTTCTTTAAAATCATTGGATTTCATACTAGTTTCACCTAGTATATCTCTAATTACTTTTAAATTATCTCCTAGCTGTTTAATTATTTCGCTACCAGGTTTAACGCCTACAAGAGCTTTGCCCAAAGTTTCTGCATTTACTGTGCTTATACTTAATTGTTCTTTTACTTTTTGTTCTAATTCTTTAGCAAGTCCTGGGTCGTCAATGCTTTTAATTGTGGCAAGTATTTGCTTGGTTACGGATTTTTCAAAATCAACCTGAACCATTCCACGAGTAGTTCCTTCAAGAAACAGACTTTTAAAACTATCTTTAAAATTAGCCCACTTATCATCACTAAGTGCCTTCGATGCTTTTTCAGCACTTTTGGATAATTCTTCAAAAGTTTTTGCTTGTTCGGTTAATGCATTAGTTCTAGCAGTTAGTGACTCTATATTAAAAGCACCAGCTTTATTAATAGCTTCATAAGTTCTTTCAAGGTTTTTAGTACTATTTTCAGCTTCTTTTAGTTTACTACTAAATTCACTTATTTGTTCTCCGCTTTTATCAAAGATCGAATCTAGTACAGTTATTGCTGTAATAATTAAACCTATCCATCCAAGCATACCATTAATAGCAGCTCCAATTGCTGTAGCGGCACCAGCTATACTAGCTGTAAATGATCTAAAGCTTAATTTAATTTTGTCTAAGCCAGTGATTCCTACATCTTCCATAGCGGAACGAGCTAAAATCATGGATCTTGTTACGCCGATTAAGCTTGCATCGTAGGCAGCATTACTAACAATCTGTGATTTTTGCGCATCTATAGAAGCTTTAGATGCCATTTGTTGTCGAATACCCTCTATAGAATACCACTTAGCACTTTCTTTTAGTTTTTCAATTTCTTGTTGTTTTACGGTCTCGTATTCTACATGTGCTGCTTTTAATCCACGTAATGCCGCAATACCTTCTCTGTAATTTGCTGCTTGTTGACCAGCTGCCGGGTCTCCTTTAGCAGCTAAAACCTCTAATCTTTTTGCCGAGGCTTCTGCTCGCTTAAAATCTTTTTCTGTTACGTCATTAATATCTTTCTCAAGCAACTTATACATTGCAGATGCTTTATCAATACCACTTTGACGAGCAGCTTTAATTCTATCTTCAGCTTGCACAACTTTAGTAACTTGCGCTTCCGCAACTTTATCTGCTTGCGCAATTATAGCATCACTGGCACGTCGTTGCGCTTCAGTAGCTTCTGCAGCTTTTTTAATTGCTTTTGCTCTGCCGGCTTCTGCTGCAGCTTCTAGACTTTCTCTAAATTGTCCGACTGCGGGCAGTGCTTGACGTAACAATAAAACGCCAACTGCACTTATTATTCCTAATAATGCAGTTGGGCTACTACTTAATATATTTACTAATGGAATTAATGCTATATTTAAGGTATCTAATATTTGGAAAGCTACGTCTTTTGTTTGTGCTAATAATTTGCTGTACGGATTAGCATCTAGCTCAAGGGTACCAAACTTCTGATTTACTTCATCTAGTGTAGCTAGTGCAAATGCTTGGCGACGTTGAAAATCTGTAAGCGAATTAGCAGCTACACCTAATGATCGAGCATATTTTTCAACTGCTGGTTCGATTTTAGTATAGATGCCAAGTTCGTCTAATAATTCAGGTTCTAGTTTAGTAATACCGCGTGTTAGTCTATTAACAGCATCTAGTGCATCAATACCTAAGGCTTGGCTGGCTACCTTTGCTCCTTTAGCAATCTCTAATATTTGTTTATTACTTAAACCTGCTGCACTTGCCTTAGCTGTTACCTGTGCAGCCTCACGTAAACTAACAATATTATCAGTAGCTTCTGCAAACTGCTTACTAAGATTTCCTAAAGCTATTCCGCTTCTTGCACCTAATTGATCTAATCCTTTAATAAGATTAGCAGTATCAGCAGCATCTTTTAAGGCATTAAAAGCAGCACTAACTGCAAATACATTTGCAGCAAAAGTTGCGTATAGACGTACTAATCCCCCAAGACCTTGAGCTTGGTTAGCAAAGTCACGTGCACTAGCTCCGCCACGACCAGTTATACCACCCATAGCAGTATAATCCAGCATTTCGCTACTAGTACGGCTACCAGCCATAGCGGCCGCTCTAGCTTGTTGACCGCCAGCTTGTTGTCCAACTCTGGCTTGCGTAGCTCCTAATTTTTGTGCATTGGCATTTGCTTTAGCGTAATTATCGGCAATTTGCTGGCTATTTTCTACTTGCTGGTCAACACCAGTAGCAGCCATCTTTAAGCGAATTGTAATATCTTGTGATGCCATATATAACCCTTTAACCAAATTTTACCGCTAATTTTCGTAGCCAGCAATAATTGTAATTTACACTAATTATAGCATAATGCTAAAAAATTTGCAACCGTAAATTTTCTTAGGCAAATAAAAAAGTCCTCACTTGGAGGACTTTTTTATGTTTTGTTTGTTTTGAATTAGTTTACTACGTATGCCATCAATAACACTCATAATTCTCAGAAACAGTCGCTGTTCTACGTGATTGTCGATTTCATAGGTTCTAAATAGTTCAAAAGCTATACTATAATCTTTGCCTAAAAAAGTGGCACTCATACCCTCCCAGCGGTCAGGTAAGAAACCATAAATTTCTAGGGCTTGTTGAGCTACATCTGGTAAGTCTTCAAACTCTACTGGAATTTCTTCCGGTTTAGGTTCGCTGTCAAGAGCCTCACACATTTCAAAGTACGAGTCCTTAGTAACACCCTCTTCACGATTTTGAAAATAATTTTGCAGTAGCTTGTCTACTTCATCTACGTGTTCTTGGAAAAGTTTCCCAGATCAGTTACTTTTTCACTGATAAAGCTGTCAAAGTTAGTTGAGCTTTTCATTAGGTAGAGTGCATTTTCTTCGCTGTAATCTAGTTCAGCTTCTGGATCTTCATCACCAACGTTAACTGGTGCTAGTTGTTCAAGATATTTTAGTTTTAATCCTGACCACCCCTTAATACAACCTTTTACATATAGTTCTAAAAATAAGTCGTCATTTAATTCTTCTACTGGTTGACGATTTTTAAAAGTAGTTTTAGTTGCTTTTTTACGAATATTTTGTAGTGTTTCTCTACTTAAGAAACTTACACTGATTTCAAAACCTGGCATGCCTGGATACTCTACGGTAACCTCTTTGCTAGGAACTAACATAGTTTTTAATGATAACTGACTTGCCATGCTGTTAAAAATTTCCTGTTGTGATTAGTAGGGGGCTGGTGCCCCCTGGTTTATTAAACTGTTGTATTTGCTGAATAATAGGTTATAGTAATCTCATTATTTGCACAAATATCGAATTCGTCAGTTCCGCTGTCGTAACCTTGTGCCGTAAAGTTAATAGTTGTTGATACTACCTGCTCAGTATTAATTGTTGGAATTGTTAATACTGTAGCTGGCATGTGCAATACAACTCTAGTTTTACCTAAGGTATTTTTTCCGCCAATACTTAGTTTTAGGTTGTAGGCTGGATCAACATTAGTTGCACTGGCTGCTAATAGATCGGTTAGCAGAGCACCACTATTTGTTGTACCTGTTTTCAGATAACAATTTAAACTACCACTTACGGCACGTGTGCCTGTAAAGTATGTGAATGGCTTGTTAACTATGCCTAAGTTAGCTGGTGTTAGATAGGTAACGTTATTGCTTAATGTAATATTACCACCTGTTAGTGCTAGCGTATATCCTGGTCCTGCACCTTCAATACCTTCTGCTAAAAGCTCTACTACACTTAATTTATTGGCTAAGAAAGGTGCTGTAGTCTCTTTACCTTTAGCACTTACTCCTGTACCTGTTAGATATGTTCCACTAAAAGTAACTGTACCAGCAACGGCCTCGCTGGCAGCTAGATCTGCTGCACGAATAACACTACCACGAGCTGTCCAAGCAACTGTAGCAATTGCATCAATACCAAAGTCAATACTAGCTTGATCTAATACGCAGTTGTCAATGACATAACTGGTACTGTCTAAGACGATAATTACACCAAATTTTTGCAGTTGATTTTTAGCACTTCTATCATATGTTACTGTGCTATAAGGCTCTACGCCTGCTGCACCTACAAATTTTCTCCAAGCAGCATAGTGACCTGCTGTACCAGTAGCTGGACGAGGATCACCAATTGTTTGTGCAGTTCCAATTAGTTGATCTCCTGGTATACCATTGTCACCAGTAGCAAATGCATTCCAAAGTACATCTTCTTCTGCTTCTACAGTATCGGTGTTGTCATATGCACTAGTACCAGCATTTTCGGCAAAAAATGGGCGCAGGTAAGTGCTAAAGCTTAGTTCAACTGGGTCTAATGCAGTGTTAAAGTTGCGCTGACCACGTGTAGGACTATCGCCAGCTTCATTAATAGTTACTGTTTCTGCAGTTGTATTTTGACTGAAACTTAGGCCATCTAGTACCTGAATTTCTTTTGTGTTTGCTGTTGTGAATCCGGCTGTACCTACAACACCTGTCTCTGCATTAACATTAGTTGTAAAGAACATGCGCGCGTTACGAATTAGATTAAAACCGCAAGTACTCATATCTCGTTCCTTTTATTTAATTGCTAGTTGCTAGTACAAGATATTTATCTGTAGTTAGCACACTAGCATGGTTGCTTACATGATCTGATAGCGGACCTGTAAGTTTATCTCACCAACTGCATAGGGAGCTAGTAGTCCCTCATCAGTAGTTATAGAAGCTATCAAAATTTCGGTTGTTTCATAACCGGTGGTTGAATCGTAGACTAGTTGACGGTTGTTATCTATGCAGGTTTCAAGGTCAGCTAGTAGTTGTTCAAGTTGTTCCTGTGCATTATCTTCGCTTTTACAATAAACTTTTACGCAAACACCTAGGAAACCCCAAGCAAAACTACTAGGTAAGTATTCGCGCGTTTCAGTACCTGGTGTTACAAAAACACTAGGAAAATCATTTACTTCGTCCCAAAATTTTAACTTGGCAAAGCACTGATTTTGTAGGTTGGTTATATATGGACTACTACCATTAATGGTATTCTTAATCTTTTCAGCTAGTGCTTGAACTATTTGTGTACGTTTTGTCATACTAATACCGCTCTTAGCCGCTGTTGTGTTATAGTTTGGGCTAACTCTCTAATTGACCGAGAAATCAGCAGTTTAGGGTCTCTACTACGTGGATTTTGTTGCTTGCCGCCCTGACTAAAAGTGGCATATGGATTACGCATATAACTATAAAATGCTGTAATTGCTCCATCTCTGCTTTCACTTAATCTTTCTACTCTAACGCTTTCAGCAAATCTGCCACTACGTAAGTTAAGTATGTCTCGTCTACCCCCAGTACCCATATTTTGTTTTACACGCTGTACCAGGCTGGCATTTAGTAAATTTTGTAAAGCTAGTAGTGGCGCAGGTTGTTGAGTAGTTGCACCTTGTTTTTCTTGTAGCTTTTTTGTAGCTATATTAGTTTTTGTGGTTACTTTTAAATTCTTTTGTTTACTTTTTATTGGCTTTCCTATAATTGTAGTAGGCGCAATATTAGATTTATCTTTCTTATTAACTATTGACTTAGTTATTTCATCTTTTATCTTTTTACCACTACGTAAAGGCTCTACTATCGAGGCAGTAATAAATTGAATCAAAGTCTTTGAGCCTTGTGCTTGAGGCATACTAGCAATTATAAAGTCTTTATATTCTTTTGAAGATAGTATACGTATAACTGCGGCTTTTGTTTCTGTTTTAAATGGAGCTATTACTCTATTTTCCACTGTTCTTAGTAAGGTACTATTAATTGGTTTCCGCATAACGGTACCAATTGCTACACCAAAATTTATAAAACTAGTGCCAGTTCCTGAAAAATTTCTGTCAAAATTTACCTCTAGGTTTAAATCTGCATATAGTTCAGATAATTTAGTCTCTAGTTCTTGCCCTTTATAAATATCCAAATCTGTAAAAGCTGCTTGAGCTGCAGGCATATTTACACCTAGTGGTTGTCCTCCGGTTATAAAGGCTGCCGTATGTCCTATGTCAACAAATTCACCAATAGAAAAATTTGCTTTTCCTTTGTCACCTTTAGATTCAATGGCTATAGCACCTCTAGTTTTAAATATTTCTTTTAATGCCTGAGTTAGTTTGGGGTTATATACATCTCTAAAATTTGTGAAACTATCTGCTAATACTACAATAGTATTATTACTAATGGCTGGAAGCACTATCTTTGGGTTTCTAAATTTAACTGCTCTGTTATTACCAAATACGGTCTCTTTAAATTTTGTCGCATATTCTACACTTAAAGTAGTATAATTTACATATTTAGAACCTGCTTGACTTAGTGAGGCTGCATCAGATATATAATCATTATACAATTTAGTTACTGCGCGATTCAAGGAACGAGGGCCTACTTCTGCTGGTATAGCTTGGTCTAATGTTCTTTTTAACTCCGTGGCTACGGTATTTTTAAAAGTATTGTTTAATACTTTCGACATAAAAGTCTCATAAAAGCTTTTATCTGTATTAAACTCTGATGATACTATATTACCTTGGCTATCATATTCTTCTATACTTGAAAAATATTTGGTAGCTTTACCACCCTCTTTGTATGTAAACTCATAGCCTTTTAATTGTTTAGTATTTTCTACTATTGTTTGTTTTAATTCGCTATATATTATATTAGATATTTCGTCACAATCAATAACATACATTAAAGGGCAGTTTTGATCTATTATATCTCTAAATTTTTTATCTGCCGTTTGCATACTACTTAAAAAAGTGTCGTGTGCTTTTAATAAAGCTGTTTCGTTCGGTAATTTAGCTCGTAAGTATGCAATAGTTAAATCAGCTATTCTTCTATGATGTACGTCTCGTAGAGGAGTTAGTGCTGACATTATGTATAATCCGCTACATACTGATCTAGCACACGTTTAATATGTGCCGGAAAGTTGCTAGTAGTTACATAATTTATTTGTGTTACATTGGGGGTAACATCGCGGTTAACGTGTACTGCACTATTATTTTTCATGTAGTATTCTACAAGATCTAATACTGCTAATTTTAAATCATCGGGTAGATCTTCATATCCACCAAAGTATTCTAGTTTATAACCGTTTAAGTAATGTTCAAAATATTTATATGTGTTAAGTGGATAAATATAATTATCTGTGCCTAATACCCAATCTGTATATTGTACTAGATTAGTATAATTCTGACCATAGTCTATACTCTTACTAAAACTAATAATATTTACAACTGGTGTTTCGTGTAAGATAATTTTATCTAAGCCACCATTACTATATTGTGTAAACACATTAGCGCTGGCATATTCTGTTAGGCCTCTGCGGCAATAAGTTTGTACTAATTTACTTACTTTAGGTATTAATAGATCTATTTCAGCATCTCTATTGCTGGTAGTAATTCCCAAATAAGCTTTACATTCTGCTTTTGTAATTAAATTAACAGCCATAGTATACCTTCTCAAAATGTCTCTAAAACCTAACAGATTAGGCTTTAGAGACAGGACTCTTGCGAATCCTGCCTGTAGTTCAATTAAACGTAACGAACTGTAACGATACCAGCACCATCTGCGGTGCTTAGTTGTGTCATACCAACACGCATACTAGCAACTAGTACGCTACGTTGTGATACAACATCATCGTCACTGTCAACACGCATGCCACGATGTGTTCCTACTAGGAAGTTACGTGGATTATAGATTACCATTAGAGGAACATCTGCTGCTGGTGTAGCTGCAAAAGCTGCACTAACGATAACTGGTGTGTTACCAATACTACCAATTTGTCCTGTCATATAAGTAGCATTTGGACCAACTTTATCCATTGTTTGGAAGTTACTATCCTCTAGTAATTCGTAGTAAGCTTTTGTACTTACAAGAACAACTAGTTCACTAGGATTAAGACCCCACGCTCCTAGACCTTTACGTGCTTCAATAACCTTGTTAACAGTTAAGGCGCCTGCAACAGCAACTGTTGGACTGCTAGTTGAGGCAGGATCATATGGAGCAAGACCCATACCTGTAATACCTGTTGCACCTAATAGCATCGCTTTGTCTAATGACTTGGCCATACGACGGCTTAATGCATCGCGTACTAGTGGTAGAATTGGGATTAGGCTATCTTCGTCTTCTTCAAAAGCAATATACTCTTTTGTAGCTAGCTTATAAGCTTGTAGAGTAATTTCTTTTAGTGTATGCTTTCTGGTTTGGCCAGAGCTACCAGCTGTTGATACAACTGTACTATCTGCACCAGTACCATAAACTGCGGCTTCATTTGCACTAGCACCAATAATCCAGGTTGCATTATCTTCTGTATCTGGATTTACTGGAATACGCATAACTGGTGTAGTCATAGCTGTGGTACGTAATGTAGCGGCTACAACTAATTGACGACGCATTTCGCTCTCTAGAGTAGTAACAACCTCTGTTTCATACAATTCTTGCATACTACCTGCACCGGTGCCGCCTGGGCCACGAGCATTAGCACCAAAACTAGCAGCAGCTTTTTCTAGTAGTTGCTTACCAAACTTAGTACTTTCCATTGGCTTACGTAAGATTTTGCTGATTAGAACAGCCTTTTCTTTGTCTGCATATGGAACTTCTGGTTCTTTATGGTCAGCAAACTGCATACGGCTACGCTGTAGAGCTTCTAGTTCGCCACTCTTGTTTTGTAGTGCTTCTAGCTCTTTGGCCTTTTCTTTAATAGCAGCCTCAATGCCTTCTAAGGCAGATTTATGCTCTAGTGCTTGGTCTTCTAGGCGCTTTTCAATGTCGCTTAGTAAACGCTCTGCACCTGTGTCAACTGTTTGTATAGCTGGTGCTGGTGGAGTAACTGCACTAACAGCTGCCTTAATTTTAGCTTGTAGTGCTTCTTCTTCTGCAATTTTACGTGTTGCATCTTCAGCAGCTTTTGCCTGTGCGTCTAGTACAGCTTTTGCAGTTTGCTCAGCAGCTTTAGCAGCAGCATCTGCTAATAATTTTTCTAAATCTTTTGGATCCATGTCCCATTCCTCTTTTGTAGTGCTTTTTGCCGCTTTTGGTGTATCTAGCTGTTTAGCTGATTCCACTGGGGCTGGTGCAAATTGCTGTTTATATAACTCAAACTCTGTGGCATTGTCAAATGCCTTGGCTAAACTAAATAGTGTGTTTTGATTTGCTGGTACTGAAACTACACTAATTTCGTGTAACTCCAATTCCTTAATTAGGAAAGATTCTGAGGCGCTATCATAATCTGCGTCACGTACTCTGAACCCAACACTAAAAGCGCTTAGGATACCCTTTTTAATCAGCTTGTAAACATCACCTACCTCTTGAGGAATCTGGGCACGTACCCATAATCCTTGATCAGTGACTTTATG
>Ga0129333_10002015_pt1 | contig 18783 bp, 21 predicted proteins | sample CPB6_08_DNA_FD_94474 | JGI IMG/M metagenome (GOLD analysis project Ga0129333, IMG submission 94474) | Freshwater to marine salinity gradient microbial communities from Chesapeake Bay, USA - CPBay_Sum_0.6_0.8_DNA | ecosystem: Environmental > Aquatic > Marine > Coastal | place: USA: Chesapeake... | reverse complement strand
TGCTATTTCTAATGGAGATGAAAAAGGTAAAGGAGAAAATGAAAACGGAAGTATAGGATCTAAAACGGATATTGCAAAAAGATCTGAACTCACATCTAAAAATATATATAAACCATTAAACCAATATAATTCAAAACATCCTAATGCAATTTCTAATGGGGATGAAAAAGGTAAGGGAGAAAATGAATATGGTATGATTGGTTCTAAATTAGATATGGAAAAAAGATTAGAACTTTCATCAAAAAATATTTATAAAACAAATTATCCATACAATTCTAGTAACCCAAATGCTATTTCTAATGGAGATGAAAAAGGTAGAGGAGAACGTAATGGGATTGTTGGTACTAAAACAGATATAATAAAAAGATCTGAACTTATATCAAAGAATAAATATAATTCTGTTGAGAATTATAAGAAAAAAACTATTTTTTAATGAGTAACGTTAAAAAAATTTTATTAGAAATGTCTATTGGTACTAAAAGAGAAAGAATTACATATGCGATAAAAAATAGATTTGTTGTTTCTTTTTATTATAATGGACCTAAAGGTGAAGTTTTACCAGGAAGAAGAATTAAAGCAGAGTTAGTTGCTCTTGGTTTAACAAAAAAAGGTAATTTAGTTGCTAGAGGGTGGGTTCAACCACCGTCAGTATCTAAAAGAGGTTTTGAAAAACATGGATGGAGATTGTTCATGTTAAATAGAATGTCAGGTATTCAAATATATGAAGATGAGATTTTTAATATTAAAAGACCTAAACTAAATGATAATGGTGATAGATCTTTAAGTGTGGTTTACGTTACTTCTGATTGGGGTCAATTACCAACCCCAACCGAAAAAAAACCAGAACCCAAACAACCAACAACAGAACCAGAACCCAAACAACCAACAACAGAACCAAAACCTCAAGAACCAATTTTGCCGGATCCAAAATTAGATGAAAAACCACCAATAACACCTGAACCATATAAAGATTTTTCTTTAGAAGTTTATAATGAATTAAAGAAAAAAATTCAAGATATTAATGGAAAGAAAATAATATCACCAGACGATTTTAATCTTGCGATGGACGATTTACGAAAGAAAAAAATTAAAGATTGGTCCGAGAGAAAAAAAGAAATAAATGGTAATCCTATTCCCGGAGAAGGAACTCGTAGAAGAATAGAAAAAGAATCGGAAGTTGAACTTTTTAAATTATTGAAAAAAGATAACATTACATTAGAAACTACACCATTACAAGAATCTATAAAAAGAATAAAAGCTTTAATCTTTTTTTAAAAATAATTATATTTTAATAAAAAAAATATGTCAGGTAAAGGAACAATAACAGAAAATGAATTAATGATGAAATTAGTTCAAGCTAAAAAAGTTTTAACAAAAGTTGATTCGGGTAGTTATGAAAAAGGCAATATAAATGAAACAATTTTAAGATCCAATCCGGAAGATATTGATTTATCTACAGTAGAAAATAAACCTACATCTATTCCTACACAAAAAATAATAGAATCTAAACTTCCGGATGCGATAAAAAAAGCTATGATTGATAACCCAATTCCTCAAATAAGTTTAAATAATTCTTTAAACTTAGATTTTGTTAAAAATACTAAAAAATTGATGGAATCAGAAGGAATAAAAACAAATAATACATCAAGTAAAACAAATCAAGTTAACGGTGATAATAATTTTTTAATAAAACAGTTAACGCCATTAATTGAAAACGTAGTTAGAAAAACAGTTACAGAAATATTAGATTCTAAATTAAATCAAATTTTAACAGCACAACAAACTTTATCCATTAATGAAAATTTAGTATTAAAAGTTGGTGATTCAGTTTTTAAAGGAAAAATTACCGGTGTTAATAAATCTAAATAATTTTTGTATTTTTTTTTTAATTTTTTTTTCTTATTATTAATTATAATAATTTTTTAATGTCAAAAATAAATATTTTAACAATACCACCAGACGTACACGGAGTAGGTAAGTATCGAATTTTAGATCCGTTTAAATTTATCAGTGAAAATTATCCAGATGAATTTCATATCGACATATCAATGAATGTTGATAATAATGATGAAATTTTTAAAAACTATGATATAGTAGTGTTTCATAGTTTTATTCATCAAAATACCCACGAACAAAATTTAGAGAGAATAAAAAAATTAAAATCTCAAGGGATAAAAGTAGTTATGGATATTGATGATTTTTGGTTAGTTGATTTTAGACATCCAATGTATCAACAAATTAAAGATAATGAAATATCTCGTAAAAAAATTGAATTAATGAAAGTCTCTGACTGGGTCACGTGTACAACTAAAACTTTCGCTGATTCAATTAAAACAAAATTAGGTATAAAAAACGTTATTGTTTTTCCAAACGCTGTAAATCCAAATGAACCTCAGTTTAAATCAAACCCCACAAAATCAGATAAAATTAGATTTGGTTGGTTGGGTGGATCAACTCATTATCATGATGTTGAACTAATGTCTTCAGGTATTAGTTCTATATTAGGACAATATTCAAATACCCAATTTGTTTTATGTGGTTTTGATTTAAGGGGTAATGTAACAGAATATAATCCACAAACTGGTGAAAAAAAAGTTAGACCAATTGAACCTAAAGAAACAGTTTGGTATCGTTATGAAAAAATTTTTACAGAAAATTATAACTATATCGATGAAGAATATAAAAAATATTTACTATCTTTCACCCAGAAAGAATATAATGATAGTGAAAAAAGATATCGTAGAGTTTGGACACAACCAGTAAACAAATATGCTATGAATTATAATTTATTTGACGTATCTTTCGCTCCACTTATAGAGAGCCAATTTAATGCTAATAAATCACAACTAAAAGTGATTGAGGCTGGTTTCCATAAAAAAGCTATTATTGCAAGTGAAACGTTACCATACACAATTGATTTAGTAAGTGCAATTGAATACGGAGGAAAATTTAATGATAAAGGTAATTCACTTTTAGTTTCACCTAAAAAGAATCACAAACAGTGGGGTCAACAAATGAAAAAACTTATTGAAAATCCAAACATGATTGAAGACTTAGGTAATAAACTTTACGAAACAGTGAAAGATACTTATTCTCTTCAAAATGTTTGCAAAGAAAGAGTTCAATTTTTTAACACAATAAAATAAAAAACATGCATTATTTAGTTACTGTTGGTTATGAGTTAGAACAACTCGACCGCAATGGAAATCCAAGGCTTCAAAAAAGTAAATATGTTGTTGAAGCCAATTCAGTCGAAGAAGCAAATTTAGTTGTTTCTAAATATCGTTCAGAAGATGTTCGAGCGAGTGAAAGTTTATCAATTGTTAAACTACAAATCGATTGTGTAATTGATTTAATGAATAGTCCACAATATTATAAACAATAAAAAACAAAAAAAATGGATTTTTTTAGTCGTGATTTACAGATTTTGAGACAATCTCAAAGTAAAATGGTTTTAGAGTATGTAAATTCTATAGGAGTTAAAGTTACCGTAGAAGAATTACAAAAAATTACTGATGTATTTGTTGAATGTTGTATAAGAAATCAAGATGATGATTTGAGAGAAAGAATAAGAAAATTAGATAAATGGTTAGAAAATAAAAAAAATGGATAAAAATAATAATATTGAAGATTACGTAAATAGATTACGTGAAATTGAGAATTCATTAGAATCTGATGATGTTGATTTTTCGATTATAAGTGATTTAAATAAAGTATTATTAGCAATTGATAATAATATACAAAACAATGCTATGAGTATTAATACTTCATTAAAAATTAGATTGAAAAAATTAAATCCAAACGCTGTAACCCCGTCTTATTCTAAAGACGGGGATGCAGGTATGGATTTGACTGCAACAACAGTTATTAATAACACAACAAATCAAGTCACATACGGAACTGGTATCTCAATCGAGATACCGGATAATTATGTAGGTTTAGTTTTTCCTAGATCATCAATAAGAAAATATGATTTAGAATTATCAAATTCTGTTGGTGTTATCGATAGTGGATATAGAGGTGAGATACAATTAACATTTAATAAAGTTAATGGAAAAACAACAATTTATAATATTGGAGATAGGGTGGGACAAATTTTAATTATTCCATATCCAAAAATAAATTTTGTTGAATCTGATGAATTAACAATAACTGAAAGAGGAGAGGATGGATTTGGTTCATCCGGTTCATAAATTAAATAAAAAAATAAAAAAATTAAATTGAGAAAATCATATTTAAATTCAGAAAATAATATTGAAAATAAAACACCTAAGAAAGAAAGAATTAGGCAAATAATTAAAGAACCAAAAGAAAAGTTTTTAACAACACATCAAGAAGAATATTGGAAAATTTTAGGTGAGAATGAAATTACCTTATGTTTTGGTCCTGCAGGTGTGGGTAAAGCACAACCTTTAGATTCAATTATTTATACTCCTGACGGTGAAAAAACTATGGGGGATATTGAAGTTGGTGATTATGTGATTGGTGAAGATGGTAAAAAAACTAAAGTAATTGCCACACACCCCCAAGGAATAAAACCTATTTATAGAGTTTTATTTAATGATGGGTCCTTTACCGAAACATGTAATGAACATTTATGGTTTACACAAACAGAAAAAGATAGAAATAATCGCACAAAAATTAAAGGTCAAAGATTTAAAAATCCATTAAGAGGGAGTGTTAAAGAATTATCAGAAATAAGAGATACTATTATTTCTAGTCGTGGATATAAAAATCATACGATTCCAATAACTAAACCAGTTAATTTTAATGAAGTTCCTCTTTTTGTTAAACCATATTTAATGGGTATTTTATTAGGTGATGGTAGACTTTCACAGGAAAAAATAACATTTACTACCGCTGACACTGAAATAGTTGATAATATCAATTATTTAATCCCCGAAACTTGTGTTCTTAAAGAAGTACCATCAACTAAATATGGTTATTCGATTGTTTCTAAACGAATATACGATTCTAATAATTTAATTCTTGATGAAATTAGAGAGTGTAGATTAAATAGTATAAAAAGTATAAATAAATTTATACCTAAAAAATATCTTTTCAATTCAGTAGAAAATAGAATAGAACTTTTACAAGGGTTATTAGATAGTGATGGATATGTAAATAAAAATGGTACATCAGTTTTTTATACAACAACATCAGTAGAACTAATGAATGATGTTAAATTTTTAGTAAATAGTTTAGGTGGTGTTGTCAATATTACAAATAAAAAACCTTTTTATAAAGATAAAAATGGTAATAAAATTATGTGTAATATATCATATACATTAACAATAAATCTTCCAAACGATATAAAACCATTTAAACTCAAAAGAAAATTAGATTTGGTAAAACCAAAAACTAAATACCCCCCAAAAAGATTTATAACTAGTATTGATTATGTTGGAGATAAAGAAGCTAAATGTATAACTATCGATTCTGAAAGCCAATTATATTTAACCGATGATTTCATAGTGACACATAATTCTTATATTGCCATGAAAAAAGCTGTAACTTTATTATGGGATGATAAAAATAAGTATGAAAAAATAATCATAGTAAGACCAGCGGTGGAGGCTGAAGAAAAATTGGGTTCATTACCTGGTAATTTAGAAGAAAAACTTGATCCATATATTTACCCTTCTTATTATCTTCTAAATAAAATAATCGGTAAAGAGTCTAGAGAAAAATTAAAACAAGAAGGTTTTATTGAAGTTGCTGCATTAGCTTTTATGAGAGGTTGGAATGTGGATAATACTATTCTTATATTTGAAGAGGCTCAAAACACGACACCATCACAGATGAAATTATTATTAACAAGAATAGGATATAATTCAAAGTTTTTTATTTCAGGTGATTTAGAACAGTCAGATAAATTTAGAGATAAAACAAAAACAGGTTTATATGATGCTAAAGTAAGATTAGAAAATATAAAAAATGTTGGGTTTTTTGAATTCGACACAAAAGATATCGTTCGTAATCCGATAATTGGGGAAATCTTAAAAAGATACGATTAATAACTTTATTTGTTATAATTTTTATGTTATATTTTGTATATGGAATTATATGTAAGTATTGATGGTGTTTTAAGAAATACCATACAAAAATTTGATTATCATTATAAAGATTATTTTTTAAATACAGATACGGATTCTGAAGAAACTTTTGAATACGGTATAATTGAACCAGTATATAATGATAACATTATTTCATCTTATAAGTTTCAATCACATGATGAATTTGTTAAATTTTTATATTTTGATTTTCCTATTGAAATATATGGTCATGCAGGATTAAGTTATCATCAAGTTTGTACTGAATTAAATTCTATTATATTTGAAAATCCAAATATAAATGTTACATTAATTGGTCATAGTGAAAAGGGAAAAGCAAAACCAGCAACACTTTTCTTCTTATCAAAGAATGGTGTAATGTGTGATTCTATTAAATTTTCATCTTTAGAAAATGTAAAAAAATTATGGGATAAATGTGATTTATGGATAACAGATAATCAAGAAATTATAAATCATTGTCCTAAAAATAAAAAAGTAATTAAATTTAATACTTCATTTAATAATCACTTTACAAATACAATAGAAATCAATAAATTATCTGAAATAAAAAAAGAATGCTTGAAATATTCGGAAAAAACTATTACATCGACATTGATGGGATTACTAAAAAATGTCAAATTGAAAATTCAGAAAAAATCGAAGATGAACCTGAAACTTTAGAAATTAACATTTTTAAATACGAAACAATAAAAATTTGTTTAGAACGTATTTTAAATGAATATATAGAAGTTGATGAACAAATTGGACCTTTTGCTCAAAATGAAGTTTCAGTTTCATTTAAAATTGCGTTTAACACACTAATAAAATATAAAATATTAATGGAAGAAGATGAATATGAATAAAGAAAATATTGAAAAATTAGAAAATTCGTTAGCTAAATTAGTTTCAAATGAACAAGTCATTTATTTTTTAACTTATGATACTAAAAATAATCCTAGAGCATCTGTTAAATATATTTATGACATTGCATTAACACTAAAAAAAGGTGGATTTAATTCTAAAATTTTAGTTGAGGACAAAACTTATCAAGGTGTTCAATCATGGTTAGGTAACGACTATGATTCGTTGGAGATATTAACCATTAAAGATGATAGAGTTGAAATAAAGATTGAAGATATTGTTGTTGTACCAGAGTATTATTCAAATGTATTAGAAAACCTTGCTAATATTAAGTGTACCAAAGTAATGTTAGTACAACAAAAAGAATATATTTACGAAACATTACCGATTGGTAGTCGTTGGATGAATTTTGGATTTGATAAAGTTATTACAACAACAGAATTCACTAAAAAATATATAAATGAATATTTTAAAGATAGTAATGTGTTCATTATTCCCCCAATAATCGGGAATAATTTTACACCAAACGAAAAATCACCAAATCCAACTATATCTATTTTTTGTAGAGACAGGTCAATAAATAAAAAAATAATTTCTGAATTTTATTTAAAATATCCACAACTTAGATGGATTAATTTTAAAGACATGAATCAATTAACGTATATAGAATTTTCAGACGCATTAAAAGATTCATTTGTTTCTGTCTGGGTTGATGATGATTCCACATTTGGCACATTTCCATTAGAATCAATGAAATGTGGAGTACCAGTTGTTGGTAAAATCCCTAAAAATGAACCAGATTGGTTAGACGAAAACGGAATGTGGACATATGATGAAAATAAAATAACGGAAATATTGGGTAAATATGTTATGGCTTGGATAGAAGGTATTGAATTAACTGATGAAGTTAAACAAAAAATGAAAGATACCTTATTACCATACGATAAAGAAATTACAGAAAAAAATATTATAGTTATTTTTGAATCTTTTAGAACAAATAGAATATCAGTCATAGAAAAGGCATTAGAAAAATTAAATAACGAAGAAATTAAAATATGAAAAATATAACAATTATTTTACCAATTCATGAATGGAATGATGATTTTAAATTAATGTTTGAAAATTCCGTTAAATCAATTGAAGAATTTTATAATGATGTTAAATTAATCATTGTCGGTCCTAAAAAAGTTACTTCTAATATTAATATTATATCAGACAAAATAGAATCTAAAATTTTGATAAATGACGGAAATACAGATTTTTGTAGTCAAGTAAATTTAGGTATAGAAAATTGTGATACTGAGTGGTTTTCTATACTTGAAATTGACGATGAATATAGACCATCATGGTTAAAATTAATGAATACTTATAGTGTAGAAAATCCTGATGTAGATGTATTTTTACCTATAGTAAGAGATATAAATGTTGAGGGTAATTTTTTAAGTTTCACAAATGAAGCAACATGGGCGTATGGGTTTTCTGAAAAACAAGGATTTTTAGATAATGACGCCCTTTTGGACTATCAAAATTTTCAAATTAGTGGTGGATTGTACAGAACATCTGTTATAAAAGAATATGGAAAATTAAAAGATAATATAAAATTGACTTTTGGATATGAATTCTTATTAAGATTAACTCATTACAATGTGTTAATTATGACCATTCCAAAAATAGGATATCAACATGTTAATTTTAGAGAAAATTCATTATTTTGGTCATATAAAAATGATGATAAATTAAAGATTTCTGAAGAAGAAGTTAAATTTTGGTTAGATACAGCTAAAAAAGAATTTTTTTTTAAAAATAGAAGAGATATCATAAATTATGTAAAAATGTAATAATGCCCCGTAAGAGAACCCAAAAAGTTTATTTTGGGGAGGAACAAGAAAAAGCGGTGGTAAGATATTTAGAATCCGAATCCGAATTAGAAAAGAATAAGATATTCAATGAATATTTAAAAGAACCTCTCATTATAATGGTTGAATCTATTATTCGACGATATAAATTATATCGAAAAGATTTAGATTTTTCAGATATACATAGTGATACCATGTCTTTCTTAATAACCAAAATTAATAAATTTGACCATACTAAAAATCATAAAGCATATTCTTATTTTGGCACGATATGTAAGAATTATCTAATGGGGTCAATACAAAAAGACGCAAAAGAAACAAATAGAAATATTTCTTATGAAGACATATCTTCTGATATTGAAGAAAATTTTGAATATTCTTATATTATAGATGAAAATATAATTGATTATCAAGATGTTGTTTTAAAATTTTCCATAAAAATGGAAGAATTTATGGAAACAGAAGATTTAAATGAAAATGAAGAAAAACTGGGATATGCTCTTTTAGAAATTTTTTCAAATTTTGAAAAAATATTTCAAGTAGGTGATGGTAATAAATTTAATAAAAATTTGATATTATTATCTTTACGAGAAATGACATCTCTTTCAACTAAAGAGATAAGAATATCTATGAAAAAATATAAAAAACTTTATAAAGGAATTTTATTTAATTTTATAAATTAGAATAATATATATTTATTATATTATGAGAGAAAAAAAAAATATAATATCACTTAACACTGATTCTGCATTAGCTTTAATGCAAGAAATTTACAATGACATTGTTGAACAAAAAAATACAGCGTCAATGATTACAAAAAAAATGTTGAGTTTTATGAAAGACTCAGAAGACATGAGTGTCATTGGACCTGTTATAAAAGAACAACAAAAAATTTTGAATGATTGTACAGAAAAGAAAATTTCATTAGTTAAACTTCAAAGTGCATTGTTAAAACAATCTCAAGGTTCTGGATCAAATGTAAATATGGGAAAATTACAATTAACTGAAGAAGATAAGTTGTTATTAGAAAAATTAATGAATGAGACTGATAATGAATCAAGTTCAGGAATTTATAAAATATAATGAGTAAATTAAGAAATACTAAAAATTCTCTATTATCATTAATAGAAGGTATAAAAAAGATTAATGATGACCCAAAAGGTTTTTCAAATTCATTTGAAAATAAATACCCTAAAAATATTCCTTCATCAAATGATTTTGTGGGTAAAAAATTAGACAGTTTAAAAGAAAAGAAAAATCAAAAAAAAGAGAATAAAAAAGATATTTTTAATGAAATTATAGAAGTTGTCGAACAATTTTTAAGTGTAGATAAAAAAACAAAAGAATCTGAAACAATACAAAGCGGAACTACAGTAAATTCAGAAAAAAACAGTATCAAGAAAAAAATAAGTAGACATGCTATAAGCGCGTGTGAAAAAACATTAGAATCGGCAAGAGAAATTGTAGTAAAACGTTTATCTGAATGTTTATTTGTTGGAGACGGTATTTGTGGTAGTAATAGATCGATTACCGGTGATACAATAAATTTAAGACCCGAAGAATTTGATTTTTTAGATATTCTTACAGTTGACCCGGAATCTTCATTAGGTCAAATCGTTTATGAACCCAAATCGACACAGAGAAATAAAGAAAAATTAAATAGAGAGTTATATACTTTATTTAGTGGTAGTTCGTATGATTTTATATCTAATAATAATAACACGTTATTTAATGCAAAATGGAGTACCGCGAATCAACATTTTAGTTTTTCTGGATTAACTCAAGGTAATCCTTTAGGAATAAAAGTACAAGATTTTATTTCTGATTATTATTCATCTATTGAATTTCCTGAAATAGATGATATTATTAAAGCAGGTATGTTATTAACAATTCAAGGTGGTAAAAATAGCGGTAAAACAATTCAATTTGATAAATCATTAAATCTTATCGACAGGTTATTAAAAAAATTACTATCTGTTTGTGGTTCTGATACAAAAAAAGATGATTTGAAAAATCAAAATCCTGTTGATATGTTTGATGAAAGCGAGGAAAATATTGAAGATTATTTTGATTTCGATGACGTAGAAGGAATTAATTTAGAAGATGAAGATTTGAGATATCGAGGAGTATTAAAATTTAAAGATTGTTATAATTTTGAAATAGATGTTGATGATAATCATCTTGATGATTTTGTTTATTTAATAAAAAATAAACAATCAAAAAAAGCGATAGACGATACTTTAATAAAAATATCAACTGATGCTAGTGAACAATCTAATGGTTCATTAAAAATACCTGATTTATTTTCTAATTTAATTAATAATTTTATATTGAATTTACCCAAAGCTTTATTAATGTCAGTTTTATCGGCTAAGATATTTTTACCTTTAGTTTTAATATACAAATTTTTTAAAACTGAATCATTAAATATTGTTTCTAATATTAAAGATTTATTTAAAAAATTTCACAAAGCTATTTTTAATATAATAAAAGATTTATTTTGGTTATTTATAAATGAATTCTGGAGACTTATTAAAATTGATTTAATTGCTTTTGTTACTAAATTGGTTAAAAAAATTATTAAAGAAAAATATAAAAGATATATATTAATTGTCACATCTTTAATAAACATACTTAAAAATATACAGCAAACTAACATTGATAATTGTTTTAGTATTTTTGATGTTATATTAAAAACTATTAATGGTGCTATTAATATGAAAGGACCTATATCAATACCTTCAGTATTATTATTTAATGCGGATCTAAGCCCTGGATATAGTAAAGAAAGAGCGTTTTTAAATATAGTTGAAAAAATGTCTTCTCTTGGTATTAACACCGGTCCAATATATGGAGAGGATAATAAATTATTAACCGTAATAAAATCAATTATTGACGGACATATTGAAGAAGAAGATGTAAATTCTTTTGTTAAAATAGTTTTAAAAGGTGGATATTTACCAGGACCTCTTGGTGGTGCCGTTATTCCTCCTGGTATTATTACTGGAGTTGGTAAAAAAGTATAACATGGATAAAGACAAGATTATTGAAATAATTAATAATATAAAAGACAAATCTAATAAAGATTTATTTGAATGTGAACATACTCTTTTTGAGGAGTATGAGAAAACTAAAGAAGTGGTTATTGAATTAACCAAACATATGGATACAATAGAAGAAATGCATTATAAAATTGTTTTTGAAATTGAAAAAAGAAAAACTATATGAAAATAATTGATATAGGTATTTGTATTGATAATGAGGACCCTAAAGCAATGGGTAGAATTCGTTGTATCGATTATGATGATTACACATCAGGGAAAGAAAATTATAAAAATTATATTCCATGGAGTGAAGATGACCCATTTATAGCATTACCATTTTTACCTAATAATATTAATTTTATTCCAGAAAATTTTCAATCGGTAAAAGTTTTAAGATATAACACTGAAAAAACAACAGTAAATCAAGAATATATTGCAGGTCCATTTACCACAAGATTTGATTTTAACAGTCAAACATATTCAGAACAGATAACACCAACAACTTTTGGATCAGGAATAAAAGATAAAACAAATATTTTATCGAATGGTAAATTACCAAAAGATAGTGAAAATATGTTATCTAAAAATTCTGACTACTCTATTTCAGGTAAATTTGGTTCAGATATTTTATTGACTGAAGATGGATTAGTTTTAAGAGGAGGGAAATTAATATCTAAACAATCATCAACGGTAGAACAAAGAAAAAGACTTTTAAATTATCCTTTATCTTCTAAAAAAGTTGCAAAATTACAGTTAAAAAAATTTTCAGAAAAAAAAGTTTTAATCGAAGAGGAACAGACAACAACGACATATGAAAATATTAATTTAAAATATGTTATTGAATATGGTGTTAATAGTATTACTAATCCTAACACTGTTAATTTTTACATATACAAAATAAATACAAATGCTTATGGTGAATTATTTAAAACAAATTATTTTACAGAATTTACCGAATTACCTGTAGATTCTTATGTTTTATTAAATGATGATAATACGAATATCACACCAACATTAAGTGTTAATATGTTAACAAAAGTAGATTTTAGTGGGAACACATTAGAAAATAAAATAAAAGAAATATGTTCTGAAATAAGAACAACATTAACAGGTATAAAAGAAAATGGGTTTATTGGTTTGTTTAATTCTACTATTAGTAAAAAATTTGACAATATTAATGAACTAAACGACATATATCCGTTTTTCTTTAGACCAACATATTCATTAAGAACATTACCAACATCTAATTCAACTGAATTAAGTACAAAAAATAATTTATTAACAGGTGTAAAATTTTCTAAAAATATAATACAAAGTGGATTAGTTTGGTCTAATACATCTTTTTCACCTCCACCTATTTTTGTAACGGAAAAAATAAAAAATTTAAAAAATGATAATACATCTAAAGAACAAACATTTGGTAGTATAACTTCCGATAAAATATATTTTTTATCAACGGACACTAATTTCACAAACAAAACAATTGAATTTGAAAAGTTAAATAGTTACGAATATGAACAAGATGATTATTTAAATAAAATAGACCCTAATACATACGGTGTTGTTAGAGGTGAAATATTATTTGAATTTTTAAAATCAATGTATAACGTACTATCAAATCATGTTCATAATATAAACGAACGTTATAGTAGAACTTCGTTTGATGAACATGAAATCATGACTCAATTATACAATAAACTAGAAAATGAGTTATTAAATAAATCAATTAGAATCAACTAATGATATATTTATATAATAAAAAACATGTCTTATTTTCGTTCTTATTTTGAAAAAAATAACACTATAATAAAAAATTATGCGGTTAATACTGCAAAAAATCCTACTACTGAAATTTTCTATGGTTCAAGTTTTTCTAAATTTATATTTAAAGTAGATTTTACTGATTTAATTACAAAAATCCAAAATGGTGATTTAGTTGTAAACACAAATACTAAACATTATTTAAAAATGATGAACACCATACATGGTGATCCTAAATTAATTGGGGAAAAAAGAAATACTGGAAGACAACGAACAACATCATTTGATTTAATTATTTTTAAAATTACTGAAAATTGGGATGAAGGTGTGGGATTTGATTATGAATACGGTGGTTACGATTTTACTTTCGGTAATAATACATTTGATGAACGCCCATCAAATTGGTACAATAGAACCACATTAAATGCATGGACAACACCTGGAATATATTCCACTTCACCAACTATAATACAAACCATTCATTTTGACAATGGTGATGAAAATATTTATGCCGATATTAGTGACTATGTAAACGGAATAATTGTTTCTGGTAATACTAATCATGGGTTAGGTTTAGCGTTTGCGGTTTTATATCAAGATATTAATGATGAATATGACCAATCCGTATCATTTTTTACAAAATATACACAAACCTTTTATGAACCTTTTGTTGAATCCGTTTTTGATGATTTAATACAAGATAATCGGCAAAATTTTATTAATGAAAGAGAGAATAATCTTTATTTATACGTTACTAAAGGTAGTAATTTTTATGATTTAGATGAATTACCTGTTGTAGATATTTTAAATAGCTATCAGACACCAATTACTGGACTTACAGGATTAACAACAACTAAGATTAAAAAAGGAATATATAAAGTTAGCTTTGGGATAACCGGTGAATTGTGTGATGGTAAAAGATTTTTTTACGATAAATGGAAAAATTTAAATATTGACAATGTGTCAATATCGGATGTAACACAAAAATTCGTACCAAAACCTTTTTCTAGTTATTATTCATTTGGATCAAATCCAAGTGAATCACAAAAATATATAATCCAATTTTCAGGTATAAAACAAAATGAAAAAATAATAAGAGGGGAATTAAAAAAAATAGTTGTACATTTTAAATCAATTGAAATATCTAAATTACAATTATTTGATGATGTTTATTATAGGTTATTTATAAAAGAAGGAAAAACTAATGTTATTGTATACGACTGGACTAAATTAGATGTAACAACTAATGAAAATTCATTCTTTTTAGATACTTCATTTATGATACCTAGAGAATATTTCATTGAATTTAAAGCATTAATTTTTAGTGAAGAAACTTTTTATCCTAACTATGTTAAATTTGAAATAATATCAGAAAAATAAATTTAAAAATATGAAAAATATTAGAACAATTATTAAAAAACAGTTAATAAATTTAACTGAATCCGCCACAGAACAAGAAAACTATATGTTTTTTGGTAACATTCAACAGATGCGTAGACAATGTGAAATGTTGATGCAAAAAGATAAAGATATGATTGACAATATCCTATCTGAACATGATTGGGCACAAGACCATATTTCCGAAGCAAAAAGTCTTTTAGATCAAGTATTTGATTTTTTAATGAATGAAACAAAAAAGACGGATGGTAATTTTAATATGTCTCTTGGATTTAAAGAAGACCCAAATACATTTAGTCTAAATGAAAATTTTGATGATGATTTACTAAATGAAAAATATCAAATTGATGAAAAAAAGAATAAACCAAATAACCCAAAATTATGGGCGGCTTCATTAGCATGGGCAAAATCAAGATATAAAGTTTGTCCAAGCGCGTATTGTAACGGTGCAGCAGCTAAACGATATAAGTCAAAAGGAGGTACTTGGAGAAAAAAAGTTAATGAAAGTGTAAATGAATCAAAAAAGAATAATAATGATGATGTTTACCATAAAAGTTATACTTCAGCAGTTAATACAGCTCTCGAATATGCGGAGAAAAAAGGTTATACATATGACCAAGAAGAAGTTGCGTCTGAAATAGGATTAGGACCAAAAAAACCAAAAGAGGGTGATACAAATCGTTTCACTATTAGTTTGAAAAAAGATGGTAAGGAACAAAAAAAGGCTCTTCATATACAGATTTATGGTATGAAAGAAAAATATGAATTAAATTGTTATATAAATTAATACTATTATGAAAAAACAAACATTAAATGAACAATTGTACTATATAAAAAATATGATGGGATTAAACGAGGATAAATCTAAACTTATCGCTTGTGATAGATGCGGTGAAATGTTAACCGCACCAGTTTTTATTAAAGGAAAACCATATGGATGGTCTTGTGCTATTGATGTTAGAAAAGAAATGGGTTTGGGTTTGGATAGAAAAGATAAAGAAAGTGGTCATTGGGTCGAAGTTGATTCATTTGAAATAACAGAAGGTAGTACAGAAAACAGAAGTTTTTATGCTAAGTTAAAATTTACCAATAAATTAAATGAACCCAAAGTTATAACACTTGAGTTTCGAACAACTTTGGGTGGTGATATAATAGCACAACTCGGGTATTCGAATAATAAATGTGCGATATATTCAAAAGATGATAATAAAATGTACATTAACATTGATCCAAAGTCATATATGGAGAAAATAAAATTAAATAATGGTAAATTGGGAGTTGCTCGTTTACCATTAAACATGGTTAAAATTTTTGGTAATATAACATAATATCCCTATAAAACATAAGAATAACTTTATGAAAATATTAGTAAACGAAGAAGATTTAAAATACATTGAAGAATCAATAATGAATGGTCTAATTCTTAAAGAAGACCTAAGAAGGTGGTTTAAAGAAAAATGGGTGGATGTATCTAAGAAAGTAGATGGTAAACATCCTCCATGTGGTAGAAAAACCGCTGACGGTAAATCATATCCAAAATGTCGACCGTCAAAAAAAGTATCCAAAGAAACACCAAAAGTTGCATCTTCTTATGATAAAGATGAAAAAAAATCAATGACCGCACAAAAAAGAAGAGCGGAAAAAAAAGAACCTAAAGTAGGGAAAGGTAACAAACCAACTTTTACTCGATTTGATGAAAATAAGACCGTATCAACTGACTTTTATGATATTATTGAATCTTATTCTGCACCTAGAATAAAGTCTGTCAATGAGTCTAAAAATACGATAAGTGAAGGTTTAAATTATCACATAACAAACGAAAAACCGCTTATTGAAAATGTTTATCGTGTTTATTCTAAAAAGTTTTTTGACTTGTTCAATGAATCTAGAGAATTAATGAACAAAAACATATTAGAAGTTTTTGGTGAGGATATTGAATTATTAAAAACAGATATAGGAAAAACAGGATTATATGAAAATACTGAAGTTTATCTTGATATCCCATTTATATTAAATGAAGAAGAAGATATTGTTAAAGTAAATTTTTTATTTGAAGCGGAACATAGGGGTAAAAAAGTAAATTTAAATAAACCATTTAGAACACCAGGTGGACCGAAAAAATTTGCGGTATATGTAAAAACACCTAGTGGTACTATTAAAAAAGTAACATTTGGTGACCCTAATTTAAGAGTACGTAATAACAATAAAGCAGCTGCCAAATCATTTAGGGCTAGACATAAATGTGACCAAAAAAAAGATAGGACAACAGCAGGATACTGGAGTTGCAATATAGCAAGATATAAACGAGTTTTGGGATTAAGATCTTCACGCAGTTGGTAGTAAATGAAAAATTATGGAATTACCATTTAAAGAACAAATAGAAGAAGGATATTATATTAGAACATTTTCAGAAGATATATCTGAAATGGAATTAAAATGGCATTTCGATGAGGAAGATAGAATTGTTTTATGTGAGGATGATTCTGATTGGTTTTTTCAATTTGATAATGAACTACCAATTCAATTAAAAAAAAATAAATCTTTAATGATACCTAAAAATAGATATCATAGAATAATAAAAGGTACAAATAATTTAAAACTTAAAATTAAAAAATTATGAAATTAATCACTTTATTTGAAAGTAAACAAACAGAAGACCAAGGAAAAAAAATTCTTAAAACTAAAGGAGTATCAGAAAATGATATTGAAAATATCATAAATGATTTCAAAAATGGTGATAGGTCTCAAAACCAAAAAAATATTCCACTCATGTGTTTTTTTTATGGTACAGGAAATAATCAATCAATTATTAATGAAATAAATGATTATGATACATTAATAACTAATAAAAGAATTGAACAAACATCTTTTAATATTACTGGATTAACTGTTACATACAAACAAACCAACGGAGAAAATGTTGAAAAAACATTTAAACCAAATGATTGGATTCCATTTACGGAATTAATACATGGTCAATTACAAATTTTCAATCTGTCAAGAGAAAGATCTGCTCAATATGTTAAACCAGAATATGATGCAGACAAAGTTAGTAATTTACCTATATTCATGAAAGGGGATAATATTAATGTTTACGAATCAAAAGGAAAAAAAGATTGTATCAATTATACACATACTTTAACAAATAATCAATATAATTTTTGTATTGGAAAAACTGATCCATTACAAAATATGTATAATTCATATAGAGCAAGTTATGGTGCCAAATTTTACTTTATTTTAGATTTAAATAGAATGGATAAAGTAAATGACCCATTACATATGGTTGTTCTACAAACAAATAGTCAACCTGAAAAAAAAATAATTTTAACGGACGCGAATAATACTAGTGGAAATATTGCAGAATATGGTAGTGATGTTAATGGTTATTTAGATTATTTAACATCAAAAGGTATTGATGTGAATAAATTCGAATATTCTGAATTAACTGAAACTGAAAAACATACAAACCGTTTAGTTGGACAAAAAATAGATAGTCTAGAGACATTATTAAATTTAGATAACCCAAATAACCCAAATTACAAAAAACCGGAAGTTGAAATTGAATCGGATGTAGAAAATTATTACTTGAGAGAATATATTGAACGTGGTCATAATTTAACTGATGAACAATTTGAATATTTTTTAAAAGTGAGTAAAGAAAGATAAAAGAAATAATGGGATGAAACATTCTGAAGTATTAAATAGATATGTGAATACTGGAACACAAATTCCAGAGGAACAATATGATCAGTTATCACCATCATTACAGAAGTCCTACAAAAGAATGAGAGGTGTTGTTGGATATGA
>Ga0129333_10002014_pt1 | contig 18787 bp, 22 predicted proteins | sample CPB6_08_DNA_FD_94474 | JGI IMG/M metagenome (GOLD analysis project Ga0129333, IMG submission 94474) | Freshwater to marine salinity gradient microbial communities from Chesapeake Bay, USA - CPBay_Sum_0.6_0.8_DNA | ecosystem: Environmental > Aquatic > Marine > Coastal | place: USA: Chesapeake... | reverse complement strand
TCGCCGTAGGTGGTCCGGTGACCGGCGATCGCCGAGTTGCCGAGCTGTCCGAAGCCCACCGTGGTCGGGAAGTGTCCGGGTCCGCGCTTCAGATCGGCGGTGGCGACCCCGGCCACCACGTACTTGGAGACGCCGATGGAGGGCATCTCGATGATCGCGATGGCGTCACCCTCGGCGACCTCGCGTGGGCGAGTGTCGACGACCGGCGTGCTTCCCACGGTGCCGCCATCGTCGGTCGTCGAGCCGTCACCGTTGGTGTTCGACGGCTCGCTCGTGGTCGACCCGTCGACGTCGGATGTTCCGGCCAGTTGGGCGAACTCCTCCTCGAGACGACCCTGCGACTGGGCTTCCTCGATGCCGGTGCCCCACAACTGGTAGCCGACGAAGAGGAACATGAGGACGCCGGTGATGATGAGCGTCTGACCGAGACGACCGAGGAACCAGTACCAATCCCTGGGCGGCTTGGGACGGTCCCAGTAGGAGATCGATCGGTCGCGTCGGGCCACCTCGCGACGCGCCGGTGGTCGGTGCAGGGGATCGATGGGAGGCGCGAAACTTGCGCGGTCGTCGTCGAAGTCGCGCATGTCGGGCACCGTTCCAACGCTATCCCCGAGCCATCTTCGGCTCCGGTCGGCGGGCGATAGGGTCGGACGTCGTGACCGATGTGCCCACCGTTCGGCTCGGGGGCGACGTGGATCCTGGTGTCGACGAGGTCGTCTCGTTGCGCGATGTGGTGGTGGTGCTCGGCGCGTTCCCGGCTCTCGCCGGGGCTTCGTTGTCGGTGCGGCGGGGCGAGATGCTGTTGCTGGCCGGACCCAACGGTGCGGGAAAGACCACTCTCCTGCGGACGTGCGCCGGGCTCACGCGCATCGAACGTGGCGAGGGTCGGGTGCTCGGATTGGACGTGCGCCGCGATTCGGCCGATGTGCGTCGGCGCACGGGGATCGTCGGTCACTCCAACGGTCTCTACCCCGACCTGACGGTGGCCGAGAACGTGAACTTCTGGGGACGCACGGTCGGAGCGACTTCCGACGAGGTGGAGGCGGCACTCGTGCGCATGGACCTCGCGGGTCGACTGCGCGACGTGGCCGCCGGTCGTCTCTCGGCGGGGCAGAAGCGCCGCACCGCGCTCGCCGCACTGATCGCCCGACGAGCGGAACTGTGGTTGCTCGACGAACCGCACGCCGGACTCGACGCGGCCGGTCGTGACGAACTGGACGCACTTCTCGGTGCGGCGGTGGCGGCCGGAGCGACCGTGATCGTCGCCAGTCACGAACTGGAACGAGCCGGTCGTTTGGCCACCCGACGGGTCGACGTGGTGGGTGGTCGTGTGATCGATCGGGCCGACGGCGCGTCCGACGGTCGGGAGCCGCGGTCGTGACGCCGACGTTGCGCGTCGCTCGGGCCATCGCCGCCAAGGATCTGCGCGTCGAGTGGCGTAGTCGCGTGGTGACCAATCAGGTCTTGCCGTTCTCCGCCTTGGTGATGGTGCTGTTCGCCTTCGCTCTCGACGACGACGGCATCACCGAACGCGTGGCTCCCGGCTTGGTGTGGCTGGCCGTCTTGTTCTCGCTGGTGGTGTTGGTGTCGCGTTCGTACGCCGTCGAGACAGCCGATGGAGCCCTCGACCAGTTGCGCTCCTCGGGGGTCGAGCCCGCGGGAATCTTTTTCGGCAAGGCCATCGCGTTGGCGGTGCAGCTGCTGGTGCTCCAGGCCGTCCTCGCCGGACTCGCCGTGGTGCTCTACCGGGCGTCGATCGGTGCCGAAGGTCTGGCCCTGTTCGCCTCGGCGGCGCTGCTCGCGACGGTCGGATTGGCCTCGGTCGGCACCCTCTACGGCGGTTTGGCCGCGGGCGTCCGGGGCCGCGAGACGCTGCTCCCCCTGCTCGTGCTGCCGGTGTTGGCCCCGGTACTGATCGGGGCGACCCGGTGCACCGAGTCGGCCTTCGGAGTCGAGGGTGTCGAGACGAGTGACGGCTGGCCGTGGCTGGGCTTGCTCGCGATCTTCGCCGTGTTGTTCAGTGTCTTCGGAGCCTTCGCTTACGGACCTCTGATCGACGAGTGACTCGAGCCCCCACGATGACAGATTCGACCGCCCAGAAACCACGCGAGGCAGCCCGCCGAGATCCGGTGACCGGGACCCGGTTCACTCGGGTGCTGGGTGTCGCTTGCCTCGCCGGCCTCGTGTGGCTCTTCGTGTTCGCCTTCTTCGTGACACCCGCCGACGTGAACCAGGGCGAGTCGGTGCGCATCATGTACGCCCACGTTCCCGGGGCTTGGTTGGCGTACCTGGCCTTCGTCGTCACCGCGTTCTCGTCCGCGATGTACCTGTGGCGCCGCACTCGTTCACTCACGTGGGATCGACTCGCTGGAGCCTCGGCCGAGGTGGGCGTTTTGTTCATGGCCATCTCGTTGGTGACCGGCAGTCTCTGGGGTCGGATCACCTGGGGCACCTTCTGGACCTGGGATGCCCGTCTCACCACGACGGCGTTTCTCTTCATCACCTACGTCGGTTATCTCGCCGTTCGCGGTCTGGGCGGTTCACATCACCAACGAGCCCGCCGTAGCGCGGTGTTGGCCCTGCTCGCCGTCCTCGAGATTCCGCTCGTTCACTTCTCGGTGGTGCTGTGGAACTCGCTTCACCAGGAGGCGAGCGTGGCCGGCAACACCGACGTCACCATGGATGGTCTGATGCTCTTCACGTTGTTCCTCGGTGTGGTGGTGTTCACGCTCTCTTACGTGTGGCTCGTGCTTCATCGCCAGCGGGCTCTTCACCTGCGCGACTTGGTCGACGAGACCGGACTCGACCGTGCTCTCGAGGCCCGCCGGGCCGAGGCGGCGTCGTCGTGAAGGACCTTGGCTTCATTCTCGGCAGTTGGATCGTGACGATCGGTGGCATGGCGACCTTCGCCGTCGCCATGTTCAGGAGGGCGCGTCGTGACGCCACCGTCGTGCCACCCGAGGAGAGGCCTTGGCTGTGACTTCGGTTCCGATCCGGGTGCGAATCGTGAAGGTTCCCCGACCGGCCCGCGTGGGAGAATCTCCGACATGACGGGTGTCGACGATTCGGTCGGACGTCCGTCCGGCGACGCCGGCATCGACCTGTCCCCGAGGGCCATGCCGCCGACGCGCCGGTCGGGTCGGCGTCGATGGATTCCCATTCTGGTGCTCGTCGGAGTTCTGGGAGCCGGCACGGTGGTGGTGGTCCAGTTCCTCACCTCGGCGATCGACTACTACTGCAACGTCGACGAGATCGGCGTGAAGGAGGGTTGCGACCCCGGCAAACGGTTGCGAGTTCAGGGCACGGTCGACGAAGGATCGGTTCGCAACGAGGGCACCGTCACGGCCTTCACGATCAGTTTCGGCGGTGTCACGGTGCCGGTGCGCTACGAGGGTGAACCGGGTGGAATCTTCAAGGAGTGCATCCCGGTGGTGGTCCACGGTCGGATGGACGGAGACGCTACGACCGGCACTTTCCTCGGTGACCGCATCGAGGTGAAGCACTCCAACGAGTACGAGGCCGCCAACCCCGATCGGGTCGACGATCGAGTTCTCGAGACCGAGGGTTCGGCGTGCTCGCAATCAGCCTGAACGGAGCCGTCGGTCGTGGAGCGATCCTGCTCGGCGTTCTGGTGTGCATCTTCGGCATCGGTGTCACGATCACCGGAATCCGTCAGAACAACGCTCGGGCACTCGTGGCCTCGGCGCGTTACGCGTGGGTGGCGGGTGCGGCCGCAGTCGTGGCCTTCCTCGCGATGGAACGGGCACTGATCACCCGCGACTTCAGCCTCGCCTACGTGCAACAAGTGGGATCGCGCGACACACCCGCGCTCTACAACGTCACCGCCCTCTGGAGCGCGCTCGAGGGTTCGATCCTGATGTGGATCCTCGTGCTCACGTGCTTCATGGTGGCCGTCACGGTCAAGTTCCGCCGTCATCGCGAGGATCCGCTTCTCGCATGGGCGCTGGTGGTGATGTTCGTGGTGGCCCTGTTCTTCTTCCTGTTGGCCTTCGGCCCGGCCAATCCTTTCGCCGCCGGTGCTCCCGGTGTCGACGACGGACCGGGACCGAACCCCTTGCTCCAGAACCACGTTCTGGTGCTCTTCCACCCGCCGATTCTCTACCTCGGCTACGTGGGCTTCACCGTGCCGTTCGCCTTCGCCATCGCGGCACTGATCACCGGACGTCTCGGCGAGGGTTGGTTGGTGGCCACCCGCCGCTGGACGCTCTACTCGTGGGGTTTCCTCACCGTCGGCATCATTCTCGGCGGTTGGTGGAGCTACGAGGTGCTCGGCTGGAGCGGAGTGTGGGCTTGGGACCCGGTCGAGAACGCCAGCCTCCTGCCGTGGCTCACCGGCACCGCTTACCTGCACTCGGTGCTGGTGCAGGAGCGCCGGGGAATGCTGCGGGTCTGGAACCTGAGTCTGGTGATCGCCACGTTCAGCCTCACCATTCTCGGGACCTTCCTCACCCGCTCCGGTGTGATCAACAGCGTGCACGCCTTCTCGGAGGGCAGCGTGGGGCCGTGGCTGTTGGTCTTTTTCACCATCGTGGTGATCGTCTCGGTGTTCTTGATCGGATGGCGCGGTGATCGGTTGCGTTCTCCGGGCACCATCGATTCGCCGTTGAGTCGCGAGGGAGCGTTTCTCGCCAACAACCTTCTCTTCAGCATCTTCGCTTTCGTCGTGCTTCTCGGCACGATCTTTCCGTTGGTGGTGGAGGCGCTCCAGGACCGCCGACTGGTGGTCGGCGCTCCCTTTTTCGACCAGATGACGAAGCCGATCGGTCTCACGATGTTGTTCCTGATGGCCGTGGCCCCGGTTCTGCCCTGGCGCAAGGCCAGCGGTGAGTTGCTCCGGCAGAGACTCCTGTGGCCGGCTTGGACCGGAGTGGCGGCATTGGCGTTCTGCGTGGCCATCGGCAACGCGGGCTGGGCGCCCTTGTTGGCGTTCGCGCTCGGTGGATTCGCCCTGGGCTCGGCGGCGAGACAGTTGATCCTGGCCACGCGCCGACACGGTTGGCGCGGTTTCGTCGGTCGCGCCAACGGAGGGATGGTGGTCCACATCGGCGTCATCGTGATGTCGGTGGCGCTGGCCGCCTCCGGCTCGTACACCCGCAGTCAGGAGTTCGTGATGTCGGTGGGCGAGACCGTGGAATTCTCCGGCCACACGTTCACCTTCGAGGGACTCAGTCTCGAGACCGACGAGGTGAAGACCTCGTTGAAGGCCGCGGTGCGAATCGACGGTGAAGTGGTGTACGAGCCGGCTCGCAGCAAGTACCTCCGACAGGGCATGGACATCGGAACTCCGAGCGTGAGGACCGGGGTGCGCCACGACATCTATCTCACCCTCGAGGGCAACGTGCGTCCCGACGACACCGAGGCTCGCATCAAGGTGTTCATCAAGCCGATGATCCTCTGGCTCTGGATCGGCGGTGGGCTCGTCGCTCTCGGAACGATCCTCTCGGCATTCCCGGGATCGCGTCGGCGGCCCACCGATCCGACGTCGGTGGACTCTGGTGGGTCGGAAGCGGGAAGACTCGTGACGGAGACGACGGGTACGACCGGATCGAGATCCGATGTCTGAACGTCGCCGTCTGGGTCCCCTCGTGGCGAGTGGTGTCGCGGTGGTGATGGTGGGTCTGGTGGTGATCTTCGCCGTGGCCGCGTCCCGTGACTCCGAGACCTCCGACAGCCCGCTGTTGTTCCGTGCCGCCCCGTCGGTGTCCAGCGTCACCTACGACGGGGAGACGTTCGATCTGGCCCGCCGTCGTGGTTCGTGGGTCGTCCTGAACTTCTTCAACTCGACGTGCGTGCCGTGCAAGCGCGAGCACCCGGAGTTGGTGCTCTTCTCGGAATCGAAGAGCGACGACGTCGAGTTGTTCACGATCGTCAACGATGACGACGAGTCGGCGGTTCGGTCGTTCTTCGCCGACAACGGTGGCGACTGGCCGATCGTGCGCGACGACACCAGCGAGATCGCCGTGGCCTTCGGAGTGGCCAAGGTTCCCGAGACCTGGATCATCAGCCCGACCGGTCTGGTCGTCGAACGATTCACCGGTCAGGTGACGGCCGAATTACTCGGGGCGACCATCGAAGCGCTCTCGGCCGGGAGTGTGTCGTGAGCGGATCATCGTGATTTCGGGGGCATCGTGAGTTCTGAAGTGTCGAGGTTCCGGCGGTTCGCGACGAGCGGAGCGGGATGGTTGGTGCTCCTCTTCGTGTTCGTGGCCCTGTTCACCGTGGGTTCGTCGCGCGATGCCGGTCCGTCGACCCCCCAGGAGCGCATCGACGCGGTGTCGAAGCGTCTGGCCTGCCCGACGTGCGACGGTGAGAGCGTCTACGAATCGCGCGGAGGTGCCTCGGTGGCCATTCGCAACGAGGTGTCCCGACTGGTGGCCGAGGGCGAATTGGCTGACGACGAGATCGTGGCGAGCATCGTGTCCACCTTCCCGGATTCCTTGCTGGTGCCACGTTCGTCGGGAGTCGAGTCGTTGGTGTGGGTGTTGCCGGTGGCCGCCGCGGTCGTGGCCGGAGCCGGTCTGGTGGCGGCTTTCGTGCGCTGGCGCCGGATGGGAAACCTCGCGGCCACCGAGGAGGATCGCCGACTCGTCGACGAGGCGAGGGGCTCGTGAACGAGTCGCGGCGCGCCGAACTGGAGGAGGAACGTGACTTCCTGCTCGCTTCGCTGGCCGACCTCGAAGCGGAACGTTCGGCCGGTGACGTCGACGAGCACGACTACGAGCAGTTGAAGGACTCGTACGTTCGGCGCACCGCCGAGATTCTCCGTGCGCTCCGGAATCTCGACGAGGCGCCGTCCACGGCGAGGGGCCGGACACCGTGGAGGGGCCTGGCATGGGGTGTCGCGGTGGCCGTGCTCGCGGTGACGTCGGGAATCCTCGTGGCCCGGGGTTCCGGCGAGCGGCTCCCCGGCCAGACGATGACCGGATCGGTGGGTGACGGGAGCGTGAGTTCGATGCTCGTGGAGGCGCGGGCGATCGGATTGGGCGATGTTCCGCGGGCCCTCGAGCTCTACTCCGACGTGCTCGCCGTCGAACCCGGCAATGTGGAGGCGCTCACCTATTTCGGGTGGCTCACACTCCTGTCGACCGTGCGCGACGAGAGCCTCGACGACACCACCTTCCGCGAGCGAATGCAGTCGGGTCTGGTGTTGCTGCGGCAGGCGACCATCGCCGACGAGACGTATCCCGACGCGCATTGTTTTCTCGGCATCGCCTTCTTCCGCTTCTTCCAGGACGCGGTGGCGGCTCGACCCGAGGTCGAGGCGTGTCTCGCGTCGAGTCCTCCCGCCGAGGTGGCGGCTCTGGTGGAGGGTCTCGACGCCGATGTGGAAGCGGCCCTCGCCGGATCCGCCACCGACACGAGCGCTCCCTCCGCGTCGACTCCCTGAGTTTCCGCCTCAGTCGTCGGCCGGGGGCGGCCAGCAGGTCGCCTGCACGACGTCGCCGTCGCGCCGTTCGAGCACCCAGCACGTCGCCTTGCGCCAGTCGGGTTCGTTGGTGAAGACGGCTCCTCGTCGTTCGAGCGCCGACATGACGTCGGGAATGACGTCGCCGTGGCTGCAGAGCACCGATCCGACCGGCAACGCCACGAGCAAGGCGAGGGCGCCGTCGCGGTCGTAACCCTCGGCGAGCGCGGAATCCTTCGTCACCGCTCGTCCCAGCAGGAGGGCGAGCGGTTCGAGGGTCTGTGTGCAACGAACGTAGGGCGACGACACCAGCCGAGCTTCTCGATGCGGTGTCACGAGGGGATGCAGGCTCGTCGCCAGCCGGCTCGCCTGCGCACGACCCTTCTTCGAGAGTGGACGTTTGCGGTCGTCTCCGTCCCACGTGGAGCGATCACCGGCCTTGGCGTGGCGCACGAGGTAGAGGGCGCCGTCGGACACGGGGCGGAAACTACCGGGGGGAAGTGAACGGCAAACGACGCGCCGGTGGGGCGTGGGTGGACGATGTGCGACAAACTCCACCCGTGGGATTCTTCGATCGCAACCGACAAGAGACCGCCGCCCGCGGCTACGACCCGTCGCGTCTGCCTCCCGGTCAGTACCTGACCGATCGTTTTCCGGTGCTCCACGTGGGCGATGTGCCCACCTACGCACCGGGTCAGTGGAACCTGCGAATCTTCGGACTGGTCGAACGCGAGATCGTTCTCGGCCTCGAGGAGCTGAAGGCCCTGCCCTCGGTGTCACTCACCTTCGACATCCACTGCGTCACCAAGTGGAGCAAGTTCGACACCACCTGGACCGGTGTCCGAGTCCGCGACGTGTTCGAGATGGCGGGCGTGTCGCCGTCGGCCACCCACGTGATGGAGCACGCCGAGTTCGGATACACGACCAACGTGCCGCTCGCCGACATCACCACCGACGAGGCGTTGGTCGCCTGGGCCTACGAGGGCGAGGCGATCGAACCCGATCACGGCGGGCCGGTGCGCGTGGTGATTCCGCACCTCTATTTCTGGAAGAGCGCCAAATGGCTGCGCGGTCTCGAAGTGCGCGACGCCGACGCTCCGGGCTTCTGGGAACGCAACGGGTACCACATGTACGCCGATCCGTTCCGGGAACAGCGCTTCTGGAACGACTAGTCGTTCGTCCGGTCGTTCGTCCCGGCTGAACGGCCGATCAGTTGATCTTCAGCAACTTGCTGAAGATCTTCTTCGGCTTCATGTCGGTGGCGATGCGTTTGGCGATGTCGTGGAATGCCCGACCGAGCTCGCTCTCGGGGGCCACCGCGGCGATGGGTTTGCCGTCGTCGCCGCCCTCGCGGAGGGCCTGCACGAGCGGGAGGCGCCCGAGGAGCGGCACGCCGAGTTCCTCGGCGAGTTCCTGGCCTCCGCCGCTGCCGAAGATCTCGTAGCGCTTGCCGTCGTCTCCGGTGAACCACGACATGTTCTCGATGACGCCCTTCACCGGCAGGTTGACCTTGGTGGCCATGGCGGCCGAGAGGCGGGCGACCTTCTGGGCCGCCGGTTGCGGAGTGGTGACCACGTACACCTCGCCACGCGGAAGGTACTGGCTGAGCGACAGAGCGATGTCGCCGGTGCCGGGAGGCATGTCGATCAACAGGAAATCGGGCTCGTCCCAGTAGACGTCGGTGAGGAACTGTTCGAGTGCTTTGTGGAGCATGGGTCCGCGCCACACCACCGCTTGCCCGTCGGGAACGAAGTAGCCGATCGAAATGCAACGCACCCCGTACGACTCGGGTGGGAGCAACATGCGGTCGATCACGATCGGATCGCGGTCGGCACCGAGCATGCGCGGGATCGAGTAGCCGTAGATGTCGGCATCGACGACTCCGACCGAGTGACCCTGGGCCGCGAGCGCCACGGCGAGATTGGTGGTGACACTCGACTTCCCGACACCACCCTTGCCCGATGAGATGAGAAGCGGACGAGTGCGACAGCCGGGTTCGGCGAAGGGGATCGCTCGACCTTCGGCGTGACCGTGGGCTTGGCCCTGTCCGGCGGTGGCCGAGGGATCGCCGTGCAGTTTGGAACGCAGGGCGGCCCGCTCCTCGTCGTTCATCACCGTGAAATCGAGGTCGACCCGCGACACTCCGGGGAGAGCGGTCACGGCGGTGCTGACCCGATTGTTGATTTCGTTCCGCAATGGGCATCCGGCGACGGTGAGAGCCACCTGAACGGCCACGACGCCGCCGTCGCGCACCTCGACGTTGCGCAACATTCCGAGGTCGACGATCGACCGGTGCAGTTCCGGGTCTTGAACGGGTCGCAAGGCCTCGACGATCTGGTCGGTGGTGACGCTCATGGCACTCCATTTTCCGGCGCGGGAGGACGGTTCGAACGAGGGGGACCACGCGCAGCGGCCGGAATTTGCACTACGCGCATAGGTAGAATACCGGCGTGCCGAAGAGCGGTTCCAAGCCTGCCGGGACGTCCGTCACCCGTGACGCTTCTCGTAACGCGTCTCCCACCGCCTCTCGTCACGCCTCTCCCAACGACGGTCGCCGCTCGTCGACGGCGTTCACCGCCACCGTCACGGCCATCACCGACGCCTTCGGCGACCCCACCCGCCGTGCCATCTACCTCTTTGTTCGCTCGTCGTCCGATGGCGTCACCGCATCCGAGGTTTCGGCCGAGTTCGGGGTGCACCCGAACGTGGCCCGACACCACCTCGACAAGCTGGCCGCCGGGGGGTACGTGGAAGTCGCCGTGGCGCGTGGCACCGGAGCCGGGCGACCGTCGAAGCGCTACACGGCGGCGACCGACCGGCCCACCGACGAGTTTCCTGTCCGCAGTGACGATCTGGTGCTGAGCCTGCTCGGCAAGACGCTGTCACTCCTGCCGCATGACCGGGCCGAGGCCATCGCCGAGGAAGTGGGCCAGGAGTACGGGCGGGCCATGGCTGCCGCGCTCACCGGTACCGAGTTGGCGGCCGGGCAGCGCAGTCTGCGATCGGCCATCCAGTCGGTCGCCGACGCGCTCACCGCGCACGGTTTCGCCGCCCACACGGAGAAGCGCAACAACCAGTTGCGCATCATCAACAACCACTGTCCTTTCGGCGACGTCGCACTCGAGAATCCGGTGGTGTGCGCGGTCGACCGTGGAATGGTGAAGGGAATGCTCGCCGCCCTCTACGGGGCGTCGGAGCCCTCGCTCGTGTCGTCACTCCCGCAGGGTGACACTTTCTGCTCGACGGTGGTCTGACGCTCTTCGTCCCGGGCCGACGCCGACTAGCGTCGAGTCACCAGGAGGTTTTCGTGGACGTTCGCATCGTTGTCACCCAGGTTGCCCGTGAGATCTCGCTCGAGATCGCCGACGACGAGCGCGAGGCGGTGAAGGCCCGGATCGAGGAGGCACTCCTCGGCAAGCTCGAGGTTCTCTGGTTGAAGGACAAGCGAGGACGCGACGTTGCGGTGGCGTCGTCGAAGATCGCCTACGTGGAGATCGGTTCGAGCGAAGGTGAACGGCGCATGGGCTTCGGCTCCTGAGGTCGGCCGATGGCCACACTCGGCGAACTGGTGCGTCAGCACACCGACCTCGGCAAGGAGGACGCCGCACACCTGCAGCAACTGGTGGGTGAGTGGGGAATGCTGGCCGATCTGTGCTTTGCCGACATGATCCTGTACCTGCGCGACCGCGAGGGCGGTTGGTGGGTCGGGGCCCAGGTGCGTCCGGCCACCGGCCAGACGATCTATCGCGCCGATCTCGTCGACACGGCTGCTCCGGTGGCCACCCGGCGGGTGCTCGATGCCACCTTCGCCGAGGGGATCATCTCCGAGGCCGAGATCCTCCGGGAGGACGTCGAGGAGCCGGTGCAGGTTCTCGCGGTTCCGGTGCGTGGGTCCTCGGGTCCGGTGGCGGTGCTCACCCGCGAGTGGTCGTCGCGCACCGGGCGACAGCCCGGTGAGCTCGAACGCACGTATCTGTCGATCTTCCATCGCTTCGCCGAGATGGTGTCGGAGGGCAACTTCCCGTTCCGTGGTCGCGTGGCCGATCTGAGCGCCGCCCCCCGCGTGGGTGACGGTGCGATCGTGCTGGACGAGAACGCCCGCGTCCGCTACGCGTCACCCAATGCGGTGTCGGCGCTGCACCGGGTCGGGATCAGCGCCAACGCGGTGGGACAGGTGTTGAGCGAGTTGGGTTTCGCCGATAGTCCCGTGCGGCAGGCCTACGAGCGACGCGAGCCGGTGATCGAGGAATTCGACCAGACCGACGACGTCACGTTGTTGGTGCGGTGCATTCCGATCGTGGCCGACGAAGTGGTGACCGGTGGTGTCCTGTTTCTGCGCGATGTCACCGAGGTCCGCCGACGCGACCGCATGCTCCTGTCGAAGGACGCGACCATCCGCGAGATCCACCACCGAGTGAAGAACAACCTGCAGACCATCTCGTCACTGCTGCGTCTGCAGGCCCGCCGACTCGAATCGGCCGAGGCCAAGGCCGCCGTTCAGGAGAGCGTTCGCCGGATTCGCACCATCGCTCTCGTGCACGAGACCCTCTCGCGCGAACCGGGTGACGACGTCGCTTTCATCGAGATCGTCCGACCTCTCATGCGGCTGGCCGAGGAGGGATTGCAGTCTCCCGATCGGCCGGTGCGCTTCACGGTGCAGGGAGACGGCGGTCGGTTGCCGGCCACCGTCGCGACGCCGCTGTCGGTGGTTCTCACCGAGTTGCTACAGAACGCCGTCGATCACGGATTCCCCGAGGGCAGCGACGGGGGATCGGTGGTGGTGAGCCTCGGTGGCGACGACGAGTTCGTGCACGTCTCGGTGGTGAACGACGGACGCGGACTCGACCCGGACTTCTCGCTCGACGGAGCCACTGGTCTCGGACTCTCGATCGTGCGCACCCTCGTCACCACCGAACTGAACGGCACGATCGTCATCCGACCGGGGCAACCGGCCGACTTCGCGGCGCTCGGACTGGAGGGCCACCGACGCGGTGACGGCACGGTGGTCGAACTCAAACTGTCGCGCTGAACGGCGGGTTCACCTCCGACGGTTCAGCTGGCGGCCGCGCGAGTGGCGTTGAGCGCCTTGCGATGTGCGGCGATCCGACGACGGATGTCTCGTCGTTCCTCTTCGGAGGTGCCGCCCCAGATGCCCGAGTCCTGGTTGGTCTCGAGGGCGAACTCGAGGCACTTGGTCTTCACCGGACACTCGTCGCACACTTGCTTGGCCCGGTCGATCTGCAGCAGAGCCTGTCCTGTGGTGCCGATCGGAAAGAACAGATCCGGGTCGGTGTCCCGACAGATGGCTTCGTCGCGCCAGGTGTAGTCGGCGGCGCCGAGGGCGAGGGCGGAGGCAAGGATCGACACTCGAATTCTCCTGCGAGTAGGGGCGGATGGGGGGTGGATTGGCGACCGGGGACACCGGTACCGAGCCGGGACAAGCGTGGCAAACAGAAGGTGAACTGGCAAGAGGTCGGAGCGGATTCTTTGTGACCGGACAGTGCGACCCCCGTGGTTACTGGCAGGATTCTTTCGTGCCGAACCCGTCGCTCCCCGCCGATCGTCCTCGTTCGCGCCCCCAGGTGATGGCCCACCGTGGGGCCTCACGGGCCGAGCCCGAGAACACCGTCGCCGCCTTCCGGGCCGCCGCGGCCATGGGGGCCGATGCGGTCGAACTCGACGTCCGTCGCACCGCCGACGGCGTGCTGGTGGTGCACCACGACCCGCGCCTCGCCGACGGTCGTGCGATCATCGAAACCCGGGCGGCCGACCTGCCGCTGCACGTTCCACACCTCGGGGAGGCGCTCGACGCGTGCGCGCCTCTCTGGGTGAACGTGGAGATCAAGAACGACCCCAACGAGCCCGATTTCGACGCTCACGACTCGATTGCCGACGCGACGATCGACTTGCTGGCCGCGCGGGACGAGGGTGACGAACATTGGTTGATTTCCTCCTTCCGACGCGAGACGGTTGATCGCTGTCGCGCCGTGCGACCCGGCATTGCGACGGCGTGGCTGGTGACCCTGCTCGATCCCGCGACGCGTGACGCGACTCTCGATCGATTGGTTGCGGATGGTCACACGGCGTTGCATCCGTGGGTCGGCGGAGTCGACATCGGTCTGCTCGAGCAGTGCGCGTCGCGCGGACTCGCCGTGAACACGTGGACCTGTGACGACCCCGATCGAATGCGCGAACTCGTGGCGTGGGGCGTCGACGGGATCTGCACCAACCTGCCCGACGTCGCCCTGGCCGTGCGCGCCGCGTCCTGAACGACGGCCGACCCCCGGTGAACCCCGCGGTTCAGCCCGGGAACAACAGACGCACCGCCTCGGGCACGTGCCGGAAGTCGAGAAGGGTCGTCTCGCCCAGATAGTCGCCGTCGACTTGGTAGGGGAACGAGACGTCGTTCTCGATCACGAGTTCGTGGATCTCGTCGATCACCGACACCTGCGGGCCCGGCTTCACTCCGCCGCCGCGCAACGCACCCGCGAGGGTGCCGAGAATGGTTCGCGCCGACATGGTGCGGAACGTGACGGCGACCAGCGGGCGGTCGAGTCCGGCGGCCGGACCGAGATCGAGAGGCCGGTTGCCGAGGAACGTGTAGGGATTGGTGTTCAGCACCACCGTGAAGAATCCGTCCGGCACGAACCGTGATCGGTCGGCCGGCGTCGGATCGGTGCCGTGGCCGCCGATGGCGCCATCGGCGGACAATCGGAAGTGCGGTTGCCGCCGGTCGTAGAGCGAGAGCCACGTGCGCAGAGCGGCCCAGATGAAGAGCGGGTGTCCGGCCCAGCGTTTCAGGTGCGCGCGTTGCTCGACGGTGCGCACCACCGCGGCGTCGAAGCCCACCCCGGTGTGGAAGCAGAAGAACCGACCGTTCACCCGGCCGAGACCGATGGGTCGGATGTTGGAATCCGGATCGTCGAGGCCGGCCAGCAACAACTCGGCGGCCGCGGCAGGGTCGTTGGGCAGGCCGATGGTGCGGGCGAACACGTTGGTGCTGCCCCCGGGCAGGACCCCGAGTGCGGTGTCGGTCCCGGCGACGCCCGTGGCGACCTCGTTCAGGGTTCCGTCGCCTCCGAACGACACGACGAGGTCGACCCCCCGGTGGGCGGCGTCCTGGGCGAAGCGGGTCGCGTGTCCGCGGCGGTTGGTCTCGACCACCTGCACCTCGTGGCGCCGGGACAGGGTGCGGTGCACGATCACGGTGTTCCGCGCCGTCACCGACGACGCGAACGAGTTTACGACCAGCAGGATTCGCACTTCCCCGACCGTACCGGACGGGCTGACCGGGCACCTTCGGGGCGGTTCCCGAGCCGGGTCGGTGGGCGTCGTTCGTCACTCACGGGGGCGCAGCGCGGGTTGTGTGAATGCGTTCACGAAGGGACAGAATGCGGTCATGAAAGTGATCGTGTGCGTGAAGCAGATTCCCGACCCGGCGACCCCCGGCGCCCTCGGTTCCGACAACACCCTGAAGCGCGAGGGCAAACTGATCCTCGACGAGTCCGACAGCTACGGCGTCGAAATGGCCCTGCAGCTGGTCGACGCCGCCGGAGGCGGAGAAGTCAGCCTCGTGTCGATGGCGCCCAACGGCGAGACCGCCGGTCTGCGCACGGCGCTCGCGATGGGTGCCGCCAAGGCCGTCCTGGTGTCCGACCCGGCGCTGCAGGGTTCCGACGCGCTCACCACCGCCAAGATCCTCGCGGCCGCGGTGAACCGTCTGGGTGGCGCCGATCTCGTGATCGCGGCCACCGAGTCGAGCGACGGCTACACCGGAACCGTGCCCGAGCAGATGGCCGAGGTTCTCGGTCTCCCGTCGGTCACCTTCGCCAAGAAGATCGCCATCGACGGCGGCGTGCTGAAGGCCGATCGTCAGACCGAGGCCGGTTACGACGAGGTCACCTGTCCGCTGCCGGCACTCGTGTCGGTCACCGCCGGAGTCGTCGAGCCGCGTTACCCGAGCTTCAAGGGAATCATGGCCGCCAAGTCCAAGCCGGTCGACGAGGTCACGGCATCCGATCTCGGTGTGTCGCCGGTCGGTTGGGCCGGAGCCGGCCAGTCGATCAGCAATGTCGCTCAGGCCGAGGCCCGCGCCGCCGGAGAGATCATCGAGGACGACGGCGAAGCATTCGGAAAGATCGTGGCCTTCCTCGAGGGCCTGAAGGTCATCTGACCCGGACTGAAACGGAAAGAAGAGAGACGACAATGGCAATCACAAACATCTGGGTGTTCGGTCAGGTCGCCGGTGGAGCGCCGACCTCGGGAACCCTCGAACTGGTCACCAAGGCTCGTTCGCTCGGCGGAACGGTGAGTGTGTGGACCGGTGCTGAGGGTGCGGCCGCGGCCGCGGTGCTCGGTGAGTACGGCGCTTCGAAGGTCGTGGCCGTCGACTACGGCTCGAACCTCGCCGGCGTCGCCGTTGCGTCGGCGATGAAGGCCGCGATCGAGGGCGGCGATTCGCCCGATCTCGTCATGTTCCCGCAGACCTACGAGGGTCGCGACGTGATGGCGCGCCTCTCGGTGAAGATCGATCGCACGGTGCTCACCAACAACATCGAGATCGCCGCCTCGGGCGACTCGGTCATCGTCACCACGCCGATCTTCGGCGGCAACACCCTGGTGTCGACCTCGTTCACCGGTAGCGCGCCGTACCTCGCCGCGTTCCGACCGAAGAGCTTCGCTCCCGAGTCAGCCGGTGGATCCGCCGCCACGGTGCAATCGGTGTCGGCCCCCGAGCTCGGGGCCACCGGTGGCGCCAAGGTGACCGCCACTCACGTCGAGGAGACGAGCGGTCCGAAGCTCGACGAGGCCGACATCGTGGTGTCGGGGGGACGTGGACTCGGCGAGAGCGCCAAGTACGAGTTGGTCGAGTCCCTCGCCAAGATTCTCAAGGGCGCACCCGGTGCGTCGCGCGCGATCGTCGATGCCGGCTGGGTGCCCTACAGCTACCAGGTGGGCCAAACCGGCAAGGTCGTGAAGCCGAGCGTGTACATCGCGGCCGGTATCTCGGGCGCCACCCAGCACATGGTGGGCATGAAGGGTTCCAAGAACATCATCGCGATCAACAAGGACAAAGAAGCCCCGATCTTCGGCATCGCCGACCTCGGCATCGTCGGTGACGTGCACAAGGTGCTGCCGAAGTTGATCGAGGCCCTTCAGGGCCGCTGATCGGTCGCCAACACGACGATCGTCTCGCGTTCGTCGTGATGCGTGCCGGGGTGCGAGCCGTCGTCGACGTGGCGTTCGGCCGCGATCGCCAGATGAAAGGGCGCCTCGGCGCCCACGTCGAGTCGCCACCACGTTGTGGTCCTCAACACGTCGCGCACCGAATCGCCCGGTGCTGATCCCAGTTCGTCCCAGTCGAGTCCGCCCACCGCGGCCACGAACCACCACGCATCGAAGCGACCGGTGGCCGCCCCGCGCCGGCGCCCGTGGATCCCTCCGGAGGCGGCGCACCATGCCATCCACGCCATCGCGGTGCCCGGATCGAGGCGGCTGACTCGCGTCGGTCCGAGGCCCGCGGCGCACAGCGCGTGCGACAGATCGCCATCCACCACGGCGAAGCGCATCCATCCGTCCGACGAGTCGAGCCAGTTGGCGACCAGGGAACGCGCCGCGGCCTCGAGGGTGGGATCGTCGAGGGTCTCGCAGTCGGCCGCGGCCTCGACGAGGATCCACTCGGGTCGCGGACCGTCGACGGGTGAATCGCAACGGACTCCTTCGTCGCCGTAGACGGGAAGGGCGTACGCGGGTTCCCAGTCGAGCAAACGGAGGGGAGTCTCGAGCACGACGACGTCGAGGTCGGAGGAGTCGATCGACTCACCGCGCAACACGCGCTCGTGGGCCACGAACGAGCGTCGCGGCCCGTCCGGCAAGCGGTCGCGCAGTTCGCCCCACGAGTGGTTCTGGGCGATCACCTCGGTGAGTGGACCGACGGCGAACCGGCCGCCGTCCTCGTGCAGCACCCGGGCCGCCCATTCGGCGGGGGCCAGCAAGGCCAGTCGGTACTCGGCCAGCGTGGCCGCCGGCCACAGTTGCCGACCGGTGCCGAGCGCGGCTCGCGAACGATCACGGACGCGCAGCAACCCCTCCCAGTCGCGGTTCTCGCAACGCGCGTCGATCAGACGCACGAGGCCGTCGAGATCGGCTCGGGCGACGAGTGGATCGAGTTCGTCGTCCTGCACGCGGAGCAGTCTCTCAGACCATCGGCCAGGGATAGCGATGACCGGTGGAGTCGACCGGGAAGTGCCCCGATTCGACCAGCAGCGAGGCTCGTTCGACGATCGCCTCCACTTCCTCGTCGTGAAGCAGTCGGGCCACGTCGTCGTCGACCCCGACCACCACACGAGCGAGCGGCTCGATCAAGCGATCCGGGATCGGTTCACCGCCGAACTCCCAGATCACCGTCCGCAACTTGAAATCGGCCGAGAAGCAGAGACCGTTGTCGATGGCCCAGATGCGTTCGTCGGAGTCGACGAGACAGTGCCCGCTCTTGCGGTCGGTGTTGTTGGCCACCACGTCGAACAGTGCCACGTCACGGAACTGGTCGTGCAGATCGGGGCGAGACTCGAAGAGCGTGAAGTAATGCTCGTCGAACCGCGCATCGACGAACCACTGCAACGACCCTTCGCCGAACGGACCTTCTCGCAGGACGGTGGGCGGCACGATCGGGAGTCCCATTGCCACCGACAGTCGGTAGGCCGCCACCTCGCGTCGATAGAGGCCGGGTGGAAAGTCCCACAGAGGCCGCTCGCCCCGGCCCGGCTTGTAGATGGCACGCCCACGGACGTCGGCACCCACCCGCAACTCGACGAGGAAGGTGGCGTTGCTGCTGTAGGGCATGCGCCCCTCGATTTCGATCTCGGCGTGAGCCAGAAGATCGAGCCGCTCGTCGTCCATCAGTTCATCCGCACGCAGAAGTGCGAATCGGGGTCGAGGGGCATCGAGCACCACTCGCAGTCGGGTCGTCCGGCCGCCACCACGCGATCGGTGAGGTCGCAGAACGCGAGAGCCTGGCGTCGCGTGACGGTGACGCGCATCACCGAACCATCGTCGTCGTTGTCGTCGTTGTCGTTGTCGAACGGGTCGCTGTTGTCGTCGTCGAACGGGTCGTTGTCGTCGTCGTCGAACGGGTCGTCGTCGGCATCGACGTCGGGTCGCTGCATCTCGCGTAACACGAGCACGAAGCGATCGGCGGTGCGGTCGAACTCGAGTCCCACCGAACCGAGCACGAATGCCTCACCCTCTGGTTCGAGGAAGGCGGCGCGGGCACCACCCGGCGACCCCTCCGGAATGGGCAGATGGGTGAGAGCCCGACGCAGATACTGCGAAATCGCGGCAACCTGCTGCTTCTCGCACCGG
>Ga0129333_10002013_pt1 | contig 18789 bp, 21 predicted proteins | sample CPB6_08_DNA_FD_94474 | JGI IMG/M metagenome (GOLD analysis project Ga0129333, IMG submission 94474) | Freshwater to marine salinity gradient microbial communities from Chesapeake Bay, USA - CPBay_Sum_0.6_0.8_DNA | ecosystem: Environmental > Aquatic > Marine > Coastal | place: USA: Chesapeake... | reverse complement strand
TACGATGCTGAGAAGTATCTTTAGACCCCACAGCATCATTGACTTGTTTACAGCGGAATGCTGAATTGACCATGATGGGTTTTCCACCAAGTACGGTTTTGACTTGCTCAAGAAAGTCTGCCAGCCGTTTAAGGTTATTTTTCTCTGAATCATTAGGGGTGTTGTCAAACTCACGGTGATCTGTGTGCGTCAGTTCTTCCAGGGTGAAATGAGGTGAAAGGTTCATTTTTTCTTCATGTCTATGATCTTCTCAAGCGTGCGCCCACCAAAGTAGAACGACATGATGAGCATCCCCCATTGCCCCAGAAGTTGGACATAGGATTCGTTGGTGTCCATTCCAAAGGCAGACATCATGGCAAACGTGAAATACCCCGCTAGGATGGCTATAAGGGTCATGGGGCGAATATTCTTGGACAGCCATGAGTCACTACCCATGTCGGCTTTGAGGCGCTCTGTGAGGTTGTTTTGCTCAGTCTCGAATAGCTTAGAGTCGTTTGCCATCCGCGCAAGTTCGCCATCCTGGGCTAGTTTGGCAAGTTCTAATTGCGCCTTTGCTTTTGCTTCTGGGTCAGGAATTAGCTTGTCAATTAACTTGCCACCAACATTAAGCAAGGCATCTAACATCATTTTTTCCCCATTTTTTCGCGTTCTTCAAGCAACTGAACTTTTACTTGAAGTTGGTGAATGTCCCGATAAATTTCCTCTTTTAGCGAATGACGCCGTTCAGCAGAGATTGGGCTATCTGTTGGCACGCCTTCTTTGGTAATCAACGCTGGCATTGATCCCTCAATCTTGGTTAAGCGCAAAGAAAAGTCAGACACTTGCCCAAGCAACCAGGCAAGAGAAGCCACAATGACGGGAATGACTGCTTTTAGAACATCTGCCCAATTCATTTTTCTGCCTTTTTGTTCAGCAAATCAAACAAGGTTTTGACCTTCTCCTCCAACACAGCAACACGCAAATCAAGTTTTGACAGAACAATGATGAGCGTGATGATTGCCAGCAACATGGGCCAGCCTTTGGCAAGAATGTCAAATAAATCCATCACTTGTCTGCTTTGTTGTCCAACTTGGAAAAGATTTGCTTGCAGATGTCTTTAATCTCGTCAATGTCCCGGTGGTAATCTTCCTTCGAGACATAGGTGTGAGGCATCAATCGCACATCTGAATCAAGTCGTTCAATAGCTTTGGTGATGCTGTTAAGCGTCCACCCGCCAAAAAAGGCAGCAATACCAACCACGGCATTAAAGATGACTTGGGCGTCCATCATCAACCCTTCATGATGTAGGCCAAAGCATAATACGGTGGAAGGTTTGCGTTTGTCCCGCTAACACCAGCAGCCGTGTTGGTTGTTGCAACCGTTATGCCGGTAGTTGCGGTTGACGACATAACTGCTGTGCTACTAGATGAAAAGCTATAAATGCCACCAGATGCGTCCACGTTAGTAAAATAACCAACACCGTGTTGGTGGCCAGGGTCAGTAACCACAGATGTCGCCGTGTGGTTGTGGCTCACAACAACAGAATCAGCAGAGCCGCCCGTAGCGGTCACAGCGTAGGTTGTACCCGCCCCAACAATGAACCTGTCACGCAGATCAGGCGTTCCGTTCGTTCCGTCACACAGATACCAACCCACAGGGATTGAACCGATAGAACCAGACCACAACGAAATCAAACCAGCGGGGATGGTTGCACCAGTTGCCGATGCCGTACCAATAAACCCGTAAAGGTTGTCCCATGTGCCAATTACAGTCCCGGTGCTGTCGGTCAGAATGAACTTGTAAAAGTACCCATAGGTAAGCCAAATCTCATTAGGAGGGCGTCCGTCAGTACCCAAAACAATCGGGTTGCTGTTCAGCACGTTGCCAGAGATGGTCGTGTAGGTGCTGAATGGGGTAGATGACCCGGCTTGATAGGTGTACAGCAAGCCACCAGCCAAGGGGAGGCCGGTGTTGTCAAAGAACTGTTGTCCGTTGCCGATTGGTGCGAGATTGACAGCCATCTTTATTCCTTAATCATGTCTTTGAGTTTAGTTCCTGCCCCAGCGCCTGGGCGCATGGTTTCCTCTACTTCTTGTCTTAGTTTTCTTTCGGCTCGCATTTGCATTGCGGGTTCCACAAGATGTCTAACAACAGGAATATCTTGGGCAAGTTTCAGTCCATATTGTTTTGCCAATTGTGCGGCGGCAGTTTGAGTGTTGGATGTGTTGACGTACTGACCAGCAGGTCGAGCGTTAATTAATTGACCAACGTGAGCCAAATCTTTGATCTGTTGCGAGTTTTCACCAAACAAACGAGTCAGTTTTCCATTGACATCCAAAGAATCAACCATGTCATTGAACTTGGCTGTTTTGAAATTACCAGATGCGTCTGTTGCCTCACGAATCATGTAATCCAAAGTGCCAGCACGGAGTTGGTTTAGGCTATCAGGCTTTGTTTCCAACATATCCATTGCTTTGGCAAAGTCGGCATTTTTGGAACGCAGAACAACTTTTGGAATAAAGTCTTTGGTGTCTGCCGCGCCATTCACAATGTCGGCATAAACTTGGTTGTATGTGGGGCGGCGCTTGTCCAACAATCCGAATTCCTGCGCGGCAAGTGATCGTGCTTTATCTGCCACGACTTTAGCCTCTGCCGTTTCATTCAACAAAGGCAGTTTTTCCAACTCGCTACGAGCAATCGTCAATGCGTGGACAGCGTTGCCATCGTCTGCGCGTTGAGCCTTGCGAGTTTCGCGGGAAATCTGAGTGCGTAGGTTTTCGTATTGGGCAAAATTCATAGGCTTGCCGCCCTGATATGCCTCAATCTTGCTTTTGATTGTTGACGGAAGGAAATCAATATCCTCATTGGCAGTTAATGCTTTCATGGCATTGTCGCCAAACGTCTTGCTGTCAACTTCAATCTTTCCAGCGCCCAAATCATTCAATTTTTTGTAAGCATCTGAAATTGCTTTGTTGGAATTAGCATTGATTTCTTTGAACGCATCCATAGTGCGTTCAGCATTGCCAACATAATTGACCTCATGCGTGCCCTCACCGGCTTTCTGCTTTATTTCTTCAGCTTTTTGCGTCAGCATTCTGTTTTGCTGATTAAATTCATCAACCAGTTGCTTCTTTAGGCCACGCTCGTTTTGCTCCATTGAAATCAAATACGGGTCACCAGTTGCTTGACCCTTTGTCAAACGAATTCCAAACTGATCTGCTTTAAGATAATTGTCAAGCGCAACTTGATTGAGTGATGCGGGATCAATCTTTTTGAGTTCGCTGGCAAGTTGAGGGCTTGCCCTATTGATTGCCTCTTGCAAAATTACATCGTTGGTTGTTGCGGCGGCTCCCATGCTAGTCATACCGGGCGCTGATGGTGTTCCGGGAGTAGGTTGCATCGGGGCGGCTTGTTGAGCAACAGGCGCATTGCGTTTTGCCTCAAATTGCGCTTGCATGGCGGCAACATCAGCGGGGGCCATTGTTGCGGGTTTTGCCGTCATTTGCGCTTGCAATTCAGCACGCCTAGTGGGAGGGATGTTGACGTTGGAAACGGGGCTTGGGGGCGTAACGGGCGCTTGGACGCCAAGCGTAGGTGTGGCCTTTAAGCGTGCAAACTGGTCTTGAATCTGGGCCTTGGCAGCAGGGGCCAACGGCGCAAATCCAGCGACCTCTGGCACAAGAACAGGAGGTATTTTGGTTGCTTCTGCGGCTTGCCCAACAGTTTGCAAAATATCCTGTCCAGTTTGTAAGCGTGGCTGATAGGTCAATGCTTGCTGAACTTCAGATGCGCGTTTTTGGCCTTGCTGTATGCCTTCCTTAGTGCCGTATTTGCCGCCTGTCAAAGTTTCGTAAATGCCAGCAACCGCACCTGCGGGAACCGCTACCGCGCCCGTTAAAGCACTTAGACCTGCTTCACCAGCGCCCAATACCTTCTTGCCAACAAACTCGCCAAATGTTTCTTTGGGTTGTTTGAAAGATGCTTGCAATTCTTCAATTGTTTGACGAGGCTTAATGCCTTCTTTTTTCGGTTCTGCGACTTGCTCATCGGCAGGAACAGCAAGTTTTTGACCCGATAAGAAGCGCTCCAAAGGATCGCCAGAACTAACAGGAATTTGCTGTTCTTTTTTAGGAGGCGAACCCTCAAGAATTTTGCTTACATAAGCTGTTGGGTCTTTTGTAACAAAGCCACCATATTGAGCGAGACTTTTTTTAAGATCGCCTTTATTTTGATTCAGGAGTTGCGACAAATAACTCTTGGCGGCTTCTCGGGATTCTTTTTCGCTGAACGGGTTAAATTCAATGCCTTTTTTATGAAGCATTTGAACAGTATCAGGTAAAAATTGATATGGCCCCATTGCCTTGGTTTCTTTGTTGACCGCAAAACGATCATTGCCGCTTTCCGTCTTTTTCAGACGATCTAACAGATCATCCGTAATCATTGACGAATAATCAGTTGCCGGTGCTTTGCCGGGCTGAGTTTTTGATTCGCCGCTTAGAAACTTCTCCAAGACATCCATGTCAATCCCCTGACTTGGTTACACCAGTTTCGGCAAGGCTCTTTAGATTGCGGTAGCTTTTTGCAAATTGTTTGCGTTCTGCATCAGTTGGGAAAAGTTCTGTAAATTTTTGATTCAAGACTTTTTCATCTTTGATGCTATTCATCAATCCAATGGCTTCAAATATCTTACCGCCATCTCTTGCGGATTTGTTCCAAGCATCTTGGAATACTTGCATATTGTTATCGCCGTATTTTCTTGAGAATGCCCTTGCGCCGTTTGCCTCCATGTCATAACGCGTCATGTCAGCGCCAACTCTTTGAGCAATCTTTGTCAAGACTTCAGGCGGCACTTTAATAGTTCCGTTTGCAACCTGTTGCATATCAAGACCGGCAACAGTAGAACTGACACCACCCATTCTTTGAGAATTTGACAAAGCAAGATTTGCCAAATCTTTTGCCAGCATATCGTATTCGGCGCTTCCGAAAAACTTTCTTACATTTCGTTCAACGTCAGCAAGTTTCCCGCCTCCATGAATGAAAAGATTTTCAAAGAGTTTGCCAGCTTGGTTAATAACTTCATCCTTATTGCGAAATGAAGTAGCCAAATCCTGTTGGCCTTTTGTCAAACTTGTTCGGTATGCAATACCTGCCTCTTGATCCGCAAGTTCAGTCGGGTCTGGAATGTAAGGCTTGTTTGCGCTGCGGACAGGATACCGCAACTCCATGCCGACAGGCATTTTGACTTGTGGTTCTGCCACAGGTGGTGTAATGGCTGGTTCTAAGCCGCCAGCAATGCCAACTGTTGCGATTGGAGGTTGTCCGGCAACAGATGGGGTGATAGTCGTTGTGCGACCACCAGATTCAGTAATCTTGGGCCCAAATGTGCTTTCTTGCTCGGCAGGAGTCAACAAGGTTTGAGCGCCAGCGATAGCAAGATTTGGCAATCCTGGGCCGCTTGGAATGTACTGCCATGTGCGCTTGTAGGCATCAATCAGACTTGCTAAGTCTTTGTTCTCTGGGTTTTCTTTAGCCAGCAAATCCATTTCGGCAAGATATGCGTTTTTATCTTGTATGCCAGCGCGACCCAATATGCTTAGTCGTGAGCCGATCATGCTTCGTTGATCTTGCGTCAATTTTTGCTTTGCGCTGATTGCTTGCGATTGCGATTGGTGCAAATCGCTGTATTTTTTAATAACATCGCTACCCGTTTGCGGTGCAATTTTCGGAACAACGGAGTTAATCTTGTCTAGATCAATTCGTCCATTGGTTTGGAAATTATTAGGATCAGAAAAGAATGTTTGCAGATTTTTCCGTTCCAAATCTTGTTGTTCAGCAACACCTAAATTGATTTGTCCTGTACGAGTTGCTTGTTGTTTTGCTTGAATTTCTAGCGGGTTGATCTGCTCGGCTTGTTGATAAGCCTGAACACCACGCGCCAAGTTAACCATGTCACCCATAGACATAGGTTGTGGGACTTTAACCATTGCCCCCATAGGAGTGAATTCAGCCATGTTTATTCCTTATGCGGGTCTAAAACCAAGTCCACCACCGGTTTGCAATCCAAGCCCACCACCGCCAGATGATAGTGAATAATCCATTGGGGCAACAACGCCCCCAGATGGCACATATGAAGAAACCGCCCCCGTACCCATTGCCCCAGCACCGGATGGTTTTAGCAAGTTTGCCATCATGTAAGCATTTCCTGCACCCTGAATGCCACTTGACAATGCGTTAGCTTGTCCAATAGTTCCTGCCGCTTGTGCCGTTCCAATGTTGGCTATGTTTTGGCCCATAGCTTGACCAGTTGACAATGCTCCTGCTCCGCTTTGATTAACAGCAGTCTGACCCAAGCCAGCGATTGATGCCAGCGTGTTGTAGATGTTGCTGCGTTGCGTTTGGAAGCGATTAAAAGCGTTGCCGTATTCTTGGGATGCCTGACCTTGGGTGTAGTCCTGAAGTCCCGCCAAAGTGTTTCCTGACAACATACCGCCACCCACGTTTGCGGCTTGTTGGGCAGCACGTTGGCCTTGCTGAAGCCTAAAAGCATATCCAGGGTCTATACCAGCGGCAAAGTCTTGCGGCGTGAATTGCTGGGTCAGATAAGGTTTCATGCCAGCAATATCACCAAGGGCAGAGTAACCAGCCTCTCGATATGGCTTTTGTTGCTCTTGCTGGATGTCAAACATCTCCCTTTGCAGAGCCATAGATTGCGCTTGAGATGCAGCTTGTTGTTCGGCGGCTTTTTGTGCGCCTCGACCAGCCATGTAGCCACTAGCAAGCGAGGCTCCACCAACAATTACGGCAGCGGTAACGAAAGACATGATTAACCTCTCAGCAGTTCTGTTTTCAGAGTGTTCCCAACGCCATACAAAGAAGTTTCGTCAGGTTCCACAAGTTCTTTTTCTATCTTCGCCAGATTTGTTTTGTTTGTTCGGTGAAAAGTAATACCAATTGCGTCAGTTACGGCAAGCGTCACTCGTTTTGTACCTGGTCTGGATTCCACAATGTCACCAGCCTGTAAGGTAATCATTCCGCGTTCAGTCCACGCAATTATTTCACCTTTTGCACACAAAAAGAAGTGTTCCTTCTTATGCACCTTGCCAACAATTAACGTCCCGGCTGGTCTAATTAACTTGCGGCAATACATCCCACCATGAAAGTAATGCTCAGTCTGTAATTCAGCTTGAGGCATTTCCGTCATTTCCCGTTGGAGGCGTTCTATTTCCTCACGGGTTGGAATTTTGTCGAGGGCTAATTGGTTCATTCGTTGTAATACGGCACTTTGTATTGCTGGCCGTCCACAGTTACATTGATGAACCCAACAGGGGCGGCGGGAAGCGTTCCAGACCCAGCGGTTGCCGTGGTCGAACTGCTGAAGTTCAACAGGTTCAGAAAGAACTGTTGCCAAGCCCTGGTCGGACGCTTGCTCTGCGTGTCCAGAAACTCGCTCTGGGGATAAGGGTTTGTTTGGCTTGACCCATAGATGCCATTGCTCATCAGTTATCCCCCTGACTTGCTTTGAGGTTAGCCGACACAATCACAGCCTTCACCGGGTCGGTTACAACCACCTCGAAAACACGGTCACGCGCCATCCCCAAACGCCGCCAAATCGCTCGGTTCTTGTATCGGCCTGTCTGACCAATGCCTACCCAATACTCTTTTGACCAAGTAGACCCGCCATCATTCGACCAGCGCAACATTGCTTGTGGCGTGGTGGTCGGTGTTTGTGCGTTGATCGTTTGAGTCTGACCAATGTAGAAATAGTCGTTTGGCCCAACAATGAATATTTGCTCCGGGTTGATGATGACGTTTTCGCCTATGTAGTTGTTTTTAATGATCGACAGACCAGTAAAGCCAACACCAGGCTGGAACTGAATCTGCAACTCATCAAAGTATTGGCGCTGAAGGTCAGATACCAAGTGCGGGGCTCGGCGCAGACGCCTAATATATTGCCCGTTGTCGGTGTAGTTTGTCTTGTCAAGAAAGTACAGCGATCCATTGGAGTGATCGCCAACAATCACCTTGCCTTGGAAGTTGGCAGAACAAGCACCACGGTGGCGTTCGTATTGGCCCTCGTTGTTGAAATAGAGCCACTTGTGCCACATTCCCGATGCAATGTCATAGGCCCATGTTAGCCCATAATCCCCAATGCTTGGGAACGTGATGACGTAGACCTCGTGGCCTTCTAGCTGATACGTCCAGGCGTAGGCATCGCTGATTGTCTGGTTAACAAGGGTATTCTCAACAGCGTGGGTAGAAATCCGCTGTGGAATGTATCCATTCATCTGGACAATCTGGGCTTGCCCACGGTCGTTGCGCGACACATAAGCAAACGAATTGCCCAAACGCGCCATGCTAAATTTTGAAGCAATACCGTGTTGGGTGCTTGTTCCGGGGATGCGTTGGAATGGGAATTGTGCTGCTCCGACATCGACCCACACCTCCGATGATTTTTCACCCAGAAGATAAACCTCTCGATGGTCAACAATCAAAGAAACCAAGTTGTCAGGCGCACCATCCTTTGAGGCAAAACTCAAAGAACTGGAGATTGGCGACAACAGATTGGACGCACCCCATTGTTGTGAATCAGGCCGGTCATAGACAAAATAATTGTCTACGATGTCCACGGTGTTAGCGCCAGAGAACGCACCATCCGAGTTAGGCAGAACGGTGAAATTCTCGGCGTACATGGTTTGCCCAACGGACGCATACATTGCCACAGATGCCACCGTTTGGGTCTTATCAACGGTGTAGCTTGTGCCGCTAATTGCCGTACTTGCCACCGCAGTCGTGATGCTGGTGTTCCATGTCGAGCCGCTACCAGAACCGCTGATGTTTGCGGTTATTCGAGTCCCCGCCGGTACACCCGTACCCGTCAGAACTTGGCCCACAGAAATCGTCCCAGAGGTCAACGTTCCAATCGTCAGAATGCCCGTGGTGACCGCAATAGACGATCCGGTAGAGGCAAACGTATTGACCGCTGTGATTTGGGTTGCCGCAGTTACGCCTGTCCCATAAACATACTGGTTGACCGCCAAAGTGCCACTCGCCACAGCCGTTGCACTCAACGTGGTGGATGCAATCTGGCCCGTGAAGGATGCGCCCAACGTAGGAACTGTTTGGGTCTGGCTGACTGTGTATGTACCAATGCCGCCTGTGCCCGTACCAAATGCGGTTACAACGGTTTGAGAGGCAACGCCCGCGCCTTGGATGGTCTGTCCCAGATAAATAGTCCCAGACGCCGTGTTAACGTACAGCGTGGAACCAATAATCTGAGCATTCAGCGTGGCAGCAGGGTTAGTGCTGTTCATCAATTCGCTGACGGTGCTGTTGGATACGTTCAGGGTGTAAGTACCAACCCCGCCCGATCCAGTACCAAAGGCAGAAATAATCGTCCCGGGAATTATTCCAGGCCCAAACAGAGACTGACCAACAGCAATCGTGCCGTTAGTCATGGATGTCACATCCAGCGTTGTGCCCGTTGCTTGAGCAGTAAACACGGCAGATGAGGGGCTAGAAATGCGCCATGTGTAACGATCAAGCCCGTCAACAATGTAGACGTTAACGCCGTTGTCAGAAATGCCCACGCGACCATAAAGCGTGCTCAACTGCCCCACCATTGTTGGGGTGTAAGTTGACGTTAAGGCATAGACATACGGGCCGACCACCGCAATCAGAAAGTTTCCACCCGATACAGTACGCAGACCGCGCACCTCTTGGGTGTTCTGAAACACGGTTTTTAGCGTTAATCCAGGCGTTGGATATAGCGCAACCACCCCACGCTCACCGGCGTTTTTAAGGGGATCAATTTCGGGAACCCAGTTAATACACTCCTGGGCATCTTGGTAGATGCTGGGGGCTTCGTAACTTGGGCCGACAAAACCGAAATCAGCCATATTTAACCTTTAGCGCAAGAACCCACCGCTAAGAATCCAACCGGCATCTTTTTGACGACCAGTCAGCAAAGCGTCAGAGTATTGGGCGACTTGTGTGGGACGCATATTGGTGCGCTTCAGCGTGGCTTTTGCCTGAGAAGCGTATGCGTTAATCATTTGAATCTGCGTGGGAAGATTCTTGCCATACATGGGCATTAGGCGTTCAGCCAAGCACCACCGCAGAGCCATCGAGTAGCCTTGTGGCAGCACTATCTCCTCATATAGCCCGGTGTATCGGCTGAAAATCGTATTGGCAAACAGGTGCATCTCGCCTTGCGCGGGATTGGGCCACACAAACAGGTTGCCTGAGTCCTCGCCAGGGTTGAAGTAGATTGCCTTGGGCCACGGGCCGTTCAGCGTTTTCAGGCCAATCAATTCGTATTGTTCAAGCGCCAGAACCGAAATGGGGTAATCCAGACCGCCGCCAGTAATCGGTTGCCCGTTTGCCGTGGTGTTGATCCTAACAAATGCCGATTCAATCGACAGAGGCTTTTGGTAGTAAGCCGTGATTGTCTGGGATGCCACGTTCTGGTTGATGTTTACCTCATACGTTCCCTGTTCGTTGACGTTGCCGCCAGCGCCGGTCAGGAATTGGGTAATCTTTGTCCCCAAGGCAATGCCAGTTCCAGATAGCGTTTGCCCTTGAGCAACAGCGCCAGAGGTAATGCCTGTCACGGTCAGCACATTGCCGGTGATTGAGCCGGTAAACGATGCGCCAATGTAGTTCTGGGTGCTAGGGGTCGGGCCGATGGTGTATTGAACCTGACCGGGAACCACCGGGAAAATGATCTCGGTGACGTTGAAAACCATGTTGTTTTCGTTGCTCCATTGATCGATCAGATCATTGAGCATATCGAAAGCGTCTGCGGCGGCTTCTGGGGTCGGTGTTTCCCCAGCTTCCAATGCGCCGATGTCTTTGAGGGCGCGAGAGATAATGTCTATTGGCTGGGGCATGGTTATCTCACACGGTTACCTTGAATGTTTTTGGCTTCCAGGGCGGGTGAACTTGCTTGGATTTGTTCAACCCAGCCAGTTGCTCCTCTAGTCGGCATTTTATTGGATTTGTTCCGTTTTGGGTAGATTCTTGCTCAATCCACGCAATGACCAAATCCTCGGTAATCTTGTCGAAAGGGACTTCACCAGCACCCTCAAAGTGCCAGTTCCCTTCCGTTTCTACCGTGTTCTCGCCGTCAGTTTCAGACGCATGGTATCTAGCCGATGTGACCTTATCACCATCGGCATAGATGTCTAGAATCTTCCACTTCATACCGAGTCAGGCGTCACCGGAGAAGTCGGTTGGCTCGGGTCAGGCGTCCAAGCAACCTGAGAGGCGGCAGCAACCCCATCCACATCCGTAGCGGCATTGATTGCCGTCACAGCGTTTTGGGCTTCTAGACGGATAGTTTGACGCCAACCACCCCAAGTCGGGTTGATTGCGGTCTGAGTCTCATACGCCTTGACAACCATCCAATCGCTAGGCAAAAGGATCGTGTAAGCCGTGTTATTGACGTTCAAAACAGCGGATTGCTGAACCTGGGCCAAGTCTTTAGGCGTGCAAGTGAACGTAATGTCAACTTGGTTAGTGCCTGAGTTGTAGACCGGGGCGTTTTCGGTCACCCAGTAGTAGGTAGAATTTTGTTGAGGCCCGTAGACCACATCCACCATACCGATTGCGGCTTTTTCTTCCGGGGTCGAAAGATTGCACCAGTTAGACGGGTATTCAACGCCATTGACCGTGAACTGCGTCCCGTCAGGGATCAGTTGCTCAATAGTTCCGTTTTGTACGATTGCAAACATTGTTTCTCCTGTTATCGAGCGAGTGCGTTGGCGAATGGGTTTTCGGCAAAGGCGGCGTAGATGTAAGTGCCGCTGTTGGCGTTTGCGTAAGAAGCAGCTGTTCGCATCTTAAAACCATTGGAAAGAATATCAAAGGGATAACCACCACCAACACTCTCAGCGGCGCTTAGGTTTGGATATAGCACTGTGTCTGAGGCGTTATATGTTGATCGAGATGTGTCTTGCAAAATCCAATCACCAACGCTATCAGAACGTTTCCACAAAACCCAACGTGGCCTAAACCCTGTGTACACAAACGGCCCATCAGTAGACCCGTTGCCCGTGTAGCTGCCGAACTTGCTGAAGCCAGCAATCTCGGCCCAGCAGTAGGCGACATAAGTAGAGCCAGAGCCGTTTGTGCCGGCTGAAGTGCCAACTGTGAAAGTCGTGCTAGTTGGGTTGATGCCGCCGCTACTCCATATTGTTGGGCTAGTTGTGTCAACTGCGCCAGTGGTGTTTAACAAAATTCGATAAGTAGTGCTTGCAAGACTTGTGTGCCACACGTTCCAGTTTTCACCAGCACCGCTACGCAGCTTTACGATAACCATTTTTGGCGCAACACCAAGGCTATGCCCAATCGTAGCGTTTGCACCTGTGCCCGTATACGTCACAACCGAGAAGCCAGCCGTAGCATTCACGCTCACAGTGCTGGTGATTGATCCGCTAGCGTTGGATGAGGTTGAGCCTTGACCTGCTTGCCATTGCCAGCCAATGTAGGTAGTTCCGTTGGTGTTATCGTTACCACCAGAACCTGTACCCAAAGCAAATCCGTTGCTGTTAAACGCTGTTAGCGATTGAGCAATCGTACCTTCTGCAACGGTTGAGTCTGTCAATAGATACTTGGTAGCGCCACGAACTGAGTCATACGCTTCAGTATCTCCAACAGTGCTTCGAGATTTAATCCAAACCAAATCAGGCTTGAATGAACCGGCATTGGTAATGTTTTGGCTTGCGCCTGTACCTGTGTAAGTTGTCGCCGCCATGTACTTCCCGCCATTAGTAATGGTGGAGGATGGCAGGTTGTAGGTGTTCAGGGCTTTGTAGCCGCTTGGCGGGGTGTAGGAGAAGGGGCGTTGACCAAAGTTAAAGTCTAACGCATATCCGCCGCCAGCAGAGGTTGCATCACATCCAGCTGCAAAATATGTCCCAGCTGTTAACGCTGTAACAGTTGTTTGAAGCGTGTTGTTTTTGTAAAACGCAACTGTCAAATTGTCCATGTCCAAAGCAATACCAATAATGTCCCCCTGATTGAAAGAGGCAACAGTAGTAACGGTGCTTGCGTTTTTAGAAATTACTCCATTTGATCCGTTGTAAGCGGAACTTATAGGTTGACTGCTCAAATAATCATTCAATGTGACAGTTTGAACAATGCCAAATTGCGCCGCTGAAGAACCAGTACCAGACGAGTCAACACACTCCCAGTACCATTTACCAGATGACATTCCAAACGTGCCTTTGCACGGGCCGTAATTTGCGCCAACTGGAGTTGTTGCTCTTAGATTTCCGTTTGAAAGCGTATTGCTTGAATAGATGTTGTCCAACGGATTCAGCACCGCATAGTTGCCCCGATTCGTACTCCCATCAGCATACGGAGTCGGCACATCAATCATGCTGTCATAGGTCACGCCAGCAGTCACAGAGATGTTGTTAGGAGTCCAGTTGTTGCCGTTGCCTGAGTAGTCTTTACCGATAGCGGCAGCAGTTGCGGCAGAGTTATCCGAGAAGTTCAGATAAAAGCCGTTCGTGCCGTATGTGCCGCTGTACTTCTTGGGTTGCCATACGCCCGTGGTTGCGTTGGATTGCCCGAAACTGCTGGGAGTTAGGGCTTGACCGTCAATGAAGTTATATTCGGTCAGATAAGCATCACTATATGTCGCCGCTGCTTCAATCTTGCCAATCACATGGCCAATTGCGCTACTAAGAGCCGTGTTTTGAGCAATTGATACTGTTGTCGGGTAGTTCACGCCGTTGATGTACATCAAAATTCTATTTGATGCCGTGGCTTGTGCAGTATCAGCCACTAACATAATGTGATACCAGGCAGACGGATCGCGTAGGACAGGGGCGGCAGTAATACTAGCAAAGGCTGTATTAGTTCCGTAGTTCCATAACAAGAGAGTATCGCTCGGATAGCTTCCTTGAGTGCCCGTCACGCTATTCAGCGCAAACGTCCAAGGGTTATTGCCCCATAGAATTGTTTGGCCCGAATTCCCCAATATCCCACGTTTTAACCATAAAGAAATTGTGAATTTCTTACCATCAGTCGGGGTTGTGAATGTCCGATTGAAATACGCAGACGCACTAGAACGTAGCCGCACAGAACGGCTGATGTTGTACCCAGATGGGCCAGCGGTTTTGGCGGCGCTAAACATTAGAAGTTCTGCCCAAAGATGCTACCGTAGGTGTTCGTGCCATCACAGTAGAAGTTGAAAATATCAATCTTGTTAGTTGCGCTGGTCGGGGTAGGCGTCACGCTATTGGCCCATTTGAGCGTAGAACCACCCGCCCAAGTAAGTGAATCAGCAGCGGCGTAACTCACAATCACGGTGTAAGACTTACCAGACACAGAGGACGGCAACGTGATAGTCGTGGAGCCAGAGGTCGTGATCTTTTGGATCGTGCCGTTTGTCAGGTTAATTGAAGTGCTACCCGTTGCCGAGTACAGCGTTTCGGTGTAGTTCGTAATCGTGGGGGCTGTGAGCGTTTTGCTTGATAGCGTCTGGCTGTCAGTCGTTCCAACAATTGCACCACTCGGGGCAGTCAGCGAGGTTGTCCAAGCCGATCCGGTTGAGACTGCGATACCTGCGCCGGGGTAAACCTGGGAAAACGTAACAGTCCCAAACGACAGCGTTCCGGTTCCGTTGGTCTGCAACACCTGCCCGTTAGAACCATCTGCGCTTGGCAGGGTGAAACTGACCGTGTTAGCGGTATTTGGCCCGACAAGGTTGACTGCACCGCCGAGGTTTGCTTGAAAGGTTAATTGTCCCATTTTGTTTCCTTACGGAGCAATGATAAGTTGTGATGCAGTCAGCGCACCAGAGGAGGGGTTGTACTTGAGTTTGGTCGAACTGACGTATTCAGTAGTCAGGTTGCCAGTTGTCACGCTTGCGAATAACGGATAGCGAGTCGCGTTGGTGGTCGTGTCATCCGTCACCGTAGCGTAAGCAGTTGGCGTTGTCCATGTCGGGGCGCTTGATCCGTTGGAGGTCAAGACTTGTCCGGTAGTGCCAGCAGAGACAAAAGATGTAGCGCCAGCACCAGACTGATAGGGAACAAAACCAGCGCCGCCACCAGCCAAATTGGACGCAGTTCCAACCGCCACCGTACTAGAGGCCACGTTTTTCCAGTATTGGAGGGTTGAGTCGTATTGGAGCAATGACAGGTTTGACGGCGTTCCCGTGATCTGCACGTTTTGGTCTGTTCCACCAAGCTGAGAACCTGGGAATAGCGCCACATACATTGACCCCGATCCACCAGAGCCGTTGTTGATGACAATACCAACTTCAGCCTTAATGTTTGGCGCAGAGGGCTTGGTTGCGGTTAGCGCACCACCACCCGCCGGGTCGTACCATAGCGTATCGTTGTTGTTGTAGGCAGACAGGTTAAATCCGCGCACAACACCATGATTGACAACCCGACCAAAGCTACCAGAAGCAATTGGCTCGCAAGCAATCCCGACAATGGCATTTCCGTCCGTCAATCCAGCCGTTGAGGGGCCGAATTCGATCACGCCAGATGCGCCAACCACGCCGGTTTTGACGATAACTTGACCAATTGAAATCGTAGAAGATGCTTTGCCGTAGGTGTAAAGCACTTCACCAACAGGCATGACAAGGCTTGCACCACCATCCAAACCCACGCTCAACCCGCCCGTGGAACTCCAGTAGAGTTTGCCGTAGGCGTAGGAAGCACCAGCCGAAACATTCAATTGCAGGTAATCAGCACCCAGGTTGGTCAACCCGGTAGCCGTTCCACCCGTAATCGCCACAGCGTTGGCGTTTTGGGTCGCCATCGTGCCAAGGCCAGTAATTGCCGAGGTCGGGATTCCGCTGAAGTTTGTGCCGGTTAGGGTCGGGGTTGTTGTCCATGCCAAACCGCTGTTGTTCTGCAAAACGCCAGAACCAGACGCCAGAAATGCTGTCGTGCTAGATGCGGATTGGTAGGGAATCGAGTTAGCCGCCCCACCCGCCAGGTTTGTTGCCGTTCCAGACGTACCAGATGAGCCTGTAACCGATCCGTTGATGGGGTTTGATACTGTGAGGTTGGTCAGCGTTCCAAGGCCCGTAATGCCCGAATATGACCCACTCAAGTAGGACGATCCAATTGTCCCGCTAGTGATCTGTGACCCGTTAATCGCAATTGAGGTGTTGGTCACCGAGGTCAGTTGACCCTGGGCATTGACCGCAAACACGGGAACAGTCGCGGCGGCTCCGTAGGTAGCGGCAGCAACACCCGTATTGGTAATGCTGAACTGACTACCTGCTAGGGTTAACCCTGTGCCAGCGGTGTAGCTTGCGGCAACGCTGAAGTTTGACCAGTTGACTGCGGTGACGTTAATTGTCCCGCCTTGTTGGGCAGTACAGTACCATGCGGTTCCTGCTTGCGTACTACCTTCTTCAACAAAACAGATGGCAGAAACTAATTCTTGCCAAGTATTTGCGTCTGCGGCGCGTGCCCAAGGGCCAGAATCAGCAACATAAATGCCGTTTTGGGAGGCCGTTCCCTGATTTTTAACCAACACCCGGTCACCCGCCTGAAGCGTTACTGAGGTGTCAATCGTTCCGAGGCCAGACAGCGGTAAGTTAGTTGTGGAAGCCGCAACAACAGGCTGTTTCCACGAAATTCCTGTCGCAAAGTAATCCAGATAATTCTTATTGACTACATCGTAGCCAGAACCTGGGGATGCGAGGACGGTTGCGCTAGTGAAAGCACCTGTCGAAGGCGTTGTTGCCCCGATTGGTGAACTGTCAATAGTGCTGAGTGTGATGTGCAATCCCGACTGTTGAGGATCGGGAGTTGCGTAAAAGGGCTGACCCTGCCCAATAAACGTCTGGAAAGTCCCGTCCACGGCGAAATACGCCTGAACGGGCAACAGATTCTGGTCATTTACTTTGGAAGGATCAGCCATAGTCTTACGATTGGTCTGCTGCGGGAGTGACGTACAAAGTGGTCGTGTCAGTACCACCACAGATTGCCGACAAATAATAAGGAGTTGTCGGTGTCGCAAGAATCAACGGGGTGACCATGTTTCCGGGGAGAACAAAGTCGCCGTTTGTGCCATCCGTGGGAAACACCGGGGTTCCAACATTAGCTGTTGTCGTACCCCAACGAATCGCACACGGTTTGGTTCCAGCATTCAGAAAACTGGTGTAGTTAATCTGATCGTTGGTGTTATCGTCAACCAGCACAGCGGTATGCGCTGAAGCCGTGACCGCAAGGGCTACTGTAACCCCTGCGTTTCTTTGGACTGTTGACGATGCCATGTCAGACAGCGTTAGAGGCCAAAGGCAACGATTCTGCGCGATCAACCACAACGGTGTAAGTTCCGGCGGCGGCAGAGGCCGAGGAACCCGTAGCGTTGGTGAATTGAATCGTCAGAGTGTCAGCGGCTGAAACGTAGGCGTTACCAATGCCAACACCGGTGGTTTGCGCGGCGGGAAGGGTAACTTTTACGGCATCGCCAACTTGCAAGCCAGGCACAGACACATTTTTGGATGCGCCAGAGGAGGCAACGGTCGTTGCGGTGACGGGGACACCCATAATAAACGAATTAAGGATGTTGCCACGCAGAACGGTGGTTTGCAGAGCCATGATTTCTCCTTAGAGATGAATTGATTTTAACCAGAAAAAGAGAAAAAGCCACCCTTTTTGAGAGTGGCTTTCCCTTATTTAAGGCAATTTAAGCCTTGATGAGGCCCAGAGCCTTCAGCGCGGCAACGATGTCACCAATCGTGTAGGCAGTCGAACCAGAGCCGCCGGTGAACGTGGTGTTCACATAGGCAGCCGTGGTCGAGCCAGCAGCGGAGGTGGCGGTATTGCCAGATGCGGTCGGCTGGGTCGAACCCGTAGCGCCAAAGAAGGACACCAGACCGCCGTTGGGGGCGATTGCGGTTCCGTCCGTGCTGTCACCATCAATCAGATAGTGGGGGCTGGTGGTAACGGCAGGGCCGTTGTTGGTGTAGGTCGTAGGGGCGAGAGGCATGATCTATTTTCCTTTCAATTAAGCCGCAACACGGCAAGCGAGTTCCGGGTACAGGGGAGCCCAGCCATAGAGTACATCCAGGCGAGTTGGGATCGAATCGTTGTTAATGGTGTACTGGCGAACCACACGCATCGACAGACCGATCTCTTTGTCGGAAGCACGTCCTGCAAAATGAACCATTCTGTTACTTCGGCCTTTTAGCTTACTGACCCTTTCAGGCGGGGTAACCTCTTCGGATCACCCTCTGCGACTTCAATTCAGTTATATCGCAGTTCAGACTATCGCATCAGCTTTCGCTGTTTTCCCACTTAGTCGTTCAGGCTGCACACCTTGCGGTTGCTTGCCCCTTGTTAACCTCTTCAGGCACTCCAAGTCAATCAGGGAAAATTTAACCAGATCAGGCAGCGAGAGCGAATTGCTCTTCGTTTGCGCCAATCATGAGGGCACACATTTGACCCTCAGGCAATTCGAGGTCGGCCACAGCCAACGTAAACGCATTGCGGTGCATGATGATGTTCTGCGGAGAAACCGTACCCGTCTTGTTGAAGAAGTTAACGGTAGCCGTAGAGGAGGTGCTGGGGATCGAAACGTTCTGGAACTGACCAGCGGTGATAACAGCAGGGCTGACGGTCACGTTGAAGGTCGCGCCAGTACCGGAGGCAGCGGCTTTGACCACAAAGTTACGCAGCTTGTTGCTACCGTAGGCTTGACGGTTCTGGGGGTTAACAGCGTAGACGCCATCAATCGTAATCACATCGCCAGCGTTCAGGGAAACTGCGCCGGTAGAGGTGATGCTGATCGTGGAGGACGATGCCCAGCCAGAGGTCAGGAAGCCCG
>Ga0129333_10002012_pt1 | contig 18790 bp, 20 predicted proteins | sample CPB6_08_DNA_FD_94474 | JGI IMG/M metagenome (GOLD analysis project Ga0129333, IMG submission 94474) | Freshwater to marine salinity gradient microbial communities from Chesapeake Bay, USA - CPBay_Sum_0.6_0.8_DNA | ecosystem: Environmental > Aquatic > Marine > Coastal | place: USA: Chesapeake... | reverse complement strand
CGTGCTGAAATGATTGGACTTGGATCAGTAACAAAGATGTTCATTTGAATACTGCGGTGACTGCGATTACTTTAGCATTGGGATTACGTGCAAGGGCAACCTCCTTTGCTTCTTTGTAATCTTTTGCAATTACAGTTTCGTAAAACACTGTGCCAGCGACGTATAGTTGTACTTGACACTTCATGCGATCACCTCCACAAATTTGTTCAGAAGAGTTTTGTTAGACATTTTAGAACCCATATGCTTTTTGAATGCACGTTGAAGTTCAGACTTAGTTGCAACTTCACCTTTCTGTTGAACATCAAGATCCATAGTACCTCCACCAATATACTTGTTGGGAAGCATGTACTGAACATCAAAACCAGATCCTTGACGAAGTTCTACGAAACGTTCTTTGTTCCACGATTCGATTGCTTTAGCAACTGAAGTGATATTGTAGTCCGTAGAAGTGTTTACAGTGCTGGTCATTTCACTCTTATTGCAAAGACGGAAACCAATCCAGTTGTAATCAGTGATCTCACGGTAGAAAGAAACAATCTCGCTAGTGGTACGATCAGGATATGGAGAGATACGACGCTGATAACGAGTTTCAGGATCAATCAAAATGTGAATTTTATTAGTATTGTGGCACAGATAATCAGCAGTAATACCATTGCCATAGCGACTTTCAACAACGTATCGCATCGGATTTGCTTCACCATCAGTCAAAGCAATCACATTCACCTTCTGAACTTTTTCCCTCTTGACGAAGTTTTGAACAAGTTGGCGAGTTGCAATGATTGCTTCACTGAGAGGAGTTCCACCAAGGCAATACGAACTCATGTATCCATGACCATAACCATGGGAACACATTCCCCAAGATTGTGCCCAAACATTTTTCATTTGGGCATCAAGTTGACGGTTGTTCATTTCAGAACTAAAGAGTTGCAGAAGACGAAAATCTTTCGACACATAAAGTTCGTTGAGTCGGGTATCATCGAGATCAACATCATAATCCGAGCAAACTCCAGACTGAAATGCATAGACTTCAAAAGGAATTGCAACCTTCTGGCAGAACCAGATCAAGTTGTACAGTTGACGCAGAGTATCCATCAGAACATTCTGCATAGAACCAGACCAATCCATCTGAAAGATGAGACCATGATTCTTTCCATCAGGAATTACAGTGATCTTTTTGAAAATATCTTCAGTAATTTTATAGTTGTAAAGTTTGTTAGTATCGAGAACACCTGTCTTAGATTGACCAGCACGAGCATACTGATCAGCAGACTTCTTCATTTCGAACTGTTTGACCAGATAGTTTACAGATTTTTGTGCAGACTTCTTATACTCATTGTATTTTTTGTAAGTAAGTTCAAGACGTTCGTGGCGATGACCGTCAAGTTCCAATTCAAAATAATGCTTCAGATCTTTAGAGATTGTCTTCCAACCAATCATGTGCTGATCTAGATCAACTTTAGGAACAGTCAGATAGACCCACTCACGGGCACTATCATCAACAAGAGTTTCCTGATTTTCAATAAGTGACTGCTGAGTAACAGAGACTTCAATATCATTCTTTTCACCGCCGCTGTTAGACTCGGCGCTCACATCACTGCTAGGTTCAGAACCATATTCTTGCGATTCGTTAGTTGCATCACCACTCTCTTCTTCACCGTCATCAGAGGAAGATTGTGGTTCATATTGCTCAGAAGAAACATTACCAGACTGATTGCTTTGAGCAGGAGCAGGATCATTATCAGGTTCTTTCTGATCCTTCAGATATGCAAACAGTTCTTCAGAGAGTTGAACAACATCTGCAAACGTAACTGTATTAGCAGCACGATCAACCCATACCCGTTCTTCATCAGTGAAAGGAATTGCAACGTTATCTACAATACCAATCTTGAAATGAAGATTGATGCGATCGAGAAGATTGTATTTAGAAATATCTGTATCTTTTACAGAGAAGAAATCCCGATCATGAAGTTCTTGATATCCACGAAAGAACGAACGGCGAAGACCAGGATATGTAACTTTCATCTTACGCTCAATGCGAGCGTCTTCCAGAACGTTCACATAATCCTTAGGAGCGGTCCCAAAATCCTCTGCAGGGGTATAGAGTGCGTGACCCACTTCATGACCCACCAGAAGGTCATATACGTCGCCCGTAGCGTCTTTCCAAATCGGGAGTGCCAACACTCGTTTCTGAACATCGAAGTATGCTGTAGAGATCTTACGATGCTCAACATGAAGGTTCTCGGTCGCTAGCAGTTTTGCCAGTGTGCCTTTGACTTCGGTGTTGACGGTCATTTCGGGATTCCTGAGTACCTTTCTAGTATAGGGCATACTACCTCCCAGCGTCAACCCACTGTGCCACTAGTCCCTCTGTCTCCAGTCTTCTGGTTTGTCCCGTGTAAACCAGTCGGTGAGTTCATCTATACTATCAAATCCACGCTTACCAAAGCGTTCATGCCCCGTTCCACCAATATCAAGTTGATTCAAAAAATCGTCCAGATCACCTTCCCGCATATCAGGATTCTCTGCAGTTCTTCTTGCTTGTCTGAGGATTGTTGCTGCAGATCGATTTGATTTTGCTAATTTTTCTGCCCAGATCATATCTTCTAAACCAACTTCTTCATGCTTAGCAATTTTGTTACAGATTGCTTCAAGTCGAAGTCTATATTGAGTTGATAGCATACTTTACTCCGATAGGAGAATCGGGATGATAGGATTCGAACCTACGGCCCCTGCTTCCCAAAAGCAGTGCTCTACCAAACTGAGCTACATCCCGTTATGTCTTATTTAGTGGGGAGCAAAAGCCCCCCTTAGAAACTGTCATCCATCATAACGCATTTTGGAAAAGTCATTGACTTTCTCAAAGATAGCAGTTCTGAGGAACTTATCGACTAGGATCTCCCCTTTATGGGAGATGACAAATATATTAGCATCATTTCCCAAAGAACGCAAGATCTTCATCAGTTCTTGTGTGCCACCCTCATCCAGCGAACTGTCAAAGACTTCATCTAGGATCAAGAGATTAGTGGAAACGCTGTTCTTCATTCTAGCAATTTCTCGCCAAGTAAACAACAGTGCTAGGTCAATCTTCTGCTTCTCACCCTCAGAGAAAGACGAATAAGAAAAGTCATCACGGAAGCGAGACATAATTTTTTCGTCAAAGTTCTCGTCAAGAGTGAAGTTCACATAGAAATCCATGCTGTGCAAGTACTTATTGATAAGTTGATTGAACACAGGAATGTACTTCTTGATGATGCGACTCTTGATTCCAGAGTCTTTCAGAAGATTGGCGATGATTCTATATTCATCTAGTTCTTTATCCACTTCAGAACATCCTTCCTTAGTAGATTCGAACTCACTAACAAGAGTAGAAAGTGTTTCTCTTTCAACTTCAATGTTTGGTTGATTAGTTTGAAGATCTAGAATTTCTTTTTGAATTTCCAAATTTTCAAATTCCATCCTAACGATCTCACGTTCATGATTATTGAATGTGGAACGAAGAGTCTGTAGTTCCCTAGATTGCTCCTCAAGAGTTTCTAGAGACCCAAGAAGTTTGGTCACCTCAGAAGACATATGATCAATGCCTTCTTGGTATTCAGATCCTTTAGCACCCAGACTAGTTTGCTTGGATTGCCGAAACTCCTCGGTGATTGTCTGTGTACATGTAGGGCACACGTCATTTTCTTCAAAGAATTTTAGTTCCTTCAGAATAAGACTTTTCTTTTGACTAACTTTTGCTCTCATCTCCCTAAGGCGATCGAGTTTATCAGAAATAAGTTTACGATCTAAGGTACTCTCAGACTTAGAATCAATTAGTTCCTGAGTCTCTTTCAATAATGTCTGTAGACTATTGATTTGAGATTTATTATTTTGGAACTTAGAGTTCTTTTCTGCTAGACGTTCTTCGTTGATTTGTTCAATACTATCGATATGCTTCTTCTGCATTGAGACTTTCTCGGAGCATAGTTTTAGCATATGCTCACAGTCAGTCTGCCGCTGTTTTAGACCATTCAAACGATCCTTGAGAATGACATTCATATTTGAAAAAATACCAATGTCTAGAAGATCTTCTATTACTTCTCTCCTGTGAGCAGCAGGAAGTTGCATGAATGGTACAAATGTAGAACTTCCTAGGATAACGACCTGCGTAAAAGACTTGTAGTTGAGTTTGAGAATTGATTGTTCTAGATACTTCTGTGTATCTTTTGTTGCTGCATCTTGATCGAGTAATTTTCCGTTCTTGTATACTTCAAACTTGGATGGTTTGATTCCACGAACGACTCGATAATTTACACCAGATACAGAGAACTCAATCTCCACAACACAATCTTTTTCATTGATGGTGTTTACTAGTTGTGGTTTGTTGATTTTACGAAATGGTTTATTGAATAAACCAAAACAAAGAGCATCAAGAATGGTTGACTTCCCAGCACCATTTCTACCAATCATCAATGTCGATGTTGATTCGTTTAGTCCGATCTCAGTAAATGAATTTCCAGTTGAAAGGAAATTTTTCCAGCGGACTTTCTCAAAAGTAATCATTCTTTAGGGGGTATCAGTAATTGATTGGGTTCTACAATGCAGTAATTATAACCGTATTTCTTGCAGTTGGCAACCACTGTGGAGACTTCTACTTCGGTAACTTCCAAATCTTCATAGAAGTCTTCTGCTTCTAGCATTTTACAATAGCGAATTGCGTCATCTTCTTGCACAAAAAGTTGCACTACCTTTTTACGGTTCTTATCTCTGGCAGCGTATACACCGCCATTATCGGCAACTAGTATGTACATTAGTTCAGATTTCACATGCTTCTACGTAAAGTGATTTGATAGTTTTTTTGAGGGATTCGACATCTGCTTTGATAGAATCCTTTGCTTCATCTATGTATGTTTCTAGCATGGTGAGAGTATCTTCGGTTTCCAGAACCTCTACACCGTTCTCAAGATCTACGGAAAGGTTTTCAATGATATTCAAATCTGCTGGACCTTGATCTTGAATCTCCCGAACAAATTCACTAAACTTTGCGTGACTCTGTTTATCTTCGACAATGAGTTTGACATATGTTCCTTCAAGTGGTTCTTGACTATCAAACCTAACTTGATCATCACGATAGTAAATTTTCCTAAACATATCGTAGGGGTTACGATAGAATGTTGTCTTTAGAGTTTCAGTATCAAAAACATGGAACCCACGCTTGCATCCATAATCATTCCAATATAATTGATATGGGTTTCCAAGATAGTTGATATTACCATTGGAAGACTTCATGTGGAAGTGACCAGAAAATACCTTTGCAAATTTGTCGAAGATTGATGCTGACATACCACCAGTCATTACAGCACCAGGATGAGCTTCAAAACCGTCAAGCTCAAGATGACCCATGCAGACGCTAGCAGAACTAGTCTGGATTTCTCGGAATGCTCCATCTCGATTTGAGTCACAAATCCAAGGAAGAAACAGTATATCCAAATCCCCAATACGGCGAGTACAAGGGGCATCAATGATATCGATGTTTTGGTAAGATCCCAGTAGTTCTGAGGGGGCATTGATCCTTAGAGTATTCTTGTAGTAAATATCATGATTACCCACAAGCATATACATCTTCACACCTAGTTCTTCCAGACGGTCGAACCACATGTTTTTTGCCTCATCCAGAGACATAAAGTTGATGGACTTACGCTTATCGAAGGTATCACCTAAACAGATGATAGTATCGATTCCCATTTTGTCAATAAATGGAATTACTAAATTTCCATAAAATTTTTTATACATCTCGATGTATGCTTGATTGTCATTGCGTACACCGAAATGTTGGTCAGTAATTAGTAAAACTTTCATTAGTAGTTGGTTCCCCCAGACTGCATTCGCATTCCAATTCTGTCTTTGATGTGGTGATAAGAACCATCGGCGTGACCGTCAACAGTTGCAATGTCACTAAACCCAGACTTCTCGATCATCTTATCTTTGATATCGAGTTGACGCTTCTCCTTGGCGATGCGTCTTAGGAAGGCATAATACACGATCTGGGTGAAATATGCAAATGGATTGTCAGATTTCTTAGGATCAAAATTATCGATGTATTGAATGCAGTTCTCAACTCCATCACAGATCATGTCATCTTTGTACATATAGTTGATAAAGTTTGGTCTATATGATAGATGAGTTGCGATCTTTAGAAAACAATCCCCAATGTAATTATTCACACGGGGTTTGGACTTACCGACAGACTTATTCTCCTCAACTTGTTTTTTATACATTACAAGTTCTTGGAGAAATTTTTTATTGTCAACGTAATGTTCTTTTTTCTTTTTCACGGGAGCAGTGAGCATATTTTTAGTTGTCGGTGTTCAAAGTATAACATAAATTGACCTACTTGACAAGTAATGATTTTTTCTGTAGACTAACACTGTCAGGGTTGAAAAGAGATTCCTTAGCTACTTTTTGAATATCTTTTCAAACTTCTTTCTTGCTTCCTCAATCGTTCCTAGATTGCCCATCATCTGTTCTGTGGGGATGGTGTTCTTTTTGATGTCCTCATCTTTGAGGTTATCTTCTTCTTCAGAGATGAGGAACTTTTCATACATGGTGATCATGTCTTTTGCAAGACTTGCCATGCTAACGATTTGATCCTCAGTAACAATAAAGAAGTCTTCATCGGAGAATTGCATCCACTTGGTAAATCCAACTCCACGCACTGCTTTACCATCATTACGATCATTTATGAAGACAGTGATCTCAACTGGATCTTGAATGAATGCAACTCTTTTCTGAATTTCTTCATCCCAGTGAACAACGCACTTACCCATAATCTCAGTGCCATTGACAAGTTTGACAATGCAATGAAACTCTTCGTCTTGTCTTACATAATTGAGCATACGTTTACTTTAGTTTTACTTCTAGGATTTCATAATCAAATTTTTCTTCACTATAAATCTTGACTCTTTCGATCAAGTGATTCAAAGTGTAGTTTCTTCTTGACATCCCTTTTGAGATGTCATCAGCAATATCATAAAGTACTGCTTGAGATTTATTTTCGCCCTTTCTTAGAACCCTACCAATAGATTGAAGATTACGAATTCTCGATTTAGATGGAGACGCAAAGATAACGTTATGGAGATTTCTAATATTTATTCCTGTAGAAAATGTTCCGTATGAAGCAACAATAATTGCATTATTTGATTGCTCTGTAATTGCACGAATTTCTTCGCGGTCACTTACATCGACATCGCCATGCACATAAAATACTGGTCTGTCTGTGGAACTATTTATCAGTTCGTAAAGAGGGTCTCCATGGCGTTCTACATAGTTGAATAGAACCAAAGTATTACCATCTAAATCTTTTGCAAGATTTCTAATAAATTTATTTCTGCCATCGTGTGAAACAATATAATCAATCTCTTCCTGATAGTCTGTAAATTGTCTCTGCTGGTGCTGCAACACTAGTACCTTGACTTTCAATTTTGCAACATGACCAGATTTCATTAGGTCTTTAGTTTTTGTTACTTGTGAACATCTGCCAAATACTCCTTCAAGAACTAACTGATTTGTATTGCTACCATCCAATGTTCCAGTAAATCCAATACGGTACTTGCACTCATGCAACTTAGACATAAGAGTAGTAAGAGATTTAGCTTTGAAAAGGTGCGCCTCATCACCGATTACGACATCAAATCTATCAAACCAAGAACGAGGTTCTTTATAGATAGATTGCCAAGTGGTAATTACTACTTGATGATCAGTGTATTTTTCTGCCCCCGCGTAAATCTTGTGGCAATATTTGGACGCCATCCATCCATATTCCTCAAAGTCCTTGTACATCTGCTCGACAAGAGACGTGGTGGGCACTACAATAAGAATGTTTCTATCGGCGTTGATATGGAATCTGACCAATGAATAAATCATCAGACTCTTTCCAGATGCTGTTGGTGACAATAAAAGTCGCCTATTATATCTTAGTGCCTCGTATACAGCTTTATACTGATAATCCCTCACAGTATGAGGTAGACCCAGAGATTTTACGAAAGCTACCACACCCTCGGGAGTGATCATTTCATTCTCTTCTTTTGGGTGACCAAAAAACTTACATTCCTCAAACTCGTAGGTATACCCTCGCTCGTTTGCCCAGTCGCATAGGTAGTCTACGAGACCACAATAGATCTCACCTGTGCCAGGGGAATACAAGCGAATCTTTCCGTCCCAACGCTTATAACGTTGTTGACGTTGCATAAACTTTGCAGACTCAACTTCAAAGCAGAAGAATTCCGATAGTTCATATTGAATATGTGGTTCTGCTTCTACTTTTAGAAAGACTTCGTTCTTCTTACGGATTTTGATATTAGACATATGGGGGACCTGAAAACCAACCAACTAAAGATTTGCGTATACCAGAAGTAATAGGACGTACACGATGAAACCAATCTGACATAAAGAAAATTACTCTTCCTGGTTGCGGACTAAATGTTTTGTACCGCATTTCATCTGATGGACTTCCTACTTCTAAATCAAATTCACCTCCCTCGTAATCATCGTTGACCCAACAAGTGAAAGAAATTTTTCGTACTTCTCCCTTATAAATTTTTGAATGTTGATCAACGTGCCAGTTATAAAAACCGTCTCGATGATAAATTGTATATTGTAGTGGTTCCAGATATTGAATATTGAGATCCCATCCACACATCTTATTTGCTTCTTCTCCCATATCGAAGAATAAATCCAAGATACCACGATCCGAGACCCACCCAACGGATGAATCTCGGACGCTTGATTTATCTTTCCAACCATCATTACTGAAGAGCTTTGCATCTTCAATGGGAATGGTATTTAGATGTTGTGTGATCTTCCCCCAACTGATAGGGGGAACTTGCATGATAACGTATGGTTCACCGTACCTCATAATCCATTCTGAAACTTTTGCCACTCAATAGCATTCTTGATTTGGTAAGTTCGATTATTGATCTGTCTCAATATCGAATCTAAAAATGCTAATGTCTGTTCTATGTAGTCTAGTTTCAGAACGGTCTTTTGGTAATCTTCATCTGCTTCGATGAACATATCGATCTCTTCTCTTGTAGTGAGTTTGAGATCGAAGGGCATTTGTTTATAGATCTCTGCGGGTGCCCTCCCTTTATAGTATAACCATTTATCTTTTCGAATAACCTTGATCTTCGCTTCAGACTCCTTCTTCATTAGATAGAACATGTTATACAGTTCCATATATTTTTGATGGAGTTGTGGAATCTTTGTAGATTCTTCACATAGAAGATCGCTGTCTATTACACTATCTTTTTTCCAGATCTCTTGTATCTTCTCAAGATTCATTTGTCGTCCCACGGATCTGGAAATTTTTCTTCCAGTCTGCTTTCATTGCTCCCAGAGCCCATGCTTGACTCAGACTCTTCGGACCTTCTTTCAACAACTGGATTTGAAATGCTGATAGACCAGCCTTCCTCTCCAAATACTCCTCGCTCCACGATCTGTGGTTTTGGTCGGTCTCGTTCATCTTGTTCCTCCCATAGTTGTTTGATCTCCTCTGCTTGACGATCAACGTCTTGCATAGTCGCTTCCACTTTAGCATCAATCCACAACTTTTTCAACCAGGCGATCACCGCTAGGGCAATCTGGTTGATTGGGAATTTTTGATTGTTTGCCCAGTCTTCTGCTTGCTGATACCACATCACTTCTCCACCAAATCTGGTAGAGAACTTAGCCTGCACGCTGGGGGATTCCTTGTCCGTCATAAGATTTCACAATATCGAAGTAAGTATATGCAAAAGTAACTCTTGCAGTCAAATAGTCATTATCACTACCTAGAACACTGAATGGAAGTGCAGCTAGATTTACTGGGAACATATCTTTGAATACAATCTCAAAGTTTTGATTGAGATTATTATTCTGAACAATTAGAGTTGCATCGGATGTTTGTTCAACATTACCCAAACTTGGGTATCCATCAACGTTGACTTTTCTTCTTGCTTGCAAGTAATTTGGTTTATCTGCAAATGATGCTGGGACACCCAGTCCGCGAATCCAATCATGGATTTCTAGATAGTTCTCCAGATCTTCATCGACCAAAAACTCCACAGTAAAGTCACCATACTTTACGTTCCCTTCTACTGGAAGTGGTACAAATCCTCTGTAGTTTACATTTACTTGCCCAAGATCTACGGATGGAATCTGAACTTCTTGACACAAAAAAGAGACCTTTGGAGATTTTTGAATGATCAAACGAAATCCAATTGGAGACAGGTAGTTTTTGTTCTTGAGTTCTCTCTCGTACCATTCAGACATTTTGATTCTCTAAGCACATATTATTTAGATAAAAAAAGGGGGTCCCGTAGGACCCCCTGAGAACCTAGTGATGGATCACATGAGGTTCTTGACTTGTACTCTTCTGTAGTACTTGTTGGTGTTCGCGGTGAGAGCACCTGAACCCTGGGTGAGACCCTGTGCGAATGGGTTGCTAACCATGCCGTAACGAGTCTTGAAGCCAATCTTAGGCTGGAAGGTGTTAGGATTGATAGCACGGACCATCTGGAGAGGTACATATGGGCAATAGAAGAGACCTGCATCATAAGCAGATGAACCCTTATAACCCATGACGTAGAAGTGCTTATCCGAAACGTTTGCCGAATAAGGATCAACGTATACCTTGATGCGACCATTCAGAGTACCAACGAGGGTGCTGGAGGTGTCGTCAGGGATGAGACCGTTGTTGCCGTTGAGAGCAGGGGTGTAATCAAGAACGCCTGCCATTGCGAGTGCTGAAGCAACGTCTGCAGAGCAGATCATGATGTTGCCCTTCCCGCGACGAGTCTGGTGACCGATTGCGTTTGCATCGCGCTCGATTTGGAACAGAAGACCCTTGAACTTCTCAACAGACCAACGACCGTTTGAATCAACGTCGAGGTCGAATACGCCAGGAACAGCAGTGTTGTTCTGAGCACCAGCAACAGCGTTGACGTATACGGTACGAACAACTTCACGGTTGATCTCAGCGAGGATCTCAGTCGAAAGAATATTCGAGAGTTCCTGCTCAGCATCTAGACCATGAACTGCCTTGAGGTCTTGTGCAAGCTCGAGGCTGTATTCTGCCTTGAGGGCGCGTGACTTAGCAGTAACGGTTACTTTCTCGATCGAGAAGCCCATCTCACGGAATGCCGTGTTAGCAGATGAGTCATCTAGTGCTTCAGCAGTGCTGGTGCTCATGCCCTGAGCATCGCCAGTCAACTCATAAACGCCAGCAGGGCTGTCATTGAGGAGAGCTGGGTTGGTTCCTTCAGCATCGTTATCAGCAGAACCAGATGCACCAGGATCATAGGAGGTTCCAGGACCACCAGAGAAACCAGCGTTTGGCTCGTTGAAGAATGCTTCATCGTAACCGCCAGCAGCAGGGTTGCGCTCTGAACCATAGTTGGTACGCATTGCGAAGATAAGACCAGTAGGACCAGTCATTGGCTGAACGCCTGCAATATCATAGGCGATCAGTTGTGGCATCGAACGACGGATCAGTGAGATCAGTACTGGATCGAAACCAGCGACAGGACCAGTTGCAGTAGCACCGCCACCGAAACCGCCTGTACCGACAGTTTGAACTGTCTCGGAAAGCATTTGTGCTTCTTCTGAGAGAGCACGCTCTTGGTTTTCTAGGATTTGTGCAACAACGCCGCGCTTATGAGTATCTTCGATCTTTGGAAGAGACTCGTGGTCGAGAACGGGTGCCCACTTTTCCTGAAGTTGTCTTAGGTCAGCCATTTTTAGGTTTACTCCGTTTTTTGGAAAAATAGTTATTTACAAATAATTACAAATTATTTAGACCAGCGTGCTAGAGCATCCACGTATCTGCTCATCGCAACATTTTTGTGCTGTGTCTCTTCTACCAGAGGTTCTACATCATCGGTTTCGACAGTAGTTGCAACTACGTCACGGCGAGTAAAGTAGGATTCCTTGATAGTTTCGACTTTCTTGCGAAAATCTTCTTCACTTTCAAACTCAACACCCTCTGCCAGAGAAGCAAGCTTCTCCTTCTGAGTCTCAGCGAGACCTGCAGCGACTTCGTTCACAATGCCCATTTTCATATAACCGCCCAGTTGCTTATTCAACTGAACGTTGGTGTCGATTTGCTCGTTGAGTTTTTGCTCCATCTCATCAAGCTCTTCAACCATACCGTCAAGTAGGTTGAATTTCTCTTCAGGAACACTAATATTGTGCTCCGTGAAAAGTTCTAGTAGACCACTCATGAATGACTCCGAAATTTCATTCTTGATGCCGTGCTCAATGGCGAGTTCATTCTCGGTCATCCATTGTCCAGCGACATAAGAAAGGTAGTCATCGACTTGAGCAGTCAATTCTTCCTTGAGTGCTGCCACTTGCTCTTCAAGTGCGCTCTCAAAAGCCTCTTTTAGTTGAGCAACTTCTTCGTTTACTTTAGAAGTTACTGCTGCTTCAAAGATTGTTTTTGCACGATCTCTGAATTCTTCGGAGAGTTCTTCACCAGCGATAAGAGCGTCAACGTCTTCAGTAAAGTCGTACTTAGCTTCAGTTTCTTCTTCGGTGATGGTTTCCTCTTCATCTGTCTGTACCTCGTCAAAGATTTTGGACGATAGTGCGCCAGGCAGAGCACTAGATGCATCAGAAGGCTTGGTCTTCAGAGTTTTATCTCCTTCGTGACCAACAGCGCCTGCTGCTGCAGCACCTAGATTCTTTGTACCTGCGGCACCCTCTTCAGAATCATTACGAGTACCACCAATCTCGGTGTACTTAGCACCAGATCGATCAATTTTTTCACCAGATTTAGCGCCCTTTTTTACAGCTGCATAACCAGTAGCTGCTTCCTCAGAAATTTCCTCTTCGGACATATGCGCCTCAAACTCTTTGTCAAGGGTTGTAGACATTTCTTTATCTCCTGTAGTCGGCATGTGCTTTTCTATGAATTATTTATACTTTACAAACTTTGTAGAAAGGATTTGAATGCGGAAACTTTGCGCTCCTGTAGATTGATCAGTGTTGCTTCATCAATAATTTGTTTGATTGAAGCTACCTGTGCCTCTTTCAGGATGCCATTATCCCACACCCATTCTTTACCCTCCATAATTCCATTCACAAAAGCGTCAGGAGCTGAAGGATCTGCTACAATATCTGCAGCGGTAGCGAGCATGAAATCATCTGCCACTACTTGATAGCCCTCTTTTTTGATTAGAGAACCCATGCCGCGTGATGAAACTCCAAGTTTGATACCTTCGTCAAGGAGATTTTTTGCAATCTCTCCAAGTGGAGTTCCCAAAATTTTTGCTTTACCAATATAATTGGTTCCTTCTTTTTGAAGGGAAATAATTTTGTGGGAAACTCTATCAAGGTTCAAAGTTGGACCATCGGGATGACCGAGTTCGCCAAGAGCGCGTCCAGTTTGAATAAAGTTTTCATCATATTTAGCAACTTCACGGTCTAGTACTCCCATGGGATACATTCTTCCATTGCGATTTTTGATTTCGCCCTGGAGAAAAACTCCTTCAATGAAGTAGTTCTTTTTGCCTTCGGTTTCCTCAGCAATAAATTTTACTTCTTCAATTTGTTCAGAGATCAGTTTCATTTTCGATTTCCTCTTCAGATTCTTCTTCGGTTGTTACTTCATCATCTGGTGCCTCATGGGGCATTCGACCATCAACTTCATAATCAACTGGACCCTCAGTTCCATCTGGCAGTTCCAATTCATCTGCCGCTTCTTGACCAGTTTGATCAAGTTCAAAACCCCATTGTTTAGCAAATTCAAATTTTTTCTGTTGAATCAATTCCAATGCACGATTTGAAAGTGCATTATCGATTGCATCTACAGTAGAAGATTTATCTCCAGAAAAAATCTTATCAATAATCTCACTAGAAAGTTCAGACATAATTAGGTCACTCCGTATATACTATTTAGAATTTGGAAATTTTCTTGTCTTCCGCGTCAAGATCGTCCTGCGTAAATAGTGCTTGTTCATCACCACCTGCAGGATTTGAAGGATCTGCCATTGCACCCGCATCCATTGGTGCGTCACCACCCATCATTGTTGGATCCATAGCATTTGGATCTTGAATGAGACCCTCCTTCATTTCCTCTTCAATTTGCTTGTCAATTTCTAGAATCTCTCTATCAGTCTGCTTGAGAATTTGACGACGAATGTATTCGATTGAAAAGTACTTTCCAACAAAAGGATCCATGGAATTGACCATGTTCATTCTTTCATTGTTGATCTCAATCTCTTTGAGTTCCGTGAAATAGTTATCCGCAACGTAATCGTATTGGATATGCTCTTTCATATTTTCCCATTCTTCAATGGAGATTACGCCCTTCAGAATAAGTTGAGTTTTTAGAAGATCTGTAAACAGTTCACTAAAACGCTTACGTAGTCTTGCAACAAACTTTTGGAACTTCACTTCATCACGAGTGATCTCTGCTGCGCGACCAATGTTGAAAGTTTGTTCGGTCTCCATGCGAGACTCTGGAACATTCAATGATTTGTAGAGTTTCTTTTGGAAGTACTTGACATCTTCCAGTTCGCCAAGATTCTGACCACCAGGGAGAGTAGTAATCTCCGTTCCTCTACCACCCTCACGGCGAGGAAGCCAAAAGTCCTCAAGCATTGACATAAATTTCTTATCGTCTCTGATCTCGCCTGTAGCCGCATCATATACCAACTTATTGCGATACCTACCCATAACTTCGCGCAGATATTGCTCTGCTTTTTGCTTAGGTAGATTACCCACATCAATGTAGAAAATTCTGCGTTCTGGAGCACGAGACAAACGATAGATAACAAGGGAGTCTTCAATCATGCGGAGTTGGTTTACCGCTTTGATTGCTTTGTGAAGATGAGAAAGCACCATGTTTTTGTTGAGATCCATGATGCCACTGTGGACATATGTGATTGAATCTGAAGCAATTCTTAGTCCCTGCTGACCAGATCCACCAACGTTGCTCATTGCTTTGAGACCTTTTGGATGGTAGATGAAATATTCTACAGATCTCTGTGTCAATGCTTCATCAATACCAGAAGCACGTTGTCCCTGCTTTTGCTCTACTTCTTTTACTTTGCGAATCTTACGTGGATCGATGTAGCGTAGTTCTACGATACCATCGCTAGGATTGCTAGGATCGATTACCTTATGATAAAATAGTCTTCCGTCAACATACCAACGACGAAAAATTTCATAGGAACGATTCTCAAAATCAAGCAAACGAAGAACCTCATCAAATTCTTCTCGAATTAGTTTCTTGATTTTATCGGATACTTTTAGATTACTCAGTTCAATTTCAACTGGAACATCATCAAAATTTCCACAAATAGTTTCATTTACGATATCATCAACTGCACTATCACATTCTGGTTGAAGAATCATTTCTCTATAGCGAGAAATTAGTTCCCAATCATTAGATACCGCGCCATCAAAATCTACCGCATAACCATAATAACCACCACCCGAGACTGGCATAGTACCATCTAGGTTGTCTTTTTGAACAAAAGAAGGTCCCTTGGGGACCTTCTTTGCTCTCTCGATTGAAAAACCAAAGAGTTGCGACATTATATCAATTCAAATATCCCAATATATTTATAGAAGTTTATGAACCACCAGATGTGCCAGAGTCTCCACCAGATGTATCAGGGATCCAATATTGAACTTGAAGTTCAACAGTGAATTCTTCGATAGCATCATTGCTTCCGAAATCTAGATCGATAGCGGAAATATTGCTTGGGAATACGTTGATGAAGTTGTACTTTCTTAGTACAGATGGTGATGCTGCAGATGCTGAAGAAGAAGCAGATGTGCTTCCACCACCAGTTTGAACATCACGAGATAGCTGAGATACTGACATATCTGCAAAATATCCTGCAGTATCATCAGCATTACCCAGTGTTCCGAGTGAAGTATAGTTTTCATTATATGCTTGAACCGATGCAAACCATGCTTCGAAAGCAGAACGCATAGAGAAATTAGTATCATTCATGATAGTAATTGTCCATGGTTCGTATGTACGGTCACCAGCAATTTTGAGTACACGTCCTCTGTAAGGAACTTCAATAACCCCCATCTGGGAAGATGGGAGGTTTGCAGCACGAACTGTGAAATTTCCTAGATTTGTCAGCTGAGTTGCTGCGCTAGAATCCCCGAGCGACAATGCTCCTGGGAATGCCAGGGCGACAGAGAACAAGTTAGGTCTTGCGAAGTCTGCCCCCACACTGGCTTTGAATGCGTCAATTGAACTAGATGCCATTGTTGATTACTCTCCTACGTTTTTATTTATGTTGGACGATATCAGTTGGCGACTTCAGCAAACGAGACACCAGTTCTCGTAGCAGTGAATGTCAGGGTGATGTAGTTGATTGTGCGGGTTGGTTTGATGAAGATTTCAGCATAGAACTCACCACGATCAACAGCATCCTGTGGGTTGTTTGAAGAGTTACACTTCACGAGGAAGTCAATGACTCCTCTACGACCCTGAACATCTCTCATGTATGGCTCGACCAAACCAATAAATGAGGTACGTGTGATTTCATCGTTTTGTTCGAAGAGAATGGTTTTCGCTGCTTCAGCAATAACTTTCTCGATGACGATGAATAGACGACGAACGTTGATTCTATCGAATGCAGAAGCGTAACCAAGACCAGTCTTATCACCGAACAGTACGGTTCCTTGACCAGGGAATGTTACGATTGGGTTTACACGCGAAGAATATAGTTTGTCGCGCTGATCCTTCTTAGGCGAATATGCCATACGGATGCAGTTACGGATATTTCCTCTCTGATAACCTGCTGGTGAGAACCAAGGCTCTGCAGTTAGTGCAGTGTTTAGAACTAGACCAGCAACGTCAGCGTTGCAAGGAATATAACGATACTTATCGTTGTACTTATCGTAGATGTACTTGTAACCAGAGTCATATACAACGTAGGAACTTGAAGGTGCCTGATCAAAGTAATCTGTGATCTGAGTAGCGATTTCATCGGGATCAACTCTTCCGATGATTGCCGAACGAACTGGCGAGAAGAATGCCATACAATCCTTACGTCTCTCTGCAATTGCTGCAAGATGAGCAATCTTAGCAAGACCAGCTGTTTGACTTGTTCCAGCAGGTCCACTGATTAGGAAGTTGACTTCGATTGTATCTGGATCATCAAACAAACTATACGCAGTGTTCAAATCATCCTGTGTGAACTGATACTCACTGTTGCTGACTTGATAATCGGCACCACCTTTGAAATCATAGAAGAGTGTTGAGTTGTTGATAGAACCGAATGTTGGAGTTCCAGCAGGCTCAACTAGAGAACCACGAGTTGTGCGGATTAGGTTGAAGTCACGACCAGCAAGTGCAAGTCCCCAAGAACCTAGTGGTTCGTTTGCACCAACAGTGAATGTTGCTGTTGGATGCTCTCCCCAGTAAATATATCTTGAAGATAGTTTTAGAACTTCCTTGTAATAGTTGGTCTCACCGACAGTGCTCTTAGCATCATTTGCTTTTGATAGACCAATGAACTTCTCTAGGAGTTGATATGGAGTTCCAGTGATTCCACCATCATAGTCCATGACTAGAATGTGGATTTCATCTCTGAAAGCACCTTTCTCTTCTGCAAAACGAGTTGTTCCTGGGCGTGGAGCAATGTTGACCCAACGCTGATTTGGAAGATACTCACGCTCAAAGTACTCAACGCGAACTGCATCGATTGCAACCGCATTGCTGTTTGTGTCATCAATCGAATCTGTTGCAGCAAAGTTGATTGAACCTCTGTTCGTTACTGAGAGAAGTTCACGCTTTACTCCATCGGTTGCTACAACACCAGAAGCACCACTCGAAGATTGTGCGATGTCTTGACCATCAGCAAAAATACCAGTTACTGCACTTGAGAGTTCTACTTCAAGAGTTCTGGTATCTTTTCTCCAACCAGTGATTGTGATTGCTTCTTGTGATCCGCTGATGTCGATAGTTGCAGCGCCAGGTACGAAGGTTCCTACAACACCAGCTGCAAGAGTGAAACGAACTCTGTAGCTATAAACTTTACCAGCAGCACCAGATGCAGCAGTGATTGCCTCACCACTGACAAATTCCCACTCGTTACCTGAACCAGGAGCAGGAAGTTCTAGAACTTGATCAGCACCAGCATCAGTTACGAACATGCGGATGCTGTTTCCCCATGAACCAGGATATTTTACAGCAAACTCCCATAGGTTTGCAGTTGCTGGATCTTGGAAAGACTGTTCGTATTCTGATACGTTTCTAATCTTTACTGCGGTAACTGGCGTCGAAGATGCGTCAGATACAGCATTCTTTAGCGATGATGAATCGGTACGAACGACTTTCAAAAGTCCTCCGTACTGAAGGAATTGTGCTCCCGAGAACCAAGCCTCGTAGTTATAGTCGTCTGGCTTTCCGTAGCGTGCTACAAGCTCGTTCTCGTCGCTGATTTCATCGATGGCGTTTACAGGACCCCATCTAAATGGACCAGCGATAGCACCTACGTTGCCCTGTTGGACATTAGTTGTGGTGGTTAGATCGCGCTCTAGAACAACTACACCAGGAGATAGTTGATAATTTGCTGGCATGTCTAATACTCCTAGAAGAATCTTTACAGTTTCTAGAAATATTTATAAATTGCGATTTTTCAGCTAGCTCAAATATTCCCACATATATGCACGATCTCCGTATTCATCAGTGTGCCATACATCTCCATCAGCATCAATGAATTGGTCTGATCCTAAACCGTCATCCATAAATCCGAATGGTGCCATATCTTCTTCAATCGCTTCTCTTTGATCTTCGTAGATT
>Ga0129333_10002011_pt1 | contig 18791 bp, 25 predicted proteins | sample CPB6_08_DNA_FD_94474 | JGI IMG/M metagenome (GOLD analysis project Ga0129333, IMG submission 94474) | Freshwater to marine salinity gradient microbial communities from Chesapeake Bay, USA - CPBay_Sum_0.6_0.8_DNA | ecosystem: Environmental > Aquatic > Marine > Coastal | place: USA: Chesapeake... | reverse complement strand
CGTACTTTTCCATTTAGACAGGTTAGCGTCCCTGCCTTTGTGATTTCTCAAGTCGCCCATGTAAGCGGGCCTTGCGGCAGATCCAATGCGCCGTGCCTTTTATGGACTAGACAATTGACCCCCATTTACTTACCGGTATGGGATCCGGGGTTACTTGGTGCCGGATGTCGGGATTGAACTGACGACCTACCGCTTACAAGGCGGTTGCTCTACCACTGAGCTAATCCGGCTAATTTCTAACTGTATCTATTATATGTTCTTTTTATTTAGCGGTCAAGTATTTTTGGTGCAATAAATTCGGCCCAAGCACGTAATGCTTTAGGATTCCAATGATGTTGCCCAACTCCGCTACCAACAGTATCGTTGGGATAATTTTTTGAAAGCCAATCAAACTGACTATGTTCTTGATAGTAATTAGGATCATTTCTCATAGTATCCCAGATGAATGCAGGACTGCGTCTATTTGGGTCGCTACATATCAACATATCTTTTTTTGGAATTTTTGGATGACCCATGCTATTAAAAAAGAAATAAGGTATCCCTTTCAAGTCTAAAAAATTTTTCAGTGAAAAATAAGTCCAGGCAAATTTAGACATATGACTTTCGATACTTTGATGCACCCATGCCTGGTAAGCATAATACACATCTTTTCTTTTTTGATTAGGGTCTAAGTCATACTTCTCAAATCGTTCGCTAAATCCTGCATTAAAATAAAAAATGTCATCGTCGACTACAAATTCGCTGCGAGTAAATTCAGTCCAGCCAATTATAACTTTAATATCTTTAGGTTCTATATGATTAAATTGTTGAAGTATAAGCGATTGAACATTAAGTGCAATACTCCAATTGCTCTGGCCAGCACGACTTTTATTGCAACCGTCGACATTAAGGATATCGCATACTTGTTTTGGCCACGAGTATTGCCAATCAGTATCAAGTTGTTTTCCAGGCTCAGTACATTCAAACCCGCTGGCCATACTACATCCGTTGGCTATAATTAATTTCATACTTAATGATACTGGAACCAACCAGTAATGATATATTTTGTTTCTGTTAAGCTAGTTATACCACGATGTGTATGTGTCCAATCTGCTGGCCACAACAAGGTGAGACCTTTCCTAGGTTTTACTTTAATATTTTGATACATAAATTCGGTTTCGCCGCCGTCATCTACATCATTTAAATATGTCATATAAACAACTACACGAGCCCCGGATGGGTATGCAGCCGATGCTCTTTCAAAATGCCAACCATGAAACCCTTGACTAGGATAATATCGCTGTACATTTACTGCTTCTACTCGTACAGGAGCTCCTGTAGTTAGCGCAAAGAATTTATCTGTATAGGCCGAGTATACTTGATCTAACTGCTTACAATATTCTTGTGTAATTGGTTCGTGGAACAGTAGATTTAAATCAAGGGAATCTTTAAAATCCTGTACAACAGTTGAACGATTTTCCTTCATTACTGTACCAGGTTTTTTATACGGACTTTGCTCGAAGTGATCTATAAGTTTGTCACATATACTAATATCATCAAGCATCCACGCACGGATAAATGAAGGTTCATTTAAACCTAAATTAATTTCTTGAATCATATGTTAAAAAAAGCCTTCATAATTTCGAGGCCAGTAATTTTTAGGCCAAAACTCTAGCTCTGACTGTTTATTTAAAAAAACTTCTTCCATTTTGGCACGATCATCTTGGCATTGTGTTTTTATTTTATCAATCTGATCTATCCATTGTTGCTGGAACTTTGGTGCTAGCCCTAAATCCAATTTAGGTCTTAAGTACTCATTTAACCAGGCAACATGTTGTTTCGGACTAGGATGCTGTTCTCTCCAAGGCTCTTGGCCTTTAGGTCTGAACCAATACCAATCATTAGGCATTGTGTTGGCCTTAAGAGCAATAGGATGTAACCATTTGTCTTTTCTGTCTTCCCAAATTGGTTTTAAATAAAAACTTAGTTCTGGAAAGTTATTGTTTATAGTAATAGGTTTATCTTGTTTTTCGCCGTTGCCTGTTACGTCATCAAGGTCGCTGCATAGTGCAGGCCAGTCTCCAATACTGGTCATATACCATGTACAACCAATTTGTTCTAACATTAACTGTGCCATGAGTATATGATTTAGGCAATGCATGATATAAGCAGGTTCAAAGAAGAACGTACTGAACCATTTCTTATCATACAATTTTTGATTTCTCTTAGAAAAGACACTTCCCCATGTTTTCCAATTTATACCAGTTCTTCCATCTATAGAATTTGGAGTATAAAAATCATTCCTAAGATGTGTAGTCCACTGAACTATGACTACATCCTCCTTAGTAAGTTGTCTTTTAGCATGACACTCGGCTAGTCTTTCAGCAATAGCACGACAACCAATACCGGCAAGTGCCCAGTTTTCGTAGTGATCAAACTCAAGGCCGAGAAAATCGGCCCAGGTAGGAAATTGGTATTGTGTGTAAGAACAACCGAAAGTGAATAATCGTTTATTCATCCGCCTGAGGAATATTCAGCTTTTGTCCTGCTAACAATGCATGACATAGTTGTGTCTTACCAGCAGTCCATTCATCTTCACTTAGTGTGTGAAAGCCAACACATTTGCCTGTAGGACTACGACCACAACCGCATTGACCAATTTTATTTTCATCTTCTTGTACTCGTACTTGCATATTATTACCTTTTATATTTGGTGGAGGTAAACGGGATCGAACCGATGACCTTTAGCTTGCAAAGCTACTGCTCTCCCAGCTGAGCTATACCCCCAGTATTCTTTTTTTCTAATTCTTTCCACGCCTCATCTTCTTCTGGCGTTATTTCGACTTGATTATTTTTGTTAAAAATATTATCCCAATTATTGGCGAAAGTTTTTTGATCAACACTAAATGGTCTTGGGCTAGAACCTTTACCACCATCTGACATAATATCTCCTTATACTTGGCTCCCCGAGCTGGGTTCGAACCAGCGACCAGCGGATTAACAGTCCGTTACTCTACCGACTGAGCTATCAGGGAATAGATTGTATATATCTTTTAATATGGCGGAGCGTATTGGATTCGAACCAATGATCCAGGTTTTTGCCCAGATGCTTTCTTAGCAGGAAAGTGCCTTCGACCAACTCGGCCAACGCTCCATATAAAAACACACTTGTCACGTTTCTCTGCGGCGGTGTGCAGTCCTCACTACTTGAACTATGCTCAAGTCAAATGTGTTTTTATATGGTGCCCGGAGCCGGAATCGAACCGGCACGCCGATTAAAGCGAGAGATTTTAAGTCTCTTGTGTCTACCTATTTCACCATCCGGGCTTTGTATATGTGTGTATTATAGTTTCTTTATAAGTTTATGTCAATGGTTATCTAACAAAACGGTGTTAAAGGCCAAACTTATTCGATCATTTCCGCTTCTATTTGGTTGTACAAAATGAATAAGCCAAGACGGAAATATAATAAGTTTGCCCACTTCTGGTTGTTCTATATATGATGAAGTATTGAACTCTGTTTCAAATTCATTTACTCCGTAAGGAATTGTATAAGGGTGTGTTGCAACAGGATGCATAAATGATATAGCACCGGCCTTCGGGCTAGATTTAATATAGTATACACCTGAAAAGAACGCCCCTGGGTGTGCATGTGGATTATTTGAATCCTTGTCTCGATTTATATTAATCCAAAAATTTCCAATTTCTTGCTTTAAAGTTTTTTTAAAGCCTAGGTCGTTATGTATTAGATTACAATGTTTACGTATTTCTGAAAATAGCTCATCGAACCCTTGACAGTTTGATGAGGCAGGACTTTGCCACCCACCTTCATTACTTGAAAAAATACCCTGTGTTGTTTTTTCTAATTGATAACATTTAGATTCAAGATCTAAATTGTTTATCTTAATATATGTTGTGTATATAAAACTACTGAAAATTGGTTTTAGCATTTTTAAATTTGGTGGAAATGGTGAGATTCGAACTCACGGACCGCTTTCACGATCGGCAGTTTTCAAGACTGCTGCAATAAACCGGGCTCTGCCACACTTCCTTATTTGGGTTTATTTATAAAATAAATATCTCCATGAACATTATTCCTGTATCCATTGTAGATAACTTTTTACCCAACCCTGATAAAATCAGAGAATGGGCGTTAACTTTAAATTACAAACCAGATCCGCAAGGTCACTGGCCAGGAACACGGTCAGATGAGATTAGTAATATTAATCGACCATTTTATGATTTTTTCTGCAAAAGATATTTTAGCCTATTTTGGGATGTAAGAAATGATCCGTTAACTTGGGACAGTAATCTTGGTTTTCAAAAGACTACCAAAGATTATGGTTCGGGCTGGGTACACAGTGATGGACAAATAAGCCAACTCACTGCAATTGTTTACCTAAATCCTAACCCTGCTCCTAATAGCGGAACAAGTATTATGAAGTTGAAGGATCCTACTGTTTTACCTAAACCCGAATGGCATGATGCTAAACGCAGGCAGATACTAGGTGAACGGAACAATCCTGAACTAGCTAAAATACAAGAACAAGCAAACAGTATCTATGAGGAAAGCATTCGTGTTAATAATGTTTACAACAGATTAATAACATTTGATGCACACATGCATCATGCCGCACACGATTACCTTGGAGGCAAGGATAACGAGGAGCGACTTACCCTTGTTATGTTTGTTAACAGGATAGTAACACCTCGTGGGCCTATCATTAGGTCGCAATCTATATTACAATAATTTGGTAGGAAGTGCCGGGATCGAACCGACGACAGCCTGCGTGTAAGGCAGGTGCTCTACCAACTGAGCTAACTTCCTAAATTGGTTGCAGAGGGTGGATTCGAACCACCGACCTCAAGGTTATGAGCCTTGCCAGATACCACTTCTAACACTCTGCGTCAAACTATATTATAGGTATAAGAGAAATATTGTCAAGTATATTTGACTTTAAAGTAAAGTCATATCCAACTGTAATTCTCTCTCCTACATAGGGTTCTAATACTTCAACTTTATGTTTCTTATAACCTTCGCCAAAGTATAAAAATCCTGTTTCATTACTTATACTATATTTTTCAAAAATCGTTTTTGATTTCTTTGGATCAATACTCATATACCCATGATAGGGCCATTCATGATCATGCCACTGAAGCACTTCATGGGGCTTATGAAAATTCATCCAAGACTGAAACCAAACAGGGTTGTTGTTTAAATCTTGTGTTTTTAAAAACTCTTTAGTACAAAAAATCAAATCCTTATATATGTTATAGAAATGAATCGATGTAGCAGTTAAAGAAAAAATGTTATACTGCTTATAAGTGTAGGTTGAATCTCTGCCGGGAAACAGTTGAGTAAACCTGTTATGTGCAATATAACAATCATTTATAATTCCTTCTATATTTTTTACAATGTAGTTGGAACGATATATTTGATAATTATTTTCTTTATTGTATTCTATCAGATCTATCATATAATTGGTCCGTGTGACACGATTCGAACATGCGACCACCTGGTCCCAAACCAGGAGCTCTACCAGGCTGAGCTACACACGGGTATCTGGTGCCCCAAGCGAGACTCGAACTCGCACGCCGAAGCACTGGCTTCTAAGACCAGCGTGTCTACCAATTCCACCATCGGGGCATATATATTACTTACCATTTATTAGTGACACAGTTTACTATTCTTGACTGCCTGATGTGTGTAGTCTACGACTAACACGTTACTAGTATCACAGGACTCCGTCGTAAACAAGGTTAGCCGTGTACATTGGCCTACGAGCTGTGTCACTAATAAATGGTACTCGGTAGGGGAATCGAACCCCTCTTCCCGCCGTGAAAGGGCGGTGTCCTAGACCGATAGACGAACCGAGCAATTAATTTTTAAAGAACAATTTCTAACTTAGTCTCTATTATAGCAGATTCAGGAAGCCCTGTCAACTGTTTTCTTGTAAGTAAATATGCTATGTTTTCAATAGATTTTACCAAAAGATACGGTATTATGTTAAGTGGCGGACTTGATAGTGCTATACTTTTGGCTTTAATAGTTAAAGAATTTCCGACAATCAATATCCAACCATTTAGTGTTCCTAAATACGATGGATCGTATCATTACGTAAAATCAATTATTGATTTTATAAATGAAAGATACAGTACACATGTCCCTAGTACTCGCATTGTTGGAAATCCTGACCTGCATCATAGTCAACAAAATGCTTCTGGAGTTAAAGAAATATTTGAAAATAACTATGTTGATTTTTTGTTTATTGGATTAAACCAAAATCCGCCTTTACTTGCAAATTTACCTAGTGCTCCAAAAAGACCTAAACAATCTGTTAGTCCAAAAATAATTTTGCCATTTATAGAATTCTATAAGGATAAAATATTAAATCTGTTTTACGAAAATAATTTAGAAGATTTAATTAATTTAACACATTCATGTACAGAAATGACCGATAGCCGATGTAATACATGTTGGCAATGCCAAGAACGTGCATGGGCATTTCGACAGTTAAATAAAATCGATACAGGAAAATACTAATGAAAGTACCTCCAGGAATAAGCGGGCAGTCTGCACTATATGATCCTAGTGTAATCACACAAGAGCACATTTCTAACGAACTAGCCTTGTTAAATTTAGGACCCTTTGAACCGTTAAAAATTTGGATCGATATTGGAAAATATTTACAAGAAATAAAACAGTTTGAAAACGATTGGGTAGATTATTTACCGCGTACTGATCGCCCTAATAATCGTAAAGCATTGACACTTACAAACTTGCCTGGAAAAACACATAAAGATGTTCCTAGTTTGGCGCAAGCTAGTTATGCTGCTCGCCGGCGTCTAAGTGAACTAGAATTTAATGAGCCTACAGATGTATATCGTGCCTGTTCTAGTCTACACTCGTTCCTCGATATGTGGAAACCTTTAGGTCGCACATTCATTGTACAATCTAATACCGGCGGCTATTTTGTTCCCCATCGTGATCATCCTAGTATGCCTAGAGATGTGTTTAGATTAATTGTATTTTTAAATAATTGTGGGCCTCTACAATACGATTGGTTAATGGATGACAGGAAAATGAATATCCAAATGGGTCAAGTTTATTATGTGAATACCCGCTTAACACACAGAACAATTAGTTGGGTTGATAATAGTCAACATCTAATTTTAAATATTCCTTTTAATACAGAAAATGTTTCAAAGGTTATAGCTAATCTTTCGCATACGCATTAAAAATCTGTATAGCTTCGTCAAACATAATTCGTCCTGGCTTGCCTTTAATCCCGGGGATTAAACAGAGGCACCATCTTCCTTGAGTCGGGGAGTGATTTATAACACGATGCGGCCTACCAACATTTACTATAGTAGGAGAGGTTAGTGTGTGTGCAGTTACAAATTTAACTTCTTCTTTTTTAAAATGTACGTATGTCGTGCCAGCTTGCGTTGGTTGTAACTCGTAATCTTTATTGACAGCAATCGATTCTCCCCACTCCATTACATGATCGTCGCTACCCCACACAAAATTTATTTTTATAAAGTCTTGTGCTACTGGCCCCATATCGGTGTGCCAGCTAAGTAAATTTCCTGGAGCAGTATAAAAAACTTCGGCTGCTAATACTTCACAATTTAAACTATCTAACAGATTATGCAACTCAGGTACAAAAATATCTGACTTATGCCCCCACCGTTTCCAATGTCCGTTTAATATTGTATAATAAGAATCTTTGACTTCGTTAATTATCCGTGATTTATCAAAGCAACTCCATGGAAAAGTTAATGGTTTAAAATAATGATTCGATGACATATTCTTTATATCTATTATAACTGTTTTCTATAAGAGTCTTATGACGTTGTTTATCTAAGAACCCTCGGATATAAATTAGTTCTCGACCAGCATCTTCTTTAACCCTATGTTGAGCTAGAGTTGAATTTAACAAGTAACAGCACGGCGCCTGCGGAATTTTTGCAACTACCCACTCAACACCATTAAATATTTCTAATCGATCTAGTCCGCCCTGTAATAATATTCGATAGCCTGCTGGCTCATGGTCTTTAATGTTTTGATATTCGCCATCTTCAAAAATCATAGAAGGATATACATCAATATGACTATGTACTTCTCGTTCTTGAAATTTATGAGTTACTGTTGTAATCTTAGTAAAGGGCAGTTGATTTAAAATTTTATCTAAATTATTTTTTTCAATATCTGTTGACGATAATGATGTCGATGCCCAATAAGGATTATATGCAGTTAATCGACTGGCATTATCTTCTTTATAAAAAGAAGTTAAATGAACATCAATATCGATTGGCAAAAATAAAATAGTCATAGTTTTGTAAAAATACTGATTCCTAATTTACTTTTAATTCCTTGTTTTCTAAAATCACTAGCACAATGTAATCTTACACTATCAAAAATAAGAGCGTTACCTGGGCGCCAATCTAAAGTTCCCCAAAGGGTTAATCCATTTAACCAGCTTGGTATTAAATGTGTCAAATAAGAAATGCGTGTCGATTCATCTATGATCATTCCCTTGGATATATTTTCTATTTCGCTATATTCGTATACTTGTTTATTATAGTATGTTGGCACATTTCTACTCCCATTAAAAAACTTTGCCGGCCCAAAAAAGTAGAACTGGTCAAAGAAACAAAGTTTAGGTATAGCTGTGCCATCGATCCTTAATGGCAATGTGATGCCTTTATAAACACCCTCTGGTAATTCAAACGTATCATCGTTGTGAATGATATGCGGATAATCTGTAAAAAAGAAAAATGCGGCTGTTATTTCAAACGGACCAATGTAATCTGTTATTCTTTCAATAATTTTCAAAACTACAGTATCATCTAAAAAAAGTTTAAGATCTAAAGTAATCGGTCCTGTATTTTTATACACCGCCGGTGTATTTGCTTTTTGTATGTTTGTTTCATACAAGTTAATCAAATGTGTTATTTCATCTGTGCTGAGGAAATCCTTAATGTCATAAGGATCTTGTATACGCTGTTTAATATTATCAATTTGTTCTTGTGTACGCATACATTTATTTAGTGGCCGGTCCTGAGGGGTTCGAACCCCCAACCGCCGGTTTCGAAGACCGGAACTCTATCCAGTTGAGCTAAGGACCGATGGCATCTTATGATACTGATCGTGTGTTAATATTTCTTTGGCAAAGCCGTCTATTGTTATTTCTTTATTGTTGTTTATAAAATTTAATACTTTGCTAGCCAGTATTTTATGATTAACAGGCATCAGATGATTATACCTAGGTTCATCTACAAACTTTTTTGTCCTATCTTTAATTACAATCTCGTTCTCGCATACAGTTTTTAGCGGCCAATTTACATAATTAAACTCGGGCAATTTCTTTTTACTCATAACATCTAGTGTCGAGCCAAAGCAAAAAAATACAATAGGCTTTTGTTTTAAATGTAAAGTCTTAGCTTTTAGTGCCCATAGAAAATTTTCTAATCTTGTTTCTACAACTTCTGGAATAATACAAGTCATAAAGTATCTGTAGTAAAACATGATGTCTGTTTTAGGCACTACTGCCTCGAGTGACTGTATATGAGTAAATCCAGGTTTATCTTTAATGACCCATTGTCTAGATACATCAGTTAACGCTAATATAACAACATCGTCTTCTTTGAACTGCTCTGCAAACCTGTTAACTGCTAGATAAGTAAAATCTAAACTGGACCCGTTATACCCAAATGATTTGTTTTCTAAATTTAACTCGTTGGCAACTTGCTCAACCCAATTGTTAGGAAATGGATGCGTGAAACTATCACCAAAAGACCAAAGTTTATTCATGAAGTTATTTAACATAGTAACTGGCACCGCCTACAGGAATCGAACCCATATTCACACTTTAGAAGAGTGTTGTATTCTCCATTATACGAAGGCGGTATGGAGGAAGGCTAGAGAATCGAACTCTAACCGCACTCGGCGATCAATCTGTTTTCGAGACAGTTACAAGCCCAGCTTGTTTAACCTTCCAAAAGTTTGTCTACAAAATTTAATAATAGTCGATGATGCCGCGTGTTATGATATTTGCCCTGCATCCAACTATATGATTCGTACCAATGTAATTCGCTTTCTGGATGACAACCAATTAATCCAATACGATTCTGTATGATAGCCATAGAGTCGCCGTTGGCATATTGAGCTATAGATCTAAATTTAGAGTTGTCACCTATTAAAGCACAGCCATCATAGAAATACATTTGTTCTTGTTGGCCTTCCCACATTACATTTAAATTTTTAGCATGTGGTCTGCGTGTATCTGTCTTGGGCCTTGTAATATACTGTACTGCATTTACGTCATCTAATAAGTTTAGATAGTATTTTCCAGCCCAGTAAGCACCCATACATATTCCTAAATATGCGCCACCGCAGTTAATAAAATTTTTTATTCTATTACCGTTGTTGTGCATTAAAAAATCAAAACTACTTGCATCGCCAAATCCTCCCGGGATGCATACTACATCAACATTGTCAAAAAAATCCGCCTCTAATTCATGGCGGGTAAAAATTTTAAAAGTGTAGTGAGGGCTCAACGCATTCATTATTCCGTTTCCGCTTTGTACACTACAGTAGGGTTGATGCAAAAACAATGCAATTGTTCTCATACATCTATTTATTGGCAGTAGGAAAGGGATTCGAACCCTTGTGCCGCAACGCAACGCACTCCTTTCCAGGGAGGCCGATTAGACCAACTCTCGCATCCTACTATGGTACCCAAGGCGGGACTCGAACCCGCAAAACCTACGACCTCAACGTAGTGCGTATACCAATTCCGCCACCTGGGCATATCTGGTGCTCCTAACAAGAATCGAACTTGTAATGGCACTTTACCAAAGTGCTAGTATGCCATTTACTTATAGGAGCAAGGTCGGGCGCCTAACTATCCTCCTGGGAGGACTCGCTAGATTGTCTCGAATAGTCAAGTTTAACATACCGGCTTCAGTCATACTATAGTGTCAGTACAGTCAACCCCACTGTACCTAGACTGGCAGGGACTCAAAACTACCGTCTATCCCTAAACTGGTACCCCATCTCCGATTCGAACGGAGAGAACTGCTCCTTTTGAGAGAGCCGACTTTACCAATTTGTCCAATGGGGCATAAATTTGTCTTAGGTTGTTCACCGCACAACCTAAGAAAGCGGGGGTCTGTTCTTACATTGTAGGACCGTTGCCGTTCCTAAACCCAACTGATCCACCTTCTGCTTCGATACGCCTGATAACATCTTCAAACAACATAGGAGCAAAGTCAGGAGTTTGCTCGACGCAAACGCAATGGTAACGAGGATCGTTTTCGTCGCTGTACAAGATTTCTCCTGTGCGAACATCGAAGCCACGCATCTTCTTAACACGGTTAGCGTGTAAGTGTCCATGTATGTTTACGCCAAACCGACCTAAACTTTCAGGATGGACGGGAATATGCGACAAGATCATTCCGTTCATTACATGGTAAGCACGTAACTCACGGAAGTATTGTCTGTATTCGTCATCACGGAAGATATCATGGTTGCCACGAATCAAAACCTTATCACCGTTTAACCGACTCAAAGTCTTCAAAGCCTTACGGTTAATAACAACGTCACCCAAATGGTAAACCTTGTCTGTAGGCTTGACACGTTCGTTCCAAGCCTTGACCATTGCTTCATCCATTTCCTCAGGACTATCCCAAGGACGCAATTTTGTAACACCATCGTTACGGGTAAAGCGACATACACCCATATGACCAAAATGCGTGTCGCTCACTAAAAATACACTAGGCATATTGGCCTCCTTATCTTACAGGGCCTTCATAGTTTGCTCTCACATACCAATCAGGCACAAAATCTTTGTTATTGTGTTCTAAGTTGTAGTCCAAAGCCCATTTACGAGCTTCCGCTTCATTATCGAAATACTTTGTATCCCAATTCTTTTGGCCCCAACCACGCTCATATTCGGTTAGTACCACTTTGAAGAGAACTTTATTGAGTTTAACTTCTGCCATTTTGGGCTCCTTTCTTACTGTACTTACAGTATAGCACCAAAACAGCCAAATGTCAACCTGCGTACCAAATTTCCTTAAAACCCTCGTCCTCAGTTGGTTCTTCCCAACCGGAAATCATACTGGCAATAACATGTTCTGGAATAATCTTTCCAGAGTCATGTCGGCTAAACAATCGCCGCATAAGTTCAGTATGTTCGGGGGTGCGGAATACTACAGCGATGTGATAGTAGTCTGGTAACATAGCAAACTTCTTAGCACGACTTTTTATAGTGGTACTAGTTTGATCCCAAATAATATCGCGATTCATTTCCCTAGCAACAACCACTTCTTTGGCCATGAGGTCAACAGCCGTAGGCATAAAGTCAGTAAAGACATCGCTATAAGTTTTGCCAGTTTCTCGGGCATAAATCTCTACCCATTTGTCAGTACTGATTACAGCACAGGGTATAGTCCAATCTTGATTAGATACCCAAGTGCTTTTACCACTACCTGGGACTCCTACCAGTTGATAACATTTTGGTTTTACCACGTCTCAACTCCGGCAATGTCAATTTTAACTTTAGCATTTCGATCGTTAATTATCATATCCATAGTCAACGATAAGATGCTACCAATACCACTAGAATTATCTGCTTCTAGTTTGTATCTTGTAGCATCTGGAAATTCTTCCATAACTGCTAGAATTTTTTCTACTTCTGCTCGTGTAATATACATTATACTTTCCTATTCAAAATAAAACCTTTAGAATAGACAAAGAATGCCTTACCGCTTCTAATCATTTGTTTAAAATAATACTTGCGGTAAGTCATTTTTATACCCGTTCTTTCTGAACACGACCGATACGACTAGACTTATTCCAGTCGTAAACAATTCCATCAGGAGTTTTTCCGTCAACTACACTATCAACACCAAACTTTCCAACTAGTTCAAAACTTTCACTACGAATTGTTACAAAAGTATTGAGTACCTTTGCATGCTTCATGGCCAAGTCAAGGGTTGGGAATTCTTGTTCTATGTTGTTATAAATTACTTTAAACATTAACATTCCATGTCTACATTACGACCTTTATCCAAATCTAAACGAAGATTTCTGGATACACGTTCTGCGACAATCCTTTCATAATTTTGTTTCTCTACTACCTTTCGATAGTCATCTTCTCTTTTCTTTTGCAGATTAACTTGCTCTAGATTATATTCTCTGATACGGCACTGGTCAACTTTAGAAATATTCATATGTCTCCCTCTCTCTGTGGTGGCACCCAAATCTTTTTGTTGCCTAGTTCATCATATTCGATCGGCACACCGTTAATAGTGTGCGGTTCATCTTCATCGTAAGTCCAACCCAAGACTTTCATCATCTTGTGCTTGACCATTAGGTTAGGGCTACGAAAAACTTCAGTGTCCTGGAAGCCCATCATAACACCAACTTCGCAGACTGCGCCACTGCGGCAAACGCCTGCAACACAATGCACAATAACATCCATTCGGTTGTCCATTGCATGTTGTAACAAGCGAACTAGTTCTGCGGCCTGCTCGTCAGTGACTTTAAATTCTTCACCCCACTTGTCATCACGCTCTAAGTCTAAAAATTCAAACTGATGAATTTCTTTAAACTTGTGTGCAGGAGTAGGAAACTCCATAGCAGGATCGACAATTTGAATCAGCATGGAATTCTCGCCCACAGCAACGTGATGCTTCTTAGGAATATCAGCAAGTGCTACGTTTTGAATCCAAGGCATAATTATCTCCATTTGGAGTAGGGAGTCGGATTCGAACCGACGGCTTTACGGATTTGCAATCCGATGCATTGGGCCTCTCTGCCATCCCTACATAATAAAATTATAGCACCATTTAGGTGCTATGTCAAGAAGAATTTGGAGCGGGTAGCGAGAATCGAACTCGCGAATAAACCTTGGCAAGGTTTCAGGTTACCATTACATCATACCCGCATTATTTGATACCAATAATCATATATCTTGTAAATTTCCAATCTGGATAATCAAAATCTTTACTACCTTTATATACAACTTTAGTTAAATCAAAAGTATTAGTAAATGATTCCAGTGTTTTAAAATTTAATACATGATCATCATGGAGCATATTATTGCCTTGCAATACAACAGCAGTACCTGGAGAGATATTATAAAACCATTTCATGCTGTCAAAATGTTCGACACTGGTATTTATAATAAGGTCCGGGCAACCTTCAATAACTTGATTACAATCCGCAGTAAATGCTCTAAACTGCCAATCTTTATGCACCCAATTTTCGTTTATTGCATTAGCAACTACTTCACAAGAAGGATCAATGTCGTAACTTTCAATTCGCTCGACATTAAATTTTTGCCTACTTAAAAGTAAAAAAGCTGTGATTCCATACCATCCTGCATAAATCCTAGTTAGGTTCGATGACCAACTTAAATTTTCTAACTCTTGGCATAACCACAGTTTACTATCAATTTGACCATTACTAAATGCATCTTTGTTAAAATTCATTTAGTAATCCTTAAGTTCATATTTAGAACCATTCGAGGTTCGGAGATGTATGCCGGTGCAGAGTGTACTCTTTTAGAGTTCCACATTACTAGTTTATTTTTTTCTGGAACAATTTCAGTAAGTACCTTTAAAGACTCTATATCAATAGCTTGATTATTATCAACGATACTTTGGTAAAGAATTGTATTTCCACTACAACTGTTCAAATAATATAATGCAGTATATGACAGATGATCAAAATCATCTTTATCTATATGTGGATAATCTATTTGATGCTTTTCAGATTTGTTTGGAAACATCCAATTGGCATGTAAATTAATAACCTCTAGTTTTTTAGATTCTGTCAATATATTAATTTTAGAAATTAATGGCTCCAACAGCGTTATCCAATTAGATTGAACTTTGTAATCCTGTATAAAGCAATGTCTAAAAACATCCGGAACAAAATATCTGTTAGATGTTTTCATATTATTGTCTACAACACTCTTGTAGTTATACCAAGCAAAACCCGGCCCAGACAATTGGTTATAAAGATTGTCTGATATATTATTGTCTAAAACATTTTGATATATTTTCACAAAAATATATATCAAATATTTTGGTAGTGATGGTCGGACTCGAACCGACGATAATCTCCGTATGAAGGAGGTACATTTGCCGCTATGCTACATCACTATAAAATACCATAAGGATGATAACTGAACGATCCGCCACCCTCATTCGGATCCATTTCGCCTGTGTAAACTAGCCCGGGCAGGTTAGTGGTACGTAGTTCTAACTGTTACTTGTTTGCTACTAGGCTAATTAGGCCCAACTCACTGGGATTTCGAGGCCCTAGCTTTCTCAGCATCTACATTCAATTATCATTCTTATGGTAGGAGCACGGGGATTCGAACCCCGGACCAATAGATTAAAAGTCTACTGCTCTACCGACTGAGCTATACTCCCATAATGGTCCTTGCTCAGAGAATCGAACTCTGTTTTCCCGGGTAAGAGCCGGGTACTTCGCCAGCAAAGTTTAGCAAGGTTAGCCGTATCTATTTTCTTTTACGTGCCAACCTGGACCTACGGAAGTCTCAAGTTGACACTAGCGTTTAGCACGTTTCATGTCATACTCCTTATTAAAAAACTCTTTTTTGACAATACATGTATTATACTGTCAAAAAAGAGTCCTGTCAACTAAATGGTACAGGACTCGTGTTGTATTTTTACAACACTTTAGGCTAGGTCGTAGCGTGGGACCATTACAGTCTTAAGCATGATGCCTTCTGGAGTGAACTGTGCAAGATCAGCGGAAAGCAGAGCCTTCATGATGCTTGGACTAAATCCACTAACCAAAGCCGCACCCGACTTGTCAGCCTTGACTGGAACGTTATCACTTGCGTTTAGGTTCCAGAACACAACTTGTGGAACGGTGTAACCCGCTTCAGCAAACTTGCGTTCGATCATCTGCATAGCAGAGTCGTCATACTGAGCACACTGGTTGAACTGCATGTCACTCAATACAAGCAACATGGCTGGCATGTCACTTTGAGGGACAGAGTTCTTAACCGCAACGTCCAGAATCTTGTTCATAGCCGCATGCAAGTTAGTGCTCATGTCCCAGTTGCTCTTAGACATTTGGTCAACCTTTTGGACGATGTCGCCCTTCAAAGTAACCAACTGTGGCTTGCTGGAGAAAGTCAAGAATGTGTCCTTGAACACGCCCTTGTTCTTGTCTGCCAAGTACAAGCCTAGACCAACTGCCACATCGATGCAACGAACATCGGTGTTCTTACCTGCTGGGCAAGTCATAGAACCCGAGACGTCGACGATAGGCAGGATACTTGCTTCACCAACATAGTTAGGAAGGGCATCCCATTGTGCCTTGATGTGGTCGACTTCGGTCTTGTTTGTGGTACGGTAACCATGTGCAAGACCCTTAAGGACTTCGTGTGGGAAAACTGCACCAGCGTTAACCTTAACAGTCTTATCCACACCCTTAACCAACTTCGCAACATACTCTGCGAATGCAGGAGTATGACGGTTGAATGCCTTCTTGTACAGACGAGCTGCTTGAGAAGGAACATGGCTAAAGTTGATGTTGTCCCAATCGTTGGCACACATTTGTGTTTCAACGACCTTTGTAAGAGCAACAAGGCTCTTACGGTATTGCTTTGGACTCATGCCAAAGAAGGCACGGATCTCATTAGCAACTTGACCCTTACGTGGAGTCCACTTTGCGGCCAAGCCGTTACTTGCACGAAGGGCATCACCCAACATAGTGTAAGCGGCAGACTTCAAGACAGGAGTCTTGAAGACAAAGATGTCGTCCCAACGGCCAACTTCAGGAACCTTGCGAAGCAAAGCCAAAGCGGCATCAGGGTCACGCTTTTCTAGATAAACTAGAATGTCGCGGAACAGTTGACGTTCACCTGCACCACCGCGGACATCACGTGCCCACTGAGCGATACGAAGTGCAACATCAGAATTCTCTACGTAAGCCGCAGTGAATTCCTTAGTGATATCCTTACCACGGCTAGCACCGATCTTGTAGAACAGGTCTACAGTAGCCTTAGCTGTGGACTTTCGAGCCTTCATGCCATTGGCAGTACGGGCTTCTTGATTTGCAACTGCGTTTACAAATGCGTTCATTTTATTTTCCTTTCAGAATGTGTTTTTTTTCGATATGCTTGAAAATTTAAAATTGCTGTTAACATTCTATGTCTAACAGGATAGCCGGAACAGTTTTTATTTTCTGCTTGGCCCCATCCCCTGTATATTGGTTCAGTTCCCCAAGCCTATCATGTAAGTTCTGTACATGAACATATATGTCTTTCCATAAGTCGTTAGTTCCATTAGCGTCTAGTATTGCTACTAGATATAAAAGCTTCACCTTCAAAGCCTTGCGGCTCCAGTGTCACTAGCCTTGCGGGCCACCGTCTACTACATTAAGTGCTTTCTGTAAAGTAAAGGTTGCTGTATCTATCCTAAGAAATCAAACAGGTTAGTTGGTGCCAATTTTTTTAACATGACTAGCAAACATGCTCGACTGGGTTACCCCGGTCCATCAGATGCGGCTCTTAACCGCGAAGATTGCTGTACCTAACCTATAAATCTTACAATAACTCTATTGTAGTATCTTCCTTAGTGTGTGTCTATCTATTTTGGTAAAATAGATTAAAAAATTTGGTGCCGCCTCGTGGGATCGAACCACGTTCCTCGGTGCTTCAAACCGGTGCTATGACCACATCAGCTAAAGCGGCAAATGGCAGTGAGTGTGGGATTCGAACCCACGGCCCGTATTTCTACGAACTTCAGTTTAGCAAACTAACGGCATAAGCCTCTCGCCCAACTCACTATATAAAACGGGATACTATTCTTGACGAATGCTCTACCAAATGAGCTAATCAGGCTATGTGCCTAATACTGGAATCGAACCAGTAACCTATCGTTGGATAGTTTTGCTGTGAGTATCCCTAAACTTGTGGAGCCCCCTGGATTCGAACCAGGACCTTTCCCTTCATAGTGGAAATTGAAAAGATTGCTGTCTGTATCCTTGGCAGGATAACCGTCGTTTAACGTGCTACCATTACACCAAGGCCCCATAAAACTAGGTGCAGTCAAAGGACTCGAACCTTTGCGGGAATCTAGAATGCGGAGGACATGCCCCCTACCCCATACCATTACTGCATAAAACTGGTAGTTCCTACAAGGATTGAACTTGTGACCTTTACCATGTCAAGGTACTGCTCTACCACTGAGCTAAGGAACTATAATTGGCACCCATGGAAGGATTCGAACCTCCGACTCCCACGTTCGTAGCGTAGTACTCTAGTCCACTGAGTTACACGGGTATTTTATCTTTAACACGTTCTAATGCTTCTTTACGCATCAAGAACTTTGGACCTTGTATGGTCCGACTGACAAGTAAGTATTCTACTCCGTCAATATAATGAATGTCTTTGACGTCTTTGCAGACCACTCGTTCACCATTAAATCGATTTTTAAAAGTAATTGTTTTCATTACTATCTCCTAAAATGGTGCCTCTGGCAGGACTCGAACCTGCACACGCCGGCTTATCTGGCCGGTGCTTTGGTGAGGTATAAGCTCACGTCTTTACCATTAAGCTACAGAGGCATGTTTGGGGTGCTCTATGAGGATCGAACTCATACTCTCAAGGTCACAACATGATGTGCAGGCCACTACACTAAGAGCACCATAGATTGGCAGAGGCATTAGGGATCGAACCTAAACTAACAGAGTCAAAGTCTGTTGTGCTACCATTACACAATGCCCCAACAAAATAAACAGGATGCATTTTTACG
>Ga0129333_10002010_pt1 | contig 18791 bp, 19 predicted proteins | sample CPB6_08_DNA_FD_94474 | JGI IMG/M metagenome (GOLD analysis project Ga0129333, IMG submission 94474) | Freshwater to marine salinity gradient microbial communities from Chesapeake Bay, USA - CPBay_Sum_0.6_0.8_DNA | ecosystem: Environmental > Aquatic > Marine > Coastal | place: USA: Chesapeake... | reverse complement strand
GTTCCTTCTTTCGTATTCGCTTCTGCTTGTTCCAGAGAAGCCCAGATATTCATCTTTTCTTGGTTCTTGCACTCTGGAGAGTAAGGAAATAGCTTCCGCGCCGCAGGTGACAATTTAATATCTGTTCCACTATCACCCATCAAAGTTGAAACCACATCATCGGGTTCCAATTGTGTGAAGTTTTCCAAAATCATATCTCGTACTGCATTTTGTAACCGTTTACCTTTATTTTTTGCACTACGTGGTTTCATCGTAACCTCTTTTTAATTAAAGTCCTGTTGGTGCTCCTGATGGAGAGCCTGCAACTCTTGCTTTAGCTGATGTATTTAAGTCGGCAAACTTCTTTCCTGTTAATGGAGAATAATTATGAACCAATTTAGAACCGGCAGTTCTAAATTGAGTCGTGTAAAATCCATTTTTTAATTGAACTGGACCTTCTCCATCAAATGCAATCTTAAACGATTTGTCTGTCCAACGTGTAAGCGATTGATTTGTGTTTCTAGTGATACCTTGCGCACCTGAACTGACGTATGAGTTTGGTGCATTACGAGTAAATTCTGTTTGGAATTGATCGGCAACTTGACTATTACTTCTTGCTTTTGGTTGACCGTCTAAAAAGTTTACCAATGTTTGGTTGGTAGGTGCATCACTTGCTTGGCGAGTACGTACTGTGCCTACATATGTATTCGTTGCTGCTTGATTATAGAGTGCTTCTAGACTCATTTGTATTCTCCACTACTAAATGTCAAATTTGACAATAAATGTTTGCATAACATCAGAAGTACGTTGAACAGGAACCGATGGCTTTGCAACTAACAGCAATTCATTATCTTCATTATAAAATCCTAAAGTGGTTACATAAGGTTTCATACTATGACTCATCATTAGATTTATTGCCAAATCGGTAGTTACCGTTGCTGACTCAGATACCGATGATGTTACGTATGAAATTACTGTTGGATTATTTAACGCATACAAAAAATCTGTAGGCGATAATTTTGCCTTTATATTATTTTCGTATAATAAAACCGACGATGAAAATTGTATAATTGCACTACTACCACTTGGTATAAATATACCATTCTTACTCATTCCACCACCAGTAATACTTGAAGTGGGTTTTAGTAATGCCACACCTTTATCATAAAAAATTCTTCCGATAATACTACCAGTTCCCGATGATGATGCAATCAAATTACCATGACTATCATCATACGATTGTGTTCCAGCAACTGTTACAGTAAAACTACCAGGTAATACTTTGTCTCCAAATATATCTTGAGTAATACTGATGACATATACCGACCCACTTGGTATATACGATTCCGAAGTTGTGCCATATGTTGCGTATGGTATTGGAGAATAAAACGTTTGTGTAACAGAGTCGTATAATTCTTGCTGTGTATTTGGTAATCGTATTTCTACACTTTGACTGTTATAACGGTACCCATAAGCTAAAGTTACATCTTGAGAATTATTTGTAGAGCCAGATGTATAGGTGTATGAGTATTTGTAGTATGCCGGAAACGGTGTGATACTATAATCTGTAGGTGATAGGGATTTAAATATACTAGCCATGGGCGTTACCCCTACCGATTATTAGTAGTCTAAACGTACACGAATTAATGCTGCCTTATCTTTACTCTTTTGAAGTGGTCTACTCAACTTCGCAACTGCCAATAATTCGTTTTGTTCATTATATAATCCAATTGTGGTTATATAAGTAATTGGATTATCCTTAAACACGTTTAATATTTCTCGCTTACCATCAGAAGTAGTTGTGTAGTAAGATGGATTGTTGGTGTAATTAAATTCATCATATCTTAAATACACTGAGTAGTTCTTTGATGCCACCTTTTCAACACCTCTTGCAACAAATGGGGATCCTCTAAACATTGAACCAGAAATTGAACGATATAGTGCTTCGTGTTGATATTGATATGCAGTTGCGGCACTTCCAGTATATGGTGCAAACGGACCATTGATAGTTGTTACTCCGTCTTCTGTACCAAATGTGCCTGTAAACCCAACCGAAGCACTAATTGCAGCAGGATGTAAAATAATTGCTCCATAATCTGGGAACACCAATCCATATACCGTATCATTTGCAAATGATGCAGAACCTGCGGTCAATGAACCCGAACGAACGTTATATACATTTGATGCAATAATATTTCCTGATACTGTGTTTGATACGCCAAAATCGTCTACGAATGTACGAACGCCGTTTGAACCAGAAAGTCCTAATTCCCAATTACCAGGATCAACTGCTTGCTTCATTCTTGCTCTACTAATATTAATTGCGTAAATATCATTTGATTCTGTTTCACCAAATGTAAATTTACTTCCACTGGTTAAAAGAATGTTTCTATATTGTGAATATATTACTTGGGTAGGTAGAACTGACTGTCCACCTAATACACTACTATCTAGTATAGGAGAACCACCACCATTTACGTGTCCATACGCAACAGAGAATTGAACTTCTGCATTATTGGACGTATCGGCAGGATTTAAGTTATATAAATCGTAAAAATATTCACCCGAAATATCTTTTTGAATACTAGAAGTGTATACTGCAGACAAACTTCCTGTTTCGTCTGGTGACCACAATCCAGTAGTTACTTCGGTTGATAATACTGGGGTTTGGTCGTTATTAGCAAAAATTGAAAATATTGACATAGGATATCCTTAGTGAGCTTATTCTACGGTGATGGTGATGGTACTTGTTGCCCCAGTCTTATCACCAAATATAGTTGCTGAGGTTTCGCCGGTCTTTCCTTCAATACGTACAAATGTAAATGTTTCACCTGCTGCAAACTTTAGAGTAATTGACCCGTTTGCATTGATTGTACCATTAGTACCAGAGGTATTCAATGGTGATGCAGTAGTGTTTGTTCCACGATAAATTTTAAACAAGTTGGCATTGGCAACAAGTAAAGTATATGATTCCGTAAATGTTGGGGTAGTACCAATAGTATATGTAAAGTCTGGGTCGCCAGAATTTAGTGTAGTAGCTGTACTGAATCCTGTAATAGACGGTATTATAATTTGTCCGTTATCTTGGATAAATCTATTACTAAATTCAGTACTGTTTAGTGATACTAACTTATATCGCATAATTTGTTGTTCGTCTGGGGTAGCTTCTAAAACTGGCATATTTTCAATAATGGCCCCATAGTATTCTGACCCTTCTGGGTGGGCTACGTTATATAAACCGTAATCCACTTCGTCGTCAGCAATAGCAAATTTGGTAATATTAAATGCTGCTCGACCCCCTTGGGCAAGAAGTTCTCTGCCCCGGTTTGTCAATATAGCATCAACGGTAATAGTTGCCTTATTAAGATATCCCATAAAAAACTCTCCTAAAGTGTCATATTTATAAGTATAAACAACTTGTATTTAAATCAATTTATTTCTTAGCATCTGTTAATTTACCCCGAGTACCTGATTGTATAACATTATCGGTAGGTGATAAATTGCCCGTAAACACTCCGCCAGTTGAACTACCCGCCCCACTGGTATTTGAAACCACTGGCGCTGTACGTGGTGTTAAGAATATTTGTACTGGGGAATCTTCTTCAGATTCCGTAACATCCGGAGGACACCCTTCTGGGCAGAATACTGCTCTGCACCCTAAATAATTTCTTCGTAGGGTTGCAATATTTTTAGTTCTGGTAAATCTATAATGTCTTGGTAAATATCCAGACGGTATTAAGTTTGCTGGTTCGTATTCAAAATACGTTATAGAAATTGCCGAGGTTATAGAAGTTCCTGTGATGTTGTTTATTGTATAGTATAATGTGGAGTTTGCTGTTTGTATTAAGGTGTATGGGAACACTTCACCATCTCCTAGCAATCCATCAAACAAGACACCTGCCGAGGGACTTGGAACTGTGTCAAATGCTCTAGTTACATCATTTTCTTGATCAACTTGTGATCTATATAATCTCATCCGTAGTCCAGTATTTCCCTCAATATTAAACAATGATATAATGTTTGCAATGTTTAATGTTCCTTTAAATGCAGAATTTCCAGCGTATTCACGTATTACTATATTAATAGTAGTTCTGCCTGGATAATCTGTCAATATCTCTGGACGTAATAATGTGATATTATTTAATTCTTTTGCCGCAGCAGATTGTATTTCGCCTATAGGAACGTCAAGTTTTGCTCTATACAATTGTTTATTAAACGGAGCTTCGGTTGTTGATGATTGTAACTGCGAGAACCAATATACTCCAACATTATTATAAAAATAAGTAGTGGTACCGACATCGGAAAAGTCCGATATTGGATTAATTTCATAAAACGGCGTAACGGTGTTTACTTCACTTGGAATTTTGTATATTTGTGATGCGTAATATTTAAGACCCATATAAGGATTTCTTGAATATCCAGATTGTGTTACATAACTTCGTGCTGACGCAGTTATGAAGGCATCCACAAATCCAATTCCACTATTACTATCTGCAAGTGATGAAGTTACATATGATGCTGTAGTATTCGGTGTACCTATTTTTTGTATTAGTAGTTTGTTTGTCGGAAGTTTAGATGGTACGGTACTACTGACCGGTCCCATAAATGTAATATCCAATGGGGAATCTATATAACTTACACCGCCGTTACTACTCATTAACGACGAAGTAACTCTAAACGGCCCAATGTACTGCATTACTGGTTTAGTTATGACAGTGGTATCCAACGGTTCTTCTGTTTCATATTCTGCTAAGAAATCATATGCACCTGCGTCTGCCGAACCAGAACCAGACACAAACTTATCAAATGTTATGGTATTACTGCCGTCTACCTTAATTGATTTTTGTATATAAGTTTTTTTTCTATCTAAGAAAGGAGATTCTATAACTATACCATCAACTAGTCTGGTTCGTGCGGGTACATAACTTTCTATATATTCCGTTGGTGCTTTTAGTGCGTTATTAAAGAATCTTATATATTCATTTACGTTTATAGATTCGTTATAGTTTTTTAAGAAGAATTCAAAAATACTATCTAGTTCTTCATACTGTTGATTATTATATTTTCTTGGACTACCAATTAAATAATTTGTATCTATATCTCCCATACTTCTCATTATGGTTTGATTAACGAAATCGGTGGGTGATACTGCAAACTGTACATAGTCTTGTCCACCAACATATTTCTTCTCATTTAGAGATTTGATACTATCTTTTGTTTTTAATATCTTAACATCATTTGAGTCAACAAAATCTGCATTAAATGTGGGCTGTGGAGCCACAGTTACCTTTCTATTTGAAAATATACTTGCACCAACTATAGGTGTAAATTGTTTAATGTTTCTTGAAATACGTACATATGAATTAGTTGTAAACCCTGTTGTTGGTAGATTACTTAAACTTGCACTATTATAGAATGGTGTTTCGTTCGTTGCAGAGGAAGTAATTGATGCTATTGGATTACTAAATGACAGGTCTACATATAAACTTTCATACGAAGATGAATAATTTGTTCCATAATATGATCCTGGATCGTACGCTTGCTTAATGAAATTGTCTATACTTGTATTTTCTCCCCACACACGTACATCGTCAATAATACCATCAAAATTTCCATAGCGAATTGATCCAGTTCCACCAATATACGCATACGTACTATTATTCCATAAATTGCCCCACGCTACAGATGCAGTTTCTTGGAATAATATTTGATCTCCATCAGTTTGTATAATTGTTATATCTTGCGATTGACTACGCAACATAATGTGAGTGTATGTGTCACCAAACAATGGAAAATAACTACTAGAAGCAATTATTGTTCTAGATGAACCACTAACCACATTAATTTTTCCGTAGTTATTAACTTGAGACTCTAAAGTATAATATGAAGTTAATGTAGAGTCTGTAAGGGATTGTGTATAGTACGCAGTTTTGTAACTACGAGACTGTGTGTTAAACTGTTTATCTACTGACCACGATGGATGTGGAACTAAATCTATTGCCCACGTAGAATCAGATGACAATACTGTTGATAAGCCTTTTGCTTCTGGGATAAATCTTAATTGTAATGTTGTTCCGATGTATGACGAAGAAACTAACGGCAGTTGAATACTACTACTAATACTTTGTGTAAATTGTAAACCGTATACTAGCTCTTCGGAACGTATGTAATTTCCTTCCTCAGCATATGTAGATTCTTTTAGTTGTATTAATGGAGAACTCATACCAAAAGTATTAAGAACCGCATCTACCCCCGTTTTTGAACCTTTTAACTTTTTAATATAGATGGAACTATGTAGGAATCTTTTCCAGGTTTCTGCTAATCTTGCCCGTATTCCTTCTCCATCATATAATGACGATATGAATGAAGATAGTTGTTCTAATGAATATGCATTTGGCAAATCTAATCCAAATGATTTACCAACTTCGTATACCTGATCCATTGTAAGTTCTTTAAATGGGTCTGGATTGGTAGAGTAAATGTCCGAAAATTTATCAATATAAACTTTAATGTTATCCATCACATGACCAAACATTTGTATAAATGTAATAAAATCCTTAGAATTCTCATCTTCTTGGATATGTTCTGGAATATGTTTAACCAAATAGTTTGGGTTAAATTCATCAAATCTTTCTGCTATTGCTGATTGTGTAATATACCAATCTTCTACATTTACGTATTCCTTTGGTTTCATGTCTTGATATTTAGGCCATGACCCCGTAGCGTGATATTCCACTCCACCGTCTACATAATATACACTTGCAGAATATGCGTTAGATTGTGATGAAAAATACAAATATTGTTCATATTGGTCCAAATTTCGTATTATGTATTCTTTTTCTAATGCAAGTTTTCGTTCACCTACATTACTACTTGATACATTCACCGTAGTACTATATGATTGAATTTTTTGTAATTTGTTTGCAAATGTATCTAATCTTGCTTTTGCAGAACCAAAAAATACGAAATTATTATAATTAGAAAAATCTATATTAAGTTCTGATGAGTTAAAATCTGCAGTAAACCATCTATTAAATACTCTATCATCATAACTAATATTACTACCACTAATTATACCGACAGAACCAGTATCTAATCCTAGTGTAGATAATGTTACATTTTTAATTGACTGCTTGTTTATATCAAATTTTCCAACGTTAGTATTTGCGGGACGTAGATACGGGGTATTATCTACTTCGGGTGGTAATTCTACGTTTATAATATCAATAACAGGATGTGCAAATTCACGAACTATGTAAGCTTCGTCGTATAAATTAAAACCAGATTCAAGGGGTTTAATTAATTTTAATTGTACAGATGCACTGTCTGGTACTGGGCGCCATGCCTCTATCAGATATTGTTTATCGTCACCAAAATTTAATATCGTTTTATATTCACGACTTTCATCAAAAAATTGCGATGTTTTTGTATCTATAAGTTCTCTAGATGCCGATAATATTGCTGTAATCAGTGGAATTTGAACATCTTTTATGTTTACAGTTATCGTTCCAAATACACTTTCTACTCTACTGGACTCGTCGGTACCAACAGTGAATTGAACTTGTGGCTGTGGTTGTGGTTCTGCCAGTCCTGTTTTATATTCTAGTATATTGTTTAGTAATGTAATCCAGTCTGTCATTACCCGAACTGCATTATCTCTTGATTGAAATCTAGTTTTTCCGAATATATTGTACGGAGTAGAACTCCATGCATTAAACCAGGAACCACCTTTGTTTCCCGCGGCCGCGGTTGGTATTGGTTGTCCTGTAAAGAGTATTTGTACCATCCGTTCTCTAAATCTATAAATTACAGAATCTTCATCTCTAGCAGTACCATAGTCATCATCAATTCTGTTGAGTGCTGCACCGTTGTAATTCTGAAATTCTTCCTTTAGTGCTCTAATTTTTGCCAATTTATTTGCAATAATATCTTGTGATACCAAAATACGTTCGGGCGATTGTATACCTTGACCAACTATAGGTAACCCAAGACCACGCACACCACGATTTGCGGTGACTTGGGAATAAAATTGATCATTTGTATTAACTATGATATTTGCCATTACGTTTTCCTAAATATTAGAATATTTTATACAAAAAAGTTATCAGTGGGTGGTTCATAATCATTTGAACCTTGTCCACCTGTTGGTGTTACGCCCCCCGTTGATGTAGTACCTAGCAATGGTCTAAATTGTGATTCTTCCTCTATTGTAAAAGAAGAAGACACCACTGCTACAGTGTTAAACTTGATGTCAAGTTGTAAAGATGTATCAGTATCTAAATTGTTAAATCCAGTAGTATCTACATCAACCAACAATTCTACGAAATTAATATTTGAACCCGTTTTTGCTAATAATGTTACTGGATAATCTTTATTAACTTCTACTCCGTCATTTTTTTTAAATAATAATTTTGTGCTTCCTGTGGGGTAAAACTGTATTCCAAATGTATCTGAACTGTTTGATATGAATAGTTTGACTTGTGGAAGTTTTTTTGTTTTAAACTTTTCGTAGTCTAAAGTTATATATGAACCACTAACTTTAAAATTGTTAATTAATTCTTGTGGTGTTATCATATAAGTATTCCTTCACTGCTATTGGTACTAATAATTGCTTCTCCTAGTTCACGTAATGGTGTACTGACTATCCGTTCGGGACGGTTTACGCTAAACTGTTTATTAGATGAATTTATTTCATTTGACCGTATACTATACGCAATACTTTCAGAAACTATTGTATTTAATCTTTCTTTTGTATAAACGTGTGTAGATAATTCCGTACTAATAGATTGTGTTGCATATCCGTACGCAACGTTCAGTATTTGTTGAGAAAGATTTTTAACTCCCTCTACGAATTGACTATCTGTGTCAGGATCATTTAATAATTTTTTTATGTCCGTAGGTAGGAATTCTTGTAATATATCGAACGATAATGGTGTTTTGTCAGTCGGTATATCAGGGTTCATACTTTGGGTTTGATTATATACATAACGTAATGCATCAGTTACCCACGTGGAATTTATTTGTGGTGTTGCAAATAGTCGTAATTCTCCAATAATTTCTGGGGTTATACATTGCGGTAACAACGACATTTCTATTTCTTGTCTTGATGGTGATATTTTGGTTATGGAAAACTTACTACTATCATATCCACCAACTTCTGGTACGAAAAAGTTTATTACTATTTGAAGACGACCTTGTTCAATATTGATATTAAATTTAGAAAAATCTATAAATAATAATTTTCTAATACTAGTGTCTGGATATTCTAAGGTAGTCGTAGTTATAACTTCCGTATCATCACTGGTTAAAACAACAGACGATAAAAGATAATTCTCTGCAACAGAATAAAACATAACTTCTAATACAAAATTTTCTGGTACTGCTGCTGGTACTTCAAGCTCTAAAAGTTTATTTTTAGGATTATCAATAATACGTGATGCCATATATTTTTTATATGGACCCCGTAGTTTTGTAATATCTGTTGCGTAGTTATATGTATTTGCCATTATTCAATACCAAGTTCTTGAAAAGATTTATTTATGGTACGTTTCCAAGTTTCATAATCTATCTGTTCATTATAAATTGGAGTAAAATAAGTATCGTGAGTATCCGATTCATCATCATCCACTAATATTATTTCTGAGTTGTCGTATGTTAATTTAATTTGATTGACATAATTTGATGCAGAAATATCACTAAGATTGAGTGTAATATCAATCATAGTTTTCTGTTGTATTGGGATTATATCTGGGTTTACTATAGAACCCGACAATTCTACGTTGGTATTTTGTATCATAATATACTAAATTGTAGACCTGGATCTATTGTTTTTGTAAGTGATCCTGATACTATCTTTAACTTTATTGCATAATATCTTTTTTGGTATAGTGGAGATGTATCTAGTGTTATGTATGAACCATTATTATTACAGTCTAACTTAGAATATTCATCAAATGGAATAATTGTTGTATTTGATTGAACGTCTACGATTGAATAATATGATGACGTTGGTAAATAATATTTGTTTTTATATCGTAAAACACTATCAAATGAACGCAACGGATATGGGTCACGAACAACAAATTCTATTCTAACTACGTCACCTTTTGCATATTCTGATTGTAAGTTACTAGCTACCACCTTTACATCCAGTGTAGACGGTATGGGTTTTAGTGATCCTGTTGAAAACACTTGTGCGTTCCATACAATTTCCAATGTGGGCGCGTGTATAGTGTGAGTTTGTGCAGAAAATACTTTTATATTTCCTTTATTATTTGCATCTATTTCGTCTGCAGTTGGAAACTTTACCACCAAACCGTAAAAATTATTTTGAGTAGATTGACTCACAAACGGACGTAGAATGTCAGTAACATCTATACGCAAATCTTGTAACGGATACGTAGATAGTGTTATACTTGCAGAATTTGAACCAGTTATGAAATCTCCACCTGCCAAACTCCATGATGTGTTAGAGTTTAGAACACTCCATGTGGCACCATCTCGTACATTTTTAATATTTTGATAAAAATATCCACTACCTTCGTCCCATGAACAAGATATTGGATATACTAGTATTTGTTGGTTACGTACTACATCCGATGCGTTTGCCAATCTCAAATTTAAAAAATAACTAGACGTTGCATGTACACTTTCTGTTGTTGGTAGATTGAAGTGTATTAATGTTCTTGCCGATGCAGAAACATAACTTGGTTCTACAAGTTCTATATCTACTAACTTACCTATTTCAAGAATCTCATCTAACCCCGCATTATTATTTTTAAATGCTTGATAGATTGTAGTGTCCTTACTGGCGGTTAATATTGTTCTCATTGGGTTGCGTTTCCTATAATATCATTTTGTGGATATCGTAGTTCAAAAATACTTGGATCTAAACTTGGATATATTATCCCATTAATAGTTGCATCGTTTATATCGTATCTGTACGGATGATAGTCTAGTTTATCTTTAAATTGATATTTGTTAAATATTTGTACGTTTGATACATTTTGTACACCTTCAACTGAACCTATTTGATATATTAGGTCTGTCACGATAATTGGTTGATTGATTACCCACTTATCAATATTAAAGAATTCTTGAACAGTATCTATTGAACGTGCCAATACGTCTTTCATGTTATAATTTTTAAACACAGTGATATCAAATCTTACCCCTATATTGATTACAAATGCATCAAGAATAGTAACATCATCGGTTAGTAATCTATATTGTTCAATATATCTTGCCAAATTTTCCTTGACTACAGTATTTAATGTTGTTAATTTTTTGTTTTTGTTATATCCAAGTGTATAAAGGTTTACTGCGGTTGGGTTGATTGCATTTTGTACAAATTGACTATTTTGTAGTGTCAATATTGAATTTAATTGTTCATCTTTTACTGCAAATGCTTTTGCAACCGTTCCATATTTTGGTGGAAGTGCATATGAACGAACAACATAATCTTCCATAGTAACTACACGATTTTGTGCATTAAAAAACATGGTTGCGTTTTCTCTTATTTCTTCTAGAGATTCTCCCTGACCACCGCCGGTTGCAGGTAATGGATTGTTTATTTCGGCACTTTGTAGTGTTGCAGTAAATGTTCCAACCTCCGGAGGAGAATATGCAGTAATATCGTTTTGTACTATTAAATTATTGATATTAACAATTGTATTTGCGTTACAGTTTGATTCTACCCCTCCCCCAACTAGATAAGTTACAGTTAGAGTAGTATTTGATGGTGCAAGTCCATATGCAGTACTATTTAGAAAATTAAAATTATTCACTGCAATATTAGGTACGGAATTAACAATAGTATTACCGTATTGATTTGTGGCTATCTGTCTAGAATCAACTAAAATATCTTCATCAGAATCATTTGTAATTCCCGAACCAAAAGTTAACTCTATTTTTAAATCTCTATTAAGTCTAGTTATAAATCTTCTAGGAACTTTTCGTAAACGTAGTCCTGCAGATGGTAATACCCCATCTTCACCATTACTTGCAGGTTTTAAATCGTCCATAACTACATCTTGCGCAAGATAATCAACTTCATACCATTGATTATTGGAACTATCTACCACATTTAATACTGCAACTACATTTTCATCTTCTATTTGTTTAGATGTAAATCTTTCTGCTGAACCAAAAGTAAGGTCTACTGTTTTTTCTGTTCCTGCTGTTAGTTTACATTTTTTTATGATAACAAAATCAAATGGTGTCCCAGAGTTATCAAATGAATTTATAAAATATTCGTCGGTGGTAATATCAGAAAAATCTATAGGTTCTACTAATCTAAATGATGTTGGTTGCGCCTCGTTTGTACTAAATGTAGAACCAATACCAACTTTTACTAAATATTTTGGATCAGGTATATATGCACTTCCCGACACAGTTGCAGGTACTATAATTGATAATTCTGCTTCTGTTGTTGCAACCGCAGTTAGTTTCGGTTTATATCCTAAAAATTGTGCAATAGTTATAACATTTGGTAGCTGTTCTGCATATGCCATTAAGTTTTCTTTAAATGCGTTATCAATATAAAATGACAACACATCTCCAAGATATGATGCCATTTCAATGAACATCATTCCAGGAGACGCTTCGTTAAAATCCGAGTACGTATTGGGATAATACCCCTTCGTAAATTCTATAAAGTTTTGTCTAAAGTCCGTAAATGTTTTTGCAATATAGTTAATTTGCTTAACATTTGGACGGGGTTGTATTTTAATCGGTTGGTTTGTTGCCATTTATAACTCCAATTATATAGATATAGAAACAGAATCGGTTACGTTAGGATTACTTCTAAATCTATAAGTCACTGACAAATCAATTCTGTGTGTGTTGCCGTTTACAGGATTTTTAACTTCAAATTGTTGAATTTCAAGAAATGGCATCCATCTTTCTACTGCTTCTACAACCGTTAATCTTGCATTTTCTAAAGTGTTTTCTGTGATGTTTTCAAACAGTATTCTATGTAGGTTTGTACCAAAATCGGGTTGCATCAACCGTTCTCCTTTTTTTGTCAAAATCAAATTTTTAAAATTTGATTTGACCTGCTGGAATACTGTGGTTGATTGTGCAAACATTCCCGTATTACCATTGGCAATGGGTAATGTGATTCCGATATATTGTTGTGCCATTATTTACTCATTCCCATTTTTTTCATCAAGGCACTATAATCCTTGGTAATTGCTTCTACAGTAGATTTAACATTCGGATCATTATAATTGAGATTTGGTGGCGCAGTTTCTGGAAGCGTCATCTTATTTGTTGTCGCTACTATAGTGTCACCAAGACGTTCTAATCCCATCATTTCGGCAAGTTTAGATCTATCTAACTTTGCCTTGGACGTTGATGTTACAGTTGCTGATTCTTGTAACGCTCTAACTTCTTGTACAGCTTCCCCAAGAAGTTTTGGAAGAAGTTTTTTAACTTCGTCTTCAACAGTCTCCTTCACGATTTCTCTTACATATGCCTTAAATAATGTTTTATCCATAAGTACACTCTCTATTTGTCTAAGATACCTACTGTTACTATAAATACTCCGTTTTCTTTCTTACTGTTTATTATTTTTAGTTCTTTTGTGCCGCAACATTCGCAACATTTTTGTATTCTGCTCAATTTAAAATGTGCTTTACTGACTGCTTCATCTACAGTTTTACCACGTTCTGTAGTAATACATGGTGGTCCCGCATCTCTTGTGGCTGCCGTATTTGCTAATGTAATTGAGTTTAATCTTGCTGTGAAGGGCAATTCTTCCTGTGCTGCGTCTGCCAATTGTTTTTTAATAGTTTGTTCTTGACATTTTTGCTTTGCTTCTTCTATTTTAGCATTTATATATTGTCTAAATTCTGCAACCGTGGGTAATTCTAACGTAACATTAACCTTTAAACCAAGTAACAATTTTAAAGGATCTGGAATTGGGGGTATGGTAGGTATCTGCACTGACAATAAACTTGCTAATAAACTTAATTGCAATGCTGGCAATTCAAAATCTAAACAATTAAAATTAAGAAGAGGATCTACTATACCTTTTATTATATCTTGTTTTATTCGACCACCTACACTTAGATTTATATTTAAATTTGCTAATTGATCACTGTAACCTTGGAATTTGGCAAGTAATTCTTCAACTTTTTTCTTAGCAACTTCCAATTCTTCTTGCGCCTTTGCAAGTTCTTCTGGAGTTTTAATCTCTATACTGAGATTAGATGGAGTAGACGGTATACCTGTCATACAGAATTTGTTTCTGATGTGAAGTTGTTTCTACTATTAAACACTGCAAGTTGTGGTAATACAGATGTTCCCAACCCATTTTGTAATGCAATTAACTCAGGTAATGAAGCAGGATTTATTGTTACCGGACCAGTTGTAGATAATAAGAATCCAGGTCGTAATATAACTGTCATTAATTTCTGTAACCAGCCTGCCAATTGTCCACCTAATACCATAGGTTGCGAAGTATCACCGTTTCTACCTATAAATATATTTTTTCCAGTTATTGTGTAATTTCCAGACGTTTTGTATGCTAAATCTTCTGAAGATATAATTCCTATTTGTTTCGCTTCCAATGACAAAGTATCATCTGCCTTAATGTTTATATTTCTAAATGCTCTAATGTGGACCGTTTGTTCTGTGTCTAATGTTATACATTTTAATGAACTTAAATTAATTTCATTATTGGAGAATAATGCTATTTCATTTAATTTACTGTTTAATATTACTCTATCGGAATTGATGAATATTTGTGCCCCATCATAAGTTATCGTTCTGTCTTCCGATGAAAGTAAGTGACATTTTTTCTGTTTAGTACTAAGTGCCGTTGCTCCAACAAACGGAACTTTTTGGTTTGCAATCATCCAAATAGAACTTTTATCTTTATTGATGTTTTCGTATGCTAATGAGTATGGGGTAATTTTATTTCCAGTAGATAATTGTCGTGGAGTATCCCACATTCCTGCAGTCAACAATATATTCGGTTCTGGGAGTTCTGTGGTGGGGTCTATAAATATACTTGATCCCATTCGTATAAAATTTCCGAATCGTCCAGAAACTATTACATCCCCTATATTTGACCGTAATGGTCTAACATTAAAATTTATTGGTAGATTTCCAGTGATTACATTTCCTGTTGTACTGGTGTAGTTTGTGACTACTCCTTGCTTTGACAATTCTCTTGAATCTCTGGATTCTGCTCTACCTTGATTTTGTGGACCGAATGTTAATGGTATGATATTTGATATATTTTCCGTTAACTTACGTGTTGTGTTTAATGTTTTAGTATAAAACAGTGTTCCAAATGCAGCAAATACCAATACTTGTTCACCAACCACAGGAAACTCTTGAACATACATTTCAAATGGATATGCGGGTTTCAATTTATCCTTACTTAACCCCCAATCATCGGGCATGATACGTACTAATGCTTCTCCAATGTTACTTCCATCATTTTTATACTTAAGTACTTCACCATTTTTTTCATTTATAATAATATCTTCTATAATTGCATTAAAATATGCTTTTGGTATTTCAATAGATCCCCGAGCTCCAATTGAAGCTCCAGGATTATTTATATCAGAACCGATTTGGGTTGTCATTATAACTTCTCCGCAAAAACATCATCCAAATCCTTCATATCTTCGTGAAGTTCTTGAATTTCCATCTTAATATCACCCAACAATGCTTCTTTTTCTGATTCTGATAATAATCCGTCCAACGATGCATTAGATTTAACACCAACCGATACGATACGTTGTGCAATTTGTGCCACACGAACCAAATGTTCATCATTTTTTACGTTCACTTCCAAGAATCCCTGCACAATAGGTCCAATCACTGCCGCATCTTCTGGAGTACGGATGAGTTGGACCATTTTCATGATAAACGAGTTGATTTGTGCCCGTTTACTGTCTGTATTTTTGTGTATTTCTGAGAAAATATCGGCTAGACTCTTCCCATCATACAATTCTGAGTTAATATCCATAAAATCCCCTAAAATCCTATACTATAAATAGATAGGAATTACTTTTTATACTGGAAATATGTCGTGGGGTCGGAAAGATGTCCGTAACGACGAAATTCTCCTAACATTTTTAAGATTTGAGGACGCATTTTATTGATAACTTTGGTAATATGGGCAGTTTTGTAGTTAGTCATCTCACGGACCATCAAATATAACGCTTTTTTGTTAAAATTATCAATATTATCAATCCGTTCAATCAATTTGACTATTGCAGCTCCGATTTCTCTGTCTCTTTTTTTCTTAAAAAATCTATCTAAGTTAAATTCCCAGTATTCAACTAATAATTTAAGAAATTCTTTCATGTCTACGGTAGAATCACGAGTTTCTGGTTCTACTATTAACATTTCCTCTAATGTAAATGAATCTTCTGTTTGGTCTGAAAAATATAATACTCGTTTTTCTTCTTTATATGAGTTATTATTGTGTAAAATTAAGTAGTTTTTAGCAATTACACTGAAATAGGAGAATGCTTTCCCCTTATCTTCAGTAAATTTATGTAAGTTTATAACCAGAAAGGAGACTACCTGTGACTTTACTTCGTCAAAAGTACCCTCCATATATGGAAATTTGAACCGATTGATAACATTCTCTGCTAGCTTATCAAGCGGTCCATATATCTTTTCTCTAAATATTTGTTCTCGTTCTTCTAAATCAGTAGATTTATTGTACTTAATGATTGCTTCTTCGGTTTCCTCTGTAAAGTATACTTTATTGGGTTGCCTCTTTCTCTGTTGTGTTGCTATCTCGTATCTCCGTAACGAATCCGTAGAGATTATCTACAGTTTCAACTAATAATTTGAACACCTGTCCTACTTCATCGTCACTTTCAAACATTTGTCTTTCGTCCATAAAACGCATATACCGTACAGTTGCATTAGTACGGGCATAAAACATATTAATGGCATCTTCTAGTTCTTCATTTTTTCTAAGAAGATTCCAACATACATATGATAATCCAACTATAATAAGTGACAATGTTACTACTAAAATGATTAACATTTTATCCTCTTAATGGGGGTAAATGGAAGTTGCTGAAACGTGACATATACATTCTCAGCGAGGTACCGAACCCATCAACGGTACCGGTGTGACTATTACTATTAAAAAATGCAATTACTCCGTTTGACCCCGCAAAGTGTGCGCCAGCCAAAATGGAAGCACGGGTAATCTTAATACCCTTGATTATTTTTCCTTCGTACTTTCTAATAACGGAACTAAGTGTTTGTTCGTTGGCACGCATATATGCGACCATTACACTATCTTGTATTTCTTTATTCCGTAGAAACTCAGACCGACTCACATTAAATCCTAGTACTTTGACGGTACTTGGACTGAATTGATAACGGCCCATCATCCCATATTTGTTAACGGTTTGATAACCACCGCCTGGGGTTTCTATCTCTGCAATCTTATCCATAAACTGCTCAACTGGTGTTGGGTTGGATAAGACAAGTTTCTTCGGTACAAATACATCATTTTTACCCTTTGATACTACAAACAACATAACGACGATAATTAGTCCAATCACTTGTCGCATGATTTCCTCCGGTTAGAGTAAATGCGGTTGTGCCTCTTTGACTCCTGCATTAGTCACAATCACAGACTCAGGGAAGTACTCTGATAAATTACTTGCACCAGCGTAGGATAGTGCAGAACGTAGTCCATCAACGAGTCCATCCACCACAAACTTTACTTTACCCTTGAAAGGTACGATAGTTGATTCTCCCTCTACATTACGAGTTGCTTGCCCGTGGATACTCTTCGTTTCCAAGGACGCAGCGCCGCGATAGCGCTTATATAACCCATTTTGTCTTTCTATCATCGGGCCAGGTGCTTCCTTCGTTCCTGCGATAAGTGAACCGAGGATAACGGAATTCGCACCAACTGCCAATGCCTTCGCAATGTCACCACTATTTCTGATGCCACCACAAGCAATTACAGGAACCTTTGCTACTGACGATACGTCTGCCAATGAGGTAACGTTAGGAACGCCAAACCCCGTCTTAACGCGGGTTGTACAAAGTGACCCACCACCAATACCGACACGAAGCCCGTTCGCTCCCCAAGCTTGTAACGCCTCTGCTGCTTTACCAGTTGCAATATTTCCTGCTACAATATCTACGGTAGACGGAAGATTTTTCTTTAGGTTATATATTGCATCACGAACAAACTTGTGATACCCGTGGGCTACATCAATCAAAATAATATCTGCACCTTTACTGACCAACTCTTTTGCTCGTTCAAGATAATCACCGTTGGCACCAATTGCTGCCATCACATATGGAGTGTAATTATCACGATTTTTAACAGTTTTACTAGTGTAAGATACTTCATGTGCTTGTTCTGATATAGTCAAGAAACGATGAATACATCCGATACCACCAAGTTCTGCCATTGCGATTGCCATCTCACTATCACAGACAGTATCCATTGGAGACGCGACAAATGGAAGTCTAATACTATAATTAGTAGTGAGTTTGGTGGTAAGGTCAATATTTTGACGAGATTCAATATCCGAATACGCAGGGATCAGTTGAATATCATCGTAGGTGAATGCTTGCTTAGCGTGTAATTGTGTCATAATAGTCATTTTGTTTGCGTTGACGGTCAATATCCTTAATATGATACAAACACCATTCTTCTTCATCTGGAAGCGGAGCAGTAGTCTTGTATCCAACTATGCGTTCATGTACTTTACCTTCCCATTTGATTTCTGGAATGTTCTTATACAATCTGGTTTGATAATCTGGGAACATTACCCAACCCTTTTCATTGATTCGCCATCCCC
>Ga0129333_10002009_pt1 | contig 18793 bp, 25 predicted proteins | sample CPB6_08_DNA_FD_94474 | JGI IMG/M metagenome (GOLD analysis project Ga0129333, IMG submission 94474) | Freshwater to marine salinity gradient microbial communities from Chesapeake Bay, USA - CPBay_Sum_0.6_0.8_DNA | ecosystem: Environmental > Aquatic > Marine > Coastal | place: USA: Chesapeake... | reverse complement strand
TTACGGCATAGAAAATCACGAAGAATATGTGGATGATATTCGAGGAGCTTACAACTATTGGCGAGATAAAGAAACAGATACAAAATTAAAAAAATATGGTGAAGAATTGGAAAAAAACGACATGGTAGGTTTTCATTACTGGTTGATGTATCAGTATCCTGTGTACGAAGCACTGAATTATCTTGTGATAAGAGAATTTGATAGATGTATTAATGCTCCATATCTGCCTTATGATGCAAATAAAAACCCAATGTATGATTGCAGATGGACTGAAGAATCAAAATTTTTTCCTTCTTTGGTAGCATGGGCAAAAAAATTACCTTTTGAACCTTTGGGACCTATTATATTGCTGTTAAAAAATTCAGGGTTAAAAACTATTAGACACAGAGATTGTTTTTTACAGAATCAACCCTATGATCATGACGAACATTTTATATGGTTTGATCCCATGAATGATAGATCTTTGTATGTGGAAAAAGGAGATGAAAAAATACACATGAAACCTGGTAGTTCATTCTATTGGAACAATCATGATTGGCATGGTGGATTAGAGAATACCAATAAAGTGAGTTGGTCAATGAGAATAGAAGGAATTTTTAAACCAGAATTAGTAGAGAAATTAAAAAATGAATAAAACTTTGCAGTTTGATTATTTTCCAGTGATGAGATCTCAATACGTCGCCAATGAATTGGTTACTCAAGGGGAGTTGAATGATGTGTTGGATGTTTTTTGGAATAATATTCCAATATTTAATCATATTGAATTAAGCAAAGAAACCTCTGAGAAAAAAAATGTTTTTAGAACTTGCAACATTGAATTATCCAACTCCACAGTTAACACATTGTTGCTAAAAAATACTCAATCTTTGAATGCCAAAGACAAGATGATAGAACTATCTGCAGAAATAAAAATAAATCAAAAAACAAAAAACTGGTGGGAAACAAGATTTACCTATAATTTATTTTCATGCAATCAGACAGATTTACAAATGTTCAACGAACAATTTGGAATAAACACAGAATGTTTTCATTTTAAAATAAACGGAGAAGTATTATTGTGCAATCAAAATGTTTCAGCTGGATCCACTTGGGTGGCAGAAAAAGAATTTTTTTGGCAAGGAGTTAATCCTATTATGTTTGAAATTGAAGAATACGGTCATGGCAGCAGCATAGACAGTAGATTTATACAGATAGTGAGGTTTACAATATTATGAAAATACTAATGACAGGGCACACTTCTCCCATAGGCAGTGTATTGTTTGAATATCTCAAACAAAAACATACAATAGTGGGTATATCTAGAAGCACAGGATATGATTTAAACAAATTGGAAGATATTCAACGAGTGGTTGAACAAAGTGTAAATTATGAACATTTTATCAATCTATCACATGTAGGCAATGCACAAATTCAGCTGCTGATGTCGATTCACAAAAAATGGAGTGAAACAAATAAAACGGGCAAAATAATAACTTTTGGCACATTGGGCACTGAGTTATCAGAAGATGTTTTAAAACAAGTAGGTGTTGATTTAAATTATATTAAACAAAAAATGCATTTGGAAAATGTGCATAGATTCTTAAGTGTTAAAACGCCATTTGGTATTCAACCTCAAAGTGTGCTAATACGCATCTTAAATTATGGTGAAAAAAACGGAGTTAGACAGGGTGAACCTTCTTGTGACACACAAGATATAACACGCATTATTGACACTGTACTGAATGAACCTTTGTATATCAGTTCTATTGATATAAGAAAAATTTAATTTATTATTTTTCTTTTTGATCCTTTTCTTTTGACATCCAAAGTACAACAATGTGTACCACCTTCCCAATACACTTCATGTCTTTGCGGAACCACATGACAATCAATATTATGTGTTTTTAAAAACTTGAATAATTCAGGTAGATGTTTACCAAACAATATATTTTTTGAATCCAAAATTAATACATTTAAGTCAAAACAAATTTCTTGTGTGTACCCTCTCCAATTGGCCAAATATTTTTCTAGCCAAGCATTAGAATATTTTCCATCGGTAGCAGTATAATCTTTAATGTAGTTGTCTATTACTACTTTTCCTACAAAATTTTTTACATCAATTAATTTTTTATTGCGTAAACATGTTGGCACCCATTCAATACCAGCATGAATCACTGTGTCATCATCTATTAACAAAAATCCATGATCAATGTGTCCATAATTTTTGAATATGGTATCACCAGTGTTTTCAATGTAATTAAATTCTTTTAAATTGCGTTTGATCCATTCTAACCCCAATTGTGAACCTGGCCCTCTACCATTGTATATCAAAGAGTCTCCTGCTTTAAACATGGTTGCTGTGTGCCATAATAATTGATCAGATAATTTTTGTTCGTACACAGTGTCTGATATGTACCAATTGTCATTGATTTCTGAATCGATCAAAATGGGTAAAGGTTGTGAAATCCAATTATATCCTTGTTTAAACAATTCTAAAAAAATCTTTCTATAACTTAAACAATCAAAATATCTATCTGTGTAACTGGTATAGGTTTGAATAATATTATTGCCCAAAATTAAATACTGATCTCTAGGAACTATAGGACATATAGGTAAATTAATTTTAAAATTAGACATCTGTATTGATTGATTAAACTTTTGTACTTCGGGCCTGTGTACTTTAATATTAGATTTAATTAAAAAATCTGATAGATTATTGAGATCTTGTTTGGTTTCTTCTAATATTCTATTAAAACTTGAAATGCTTTCTTTGGGTAAAAAATTATCCACATCTCCAGGAGCATAACAATCACCTACGATTACTTCTTGCAATGAATCAAATTCTGTGTAAATCATTTTATATTAAATATTTGTGATTTATAAACATCTGCAATGAATATCTTACAACATTAGGATCACTAATTTGAGTCACAGCATGAGTAAGATCATTGGGATTTATTATTATTCTATTGCCTATAGGTTCAACAAAGATTCCTTGAGTATCATCTTTATTATTTTTATACACAAATAATCCACCATGATTTGGATTCCAAGTGTCATTTAAAAATATTGTGATTCCCACATAATCAAGTGAATTGTTGGTTTCATACAATCCATCCAAATGCCATTTGGCTCCATAGGGTGTTTTATTCACATGATATCGCAACATACAATCCATATCATTTAAAATTTCCTTTGATACATAATTTTTTTTAATAAGAGTATTCAAAATAATTTTTATACTATCATTTTTTAACAAATAATATTTGGAATTTGTTAATCCAAAATGATCTTTTTCAGTTAACAACAATTCTTTTTCATTGTGATCTTTATCTGTGTGTTGTTCTACGTAATGAATAGCACATTTTTCATCTTGTATTTCATTTTGAATAGCTGTTTTTAACTCAGCCAATGTGTTTGCATCAAAAAAATTATCAATTATTTTCATATGAATTTAAATTTTGTTTTAAAACAGTGAAATATTCATCTGTGGCATTTAAAGGCACAATATATAAATTTTTATAATTGCCTTTGCGTATCATATAGAGACAACCAAAACGATTCAATATTTCAAAACCTGTGCTTTGAATAATTTCCGCAGCAATGTTTTGAATTGTTTGATGTTTGTTCAATACATTTTCTTTTTCCAGTATATTCATATATTTTAAAGCACTGTTGATGCCTGCCAAAGAAAAATTATAAGTGTATCCGTGATCCCAATCAAAATTGTTGGGCAAAATGTTGTGTATTTTTTCATTGTACATGGTGATACTCAAAGGAAAATAACCACCTGTGATGGCTTTGCCCATGGTACAGATATCAGGCAGTATGGGCAAATGTTTCCATCCAAAATAATCACCTGTTTTGCCTCCACCCATAAAAATATCATCTATAATAATCAACACATCAAATTTTTGTTGAATATGTTTTAATTTTTGCCAAAACTCATCTGAGTTTGGAGTCATGTCATCACCGTATGAGCAGGTTTCAACCATAATACTCATCACTTGATTCCAATCCACAGAATTCATATCAAAGTCTCTGGATAATCTGATAACTCCGTCGTATCTGTTCATAGTGTATAAAGGATTATCCATCAGTAAGTCACCAAGATTACTGTTTAAAAAAGTACTGCCGTGATAGCTGCGATAAAAACTTACCACTTTGTTTTTGTTTTTATTTTTCTTAATATGATGATAAGCTGAAGATAATTTCACTGCACCTTCATTGGCATCACTGCCCGATAGAGCAAAAAAACTTCTGTATCCATTGCTCATTTCGAATAGTTTATTGGAAAGTTCATAACTCACATGATTTAACTTTAAATCTTCTCCGTGTATTATGGACTCTGCTATTTCTGGTTTAACACCTTTCACGGCATCACACACGTGTTGAACAATATCTGCTCTGTCAAAACCCAAAGTAAAACATCCATAGTGCAACAATGGATCGACTTTTTTAATGCCATTCTCCACAGTGCCAAATTGCCAATGATGGGTTGATGGATGAGTGGGCTTTTGTTGGCCTGGTATCAGTCCTTTCAGTGTCATACTTGTAATTATAATATTTCGAACTGCAATTGATCGTATGTGATATTAACAGAATTTTTAAACACTTTTTTGGTTTCTAAACTGAAAAAACAATAACCATTGGCATCTATAAGATCTTCAAAATTTATGTTTTGTTGTTGTCCTTGATGATATTCTTTTCCCACAGTGTGAGTGTATTGATTACATTTTACTGTGATACAATAGTCATCTGACACATGTTCACTGCCTTGCACACTATTAAGTCTAATCAACTGCACACAACTTTGATACAGATAATTTATTGGTTTAAGACTCCATACAATTTTAGCCTGCTCTTGCACCGAATGAAACTTAATGTCATAATGGAATTCAAAAATGTTGATATTATCGAACACAATGGATTTTTCTAATATTATAGGAAGATTTTCCTCTGCATCATCGATATTGGCAAATATTTTTTGTGTGTTGTGATACACATCCAACTTGTTGATATAATTGTCATGTTGACGAGACATGTATTTTTTATTAAATTCTTTAGGGCAGGTAACACGCACTATTCTATTCATGTATATAATCTTTAAATATTTGTACAGCTTCTTCAAATTGTAGATGTGTGCCATCTAATTTTAACAGAGTAAAGCACAATGTCCAACGATCTTCGGTCATGTTGGGATTGAATGTGCTGTGCAGTTGTCCTATGTTCATTAGGCTGGGTTGATTGATCACTTGTTCATGCACCAAATCACAATCTTCTTCACGTGCTGTATAAGCATCTGTAACCACTATATCAGGTTCTAATCCCACAGCTGATATATGACGATTGTCTGGTTTGACTGGTTTTAAATATTCAGGTTGTTTCACACGCCACCATCTGGTCACACTGTTGTTTGGTCCCCAAGTAAAATTTATTTTAGTAGCATTACACAGTGTGGGGGTGTCATTGTGCATGGGTATTTTTCCACCATTTGTGGGAGTGTAAAATCCTTCTATAAGATTGGAAACTTTTACACTGTGCTGTTGAATCCAATCGATAATGCGTGTATCAATATATTGTTGATCCACTAAAACTATTTCAGCATGATCTAAAGGTTCAAAACAATCAGGTTTTTTCACTGTGAAAGGCAATTGCAGATATCTATGATAGATGTTCATTTTAGTAATTTTTTAAATGATCGATACCTAATCTTTTTCTAAATGCATCAGTGAATACACAATCAATTCGTAATCCATACTCTTGTTCACGATTGATTTCACCCCCATGCCAGTCCTGATCATTCCAAAAAGCAGCATTTGAATTGATGTAAATTTTGTTTTTTGTTTCAGGATCCCAAATATAAAATCCTCTTTTGGTGTTGTGACGTATGTGTATAAATTCATTGCGATGATCACTGTATCCTTGTGAATCACCGTGTTTGCCGTCTAGATCTCTGTGTTCAAATGGTTGTCCATCGTGTTCACAGTGAAAGAATATTACTCTACCTATTTGACTGATTATGTTTTGATCCACAAGATTTTTAACCCATGTGACCAATCCAGGAAAGTATTTGCTTTCTTTTGTGAGATGTCTTTCAGAATTTCTATGATCCCAGTCACCTTCACTCCATAAAAAATAATAAATGTATGGATCTTTAGCACCCAATACCGCTTTGAGATAGCGTGTGAATTGATTTCTTGAGCGATAATCTTTGATATTGGCATACAGATCATCACCATTTTTTCTAATAGGATGATCAGTGGGCAGTGCAAGATATTCTTTCACAGCCTGATAGATAGGTTTCCAATTTAATGTGTAACTCATGTCTTTGAGATCAAATCCTGGCGACATCCATGTGCCTTCTTTGGCATAATCTCTAGCCAAAGCAAATCCTCTGCAGATTTCAGGATGTAATTTCTTGAAACCTTCTATGTCCAAATGTGGAGTTAAGTCAATATATGGTTGGCCACCAATTCCTCTAATCATCCAAATATTTAGTGTTAAATATTGTGGACAAAAATATTTATGAATTACAAATTGGTACCATATTCTGAATCAATTGATTTGACAGAATTCTATCTTCAAGCAGAGTCTAGAGGATTTAAAAACAACAGCAGCAAAAAAATGTTGGTGGATAGTATCTCCACAGAAAGACTTTGGCGTGTTTGGATTCTTTATTACAACAATGAAATAGTTGGTACCACTGCTGCTCACAGTTTTGATGAAATGGGACCAAATAGTTTTCGTATTGCTGTGAGATCTTGTGCATTTACAGATCGCATGCCCATCAAAAGAGTAAGAACTCGCACAGGAATCGTTGAACATCAGCATGTGAGTCCTCAATTTTTTATGACTGCTGGAATAGAATGGGCAGGCAAAGATAAAAATTTTTATATCACCTCAAATAAAAATAGCTGGGGCACTCAACAAAGAGTTCACAGAACTTGGGCTCCTATATTGGCCAAGACAGGTTGTTTGGAAAACTGCGGTGAAATGTTTTATAGAGGAACCACTCAAACAATTTGGAAAGTAAATGTTGATATATTTTATCAGCAATTAAATCAATACGGCAGATGGCCTATTGATTGGACTTTATAAGTCGAATAAAAAATCCAGACAAATCCGGAGAAGGATTACGCCAAGCAGTGGAATTGATGTGATGATATTTGTGCCAACCTTCGCCCGCCACCGTCCATGCTATCAATTTATTATCAGAAACTTCGCCATTCCAATGATTAAACACATTCACTATGCCACCCATGATAACACTTAATACTGTGGGGAATACCCATAAAGGAAAAATCAATATGGGATTAATAATAGCCAATAATACAATATAAAAAGATAACAGTTTAAAATAATGTTTATGAACAAATTTATGTTCAGGATATTTTAAAAGTCTTGCTGCATATCTAGGTTCCACATCATAAGCATCAAAGAAGTATCCAAAGAAAACTTTGAAGTGACCTTTGTATTTGGGAGAATGTGAATCTTGTTCGGTGTCAGAAAATCTATGATGTTTCAAATGCACAGCAGTCCATGCCACAGTGGATCCCAAAGTGACTATGCTGCTACAGAACAATAAAAAATAATGCCAAAATTTATTTGTGTTAAAACTTTTGTGAGTAAAATATCTGTGCAATCCCACAATGTGTCCAAAAACAGCCAACAAATATCCTATGATTAAAAAATAAAAAATATTACTCAATGACAAAATTAATGGGCTAATCAAAAATAATATCCAACCGATAGAATGAAATACTAATAATTTTTTATTGTCTGGCATGTTAAACTACTTATAATTTTTATCATTTATTTTTTGCTGTTTTGATTGGCAATAAATACATGTTTAATAATGCATTCATGATATGAAACCAAATTATCAATACTATTACAACAATGTACCCAATGAAGGGTTGTGCAGAAATAATTTGGTTTATACCAGTCTAATCAATCAATCCAAAACAGAATTTGTGCAATGGTTTTACAATGATATCAATTATCACAAAGAACAAAATGAAGTGATGGACACAGCATTGATGGAACAAAAATGGCAGCGAGAAGTGGATATGTTGTTGATGATGTATCATAATTTTCCTGAACACATTCCTGACATATTAGAATTTGATTACGACAGTAAAAAAATTGTGTATGGCATCAATGGTGTAGATTTTTGGGAACAAAGTCATATGATTGGTTTTGATGCTGTTTTGCCCAATTGGCAAGAACAAATGTTAGAAATATTGCAGGCACACAAAACATTAGGATTATATAAATTCAGTCTTCATCCCAGTAGTTATTTTGTAGTGGATGGTAAATTAAAAAGTATTAATTATTTTTTTTGTTATCACAAAAGCGAACCATTTATCACTGTGAAAGAACATCTTAGTCATATATCATTGAACAGAAGAAAATTTTTAATTCCTAAAATGCATGAATTAAACATTGACATGGACACTCCCACAGATTTTGCACAATTACAAATACTCTGTTTGGAAAGTTTTAGAAACAATTATCCCAAAGAATTTATAGATGCTGCCATAGCATTGTACAAATAATCATGGAAGATACAAAAACTATCAGTTTGTGTGATGTTTGCTATAGACACTGTGAAGCAGTGAGAGAAACTAGAGATTCTGGAGTGTATCTAACTAAAACTTGTGTTGAGCATGGTATTCAAACAATCATGGTGGAAAGAGATATCGAATTTTATAAAGAATTACAGTATGATGTTCAAGGATACACTATACCTCACGGTATTATGGTGGAAGTCACTGACAAATGCAATTTAAATTGTCCGCACTGCTATCATAAACCTGACAACAAACAAACTGATAGACCTATTGCACAAATATTAGATCAGATTGAACATAGATTTCATGCAGAATCTGGTGCTGTGATATTGGCTGGTGCTGAACCCACTGTGCGTAAAGACTTGCCAGAATTAATCAAACAAATCAAAACGTTATTAAAAAAATTAGGCAGACCTGAAGACGTGTGCATATTGACCAATGGAGTAAAATTATCTAACAGAGCTTGGGTAAAAGAAATTGCTGCTGCTGGTACTACCATGGTGATGATTGGATTGAATCATCACACATATCAAGGAACAACTGTGCATCAAAAACAATTGGAAGGCATAGACAATTGTATTGCTGAAGGAATTTTCGTGTACTATGTAGGATACACTTTGGAAAGTTTGGATCACATGGAAAATGTACTGGAAGAAATTCAATCTTTGGGACACAAAAGTTGGCAATACAGAATAAGAGCTGGTTCAGACATAGGCAGATCTCCCGACGAACCTAGATTTTATCTCAGTGATCATGTTAAATTGATCAAACAAATCTGTGATCGTAAAGGATGGCGTTGGGAAAAACAACCTGCAGATGATAATCTTTATCATTACATGGTGAATATCAATGGTATCACACACAGGATTATACAATGGAGTGATGTTAAAACTATTGATTTGGAACAATTGCAGTGTGGACCTTGGTGTGATTTTGTGCCAGGTAAACCAGTCACTAATTTTTTACATCAAATCATGTTGCGTGATGCTGCTGTGAATAAAAAAATGATACTGTACGATACCGTGCCGTCACGTTATGTTATTCAATCAAAAAATATAGATTACAAACCTTCTCAGTGGACCAATCGCAGTTGGGCTGATTATAAAATCAAACAATCCAAAACAATTAAAAATAAAATTAATTAGTGTAAATTAACCCAGGCAGATCCATCATAAACCTGTACTTTATTAGCAGCCACAGGTGCAGTGCCGGATGTCATGAAAATTAATTGACCTTTTTGTGGAGTAGGTATAGCAGCCAATCTAGCAGTATCGTCAGCATACACAGCCAATTTAACTGGACCTGTGAATGAAGCATCACCATCTACTGTTAAAGTTTCTGTTGGAGTTTGTGTGTTCACTCCCAATTGACCAAACGAATTAAAAATTAAAGTTTTTAATGTGGTGCCATTGTCGTCAGAAGTTGCAAATCCAATAGTGCCTGGTATGGATCCCGGACCTACAGGATTAGCAGTGTCTGCTTCCACTGTGGCAAACAATGCACTTGAAAGCACATATGATGAACCATCCCAACCTCTGAATACCAAAGAATGAATAGGATCTCCTTGATTCAAAGAAGTAGGAATTGATAAAGTGCCTCGGCTCACATTGAATTCAAAAGAGTCACTGTCAGTGCCATCTGTGCGAGAATTAACTTGTAAAGATTTATTGTTGATCACTGTGGATTTGATTCTTAATCCCACACCCAATGCTGAAGTGTTGGTGCCCAATTGTAATGTGTCCAATCCGTTCAACAGCGTGATCACATTGTCTTGCATCACTATGTCACCGTTGGTCAAATAATTGTTGCTGGGATCCACAGAAACATACAAATTTCCGTTGTTGGGAGAATATATTGAACCGTAAATTTTCTTTTGAATAGAATCTATCACTGTGCTGGAATCATCAGCAAACACTGAACCTACTAGATCTCCTGTGACGTTGCCGTCCACATTTCCAGTAAGGTTACCGGTGACGTTGCCTGTGACGTTACCACTTAAATTTCCTGTGACGTTGCCTGTGAGAGCACCTGTGAATGCACCATACACATTGTCAAACCAACCTTCGGCCCATCTATTACCTGTGGCACCAATGTCTCTTGTGCTGTCCACATCTGGAGTAACATCGCTGGCAATACCTGAAAAAGCCACAGTACCTGTGTCCACAGCAATACCGCCTGGAGTAACTCCATCTCCTGTGTATAATTTTTTGGTATCTGTGGTGTAGATTAACTCTCCTTCTGCGGGAGTTATCAGCAATCTTTGTGCATTTGTGCCGCGTCTAATTTTGAGTGCCATATTATGTGTTGCTCCTAATGTCTTATTACAGTGTATTTATACTGAATAAACAGTATTCACACCTTAAAAGTTTTACTTTTTAAGGAACTTTTTGGTGCGTTTTTCAATATCTCTTTTGACCTTTTCTGTGTCCAGTCTAAAATCCACATTTTTAATGCTGTCGGTGTAGTTTTTGAACAGTTCGTTCAGTGTTTTTTCCAGACCAGCATTGGTCAGTTTTTTATGATGATTTTTGACCTTGATTTCCCATTTTTTACCATCATTAAATGTTACTTTTATGGCCAGCAGATATTCTATAGGTATGGCTTTGACTGTGACATCATTGAACACTTCTGGCCAATGATCCACAACATTTTTGGGCAGTGATTTTTTGCCAAAAATAACCATACCCAATTATTCTGCTGATTTGTTTTTTAACTCGTCTGCTTGTTTTCTCAATCGTGCAGCTTCTTTGTACAGTCTATCTGCATCACTTCTCAATTTGGCAGCCAATTGTTCATCAGTCATCACAGTTTCATTCTTGACAGATTCCAGTATGGGGTTCACAATTTTTCTTGCTTGTGAATTGGCTGGTGTTTCGTTGTCAGGAGTGATGGCCAGCTCAGCAATTTTTAAACCTTTTTGCTGTGCTATGGCAGCATTCAATGCATCCAAACTAATGGTGGTAAATTGATTTGGAGTCATTTCAATCTCGTTGGCTTTGACTTTTTTCATCAATTTTTTCACATGAAATCTAGCCAGCATGATGGAACCATCACCCAATGGAGTGCGTGCCATGGCTTCGGCCAATTCATATGATGTTTGACTGGCAGCACTGTGGATTAAATCCATCAGTCTTGCATGTTCATCTGCGTCCAAACCACTGGTGGGTACCACCAATGCGTGTTCTGGATCACTGGGCAATACTCTGTAAACCACTCCCACTACTTCTTTGGTGGTTTTGAATCTGCCTAAGTGTTTGACTTCACTCATTATTTTTTATCTCCAGTGTTGGGTGCTGCTGCTGTGGTTTTTGCCGCGGCTGCTTGTTGTTGAGCTTGAATAGCATTTAAAAAAGATTCAAGTTTGTTGTAGGTAGTGCCTACTGCTTGCATTTCATTGGCTTTGAAAGCACCTCTTTGTGATGCCACGTCAATGATTGCTTTGATTGTGTTTAAATCCTGCACAGTCAACTCGCCTGATTTTAGATCAGGAGATCCAGCTGGAGCTTTTGGTGCTTCGGCAGCGGCTGTGGCAGTTTTTTTAGTTTGATCGTTCATGTATGTTCTCCTTTTGTATATACGAAATTATTTAACTTCGATACACATCAGGACAACTCAAAGTGAATAGAGTGAGATCTTTGGGATCTTCAAAACCAATTTTGATAGAATATTCAACTCTTTTTTCATCAGCATTCTTTACCGTTTTGCCCACATAATATCTATTTTTGAGATTGACTCTTATCCAATTGCTGATGCGATCTTCCATGCCATATTCAAATTTTATTTCCAAATATGTGAAATGCGGCAGTGGTTTTTTGACTTTTCTAATACCAAAAAAATCCAAAGCATTGGGTTGATTGGTTTTTTGCAACATCAGTCTTCGTATTTGGTAGTGATACCAAATGGAGCTTCTATTCTTTCATTGTGATTGTCGTGTATCACAAACACTGTGTCACAGTAATCAGGATCTCCCCAACTGTCGTAGGTATATCCATCTGTGAACATGATAAATTTTTTTGGTACTATGTCATTGTTTTTCATATATTCCCAATTGCACATGAAATCTGTGCCACCACCACCTGTGATTTCATACTGGCTGATATCACCATTGTTGGGTGAATAATCTTGTTCGTTGTACACTTCAGTGTCAAAAGACCATACTTTTATTCTATAATCTTTGTATTGATCCATGATAGATTTGATTTCACTCAAAAATATGCTCAATTGTTTTTCGCTGATGGAACCGCTGGCATCAATGGCCACAGCAATGTCTATGGTTTGTTCAAATTGTGAACCTGGCAATACCACTCCTGAATGCCAACCTTTGCGACTGGGTCTCATGAAACTGTAATCGCTTTTGATTGTGCTTTGTATTTGAGTTTGCAGTATTTCTCTCCAATTCATTTTGGGATTGGTCATGTTTTTTATGATTCTTTCCACTTCTTTGGGTAAATTACCAGCACCTGCTGCCTGAGCTGATTGCAGTATAGAATCTTTGATTTCGTCTCTAATTTTTCTTAATTCTTCTTTGCTGAATGCAGGTTTCTTTTGTTTGCCACCGTCTTTGTTGTCTTTGTCGTCTTTGCCGCTGCCATTGTTCTGATCATCATTCCAATCCAAATGTTCATCCAACAGTTGACCTAATTTTTTTAATTGTTTATCATCATATTTTTTATAAATTTCATCATATACTTTTTCTGAACTCCAACCTTCATATTTGAAATCTTGAAATATTGGAATGTCTTTAGGTTTTTCACCAATGTTGTCTCTCACTAATGTATTGTTCACAATGTAATCACAAGCCACATTGTATATCTGTCTATCTCTCTGTTCAGTTCTACCAATATGGTCAAACACACAATGAAGTATTTCATGTGCTATCACAAATTCAATTTCTCTAGCAGAAAGTTTGCTAAAGAATTTTGTATTGTAATAAAGATTTCTTCCATCAGTGGCTGCTGTAGGACACCATTCATCACATTCTTGAATGCCCAATCTAGTGGCCATGTTGCCAAAGAAAGGATGTCTCAACAACAGTCCTACTCTTGCCACAATAATTTTATCCAATACTTCTTGTTGTATTTTGTTTAATTTTTCTTCTTTTTTAGTAATCATAGGAATCTCTATTTGATCACAGGGCACTCGAAAGTACCCTGTGAATGGTTACAATTAAGCAACCTTTTGTGCGGCAATAACATACTTGCCGTACTTTTCATGAAACTCATCGAAACATTTGATAGAGTCTGGATCCATCGGTAACTGATATTGCGTAAGAGCAAGTTTAATGCCCATTACAACAATTTCAGTATCGAAATTATCCATAGCAAATCTAAGAAATCTATTGACTTTGTCATTAAATTTCTTATCTTTCTTATCACATGCATCTTTCAGTTCGTAGCAAAGGGAGACCGTCAAGGAATACATGGCACTGATTTCTTTGGTCTTCATTTTTTCTACCTTCCCTGACAAGATGTCAGATGGATTTGGTAGGTCCTTAGCCACTTTTCTGTGAGCCATGAATTTTACTGCTAGTCCTTCGCCCACTGCTCCACTCACTAGATCGGCTGTGGTATTCTCGTCCAGTTCATCAGATAATAATTCACTGACAAATGTCCAAGATCTTGGAGTTGCGAATGATCTGCCTGAACTCTTAGGTTCAAAATCGTATAAATCTTTTTTGCTGAATGTTAAGAACCCCACCACATCTTTGTGTATGTTGTTCTGCACAGCCCATTGAAACCAATCATCAAAATCCACTTTCATTTCTATATGGATAAATCTATTGGCCAAAGGTGCAGGCATTCTGTATGTGATACCTCTGTCTGCTTCTCTATTACCAGCGGCAATAATAACCACATTGTCAGGCAGTTTGTATGTGCCCACTCTTCTGTTTAGGATCAATTGATATGCTGCCGCTTGTACTGATGGTGCGGCTGAATTCATTTCATCCAAAAACAATATAATTTTTTTGTGTTTTTTGGCAAATTCTTCTGTGGGTAATTCACTGGGTGCGGCCCAAATCATATTATTATCTTTGGCATTGTAATAAGGTATGCCTTTGATATCTGTGGGTTCCCATAAACTTAATCTTATGTCTATCACATGAGCATCAATTGTTTGAGCAATTTGATGCACCACATCTGATTTACCAATACCAGGTGCTCCCCATAAAAATAATGGACGTTGTTTGTTGATTGCGTGTGTTATGCTATTTTTAGCATTGTTAGGACTGATCTGTCTAACTGCTAAACTGTCTTTGTCTGCTTTGGCCATGTTGTACTCCTTTGTAGTTTGTTTCAGTGCCTTAGTGTTATATACATAATAGCATCTGTGAAAAAAGAAGTCAACTGGTTTTGAATAAAAAAAGTCATTGATTTCAATGACTTAGAATGCTTGATAATTGTGGATATTTTTACTGTTCGAAGGGTCTACTCATGGCTTTTGTCAGCCCATATTTGCGTATGTCACCTGAAAATAAATGAAGTTCCATGGCCTTCTTTTCATTGGTCACAATAATTCCGTCAGCAGCCAAGTAGTATGGACAATCTATAAACTTGTCCAAAAATATCAATACCTGTGTGGTTATGGTGAATTCCAATGGAAACGGCACATCATAAGTCTGTAATTGCAGTCTTTCTTGAACAAATTTTAATCCTTCTTCTGTGAGTCTTAATCCGCCTTCTGCTTTCACGCGACTGTTTTTCCACCATACAGGTAGATATTCTTTCATGGTATTTTCATTCACGGAAATGTTGGCCTGCTGAAGGAATATTTTAGTGTAGGTAGTTTTCCAGTCCATTATTTTTCAATGACAGTTTCACCCTGTGTCAATTTAACCACTGAAAAATCCTGACTATTAAATAAAGTATTGAGTTTTTTGGCAAGGTTAAAAGCATGGCCTGGATTGCTGAAAGAAACTTTCTTGTATTTGGGTCCAGGGTAATTGGTAGTCACGTTGGATGACTTTAAATTGAAAGGTTTATTTTTGTAAAATACGGCCCATATGGCTTCCGCATCCAAAACTTGCTCCGATTTATAGTCCTTTTTGTTGATATTCTCCAAAAGGATGACTGGTTTGGGTCTGCTCATGTTTTCCTTGTAAAAATGATTAAGCATGTATATTTATGCCTTTTGGTAAAATTACTTTTTGGTACAACTGACTTTGACCCTTTGTATGAGCTTTAAAACAGGCGAAAAAACACCATCCACAGCAGTGCGAGTGTACTGATCAAACTCACACAAACCAGTGGGTAAAAAGCCTTTAATTTGAATCTAATCCACATTTTTTCGCCCTCTTCTTGGAAGTATTCAGGAGCAGTCATATAGGGATTAAAATGGTTGTTGGGCAGATTGGTACTGGCAATTTGTTCTATTTCTCGGTCAGTGATGCTCACAGTTTGCCCCCATCCATTTGTATTTGAATCACTTCTTCTTTGTCTTTTTTGCTGAGTAAATCTTCATAATTACCAGCCAATCTACTCATCACAATGCCCAATGTGTAGGCCACATTTTTGGCAGTGGCAATGTCAATTCGCACTTCTTTTTGATTGCTTTGATCAGCCACCTTGATCTGTTGTATCAGTTGTTGTATGGGTGCTGTGTTAATCGGTGTGTTGCTCATTGATGTTTCCTTCCTGTTTGTTGGCACTGCTGAGTTCCTGTTTCATTTCCAGCAATGTTTTGAATGGTCCTTTGTTGGGATATCTGTCTATGGTGAGTAATTTGGGACAGAAACTTTTAACCCATCCTTTTTCAAATTTAATAATGTAATATCCAGCACAATACAATGATTTGGATTTTTTGCTTTTGGTGAATAATGGCAATTTCTTTTGCACATCAAACACAGGATTACAAGGTTCAAATTTAGTGGGGTATCCATACACTGTTTTAGAATCTATGTTGGGTTCTTGTTGAATGGTAACTGTGGAACTGCCCCATAACCAATCGCCCTTAAATTCTTGTTTCAATTGTTGTTCATTGTCAAACATACGAGTACCAGTGGCACAGCTGAACATATATCTATGATCTTCCTGTCTGCACAATGTGCCCAATTTTATACCTTCAGATTCCAGTATCCAGAATTTGCCATCCAGGATGGGTTTTGCTATCACTGTCATGCTGTGATCTCCTCAGACATTTTGTATTTTGCATTCAATGGTTCAGCATAACTTTGTGCTTGATCCACAATTCTTTGCATGTCCCATTTGGCACAAAACTTGATCAATTTAATTCCTACCTGCTCCACTGTTTTGGGTTGAGCTGCCTCTGCCACAGTTTGAGCCATAATTTGTTTTATTTCATCTGGTTGAGCTCGTAAATCACATAATATCACGTTTCTATTGTAATCATCCAATACTCTGTGCTCCACACCTTCATGATCCAACCAACGTTGTAGCATCATGTTGTTCCAATTGAATCCTTTGTTCAATCTGTCTTCATAAGCCTCACGCAAACCCACTTTGGTCTTGGTTCCTTTGGTTCTTACTCCTGGAAAAGCAGAAAATATATTATCTGTGCTGTCTCCACGCACACATTTTTCAAACAATTGCCATTCTGGTTCAGGTGCTGCTTTGTTTTCACCTGTTTTGTTGTCTTTCACAGGATTGCCTTTTTGATCAAAATATCCTTCGTGAGTGATGGTTACTTCTGTGATTCCATTGTATTGTTTAACATTGGGAGCAATCAATTGAGCAAAATCACTGTCTGTGCTGATGATCACATGTTGATCTCTAGGATGAGCTTGTATCCAAGCAGATATCAAATCATCTGCTTCTAACCTTGAATTTTGTAACACTGTGCAATTGGTTTTATTTTGTACAAATTCTTTGAAACTATCAAAAGTTTCCCAAAATATTGTTTCTTCTTCTTTTTCTTTCACTGTTAATGCTGCACGAGCATCACTTCTGTTGCGTTTGTAAGGCGGATAAAAATCTTTACGCCAACTGCGTCCTTCCAAACAAAATACCACATGGTCACCTTTGAAATCTTTCCATACTTTTCTTACACCGTTAAGAGTAATATGTAGAGCCATGCCTATTTTATCATTCAAACTTCCGTCAGTCACATGGCGTGATCTAAAGAATACATTGGCTAAATCTACAAGTAAGTAAGTCATTAACTAATTTCTGATCTGTCTTTTCCTAGTTTATTAACATTAATATAACCAGCACCACGTGTGGCATCTTGTCCTTGCTCTTGCAACACATTTCTAGTCACTTCTTTGAACCAACTTTCCACTATTTCTTCATTGGTTTCACCTTTATAACCTGCGTCCAACAAATCTTCTATGAAAGCATTGTTCCAATCCAATTCAAAAAAACCATTTCTAATATTTTCTTTGTTCACATGAGTTTCTAATACTGCCACCCAAGGTTTGCCTGCTTTGGTTGCTGCTTCTTTTTCACGCATCAATGCTTGATGCGATTCGCTTTTGTTTTCTGTTGTGTCTTCTTTTTTAAATATTTTTTTAACTTTATCAAATATTCCCATATTTTTTTCCTCCATTATGTACCCCATGCATTTTTAAACAATGGCACCTGTAATCTATCACTGTATCTATATCCCATCTTCATTGCCAGTTCTGCCACCGTTCTATTGTTCATATGATAGACACTTTCTACTCCACCCACAGGCATCAGATACACTGATCCTGAGAATCCTGCTTTACGATAATCTGCTACTGCTTCGATTGCTTCATCAGCATCTTCTCTGGTAGCCACCACAAATTTCAAATACACATGACCCACATCACCATATTCTGCCACCACTTCAGGCAGTATGGCTTCTTCACGTTTTTCTCCGCTCACACTTAATTTTGCACTCACCGAGAATGTGATGGATTCTCGAGATCTACCATTCTTACCACTCCATTGAGTGAGATAGTCTTTGAAATCTTTGTGTAACTTTTGTGTGCCATTGGTTTCGAAAGTGATCTCTTTTAAATTTTGCATCTTGGCATGTTCCAACACATCTGGATAAGATCTCTGCCAACCCAATAATGGTTCACCACCTGTGAATATAAAATGTTCATCCACCCATTGTTTATGAGGCAATATCTCCATTGTTCTTTCCACAATAGCATCTGATGTCAGCATGGGAGATAAATCTTTGAATCGCGGATCCCAAGATGCATAACTGTCACAACCTGTGCTCACTAGTGGCAATTCTTTGTAATCTTTGAATGGAAATTTTTGGTGTTGTTCAAACACTTTGTCATTCTCATCACTACGCATACCCTTAGG
>Ga0129333_10002008_pt1 | contig 18810 bp, 20 predicted proteins | sample CPB6_08_DNA_FD_94474 | JGI IMG/M metagenome (GOLD analysis project Ga0129333, IMG submission 94474) | Freshwater to marine salinity gradient microbial communities from Chesapeake Bay, USA - CPBay_Sum_0.6_0.8_DNA | ecosystem: Environmental > Aquatic > Marine > Coastal | place: USA: Chesapeake... | reverse complement strand
TTGCCATTACAAGTCTTGGACGAAAAGCGTTCGTTAAGTACCTCAACTCGCTCTCCCCGTTGCTCAACCGAAGATGAATTTGCTTCTTTGATTAGCAGAAAAGCGGTGCGATAACTGGGTTGACTGACGATGCGATTCCACGCTCTACCCGCCCAGTCGGTACAGAGTCAGTATCGGTGAGTGAATCGCGGAACCCCGCAAGACACAGCGGATTCCTTCGCGAGGAAAGTGGAGCGGGCGATGGGAATCGAACCCACGTTAGTAGCTTGGGAAGCTACAGTTCTACCATTGAACTACGCCCGCGCGCCGCCGCTGCATTCTAGAAGCGCGGCTGCGTAATCGGCAACTGTGTCGTTATTCTGGATGACTCATTCGTAGAGCGTGATCGACAGATCGCCCACGCCGACTGTCGCCTCGATCGGCTCACGACCTTTACCCTCGCCCTTGATACTGCCGCCAATCGTGCTGCTCCTCACCGAGCCGTTAACGCCGCTGATCGATGCGCTGCCGACACCCGTTTTGCCCTCGATAGGACCCGCGTTCTTGAGCGCGGTCCGTATGCTGCCGTCACCCGTGCCGAGCGTCAGCGAGATTGCGCCCGACGGCACGTCCAAGTTTGCGTCACCGACGCCGACGTCGACCTCGATTCGCTTTGCAGGCGCAGTGATCGAAACGCCGCCGACGGCGAGCTTCACGCTTAAAGCCGAGAGTATCTTCGCGGGTACTCGCACGACCCAGCGCTCCTCGACGTTTTTCGCATCGATCTCGAGCGTAAGCTGATCGCCGCGGGTCGTCGCCGATACCTCGATCGTCTCGACGTCGGGCAGCGAGCTGAAGATGCCAGTCGTGCGTTTGGCTTTCAGGCGCACCTGCACCTCGATCGCATCGATCTCGGCACGCTCGATACGCACCGCGCCAACCGCCGCCTTAACGGTCAAGGAATTGATGTCGGCCGCGTCGATGGTCTTGCTGCGCGTTACCTCGGATGCGGCGGCAGCGAATTCAGGCCGAACGGCCACGAACACGAGGAAAAACACCGCCAAGGCAAAAACGAATCGACGCATACGGACTCCTTTGGTGTTGTACTTCACTATATCGCCCAGTCTTTGCCGGCGCAATGTCCCGGGTTACCGTTGGCGCTGGGCGATTTCGAAGACTTTGGACATGTCGCGACCTCATCGATTCCACCAAATCGACGTTTTCTCCGGCGAACACTTTCTCGGCAACCCGCTCGCGGTAGTTCACGGTGCCGACGGGCTGACCGCCGAGCAGATGGCCGCCTTCGCGCGGTGGACGAACCTCTCGGAAACCACCTTCCTGATGACGCCGACCGGCCCGACAGCGGATTACCGGGTGCGCATCTTCACGCCCGGTGGCGAGCTCCCGTTTGCCGGGCATCCCACCCTCGGTAGCGCCTGCGCCTGGCTCGCCGCCGGCGGACGCGCGCGGAGTGACCTCGAAGTCGTACAAGAGTGTGGCATCGGTCTTGTTCGCATCCGTCGTAATGGCCAAAGACTGGCTTTCGCCGCTCCTCCATTACGTCGCAGCGGCCCTCTGGACGAGACACTCGTGAGCACCATCGCTGCGGGTCTAAATTTGCCGCGCAGCGCCATCGTCTCCCATCAATGGGTGGACAACGGGCCCGGATGGTGCGCCGTGATGCTGCGCTCTGCCGCCGAAGTGTTGCATCTTCGACCTAATCCGCTCGTCTTGGGTGACCTCAAGCTGGGGGTCATCGGCCGGCAACCGCCCGGCGCAGAGACGCTGTTCGAGGTTCGCGCCTTCGTGCCCGGTCTCGGTGTGCCCGAAGATCCGGTCACCGGCAGCCTCAACGCCGGTCTCGGTATCTGGCTGATCCGAACCGACGAGGCCCCGTCAAAGTTTTCGATTTCCCAAGGGACCGCCGTCGGCCGTCGCGGACGGGTATACGTAGAGCGGGCAGGCGAGGATTTCTGGATCGGCGGCGACGTCGCGATCCGAATCGAAGGTCTGGTGGGGTTTCCGGCGAACCTCCCCTAAATTAGGCAGTAGAAATACGTCGCGTTTACGGTCTGTATTGATTCGGATTTATTTGTCATGGTTAATCCGAGATGGAGTGGTAATTTCCCCACCCATCAAAAAATAAGGATCCATGACGATGAATCGGCGGGATTTCCTTCTAACCACCGCAGTCGCGGTGCCGGCGTCGCTCTTCGTCTCTCAACCCGCCGCAGCACAACTTTCAGGCGGTATCGATGAGCTGACTCGCGAAGTCGGATTCACTCTCGAAATTTCTGTTCAGAAAGCCGTGGCTGCGACAGGTGCCGCGCTCTACGTAGCGCGCGAGACTTTGAGCTCGCTCGAATTCACCGAAGTCAAAAATTTCTTGCCGGGAACGGATCGCCTTTTCCTGCAGGCGGCAAATGTCATCGGCGGCGCGCTGCCGAAGACGATGAAAGACCTGCCGGCTATCATGGAAAAACTTGCGCTGCCTCCGGAGAGTGCATCGCGCCTCACCGGCTTTATTCTCGACTATCTCGGTCGCAACGGCGGTCGTAAAGCCGCCGGACTGCTACGCAAAGCTTGGAAGAGCTGATCCCGACTCAGCGTAATTGCGCGTAGCGCATCACTGCGAACACCAACACCATCGTCAAGGCGAAGTCGCCGAAGGTGGTGTAGTACAGCCACGTATCCTTAGTAGTGAACTCGGCAAAAGCCCAGTTCACGATGGCCATCACGAGACCCAGCACGCCTAGCCCTGTGGCAAGGCGTCGTGCATCGAGCGGCTGCGGCATATAGCGCAGCAGTCGCCCTCCGAAATAACGTCCGCTGTTCAGCCATGCATCGCAGAGCATGAGCGTTGCCACGAAGACGCCCAGAAAGGTGCTCTTCATTTTCACCGCCCAGTCGTCATCAAAAAACCATGAGAACGCGGCGGATATGAGCAGCATCGCAACCCCGAACATAGCGAGACCGCCCAAAAGATCGACTGTGACGAAACGCTGCACCACTACGACACCGACGCCGACACCCGCAGTGACTAGCGCCGCGAACGTCAGGTCGTCAGTCGCCTTCGCGAGTACGAAGAACAGCAGGCCGATGCCGATATCGACGAAGAGGGAGTATTTGTTGCGCTGCCACTGCGCCTCGTAGTCCTGCTGTCCTGAATTCATCTGCGTTATGCCGAGGGTCTATCGATGAAATAGTGCAGAAACGCGGACGTGATGCCACCGCTTTCGCGGACGGCCTGATGGCTAAGGCGTGCGCCGACTCTTCCCATCGCCCGCTGTGACCGGAGATTGTGCGCACCGACGTGAAACCATACGCGCTCGACGTAACGGAATGCGTGCTTCAACATGAGCGACTTGAGCTCGCTGTTGTACGTCCCGCCCCAGCAACGCCGTGCGAGAAAGGTGTACCCGACGACGACGCTGCGACTCTGCGCATCGAGCTCATAGTAACTTGAGCTGCCTATCACTTCGCCACTCGAGCGCTCGATGACGACGAGACCGCCGCCACTTGCAAGCAGACGCTCGAATAACGCGGTAAACACGGGTCGCTGCCAGCGGTCGCCGGCGGGATGTTGTTCCCACAGGAGGGGATCGGCGGCCACGGCGTAGAGCGCCTCGAAATCTGTCCCGACAAGTGGCCGCAGCAACAAGGTTTCACCGACGAGCGTCGGCTGCAGTTCGAAATTCACGTAGTCATTTTATAAGCTTTTTCGTCCCGTATCTGTACGTGGTAACTTCACCGCCCATGAAGACCAAACAGGATATCGTCGACAACTGGTTGCCCCGCTACACAGGTACGCCGCTGGAGGCCTTCGGCGAGTACGTGCTGCTGACGAACTTCGGCAACTATCTCGAGCTATTTGCGCGGGACACCGGTGCGACGATCGTCGGCCGGGACCGGCCCATGCCGAACGCCACAGCTGATGGCATCACGATGATCAATTTCGGCATGGGCAGCGCCAATGCCGCAACCGTGATGGATCTGCTGTCGGCGATTGCACCTAAAGCCGTTCTGTTTCTCGGCAAGTGTGGCGGTCTCAAGCGCAAGAACCAGATCGGCGATCTCGTGCTGCCGATAGCTGCCATTCGCGGCGAGGGTACTTCGGACGACTACCTTCCAACGGAGGTTCCGGCGTTGCCCGCGTTCAGCCTGCAACGTGCGGTGTCGACCATGATCCGCGATCTCGACAGCGACTACTGGACCGGGACGGTATACACGACGAACCGTCGTGTCTGGGAGCATGACGACGAGTTCAAAGAATATCTTCGCAAGACGCGCTGTATGGCCATCGACATGGAAACCGCGACAATCTTTGCGACCGGATTCGCAAACTCGATCCCGACCGGGGCTCTGCTGCTCGTCAGCGACCAGCCGATGGTGCCGGAAGGGGTTAAAACCGAGGCCTCAGACAAGCGCGTCACAGACGTTTTCGTCGAAAAGCACCTTCGCATAGGCATCGAGGCGTTGCGTCTCATCCGCCGACACGGCAAGAGTGTCAAACACCTTCGCTTCGACGAGTGATCAAGACGCGCGATTATTGACGCGCAGGCGTATGCCTAGACGCTTGCCGATGTTGCGCTTTTCAAGGTCCTCGCCGATCGCTTCACCGCCCTCGATGGCATCGAGGTTGCGGTTAGTCTCGTTGCGCAGCACGACAACGAAATCAGTAGTGGCCTCGAGTGCGAAGGGAAATTCATGCCACGTACCACGATGCATCAGCAATCCGCAATCGCCCTCGAAGCGCAGCGCGCGGACTTTGCCTAGATTCGGCACATTGCCTTCTCCGGGCGGTGCGAGCACTACGCAGTAAGGTTGGGCGTTCAGAGGCAGGAACACCTGGGTGTGCTTGAAATGGCGCTCCATCCACACTACCTCGAGGGGTCGTGGATGCACTCTCGCGATCGACAGGCAGGTGTCTGCATCCGAGGAAAACGCCGGGCTCGCCGCAAGCTCCACGGCATCGGCGTAGAAACGGGTACGGCTAGTGGGTCGGCCGCCCTCGAAAGCGACAAGCTCGCCGAACGATGCCACCGACTCCGGCGTGGCGTCTTCGAGCACGATCTCGAAAATGCGGAGGGCGGTTGCAGTTGCGTCGCTCAGCGAAACACCCTCGTCCAGAAAGATTTCATATCTTCCCAAGATTGACGATCGGTACGCTCGTCGTACGCGAGCGGCAAGTTGTACTTCTTGCCCTTGTCGGTCGCCTCAGGATTTGTGAAGCCGTGCTTTGCGCCCGGGTAGGAATTGAAGGTGAAGTCGACCCCGAGTTCATCCATTTCTTTGCGGAAAGCCTGTTGATCTTCGGTGGGAACCATACCGTCGGCTTCACCGTGACAGATGAGGACTGCGGCTTTGAAATCGCCTTTTTTCGCTGCGTGTGACGCCTTGAGCGCGCCGTGGAAACTCGCCACGCCACGCAGCGGCAAACCAATTCGTGCCATGTGCAGCGACAGCGCACCGCCGAGGCAGTAGCCCATCGCACCGATTCGATCTGCATCGACGAGCGGATTTTTACGAAGTGTTTCGTAGGCAGCCTCGAGTCGCGCATTTAGGGTGGCCGGGTCGGCGAAAAGGCCGTTCATAAGCTTGCCCGCCTCGGTGGCATCAGCCGCCTCGCGCCCCTCGCCATAGACATCGGTCGCCATGGCAACGTAGCCGAGACCGGAGAGCTCGCGTGCGCGACGACGCAAATAATCGTTCAGGCCCCACCACTCGGGCAGCACGATGAGTCCCGGACGCTTTCCAGCGCGCGACGGATCGTGGGCAATGTAGCTCGAGAACTCGAGGCCGGCAGCACTGTAACGGACGACTTCGGTGTGGGCTTGATCGGGCATGTCGGATGAAACCTGTTGCAACGAATAGCCCACTTTCGCAAGTCGGCGACCTCCTGCGCAAGAGGCCAAGGCAGCAGATGCCATAATGTGGGCGATGAATGATGATGTACCGCAAATGCAACTACCGAAGCGCCGTATCCGAAGCTTCGTGCTGCGCGCCGGTCGTATCACGGCGGCTCAGCACAAGGCGCTCGAGGAGCTTTGGCCGAGGTTCGGCATCGATATCGGCGGGTCTTCGGGCGCAGATGGAGCAGGCGCTGACGCACCGACCGTGACCCTCGACCTATGCGGTATTTTCGGCCGGCAGGCGCCGCAAAGTCTCGAAATAGGGTTCGGCAACGGTGACAATCTGCTCGGGCTCGCGCGCGCGCATCCCGAGCGTGATTTCATAGGTGTCGAGGTTCATCGTGCCGGGGTGGGCCACCTGCTTCTCGAAGCTGCGTCGGCAAACCTACATAATCTACGTGTCATCAGTCACGACGCAGTCGAAGTCCTCGAGAGATCGATCGCGGTGGGCACACTCGACGAAGTGCTGATTCTTTTTCCCGATCCTTGGCACAAAAAACGCCATCACAAGCGTCGATTGATCCAGCCGCCCTTCGTAGAGTTACTCGCCTCGCGACTCGCATCCGGGGGGCGTCTGCAACTCGCCACAGACTGGGGACACTACGCGGAACAAATGCGCGAGGTCGTCGGCGAAAACGTGGACTTCGAGAATCTTGCCGGTGAGGCGGGCTACGTGCCGCGCCCCGAGTGGCGTGCTCTCACCCGCTTCGAGCGCCGCGGCCAGCGTCTCGGACACGGCGTGTGGGACCTGTCTTTCAGGCGGCGTTAAGCCGGGTCACCTCAAGCGGACCTGCTGACACCGAACGGACGTTGCAGATCACCCGATCGCGAAGCTTGCGCGAATGCCGTCCACGATGAACTGCACAGCGAGCGCACCGAGTACCACGCCGAGCAAACGATTGGCGACGTTCGTGCCGGTTGCGCCGAGGATGCGCATCAGGGGTCCCGCGCCCAACATCATTACCAAAGAAATGAGGAGTACGAGAAGCGCTGCGGTCAACAGCACGGCAAAGAGGACGGGCTGTTGAAGCACAGAAACGGGGCCGAACCACAACAATATCGTTGTGAGCGCGCCGGGTCCGGACATGAACGGGAAAGCGAGTGGAAAGACGCTGATGTCTGCACGTCGTCGGCTCTCGGCTTGTTCATCGGTCGAGGTACGAGTGCCGGACTCGCGGGCGAACACCATCTCGAGTGCGACCAGGAACAACAATAGTCCGCCGAAGATACGGAAAGAGTCGATGCTGATGCCCATTGCATCGAGGAATGCCGCCCCGCTCAGCGCAAAACCGATGATGATCGCTGTCGCGACGATCACCGCCTTGATCGCCATACGTCGTCGATACGTCTCGTTCGCTCCCTCGGTGAGGCTTGCGAATACCGGCACGAGCGAGATCGGCTCGACCACGAGGAAAAAGACGACGAAAAACTTGAGAAACGATTCGGTCACTTGGTCAGGCCGGACATGTTGCGGCGCGCATTGTCCGCTTCCGCGACCGTGGATGCCAGTCGAACCTCGCCAGCGACCACCTCGATATCGAGCGGACGGAGGTTTCGTCCTAAGCAAGGCCCTGCTATACAGCGTCCGCTGTCGCGCTCGAAGAGTGCACCGTGCGAACTACACTGGATGTATGCGCGATCGGACGTCAGAAAGCGGTGCGGCACGAGATCGAGGGGATGCCCCGCATGCGGACAGACGTTTAACCAGGCACGTACGCTGCCGGCGTCCGTGAGCACGAGGAAACCTTTCAACGGCCACTCACCTTCGCCGGCCCGAAAGCCACGGCTTCCGGTCTGAGCGAGTTCCTCGATCGTGCAGAGCGTCGCCGTCATGGGGACGCCCGATTGTCTTCGCGACGCGAGGAAGCGCGTTGGCCGGCGTTACCGGTTTGGCCTGCAGTGCCGAGCGAATCCTCCACGAGTCCGCGACGCATCATGAAAATGAAGAGAAAAACGCCAGGCAGCGCAGCAACCGTGGTGAGCAGGTAAAAGTCGACGTACCCCATCGACTCGATGAGTGATCCAGCGGTCGTACCGGTGAGCAAGCGACCGATGACGCTTGCCGCTGCCGAGATCAGAGCGTACTGGGCTGCCGTGTAGCGGAGATTACAGAGTGCTGAGAAATATGCGACGACGACCACACCACCATAACCACTTGCGAAGTTTTCGAATCCGATCGCTGCGGCAAGTCCCGGGTTACTATGGCCTGCCGCGGCGAGCGCTGCGAACGACAGGTTGGAAATCGCCATCAGTATGAGAGCGAGGAGCACGGAGCGTCGGAGACCCCAGCGCTCGAAGATGATTCCGCCAGCGAAGATACCGACGAGCAGAGCCCAGAATCCTACACCCACGTCGTACACCGCGATCTCGTCATTCGAATAGCCGAGATCGTTGAAAAGGAGACGAAAGGTGAGATTGGCGAGTGTGTCGCCGACTTTATGCACGAGCACGAAAGCGAACACGAGTGCGGCACCGGGGCGCTGCAGAAACTCGCGGAACGGCCCCACGATAGCCCGCCATGCCTCGACGAGCCCATGACGTTCTGCAGCGACGACGCGCCGCGACGGCTCACCGACGACGAGCGCTGTGAACATCGCGGGCAGAGCAAATACCGCGCAAGCGAGATAAGCTGCTGTCCAGCCTGCACGTGCAGCCACGAGTAGCGCAAGCGCACCCGCCGCCGCCGAGCCGATGCGCCAACCATACTGCGACATACCGGCACCGACTCCCAGCTGATGCGGCTGCAGGGTTTCGATGCGATAGGCGTCGATGACGATGTCGTACGTGGCACCGGCCACTCCGAGCAGCACGGCAGCGACGATCGTCGCTTGCAGGCTCGCGGCAGGATCGACGAAAGCGAGATTAGCCGTCGCAGCAATTACGAGTACGCCTGAGAACAGCAGCCATGAAACGCGTTGGCCGAGTCGGCCGAGCAGCGGTAGTCGAACGCCATCGACGATCCACGCCCAAAGGGGCTTGAGGTTGTAGACGAGAAACGCCAGCGCGAAAGCCGTGATCGTGCGCTTGTCTATACCTTCCTGGGCGAGACGCGTCGTCAGCGTCGCACCGATCAAGGCGTAGGGGAATCCGGAGGACACGCCCACGAAAAATGCCGCCAAAGATTCCCGTGCGAGGTAGGGCTTGATCACAGTTCGTAGTCGATCACGAGCGGTGCATGGTCAGAAAATCGGCTCGCCTTGTGGATATGAACGGCTCTCGCCGTGCCGGCGAGCCCGCCGCTGACAACCTGGTAGTCGATACGCCAACCAACATTCTTCGCCCATGCCTGTCCACGGTTCGACCACCACGTGTACTGATCGGGCTGGTCGTTTACCTCACGGAATGCATCAACATAACCGCACTCACTGAAAAGCTCATCCATCCACGCGCGTTCCTCCGGCAGGAAGCCGGAATTCTTTTGATTGGACTTCCAATTTTTGAGATCGATGGCGCGGTGCGCGATGTTCCAGTCGCCGCAAAGAATATATTCGCTGCGCCGACGACGCAGCGTACGCAAAAAAGGCATGAAGGCATCGAGGAAGCGGAATTTGGATGCTTGGCGCTCCGGGCCCGAGGAACCGGAAGGCAGATAGAGCGACACGACGGCCAGTGTGCCGAATCTCGCCTCGAGATAGCGCCCTTCCCGATCGAACTCGTCGACACCGAAACCGCGGATGACCTTGTCGGGCTTGCGGCGGCTGTAAAGTGCCGTGCCGGAGTACCCGGGTCGCTCGGCATCGAAGAAGTAGCGATGGTAGCCCGGAATATCGACATCGTGGCCCGGAAGCTGCGACTCGTGGGCTTTGGTCTCCTGCAGGCAGATGACATCGGCCTCCTGGCGGCGCAACCACGCGAATGCGCCCTTAGCCGCGGCGGAGCGGATGCCATTGGCGTTCAGGGTGATGACGCGCACCGCGATATGATAGCCCCATGCACTCCCACCAACGCAGTTTCATCGAGCTCGCCCTATCCCGCTCCGCCCTGCGCTTCGGACGCTTCACACTGAAGTCCGGTCGCGAGAGCCCCTACTTCTTCAACGCGGGACTCTTCAACGATGGCGAGGCGCTTGCGGTGCTCGGCCGCTGTTACGCCGCAGCCCTGCAGGCCTCGGGTGTCGAATTCGACATGCTGTTCGGCCCCGCCTACAAGGGTATTCCTCTTGTCGCCGCGACGGCCCTGTCACTCGCCGAACATCACGGCCGTAACTTGCCGTGGGCTTTCAACCGCAAGGAGCCCAAGGATCACGGCGAAGGCGGTCAGATGGTGGGACGGCCCCTCGCCGGCAAAGTGGTGATCGTCGACGACGTGATCACTGCGGGTACGGCGATTCGCGAATCGGTCGAACTCATTCGTCGCGCCGGCGCCGAACCTGTCGCGGTACTGCTTGCGCTCGATCGTCAGGAGCGCGGACAAGGCGATCGATCCGCGGTGCAGGAAGTGGAGACCGAGTTCGGTCTGCGTTGCGTGAGTCTGCTCACGCTAGCCGATCTCATCGATATGCTCGCGCAGCCCGGCACGGGTGATTCCGCGCTACCCGTCGAACACCTGCAGGCGCTGCGCGACTACCGTTCGCAATATGGGATACGTTCATGACTACGATCACCCTCAAAGATTCGGCGCTGCTGCGCGAGGCCGCATTCATCGACGGCGGATGGTGTGCGGCTGATTCGGGCGAGACGATCGTCATCCTGAACCCGGCGAACGGCAGTCGGGTCGGCGCAGTGCCGCTGATGGGCGCCTCCGAAACCCGTCGCGCCATCGAAGCGGCGGCGCGTGCTCAGCCGGCGTGGGCGGCGCGGACGGCAAAGGAGCGTGGCGTGATGCTGCGCCGCTTCGCCGAGCTCATGATCGCGCACACCGAGGATCTCGCCGTGCTCATGACAGCCGAGCAAGGCAAGCCGCTCGCCGAGGCCAAGGGTGAAGTCGCCTATGCCGCTTCTTTCATCGAATGGTTCGCCGAGGAAGGTAAACGTGTCTACGGGGACATCATCCCGACATTCCGTGCAGATTCGCGGCTGCTCGTGCTGCGCCAGCCGATCGGCGTCGCGGCGGCCATCACGCCCTGGAATTTCCCGGCGGCGATGATCACCCGCAAACTCGGCCCGGCGCTCGCTGCAGGGTGCACGTTCGTGTGCAAACCGGCGCCACAGACTCCGTTCTCGGCGCTCGCGCTCGCCGAACTTGCCACCCGCGCCGGCCTTCCCGCAGGCGTCTTCAACGTCGTGACCGGCGATGCCGAGGCGATCGGCGGACAGCTCACGAACCATCCGCTCGTACGCAAACTGAGTTTCACCGGCTCCACGGCCGTGGGTAAAAAACTGATTGCACAGTGCGCCGGCACGGTGAAGAAAGTATCCATGGAGCTCGGGGGCAATGCGCCCTTCATCGTGTTCGACGATGCCGACCTCGATGCCGCGGTGCAGGGGGCGATGGCGAGCAAGTATCGCAACACGGGTCAGACCTGCGTGTGTGCCAATCGTCTTTACGTGCAGACGGGCGTTTACGAGGAGTTCGCAAGCCGTCTCATCAAGGCGGTCTCGACGTTGCGCGTGGGCGATGGGCTCGCCGGTCCCACCGATCAGGGCCCGTTGATCGACGCACGCGCCCTCTCCAAAGTGCAAAGCCATATCGCCGATGCGACCGCCAAGGGAGCGCGGGTCGCCTGCGGCGGCAAGGTACATGCACTCGGTGGTAATTTCTTCGAGCCGACCGTGCTGCTCGATGTGACGCCGGGCATGCGCGTGGCGCGTGAAGAAACCTTCGGTCCCGTCGCTCCCCTCTTTCGCTTCGACACCGAAGAGGAGGTGCTGCGTATGGCCAACGATACCGAGTTCGGTCTCGCAGCGTATTTTTACACGCGCGACCTCGCGCGCAGCTGGCGCATGCAGGAGGCGCTCGAGTACGGCATAGTCGGCGTCAACACCGGGCTCTTCTCCACCGAGGTCGCCCCCTTCGGTGGCGTGAAGGAATCGGGCCTCGGACGCGAAGGCTCGCGTTACGGCATCGACGAGTACACGGAACTCAAATACGTCTGCGTCGGCGGCCTGAAGTCGTGACAGATCAGCCTGCCGCCGCCGCATCACGCGGCGGTTTGTTTGCGCTGCTTGCCGCCTGCAGCGCCCTCGGGCCCGTCTCTACTCTATTGCTGATCGCCGCGCTGCCGGCTATACGCGACGAGTTCGGCGCAACCAATGCGGCGACTCAGGCTGTGATCAGCGTGTTTCTTTTCACCTTCGCTGCGGGAATTCCTCTCGCAGGACCGCTATCCGACCGTTTCGGACGACGACCGCTGCTCATCGGCGGTCTAGTGGTTTTCTTTGTGGGCTCGGTGCTCGCCTACTTCGCGCCGACGCTGGAACTCGTCGTCCTCGCACGAGCCATCCAGGCTGCAGGCTGTGCGGCCAACACCACCGTCGCCCGTGCCGTTCTCGGCGACATCTATCCTGATTGGCGATTAGCGGGCGCGCTCGCCAATCTCACGCTCGTCATGATGATGGGCACCGCGATTTCGCCGTGGCTCGGCGGTCTCATCACCGAATCGATGGGCTGGCACGCGCCTTTTCTGATGCTACTCGTGCTCTCGGGCGTCATAGGCATCTGGGCGCTGCGTTCCCTGCCAGAGACCCGGGTGATGCATTCCGGCGCAGGATCGATCGCCGCCGTGGGTCGGGCATCCCTCGACGTACTGCGCAATCGCGCGTTCGTCGGTTGTGCGCTCGATGCAGGCGTCATCTATGCGCTGTATCTCGGCTTCATTACGGTCGCACCCTACCTGCTCGCCGATATGCTAGACAGGCCCGCGACCGACTTCGGGATCTACGTACTATTCCTGTCATCGGGCTATTTTCTCGGCAACCTGTATGTATCGAGGTTGCGCGGACATGCCGCTCTCGAGCGCGTGGCACGTTTCGGCATCTGGCTTCAGGCGGTGTCTGCCTGCGCAGCGTTTGCGTTCGTCCTCGGAGGCCTCACCCATCCGCTCTGGTGGTTCGGCCCGATGCTGCCGCTCGCCTTTGCCCAGGGGCTCTCGTTGCCGCACATCACGGCGACAGCCGTTCGCCTCGCCCCTGGCTACGCCGGCGTCGCCTCCGGCATGATCGGTTTCTCGCAGCAGGCCGCAGCAGCAGTCGCAGTACAGGCGATGGGCTTCGTACCCACCGACACGCCGATGCCCGTACTCGGTTTCTGTGCGGCGCTGTCGCTGGTTTCGATCTTCGCAATGTTCATTCTTGATCGCATTATTCGTGAGCAAGACCCCAAGATCCTCTGAAATCCGTAAGGAGCATGTGTGACGCCATGGAACGCACGAAAATATTCATCTCCGCACATCGCCTTGCAATCGTGCTTTGCGGAGTTCTCTCCGGTGTTGCGACGATGAGTGTCTCGGCAGTCGACAAAACTCCCGCTCCTCCGGCGGCCGCACAGAGGGCGCACACGGTCTCGTCCCCCTTCGGCGATCGTCAGGACCCGTGGTACTGGCTGCGCGATGACGAGCGCGAAGATCCGGCGATGCTCGCTTACCTCGAAGCCGAGAACGCTTATCTACGTGCCGTCATGGCACCGCATCGTGCCCTCGAACAACGCATTTACGATGAAATCGTCGCTAGACTCAAGCAGGATGATTCGAGCGTGCCGCAACGGCGAAACGGCTACTGGTATTACACGCGCTTCGAAACCGGCAAGCAGTATCCGATCCGCGCCAGACGCAAAGGCAGCCTCGATGCACCCGAGGAAATCATAGTCGACGGAAACGAGCGCGCGGCCGGTCACGATTTTTACCAGCTCGCCGATGTCGAAATCAGCGTCGACGGTCGCTGGGCCGCGATCGCCGAGGACACTGTCGGACGCAGACAGTACGAAATTCGTTTTAAGGACCTGGTCACCGGCGAATTCCTCCCGGACGTGCTGACGAATGTCGAGGCCGGAGTCGCTTGGGCCAACGACCATAAGACGCTGGTCTACGTCCGCAAGGATCCACAGACGCTGCTCGGCAATCAGGTTTACCGCCACGTGCGCGGAACGGATCCCGCAGAGGACCGCTTGGTCTATCAACAGTCCGACGACAGCTTCTACATGGGCGTCGGCAAGTCGAAATCGGATCGTTACCTTTTCATCGTGTCGCAAAGCACTGTGTCGAGCGAATATCGGATGGCCAGAGCCGACGATCCCGCACTCACTTTCAGCGTCGTCCTGCCGCGCGAACGCGACCACGAGTACCAACTCGAGGATCTCGGCGACCGCTTCATCATTCGCACCAACTGGCAGGCGAAGAATTTCCGCATCGTCGAAGTGCCGATCGAAAGCGTCGGTGATCGCAACAGCTGGCGGGATGTCATTCCACATCGAGAGGATGCGTTCATCGATAGCTTCGAGGCGTTCGAGCGCTTCCTCGCCATCTCCGAACGATCCGGCGGATTGCAAAAGCTGCGGATACGAAGCTGGGACAGTCGGCGTGATTTTCTGATGGATGCTGCCGATCCCGCATACACCATGTCGCTCGGCAACAATACCGAGTCGTCGACGACGCTGCTTCGATACGTCTACACCTCGCCCACGACACCGCCGACGACATACGACTACGACATGGCAAGTGGCGAGCGTAAGCTGCTGAAGCAGGAACCCGTACTCGGCGGTTTCGATGCGAGCCGCTACATCTCGGAATTCCGTTTCGTCACGGCCCGCGACGGCGCTCGTGTACCGGTGACCTTGCTCTATCGTCGTGGCACCGCACTCGACGGGACGGCGCCGCTCTATCAGTATGCGTACGGGTCTTACGGCATTTCTACCGATCCCGCGTTCCGCTCGACGGTTCTATCGCTCGTCGATCGTGGATTCGTCTACGCCATCGCTCACATCCGTGGCGGCCAGGAAATGGGCCGCGCATGGTACGAGCAGGGACGTCTGCAAAACAAGAAGAACACTTTCAACGATTTCATCGATGTGACGCGCTATCTCGTCGCGCAGAAAGTCGCCGACCCGAAACGTGTGTTCGCGATGGGTGGCAGTGCGGGCGGGCTGCTGATGGGTGCGATTGCGAATTTCGCGCCGAGCGATTATCGAGCATTGGTAGCCCACGTGCCTTTCGTAGATGTGGTCACGACCATGCTAGATGAGAGCATTCCGCTCACCACCAATGAATTCGACGAATGGGGAAACCCCGGTAAAGACCGGGCTGCCTACGAGTACATGCTGTCCTATTCGCCTTATGATCAGGTCGAGTCACGCCGGTATCCCTCGATGCTCATCACCAGCGGGCTGTGGGATAGCCAAGTACAGTATTGGGAGCCGACGAAGTGGGTCGCAAAACTGCGGAGCGTAAAAGAGGACGATAACGTATTACTGCTGCGGACCAACATGGAGGCCGGTCACGGCGGCAAGTCGGGGCGGTTCGAGCGCTATCGCGAAATCGCCGAAGAGTACGCCTTCCTGCTGTGGCAGGCGGGTATCACGGAATGACCGGTCAGCCTTCGCGATCCACCGAAGCCCGTCGCAAGTGAGGAGTAGCGCTGCGATGCTGGATCTCGGCCAATTTCACGAAATAAGTATCAGCACCCGTGATCTTGCGAGCTCGGTGAAATTCTACGAGTTGATGGGCTTCATCCGCGGTGGCGTCGGTGACGCTTGGCCTCACCCCTATGCCGTCGTGACACTCGGTGGCCTCACGATCGGACTGCACGAGTACAAATTCCCCTCACCGTCCTACACCAGCGTCCATGGCGATATCCCAGGAACGCTCAAGCGTTATCGCGACGCGGGGGCGGTCATTGCGTTCGCCAAGACCGGGCCGGACTGTTTCAATGAATTCGGTTTACGGGATCCGGCCGGACACATGATCACGCTTCTCGAGCGCGCGACCCATCCGGATGATGCATTCGATCCTTCGCGCAGCAGTCCGACGCTCGGTGAGTTTCTGGCGTTCAGCCTTCCCTCACGTGCACCCGAGGTGAGCACTGGGTTCTGGCGCGCGCTCGGCGCGAAGCCGGCTACTGGACGTCCGTGCTGGACGGCGCATTGGCTCGAAGCAGGCGGGCTCAGCGTGGCGATCCACGACGAGTCGGTACTCGATCGACCGGCCCTCGTCTTCCATCGGCATGGTGTGGCGAGCGGCACCCGTGTCGAGTCGCCCGAAGGGACGATGCTCGTCCTCGTCGGCTAACGTAACCGACGTGCGATACCGGTAACGAGCCGGCGCAGAGCGGGCGGATGTTGCAACAAAAACAGTGACGGCTCGACGAGCTCGAGCTCCATCACCACCGGGACGCCGTCAGATCCCATCGCGACATCGACGCGTGCATAGAGTAGATCGGCATCGATCGTGGCGAGCGCCGCCTCACCGACCGCCCGCTCGGCCACGGAGATCGTCACTGCGGCAGATACGCTCTCCTCGCCTCCGGCAAAACGTGGAGACTTTCGCACCGCGTGTGTGAATTCACCGTCGATCCATACGAGCGCGCGTTCGCCATGATCCTCGACCGAAGAAAGGTATGGCTGCAACAGCACGTCATTTTTCTCGAGCAACACGGACAGTCGGCTCTGCGCAGCGGGATCGTGGACCCCAAAGCGATAGGTGTCGTATGAACCGGCTCCCACCGCAGGTTTCATCACCACATCGTCCCAGCACCGCGACTCGCACAATGCCTGCAGGTCGGTGGATGATCCGCGCGCCAAGATCACGGTGGGCGTCACCGGTACATCATGTGCGGCGAGATCGAGAAGGTAACGCTTGTGCAGGTTAGGCAGCAGTACGGACGCTGGATTCCATAGCGGCGCGCGCTGGGATAACTCGTCGATCCAGAACCGAAAACCGTCGAGATGGTGGATGTAGTCCCACGTGGAACGGATGACGGTGGGCGTCGAGTCCGCCCAGGCGTGGGCATCCTGCCACGGGACCATGCGCGGCTCGATACCCTCGGAGCGCAATGCGGAGAGCAGCAGGTCCTCATCGACGTCCGGCTCGGGCAGCGGCCGGCAGGTCGCAATCCGCAGGTCCATCTATTTCTTTGATTTTGCGGAAATCAGCAGGTAAAGACCGAAGATCATGATGCTGATGTTGACGATGCCGATCATGAAGAACGGCATCCCTTTGTCGACGACGTCGTAGAGCCAGCCGCCGAATGCAGTCGTGAAAAGAATGCCTGCCGAGGCGAATATACCGGCGAGACCGAAAACCGCGCCGCGCACATCTTGGGGGGCCTCCTGGCCGAGCACCGTTTGACTCGCGATGATGGCGCAGATCTGCCCCATGCCGAGGAGTATCGCGACAAGCGTGATCCACTCACTAGTGGGATCACCGACGAAACCACCAGCGATGTAGCCGACGCCCGCCACCGTCATGGCGACGACACCTGCGGTCACTCGATTCATCTTGTCCAGCAGTAAACCGAAGAAAATGGCGAACACCAGACCGGCGGAGTTCGCGATGACGTATGGCTTGGTGGCAGCCGAGACGGCTTCGGCAACTGTCTGTCCATTGGCGATCGCGGTCTGCTGCAGACGTGCACTAAAAAACGTACCGATCACGATGCGATCCGCGAAAGAGACGAACTGCAACATGTACGCGAACCAGATACGCGGATTGGCGCGAGCGGCAGCGACACCGGTGCGCAGCAGCGCGATCAAGGGTTCGCGGTCACCAATCTGGCTCGGTGTGCCTCGCTTGAGCCCCAACCAGCAAACGAGCGCGGTAATCGTGCAGAGCGCGGCGGCGAAGCCGAGCGTGACACGACCTGCCATGACGGCATCCATACCGCCCTCGGCGAGTCGTTGCGGTACTTTGCCAAGCACGAGCACGGCGAGCGTGGCGCCGAGACCCTGGCAGAAGCCCGTGATACCGACGAAAAGCCCGCGCGATTCCTCCTTCGGGATGTCCGCAAGCACCGTCGCGAGCATGCAACCGACAGCCGCCACGCCCACCGAGAAGAAGAGCGCGCAGGCGAGAAGCTGAGGGAAAGTACGCGCTAGAGGATAAAGAAAGAAACCCGCCGCCAGCCAAAGAAATCCGAGTGCATAAACAGGTCGCCGTCCGATCTTGTCCGACAGCGCACCGAATGGCGCAACCAGCAGAAGCGAGATGATCTCGTTGCTGAAACCGAGCAGACCCAACACCCGGCCCTGTTCGCCCTGCGGTACCTTTAGGTTGGCGTTGAGAAGATACGGTTGGATGAAGCTGACGAAGGCCAGCATTCCGATGGTGATGAATGCCGCAAAGAGATAGGTGCGCGCATTCCAACGGGTGTACCCGGGCGCGAGACGCACGGGGCCGAGGCGGACTTCGGGAGTACTGTTCATCGGCGCCATCCTAGGCGACTTACCCCCATCGTGACCAGCAGAGACAAGGTGAAGCCGGGCACGAGTTCGTAAAGTGCGAATAGCCCGCCCAAGCTGGCGAACTGCTTCCAAAAAATGACTGTCACTCCTCCCACGACGATTCCCGCGAGTACTCCGTTGCGCGTCGTGCGTGCATCGTAGAGAGAGAGAATCACGGCGGGTCCGAAGGCTGCGCCGAATCCCGCCCAGGCCCAAGCGACCAACTCGAGTACGGTGCTCGATGGATCGAGCGCGATTATGAAGGCGAGTACGGCGATGACGAGCACCGAAAGACGTCCGGCCCAAAGTAATTCGGCGGTGCTAGCCTGCGGTCGGAATAGGCTTCCGTAGAAGTCTTGCGTGAATGCAGAAGAAGCGACCAGCAACTGCGCCGATGCCGTGCTCATGACGGCGGCCATGATACCCGCGAGACACAGTCCCGCCAGAGCCGGATGCAGATATGTCGTCGACATCAAGATGAAGACTTTTTCGGTGTCCGTTCCGACGAGCGGCTCGGGCAGCACGAGGCGACCGGATAGCCCGACGAACACCGCTGCGACGAGCACGATGACGACCCAAACCATGGCCACACGACGGGCGACGGTGATGTGCT
>Ga0129333_10002007_pt1 | contig 18812 bp, 19 predicted proteins | sample CPB6_08_DNA_FD_94474 | JGI IMG/M metagenome (GOLD analysis project Ga0129333, IMG submission 94474) | Freshwater to marine salinity gradient microbial communities from Chesapeake Bay, USA - CPBay_Sum_0.6_0.8_DNA | ecosystem: Environmental > Aquatic > Marine > Coastal | place: USA: Chesapeake... | reverse complement strand
GGCTTCATGACAACGTTCAGCTCTTGCGAACCCGGACCGATGGTCAGTTCTTGCGGTTCATATCCGTAAAAGGTAATCGATACTTTTGCGGAGGAGGTGTCCTTTAATACCATACTGAACGTTCCGTCGGCTTGGGAGAGTGCGTTTCCCTTCGGGGATTTGGACGTGATTTTAGCGAATCCTAACGGTTCATTGGCGTCGTTTATTATTTTTCCCGTAACGGTCCTGTTCTGGGCCATTGAAAAAAAAGTTAGCGATAAGCTGAGCAGTATAAATAATGGTTTCATTGCATTCGTTTAAGTTACTTTGCAGGGAGTTGCCTCCCTGCGATCTAAGTAAAAATTAACCGTTCAATTAATTTTAAACCAATTGAATGGGGTAAATATAATTATATTATTGTATTTATTACAATATCTATGGTGCTTACATTTTAAAAACCCATTCATTCTCTTCAAGGCGGTCCAGTTCCTTACAAGTATTAAAGGAAAAAAGGTTGGCGGGGCGGTGTTTTACATTCGTTTGTTTCTCCGTATGTTTGACTAAAGGGATGCCTTTAATTTTTTTCCTAAAATTGGCCTTATCGAACGGAATGCCTTTGGAATACTCGAACAACTGTTGAAATTCGTTTAGAGTAAACTTTTCAGGCAACAACTCAAAGCAAATGGGCTCAATGGAAAGTTGTTTGTTAAGCCGATCAAAGGTGGCCTCTAGAATTTCATTGTGGTCAAACGCTAAATCACCGACTTCTAGCACAGGCTCCCAACGCACTTCATCCGCCCATGAGGATGCTTTTATGGATAATTCTTCAATCCGTACTAAGGCGTAATATGCAATGGTGATTACTCGGCCTTGCGGGTGCCGAGAGGGGCTACCAAAGGTATGGGCTTGGTGCATTTGCACATTCGTTAAGCCGGTTAATTCGCGCAGAATGCGTTCGGCGGCCAGCGGTAAATCTTCATCAGGATAAACCAAATCACCTGGAATTGCCCAATAATCTTTGTAGGGCTCGATGGATCTCTTTATCAAAAGCGTTTTGATTTTGCCCTCTGTAAAACCAAAAATTAAACAGTCAACTGAAAAAGCGGACGAAAAAAAATCGGAAAATTCAATTTTGTACATGCCTCGTTTTTAATGTGGCGTATCCGAGGGAGCGACCTCGTTAATGCCTTGTTTTTTCAACATTCTACTCACGGTTACAGCAAAAAACGCAAGATAAGCAAAGCAGAAAACGCCAAGCCAATACGAGCCCTGAATGCCTACGGCGGAAAAATTCCCCAACGAAGCTTGCCATTGAGAAATAAATCCCCCCCCCATGATCATCATGATCATTAAACTGGATGCCATATTGGTTTTTTCGTTGAGCCCAGCAATCCCCAGCGTAAAAATGCAAGGCCAGAGGGTGGAACAAAAAAGCCCCACAGCAATGAATGCAAAAACGCTTACCATTCCACTCGCGAAAATTCCTACGACCAGGGATAGGGCCCCTAAAATGGAATAAACCACCAGTTGCCGAACGGGGTTTCCCCCAGTAAATGCATCGGCAAGCATTAAAACTAACACCAAAAACAAATAGGGATAAAACAACTGAACGTTGTGTCCTGCAATGTAGTTTACCAGCATAAAAATCGCGAATGCCATGAAAGGAAGCAGCAAACTCAATTTTTGCTTTAACTCGTTCGAAACACCAAAGGCTCCGGCGGCTGAAGACCAACGACCTATCATCAAGCTTGCCCAAAATAAGGATACAAAAGGTGCAATTTCACTTTCGTTCGTGCCAAGTTTCTGCTTCATAAACTCAGGCAAATTACTGGCCGTGGCAACTTCTACCCCAACATAAACAAAAATCGCGATCATTGCGAGAAGGACTTGAGGTTTCTTTACCACTTCTAAAACGGAAACTTGGGCGGATGTATCACTGTCGTCAGAAATTTGGTCGGGTACTTTGGACCATTTAAAAAAAACTGCTGCTGCTAAAAAAGCTGCACCTAACACCAAGTATGGGATTTTCACCGACGATAGTTCTAACGTCATGTTGCCGGATCCGGCTGTGCCAAAAATCGCAAACGACACTAATACTGGGCCAATGGTGGTTCCAACGTTGTTGATTCCACCAGCCAAACTCAAGCGCAAATTTCCGGTTGACGGGTCGCCCATATTTATGGCCAATGGATTCGCAGCAATTTGCTGTAAAGCAAAACCAATTCCAACGGTAAATAAACCTGCGAGCAACAAACCGAAAGAAGCATTGTCTGCAGCGGGAATGAACAGAAGAGTTCCCAACGCCGAAATGATTAAACCGATTGCCAAACCGTTTCTGTATCCTAAAATTTTAAGTAAATCTTTTTTTAACAGGGCTGATAAAAGAAAATACAGTAAAGAGCCTACCGTATAAGCAATGTAAAAAGCGACGGATATCAGCTGTGCTTTTTCCTGTTTTAAATTCAGAGCGCTTTTGAAGACAGGGATCAAAATATCGTTGCTTGAGGCGACAAAACCCCAGAAAAAGAAAATGGTGATTAACGCTCCGAAAGCGCTAAAATTGGTTTTTTTCATGGTCAAAATTTTGACCAAAATACAACATAATTCGATTAACCTACCTGACCAGAGACACTTTTTGTACTCTTAACCAAAAGCATTTTTTCGACTGCCGCAGCAATGGCCTCAGCATCAAAGCCACATTCCGCCCATAATTCTTCTTGAGTTCCATGATGAATGTACTCGTCTGGAATACCTAGACGCACCACTTCAGCCTTATACCCTCGATCTGCCATAAATTCCAAGACCGCAGACCCGAACCCACCCATCAGGCATCCGTCTTCAACCGTAATAACTTTGTCAAATTTTGCAAATACTTCATGCAACAGCGTCTCATCGATTGGCTTCACAAATCGCATGTCATAGTGGGCTGGTTTTAATCCTTGTTTTGCTAACAACTCAATGGCTTTTAGCGCAAAATTCCCGGGATGACCGATCGTCAAAATCGCAACACCTTCGCCGGAAGAAACTTTTCGGCCTTTTCCAACTGGGATTTCTTCTAACGGGGTTTTCCAATCGGTCATTACACCATTTCCTCTCGGATAACGAATGGAAAATGGCCCTTGATTCTCCAATTGAGCCGTATACATTAAATTGCGCAGTTCTTGCTCATTCATAGGGGCCGACACCACCATGTTTGGAATGCATCTCATGTAGGATAAATCGTAAGCACCGTGATGGGTTGCCCCGTCTGCTCCAACCAATCCTCCTCGGTCGAGGCAGAATACCACGTTCAAATTTTGAAGGGCTACATCGTGTAAAACTTGGTCGAAGGCGCGCTGCATGAACGAGGAATAAATGTTGCAAAAAGGAACCAACCCTTGGGTTGCTAATCCCGCGCTAAACGTCACCGCATGTTGCTCAGCAATTCCAACATCAAAAGCACGACTCGGCATTGCGTTCATCATAATATTCAATGAGCACCCGCTTGGCATCGCCGGGGTTACCCCCATAATTTTAGGGTTTTTCTCCGCCAACTCTACAATGGTATGGCCAAACACGTCTTGATATTTCGGGGTTTGGGGTCCTATTGGCACCACCTTTACGATTTCTCCGGTGTCTTTGTTAAAAATACCTGGGGCATGCCACTTGGTAGGGTTGCCTTCTTCTGAAAACTTGTAACCCGCACCTTTTTTCGTCAAACAATGCAAAATTTTAGGTCCAGGAATATCCTTCAAGTCCTCCAACACTTTTACTAATCCTTCCACATCGTGACCGTCCACCGGGCCAAAATACCTGAAATTCAAGGCTTCGAAAAGGTTAGATTGTTTTAACAATGAGCCTTTTAACGCCGTCGAAACTTTGGAGGCGATTTTCTGCGCGTCCGGACCAAACTTCGAAATCACGCCCAACCAATTCCAAACTTCCTCTTTCACTTTGTTGTACGTATGCGATGTGGTGATGTCAGTTAAGTATTCCTTTAAAGCGCCCACGTTCGGATCGATGGACATGCAGTTGTCATTCAAAACCACCAAGAGGTTCGCGTCTTTTTCAAACCCTCCGTGATTCAGCCCTTCAAAAGCCAATCCCGCTGTCATCGCTCCATCGCCAATAACGGCAATGTGGTGACGATCTTTATTCCCCAAGTGTCGGTTTGCCACGGCCATGCCTAATGCCGCAGATATGGAGGTGGAAGAATGTCCTACTCCAAAGGTGTCGTATTCGCTTTCCGATCTTTTTGGAAACCCCGAAATTCCGCCTCTCAATCGGTTGGTATGGAACTTTTCCCTTCTTCCGGTGAGTATTTTATGGCCATAGGCTTGGTGACCCACATCCCAAACCAATTGGTCCTCCGGCGTATTAAAAACATAATGCAAGGCAACGGTTAATTCAACTACCCCCAAACTCGCACCAAAATGGCTGTTGCCGATTTCAGAAATAACATCCACAATGTATTGCCTCAACTCGGAGGAAACATGGACTAATTCTTCGGGTTTGAAGCTTTTTCTTAAATCCTCTGGGGTATTTATTTGGGATAAATTGGGGCCGGCCTTGTAACTGCTATTCATTATTCACAAAGTTAAGGAATAAATGATAAAAACACCTTTTCATCGAGAATGTTCATGATGCAATTCGCTGTTTTATTTCGTATTTTTGCGGCAAGTATCGTTGCTTTCTTGAAACATCTCAAACCATATCTCCTTTTCACTAAGTTCCGCCTGTCGTTTTTGGTGATTATTTCCGCATTATCGGGATATCTTTTCATGGGAGGTAGCGACCTATTTGTTTTGTTGAAGCTGTGTTTAGGCGGTTTTTTTGTTACCGCAGCATCGAACGGAACCAACCAGATCTTGGAGAGAGAGGAGGACTCCCTGATGAAGCGAACTCAAAACCGCCCTTTGGTGACTCAAGAAATATCTGTGGTGAATGCGGTTGTGTTGTGCATTGTGTTCTTATTGGTTGGATCATATTTTCTGCTCAGCATTAACACCGCTAGCTTTTTATTGGGCCTTGGGGCATTCATTTCCTATTCATTCGTTTACACTCCTTTGAAAAGCAGAACTCCTTGGGCCGTTTTTGTCGGAGCATTTCCGGGAGCTATACCGCCCATGTTGGGCGCCATTGCTCAAACCGGTTCTTTCGGTTTTATTCCAGGCCTGTTGTTTTTTGTACAATTCATGTGGCAATTTCCTCATTTTTGGGCGATTGCTTGGGCCATGCACGACGACTATTTACGGGCGGGTTATTTTTTATTGCCCTCTCGGTCGGGAAAGTCAAAGCAAACAGCCTTGCTCATTTCCCTCTACTCTGCCTTCCTAATTCCGATTAGCCTAATACCATGGCTCTTAAACCTTACCAATATTTATTCACTAATCATCGTTGGCGCATTAGGTGTTTGGTTTTACTTTAAATCGTTTCGGCTTTATAATTTGTGCGATGATTCATCGGCCAAAAAACTAATGTTCGCTTCGTTTGTTTATTTACCGGTGATTCAATTCACCTATGTTTTTACTAAGGTTATATAATTTAAACGCTAACGTCATGGATTATTCGAATCAATTAGCCCCCGAGGTTAAAGAAAAAATGAAAAAGAACCTGGTTTACGTGGGAATTTTTGCCATTGTAATGTTTTTTGCAGGACTAACTTCCGCCTATTATGTAAGTATGGGGGGCGGGTTTTGGTTGAGATATCCGATGCCTTCCGGTTTTTATTTGAGTACCGTGGTTATTGCTTTGAGTTCGGCCACGTTCTTAATGGCCGTACATCAACTCAAAAAAGGAGCTGTTGCTAGCATGAAAATTCTAATGGTTGTAACCTTTGCTTTGGGCGTTCTCTTTGTGGTTTTTCAGTTCAAAGGATATCGGCAATTGGTAGACCGAGGGATTTATAATCCATCGATGTACTGGTCTTATCCTGAGATTTTAGTCAACGACGGCCGTTATGGGGACACCTTAATGGTGTACAGAAACCACCAGCCAATCACGGTTGATGGCAACGATTTTTACTGTCAAGGCACCAAGCTTTCTCAAAAAGAAATGGAAGAATTTCAACAGTACATGAAACATTATGCCATTCCAGAACAGGTGATTTTCGCACAACAGAGTGAGCGTTTGAAGGCCTTCCCCAGCAAAAAATATACCTTGTATTATAATCAATTGCCCCTGATGATTAAAAGCGGTGGGCTGTATAAAAACGACTCAACTCCCTTAACCCATTTGGACGAAATACGTCTTTGTAAAATGGCGATGAATGTAACCCTTGGTCGTGGGCATTTCATGATCAAAGGGTCGATTGGAAAAGATTTTGACGTTTACTTAAAAGGAAACAAATTGGAGTATAAAGACGGTGGGTTTTGGTCGAAGGGACAGCGATTAAGTGAAACAGCCCAGCTTAGGGCTAAAGAAACTTCCGACAACTCAAGTGCTTTCCTCTATGTCATCACCTTTGCCCATCTTCTTCACATCATTGGTGCCTTGATTTACTTGATGTTTACCCTTAAAAATGCCCTTACCAACCGCTATTCCCAAGAAAACACCTTGTCCTTGAGGCTTTCCGGAATGTTCTGGCATTTTTTAGGCCTTTTGTGGCTGTATTTATTCCTCTTTTTCAATTTTATTCATTAAACTTGCAAAAAAATTAGCGAAAATGGGCGGTCATTCGGTACAACTTGATCAGAAAGCGCTTTGGGGGGGAAAAGAATCTCCTTTCCAAGTGAGTTATGGTAAAATGATGATGTGGTTTTTCTTGGTTTCAGATGCATTGACGTTTGGTGGACTGTTAGTTGCCTACGGCTTTACGCGTCATGATTGCCTTGAAGCTTGGCCCATTGGTGAGGAAACGTTTAATTCCTTGCCTTTTTTGGGTCACGGTTACCCGCTATTGTACGTGGCCTTGATGACCTTCATTCTCATCGTTTCTTCTGTCACCATGGTTTTAGCGGTGGAAGCTGGCCATCGAATGGACAAAAAAGGGGTGATAAAATGGATGATTGCCACGATCATTGGGGGCTTTTTCTTTGTGGGTTCTCAGGCTTGGGAATGGTACCATTTTATTCATGGATCTGAATTTGGTAAAGTGGAACTGTCCGATGGTTCTGTGGCCATTGTTAAAGGACACTTTGGAGAAATTGAAAACTTTACCGTAACGGTTGCTGGAAGTCATCATAAAAAAGGTGCAGTTATTAAAGAAGATTTAATGCACACGTTCCAACATGCGGCAGCAGCTGGGCACATTGAAAATGGAATAATTACGCTGCACGATGGTTCCAAAGCAAAAATCAACAAAGCGGAAGATCACGATTTAACCTTAATTATAAAGAAAAGCGGAAGCCGCTATAAATCAGACAAAGAACACCGGATGATTACAGGTAAACAGGCACATGACCTCTATTATGGTGCCTTGTATTCTGGAGAATCGAACCGAGTGATTTACGGCGCCAACCTAAAACAAAATGAGTACGGCCCTCAACAATATGCTCAGTTCTTTTTCTTCATTACGGGATTTCACGGATTTCACGTATTCTCTGGCGTAGTTATCAACATCATCATTTGTTTGGGCGTTGTTGCGGGAACTTACCACAAAAGAGGTCACTATGAAATGGTAGAAAAAACCGGATTGTACTGGCACTTTGTAGATTTAGTTTGGGTATTTGTGTTTACCTTCTTCTACTTAATCTGATTTTTAATCTAAAAATTTATTCTCATGGAAAGAGATGATCTCATCGAATATTCATTGCACGCGCACCACGACGAAGATAAAGGTAAAGTAATCCGTAAGAAAATCTATTTTGTTACGATTTTACTAACGGCTATTACCGTTTTGGAGGTTTTTCTAGGGGCAGTAATTAAACAAGATGCCTCGATTTGGCCTTTAGTCAAGTGGACCTTTGTTGTTCTTACCCTCTTGAAAGCAGGCTACATTGTTATTGTTTTTATGCACTTAGGAGATGAGCGGCCATGGTTGCGTTATGTTATATTGGTGCCTTATTTCATCTTTATTCTTTATTTGATTTTTATCGCCTTGTGGGAAGCCGTTTATATTAAAGGTGTGTTATCTTATTTCTCCTAAACATGTCCTTTTTCAGAAAGCAACGGAACATCCTTGGCTTTCTGTTGGTATTCGGCCCAGCAGCATTCTTGGTTTTTATTGCTACGAGAGGTTGCAGTCATAATTTTAAAAACCTTGACGTTCTTGCTAAACTTCCTTCCTATGAATTTACGGATGCGAGCGGAAAGAAAAGATCCTCTAAAGAATTCAAGGATGAAGTCATTCTCATAACCACCTTACAAAAGTCCTGTCCCTACGAATGTGCTGTATCTTTTTGGCACGTCAATCAAATACTCTACCAGCACCTCCGAAAAAACAGCCATAAACAACTCAAGAAAGTTCGTATTATATCTTTTGTAACAGACGGCAAAGGCAATCCCGCTTCAAACATACAAGATTTACAAGAAACCCTATCCAGTCAAGTTGAAGGATATCAACCGGACCTTTGGATTCTTGCACAAGGCGACGCAAAAGAACTTTATAACATTTCTCGAAATGGACAGAACCTCCTGCAAGTTGGGGAAACATATTACGGGGGACAAGCATTTCAAGAATTAATCTTACTGGTTGATAAAAAAAATCAACTGAGAATGGTGCTAAAAGGCAACCAAGAAGGACTCGTTCGCAGGATGAAAGAAAGTTTGGCCTTGCTATTAAAACAATATGATAAAGAACGCGCTGCTCATTAGCCTAAGTTTCATCGTTCTGTTAGGGTGCAATCCAACAACCCCCAAATTACCGTACTTGGGGCAATACGATGTGGTTTATTCGAAAACCGGCAACGATACGGTATACCATAAAATTCCTCAATTCTCCTATCTTAACCAAGATTCGATAAAGGTAAGTAACCAAAACTATCAAGGTAAAATGTGGTTGGTAGAGTTCTTTTTTACTTCTTGCCCGACTGTTTGCCCCATCATGAACAAGCAATTACTCCGATTACATCGAGAAATCTCGTCGGACCTGAAAAAAGACCTTCAGTTGTTATCCTTTTCCATTGACCCAGGCAACGACCGGCCTCACGTCTTAAAACAATACCGAAACTTTCATAAATTGCCGAAAGAAAATTGGGATTTATTAACGGGCAACGAAACGGAAACCCACCGTCTGGGAATTGAACACTTCATGGTTTTCGCCGGGAAAGACTCCTTGTCGGCGGGTGGTTATGCTCACTCAGGGGCGTTTACCTTGGTTGATGCAAAAGGATATGTGAGGGGGGTCTATGCCGTTACCAACTTAGACATGACCGTAAATGAACAAGAATACCTTAGAATGGTTAAAGAACTAAACATGCTGTACCATGAATATCTTACCACCCGAAAAAAAACCGATTTATAAAAGGATCATTATTGCTGTATCTGTTCTCATTCCCATTGTGGTAGGAGCGCTTTTCCGCATCAGAATCCCCGGAAATCTTGATTTTTTACCCCCACTTTATGCCAGTTTCAATGCCATTACGGCGGTTTGCTTGATTGGCGCATTATGGGCGGTGAAAAAGAATAACATTGCATTGCATCGTCAACTGGTAAGGTTTGCCTTGTTGTTGTCCATTCTTTTTTTGGGATGTTACGTTGCCTACCACCTAACCTCGGACCCAACGTACTATGGCGACCTCAATCAAGACGGTGTGTTATCCGATTCAGAACGCATAGCGGCAGGAAATTACCGTTCGATTTACTTCGTTCTTCTTGTATCGCATATCCTCCTGAGCATGGCCGTAATTCCGCTCGTTTTATTCGCGTACCTAGAAGCTTGGGTTGGAAATTTTGACCGGCACAAAAAATTGGTGAAATACGCTTTTCCCATTTGGCTTTATGTCGCCATAACAGGAGTTGTCGTTTATTGGATGATTGCTCCGTATTACGGTTAGTTCGTTATTTGATTTTTATTTCAACCCTTCGGTTCGCTTCTTTTTGTTCATCTGTTTCCGGGTTGGCATACACAGGCTTGGTATTCCCCATGCCTACCGCCGAAAGCCTGCTGGCACTTACACCGCTATCAACCAGATACTCCATTATTTTCTTCGCCCGCTTTTTCGATAGCCTTTTCGAACTAATGGAGTTGGTTCCATCGTCGTTAACATGGCCTTGAATCTCGATGGAAACACTTTCATTGAGGACTAAGAAATCCCTTAATTTCTTTAAGCTGGGTAAAGATTCATCCGATATAATCGCAAGACCGCCTAGAAAAAATATGTCGTCCAGCTTGGTTATTGACCCGTGAGTTATGGGGGTTAAAAAAAAGGTGTCCGCCTGGCCTGAGGCTGCTATTACATGTTGCGCAATGTCCTTGGGGTAATAACCCTCCGCCGCCAACTGAATGTAAGCATTGAGCTTTTTTTGATTATTTAGCAATACTTCAGAAGCCCGGTAGGTGCCGTCCAAATTGCTGGAAGAGAGCATTACTATTTTTGCTACTACCGGCTCTCTAGTGATGGCATTACGGATGTGCATTTCATAAATTGGTAAATCGGAATTCCCTAACATATTCAGCATTAGCGAATCCTTGATACGCTTACCCGCGGAATTCACCGCTGCATAATTGAGGCGAAACGATACGGAAGACTTTTTGAGGGGCTCTCGGTGCAATACCAAATAATAATTTCTTTTGCCGTACACTTGATATACTTGTGCGGCAGTATCCACGGAACCGCGAAATTCACAAGCCACTAATTTTGCCTTTTTGTGGGCAATTGAACTGCAATCGTAGGTAGGAGGAACCTCAAATAAAAACATTACCAATGAATCTTCATTATGGAAGTAATTGAGGGAAATTTGTCCGTCGTTTAACGGAAAATAATGCAAGTAAATGAAATTGTTACTTGATAACGGTAAATTACAATAGTAATTTATACCGCTCTTGTCTTTACCTTTTTTACCTTTAAACGAAAGATCGTAGGTAACATTGGGGTTGATATCAATATTTCCATCGCATTTCGTGTAGTCGGACTGCGCATTGCACCAAAACAGGGCTACACAGCAAAAATAAAGTACCGTAAACCATTTAATCATCTCCTGGTTTTGGAGATTAGAACGGACTATTCAAGAATAAGTTTCAAATTCCCGCTCAAGCGTGCGCGTAACACCAAATGCGACGTGGTATAATACAGCTGTTTTAATTCAATGGAATTAATCGCCCCGTTCATTTTTACGCCTTTACTAATTTCCTGGTTAAGGGAATTATTCACTTCGGTTTTCATGTCCTCGACCATTGATGTATAATCGAAATTCCCATTCTTCTCAATTAAATCAATAATCTTCGAATTGAAAAACCATTTCGCGGACTTCATCAATAAACTCTTGGTTTCAACATCAAAATCCACGTTCCTCAGCTCCATGCGCTTCAATGAATCGTTTAAAACGGGCTGTGCCAATAAATATATAGTCCCCTTTTTGGATCCGGAAATGGTCGTTTTCAATACAATTCTATTGTCCTTTGATCCGGACACTTGAATATCATCCACCTTTATTTTTTTTCGCTTCACTTCAAAGATTTGACCAACAAAGGATTGCCGCACAAAACTTGTGAGTGAATCATATGATAAGACGACATCTAAGCCAAAGTTTAAACCGGAAGACTTTGTGGAGCTTCCCAAAACAGGTAAGGACAACTTGTTAACGACGGGTTTTTCAGTCGTGAACGAAGGGGAAATATCGATGCTGAGTCCTAGGGTAGCCTTTTTGTCAACCAATTTAATATCGCTCAATGCCAAAGAAGACGGATTCAAGTTTAAATAACCGTATCCAGGCACTAAATTAGGGTCCTGCAACAAATCCCACGCTTCTTTTGCGGATGATTTAATGTCAATTGCTTTGAATTGCTTATCGATTTCTGATTGTAACCCGACCAACTGTTTTTTAATTTCTTTTTCAACGTCGGATGTCACGTCGATATTCGCAATGGTCATTTGGCAAGGATCCAACAGCTGGAACTTTTTCAGCGATGTAGAAGTATTAAAGGTATAATCCGAACCCACTTTTATGTTGGTTGAATAGTCCAAGGTAAACCTTCGCATCGGTTCATCGTCGCCGCAACTTAAATAAACCCTTGGAATCACACAGCTCCCTTTTTCATCCAGAAGATATTGACATTTTGGACAGTAGTTCAACTTCAATTTAAGAGCACCATTAACCGAATAGGACATGGCATTTCCGCTTCCCTTAAAATTAATTTTATCACGCGTGAAGTAATAAGAAGTACTTAATCCTTCGCACTGTTCATTTTTACCCGAAAAAGATTTTGGAAGGGATTTTTCAGCGTCGTTAAGGTAGGTTTTTAGGTCTATTTCAATGGGAATGGAAACATTGGAAACCTCTGGAACTAAAGGGGGTATCGGTTTAACCGAATTTTGAGGAACCGTGGGTTCAATGCTTTTACAAGCAGTAACCAACAGTGCAACAACCGGTAACCATGAAAATATCCGCATGATTAAATATTAAATCAACGTTGTAGTTTTTTCGACAAGTTCGCGTCTATGGCATTCAAGAACTCTTCCGTGTAGACAAAATGCTCTCCATGTTTCACGTCCTTTCCATGAACACAAACCGCAAGGTCTTTGGTCATGACTCCCGACTCAACCGTTTCAACGCACACTTGCTCAAGTGCTTGGCAGAAATCGATGAGTTCCTGGTTTCCGTCCAATTTCCCGCGGAAGGCAAGGCCCCTTGTCCATGCAAAAATCGAAGCAATTGGATTGGTTGACGTTTTTTTGCCTGCCTGGTGGTCCCGAAAGTGCCGAGTAACGGTGCCGTGAGCCGCCTCAGCCTCCATGATTTTGCCGTCAGGCGTTACCAGAACAGAAGTCATTAATCCCAAAGACCCAAAACCTTGCGCCACGGAATCCGACTGAACGTCACCGTCGTAATTTTTACAAGCCCAAACAAACTTGCCACTCCACTTCAAGGAGGAGGCGACCATATCATCAATCAGTCGATGCTCATAAACGATGCCTTTCTCGTCGAACGCTTGTTTAAATTCTGCTTGGAAAATTTCTTCAAAAATGTCTTTGAAGCGACCATCATACTTTTTTAATATGGTGTTTTTCGTTGAAAGGTATAAGGGCCAACCTTTTGATAATGCAACGTTAAAACAACTGCGTGCGAAACCGCGAATTGAGTCATCGGTATTGTACATTGCCATTCCAACACCGTCGCTTTTGAAATTATAGACTTCAAATTGTTGCACCTCACCCCCGTCTTCCGGAGTGAACGTCATGGTTAGTTTACCTTTGCCTTTAAAAACCGCATCGGTTGCTCGATACTGATCTCCAAAAGCATGACGTCCAACAATAATGGGTGCGGTCCAATTGGTCACAAGTCGAGGCACGTTGCTCATAACAATGGGCTCCCGGAAAACGGTGCCATCTAAAATGTTTCGAATCGTGCCGTTAGGCGATTTCCACATGGATTTTAAGTTAAATTCTTTAACCCTGGCCTCATCCGGTGTAATCGTGGCGCATTTGATGCCTACCTGATACTTCTTGATAGCTTCCGCGGCATCAACGGTAATTTGGTCATTGGTCTCGTCGCGCTTTTCAATCCCTAAATCAAAGTACTTTATCTCAAGGTCCAAGTAGGAAAGAATGAGTTTTTCCTTGATGAATTTCCAAATGATCCTTGTCATTTCGTCCCCGTCGAGCTCAACCACCGGGTTATTTACCTTGATTTTCGTCATTTTAAATTATTTTGTTGTGCAAAATTACAATTTCTCCAAGGGTTTTCAATCCATGGACCCAATCATTTTTGACGGGTCGACATAAAGGTCGTATTCTTCTGAGGTAACGTGTCCCAAATGCACCGCGGCTTCCTTCAACGTGGTGCCGTTTTTATGCGCATATTTCGCAATTTCTGCCGCCTTGTAATACCCTATTTTCGTGTTCAAGGCGGTAACGAGCATCAAAGAATTATTGAGGTGTTTTTTAATTTCCGGCAAATTGGGTTCAATGCCTTGAGCACATTTGTCCGCAAAAGAAACGCATGCGTCTCCCAACAGCCTTGCGGATTCTAAAACATTGGACGCAATTACCGGTTTAAAAACGTTTAATTCAAAATGGCCGTTAGAGCCTCCAATGGAAACCGTCACATCGTTGCCCATTACTTGAGCACATACCATGGTCAATGCCTCCGGCTGCGTTGGATTCACCTTCCCAGGCATGATCGACGACCCGGGTTCGTTATCCGGAATAATAATTTCGCCAATGCCGCAACGCGGACCCGAGGACAACATTCGAATATCGTTCGCTATTTTCATCAAGGCCACCGCCGCTCTTTTTAAGGCGCCTGAAAGCTCTACCATGGCATCGTGTGCTGCCAATGCCTCAAATTTATTGGCTGCTGTCACAAAGGGATGGCCGGTGAAATCGGCGATCTTTTGAGCCACCAACACATCATAGCCTTTGGGAGTGTTCAATCCAGTACCTACAGCTGTGCCTCCGAGGGCGAGCTCCGTTACCGCCTCTAAGGCGTTTTTAATGCAACGAATCGAAGCGTCAATTTGGGCAACGTAACCGCTGAATTCTTGGCCCAAGGTCAGGGGTGTTGCGTCCATAAAATGCGTTCTTCCGGTTTTAACGATGTCCTTAAAATCGACGGCCTTTCGATGAAGCACCTCTCTCAAATGGGTTAAGCCGGGCAAGGTTATGTCGACCGTTTGATGGTAGGCCGCGATGTGCATGGCCGTGGGAAACGTATCGTTTGAAGATTGAGATTTATTCACGTCGTCGTTGGGATTCAAGGCTTTCTGCTCATCGAATAAACTTCCTCCGCTTAACACATGGCCGCGATTGGCAATCACCTCGTTGCAATTCATATTTGACTGGGTCCCTGATCCTGTTTGCCAAATCACCAAAGGAAACTCATTATCGTGCATTCCGGTTAATATCTCATCGCATACTGCCGAAATTAAATCCCGCTTCTCGATGGTGAGCACTCCCAGTTGATGGTTCGCATGAGCCGCTGCTTTTTTCAAATAAGCAAATGCGTAAATAATCTCTTTTGGCATGGATCCCTCGTTGCCAATTTTAAAGTTGTTGCGTGATCGCTCTGTTTGAGCTCCCCAATAAGCCCTTGCGGGAACCTTCACTTCCCCCATGGTATCTTTTTCAATTCTAAATTCCATTGAATTTGTTTTTGTTATTGATTTATCCTTAATTTTGTACCATACAAAGTTAAACTATGCTTGACAATTACGGACTGGTTTTATTCCTTTTAATTTTCGGAATGGCGTTTTGGTTATTGTTTTTCCTCTTGGGATTTATTGTTCCCTTTTGGATTACCATTGATATTTTCGAGCGTTTCCGTCCTAAACGCATTCTTGACGAAGAAAAAAAGCCCTAATTTCCTTGTTCTAAACCCTTGTGATTTAGTTTCAGGCTTTTGATTGCTTCAGTACGTTATCTTTTTATTTTCCATCTAAGTGTCGTTTTCGGGCAGTGGTTGCCTAGTATCCCAAGTACCGAACAGATTTTTGGTATTGATCCCGGAAAAAAATCCAAAGAACAAATCACGCTAAAAACCAGCGTCAAAATTGATTTGTACACGGGGTTGGTTACCGTTCAGCAGGTTAATCTCAATTTCTCGTATTTCGAAGGGGCTGATGGTCGAGTCGTAGCCTATCCAAGCCATTGGCGAAGAACCGCAGGAAGGGATAACCGAACGGTAGCGGCTCCTTACGAATGGTTGTGGACCGAAGGGGAAGATGGGCGCAAAGTACCATATCCCACTTCGGGGTGGTCCGTTGAACAAGGGGAAGATGGACGAAAAATCATCCGTCCATACAGCGGTTGGAGCACCGAAAAAGGGAACGACGGAAGGCGGGTTCCGCGACCTTACAGCAACTGGACCTATGAAGCCGGAACCGATGGAAGGCGTTCTGTTCGGCCTTATTCCGGATGGACTTGGGAACAGGGAAGGGATGGTAGAAGGGTTGTTCGGCCCAACAATTGGACTTGGGAACAAGGTAACGATGGGCGTAAAGTCGCCAAGCCTTACCATTGGACCTGGTCGCAAGGAAAAGATGGACGCAAAGTAGTTTACCCATCCTCAGGTTGGACTTGGGAACAAGGAGCCGATGGCAGAATAGTGGCGCGACCGAATTCGGGTTGGACATGGAACCAAGGACGCGATGGAAGAAAAGTAGTCCGTCCCAACGGTTATTCCGAGACACTTGAATTGACCTTTGTTAATGCGGAACACTTGGCGCTATTCGAAGCGCTCCGCAACGTTTTATCAGAAAAAGAACTTATAAATTACATCCTATACATTTGGATTAATTTGGACAAGGAAGATTAAAATCCATGGAAAAAAAAGAAAGTTGGTTCGCTAGAAATTGGTTTGGAATCGTAAGCGAAGGGTCAAAGTGGGGTGCTAGAACAGCGGCATTATTCTTCTTTGGTTCATTGATATTATATTGGGCTTGGGGGGTAGAAACCTTGCTAGGTATCAAAATTGCGGTTGTTCTTTGGTTTGGGTCACAAATGTTAGGCGTATTAAAGGGCTTGAAATAATCCCATATACACCACAAATTCCTTAATCCTCGAGTAAGGCATCGTTCATGAACTGGTTTCCCTTTTTAAATTGTTGTCACAGCGATAAATCCGCAGTATTTATTCCTTTTACGAATTTCAAGCGGTGGGAATAGTCCTCTTAACACGTCATCCCAAATATTCGAAATCAGCAAGGGTTTTATCCATTCTGCAAATCTGTCGTTATCTTTTTCTCCCAACTAAATCTTTATTGCAATCTTTATAGCGTTTACCAATGGTTGCTCTGATATTTCGTGCCTTGAGGTACAAGATGGAAACTGAAAAGAATCAATAACGAGAAATATAGTAGGTTAAAAAAAGGTCGGAAAGAAGTGAATTTGGTCTGGAAAAAATAAACCATTTAATTGGAAGTATTTTCGAACTTCATTTTCTCGACCAGATCCTTGAAGTAATTGGTACTCCAAATGGAGAGCACCTGATCATCCTTAATGAATCGTACAACGTCCTCCTTAATATCTGGGAAGGAAACCAAATCAATTTTCCCCTTTAATAACGAAAGGATTTGTTCCGGATTGATCTCCGACTGATTCCATTCACCTGTTTCTTTTGCTCTGGACATAAAATGGCCAACATCCAAAGGAATGCCCTTCTTGATATACCACTCCAGATCATACCAGTCGCGACCTTTCACCCTAATATTCCACTTACGATACAGGAGCGCATGCAACTTTCCTGCAAACAGACTTGGACGTGTAAAACACTTCACGTAGAATGAAAACGGACGGATCAATAGCTTCTCCTCAGTCTCAAATCCTTGTGGAGGTTTCCGATCCACCTCTATTTTAATCTTGATTGGCTTATTCGATTTTACCCCAGTCTGTTTGACAACATCCTCAAGAACCAATTCCTTCCAGATGGTCTCTGTTTTTAAAAAAGCTGATTCAATCGCGGAACGTTGTGCCTTTGCCCTTTCTTTTATACTCACCTTGATCCCTAAAGACTCAAACTCAGTTTGAATAGCCAAAAAATAAGGTTCCAAAGTGAATGAATCATCGGATTCCAAAAGTGAAAAATCCAGATCCTCCGAGAATCGATCTAACCCGTAGAAAATACGAAGCGCTGTTCCGCCATAAAAGGCTGCTTTCTCATAAAAATCAGTTCTGGACAAGCCTGCCAATGTAATTTCTTGCATTATTTCACGCAAGGCCGATAAGATCTCCTCCTCGTTCTTGGGATTATATTCTGCTATCCATTCTTTTATCATAGGATCTTAAGTGTTGAAATGAGCATTTTTAAACTGTTCTTTTTGGGCGCATCTTCTATCCACGACATGATCATCTCTAGATCAAGTTTCATTAATTGATCTTCCTCCATTCGCAGATCCTCAAACAAAAAGGCTTTCGTTTGTTTTACACTTCGGAGATTGATCTGTGGCGTGATTACTATTTTGTCACAAAGTGCCTTTTCAGGTGAGGCTATCAAAGCCAATTGATTTTGCTTTAGTTGAATATGTCGAATACCAAATGAATAGTAGGGAGTCGGAATTTGTTGGTAATCAAATCTTCCTAGGGGTGTCCTGTAAACTTTTGAAGTCTTTACAGTTACTGAACTGACCCCATAGGTGCGCTCAGGAATAAACCCCCAATAGGACAATGCCGCCTCAAGAGAAACATAACTAGGCCCTCGAAGATGATTCGCGATAAGAAAAGGCTCGGGGATTGGCAGTTCCGTTTGGGGGCCAGGCACGTAGATTCCTCTCCTTAACGAAATTAATTCCCCACTTTTGATCAACTCACTAATCTTGTCATTTGGTCGTTTGTATTCCCGAAGGATTTCGAGCAATAAATGCCTCGTTAATGGAGCATTGGTGTACTTTTTTATTTGTCTTGTGAAATCCAAATTGTTATTATTTTATACAATAATCGGATATTTTTCGATTATATACAATTTTTTTGACATAATAAATACAGTTCTGATGAATAAACTGAGTGCAATGCGGCCGCAGAATTCCGAAATGTTTTAACTTTTCAAATTTATCTATTACACTGAAATACAATTAATTAAATTGAATGTTTGATAAAATTTATCCGCTCAGGGTTATCGAACAAAAAAGCCCCAAACCTAGACGGAGTGGGGCAATTAGCTTGTTTTGTGACCCCGGCAGGATTACGCTACCGCGTGTTCCGTTGGATTGGTTCATACCAAGCATAGAAACCCGAGCCTTGTTTCACAAGACTCTGTTTTGTGTTTTTATTTGTTTACGCCAATGAATTGTCGACACAATACAAAACACAAAACCCTGATGGT
>Ga0129333_10002005_pt1 | contig 18822 bp, 19 predicted proteins | sample CPB6_08_DNA_FD_94474 | JGI IMG/M metagenome (GOLD analysis project Ga0129333, IMG submission 94474) | Freshwater to marine salinity gradient microbial communities from Chesapeake Bay, USA - CPBay_Sum_0.6_0.8_DNA | ecosystem: Environmental > Aquatic > Marine > Coastal | place: USA: Chesapeake... | reverse complement strand
CAGCGGCGCTGTCCGCGTTACCGGTACATCAGCACAGACGTTATCGGACGCCACGGCTACCGCCAGCGGCGCTGTCCGCGTTACCGGTACATCAGCACAGACGTTATCGGACGCCACGGCTACGGCCAGCGGCGCTCTACGCGTTACCGGTACGTCCGCTCAGACGCTATCGGACGCCACCGCCACCGCCAGCGGCGTTGTCAGGGTCACCGGTACGTCAGCCCAGACGCTATCGGACGCCACGGCTACGGCCAGCGGCGCTCTACGTGTTACCGGTACGTCCGCACAAACCCTAGCCGATGCCTCGTCTGCCGCCAGCGGTAACGTCGGAACGCCTTCCATCACCGGCACGTCCGCTCAGACGTTATCGGACGCCACCGCCACCGCCAGCGGTGCTGTCCGCGTTACTGGCACGTCCGCTCAGACACTATCGAACGCGTCACCTACGGCCAGCGGCACCCTACGCGTTACCGGTACGTCAGCCCAGACGTTATCGGACGCCACGGCTACGGCCAGCGGTGCTGTACGCGTAACCGGCACGTCAGCCCAAACGCTATCTAACGCGTCGCCCACGGCCAGCGGTACTGTGCGCGTTACCGGTACGTCGGCCAATACACTCGCCGATGCCACGGCCACCGCCAGCGGCGCTGTCCGCGTAACCGGCACGTCGGCCAACACGCTCGCCGATGCGACCAGCCTCGCAGACGGTTTCTTAACGAACACCGGCTCAATAGGAAGCAATCTCGACTCGTTCGTCGGCGAAGGCTCTGGTTTCTATGGACAGTTCGTAACAGGAACCGTCTCTGTAATATGTGACGATTTCGCTAGCGTTGCTGACGCGTTTACACTAAGCCCGCCGCAGAGTCTGACCGCGAGAGATCGGAACTACGAAGGGCTATCTGCAAATGATAGACTTGTAGATATTTCAGCGCGGAAGCGCAAATACCAAGAAGTAGCGGTACAGCCATGAGTGCATTTTCTCCAAAACAAGCCGCTGAAGTAGTCGATTTGACTGTCAACTTCACGTACCTTCTACACCCATCAGAAACGATTTCTTCGGCTACTTGTTATATCGCTGTGCAAACCGGCACCGATCCTAACGCCAGCAGCGTCATATTCGGTGACCCGTCGATAAACGCCTCGCTGGTAACGCAACGCGTTCGCGGGGGAGTGGCGAATACTGTATACGCTCTGTCCTTCGGAGCCTTGACGTCAAATAGTCAGTTCTTCGTAGAAACGCATACCATAGCGGTGACCTGATGACTTGGACCTACTCTTTATCTCTTCTTACAACCAGCGGTGTCACGTCGCAAATGCACCGCGTTCGATTGTTGATCGGCGATACCGATAGCAGCCGCCAGCAATTGCAAGACGAAGAGATTTATTTCACACTTAGCCAGCAAACAGCTACCAACTACGCGGCGGCTGATTGTGCCGATTTGCTCTCGGCTAAGTACGCTTTTCAAGTCAACACAGAGAACAGCGAACTGCGTATTTCAGCGGCGGCTCGTCACAAACATTACGCCGATTTGGCCAAGCGGCTACGCTCAGCCGGCCCAGGAGAAACACCAAGCGGCGTCGGTGCAGGCGTTGTCGTCGCTGAGCCTTTTGCGGGCGGTATATCTGTCACGCAGAATGAAAACACCGCGTCGGATAGCGATAACGTTCTGCCCCCGTTTGCCGTCGGCCAAGACGACTTTGCGGCTACAGACCAGACCTCCGATATCAGAGATTACTTCACAGGTGATTGATGGATATTCAGCTTAAAAGCCAATGTAAGGCGATAATCGGAATCGCCACCGGCGCTACGGTGGATTTTACAGGGCAGACGCAAGTCGGCTCTGTAGCCACATACTATTGTCGGGTTGAGCCCCGCTATCGCGAAGTACATCGATCAGGAATCATCGAGAGAACTTCGCACATGCTAATCGTTCCAGAGGAACTGGCTGTATCTGAGGCGCAATCACGCGATATGCTTATCTGGATGCCGGGCGTCTCATTGGCCACTCTTTCAGAGGCTAAACGCGCGCTCGTCGTGTCTCCTTGCTACGATGAAAACAACACTCTAGACCATTGGGAGATTCTGGTTTGATAAAACTCAAACTGGATGGAAAAAAAGAACTGGCTTTCGCTCTGCGAAAGATGGCTAAAGACCATCCAGACGCTGCGGCCAAGGGTATTTTTAACGGCATGCAATTCGTCATGGACGAAGCTTCCGCCCGTGCCCCGTATGAGTTCGGAGATTTGTCCAAGAGCGCGTACGTAACCGAACCCGACTTCACCAAAAAGAGCGCCGTAGTCGAAGGCGGCTTCGGCGGGGCCGCTGCTGATTATATGATTCTTCAGCACGAACGCGCAGACTACCAGCACCCCGGTACGCGCAGCCAATCGCCAAACATGGCCCGTGCGGCGCAAGGCGAATACAAGTTCTTCGAGAAGGCGCTCAACAATAAAATGGATTTGGTTCAGCAAAAAATCGCAGAGGCGATAAACTATTTATTGGAACGCGGTAAGCTGCCCAGAAAAAACAACCGCCGTTATCCTAAATCACCGGGTTAAGCATGAGCGCCGAAATAGATACTCGCTTGTTCATAGCCTCTACGGCGTCGTTGTCCGGCGTCAACACTACGAACTGCTTTGTTGGTCCGATTAGAAAACCAAGCGGACTCGTTCCTGGTAAGGCGGTTTTCATAAAGGAATACGGTTCTAACGGACCTTCTCCTTATATGGATGCTAGCCGAAAAACGTACCGCACTTTTGATTTACAAATAATGATACGAGGCGACGTAAATCAATACTCAAGCACTCGGCAAACAGCCGACGATATATGGCATAAAATGGACCGCGCCTCGGCGGCGTCTTTGTCCACAGCCTCTACTTCCTACGTCCGAGTTACTTGTGCGCAATCTGCTCCCATATATGTGGGTCAGGACGACCAAGAACGGGACATGTTTAGTGTGAACGTGCGATTAGAAGCAATCACCTCTGTTTGACGTGCTAACATATTCTTTGAACACCTATCGGAGTGAACAATGCCTTTAGCTGGATATAACGTAGTCGTCAGCGTCGCTACCGGCGCTTCAGCCACCTACACAGCCTTTGATGGTATCAGCGATTTGACTGTCAGCGATAGTTCAGATTTGCTCGAAATCACCGACTTTACCGATAGCCGTCTACGCCGTCGTATCGCGGGCATGCGTGATATCAGCATTTCGCTCAGCGGCGACGTCGAAACCACCGCCGTAGCGTACACCAACGCGCGCGCTGTTTACGAGGCGGGCAATCCTCTAATCGTCCGCATTCTACCTGACGGCACGAACGGTCTCGCGTTCTCCATGCTTATCAGCAGCTTCGAGCGTTCGGCGACTGTCGATGGTAAGGTCGAATTGTCGTTGTCGTTAGAGCACGAAGGTGCCTTCGATCCAATCTTGGTCGGCACAGGCACCTGATGTGGAAATAACAGCGATTATCTGGGTCGCTGTTTTATTCGCTGTCTGGTGGGTTCTTCCGCCGGAAGATTGGTAGGTTTTATATATGCCAAAGGCTGGATATACATGCTTGATTCGACGCAGCGGGGTTGGTTCCGCTGTAACGTCGGAAGTTATGCAGGTAGATTCTGGAACTACCTACCGCATCACAAACTCGGCGCGACGTGCGATTGATACCGAAGTAGCTTGGCATCTTAAAGACGGAGCCTCTTGCGTTGCTTGGACTAACGTAACGGCTCTTGACTTGGCTTTCGGCCGCGTCACACTAGGCGCGCCTCCGACAGGCACGCTGACGTTTAACGGTAACTTTTTACCGATGACAACGTCGGCTGAAATAGTAAGCGAAGCGAAGAGTTTTACACTATCGGAATCGTCTGATGTTTTGGATAAAACAGTCTTCACGTCGACCAGCCGAATGATGAAGAAGACGTACGGTTTGCAGGACGCGTCGCTGTCTGTAGATTTGTTTGTGAACCCGACCGATATGCCACGGCTGGCTACTCTGTCAGCGAATGCCGGTATTGTACTGATGGAAATAAACTCTGGTGTGTCGAGCCTATTTAGAGGCTATGGGCGGATTGATTCGTTAGAGCGGTCATCTACTGTTGATGGCCTAGTCGAAGCGACCGTGAATGTCACGTTAAACGGCGAGCGCCATGAACCAACTGGATTGATTAGCGGGTATACCGACAGAATCCTTTGATTTTTTGTTTTTCATGAGCAGAATCGGCCTCCTGTTTCGGCGGTCGATTCTTGCTTTTTACCAATAATCGTAGTATTGTTGAGCCATGAGCCTACGAGATCGCCTTATCAAACAATCTGTTCATTCGAAGCGTGTAAAGACCGTCAAGCTTGATGTGGTCGACGATAACGGCCAGCCGTTGCAGGTCGAGGTCGAAATCCGTACGCCGACTGTCGCGCAGGCAAACTTGATTGCTGCGTCGGAAAAAGACGGGCCTGAGAAGGCCAATCAAGCCATAGCGCAAATCGTCATTCAATGCTGCTTTGACCCGGCCACCGGCAAGCCCGTGTTTGAAGCTACCGACGAGCCGTTCATTCTTGACCAGACGCCAAATTCGTGGGTCGGTATTCTTGTAAAAGAGATAACCGAGCTGACTAACAAAGCAGTAGTACTCGCAAAAAACTGAAATCCGATCGCGAGTTGCAAGCACAACTTGCGGTCGGGGAATTCATCGGAGTGCCTTTAAGCGTTGTTCGTTCGATGGACATAGACGAGTTTTATCTATGGCTTGAATGGATGAAGTTGAAGGCCAAAAAGTCTGGCGGCGGTGCCGGAAAGTCAGAACGTCGTAAGCTGAGGTAAGTATGGATTTACGCCGACTTCTTCTCAAAATTGACGCTGACGTAAACGGCGCCGTTCTTGGCATAGGCAAGGTAAATCAGGGCCTTGGAGAAACAGAGGAAAAACTAGGCGACGTAGATAAAAAAGCCAAAGAAACCGATCTCGTCCGCGAATTTAGCAAGTGGTCGTCGGCTTTTTATCGGCTAGTCGGTTTGTTTGAAATGGGCGGCGCCCGTATCAAGCAGGCTTTTGAAATGGCGTCTGAAGGGTCAAGAATAATGGCCGCTCAGTCGTTTTTTGAAAACGCTGGGCGATCTATTGAAGACCTGAGAAAAGCCACAGGCGGAATGATTGCAGATGCGGAATTGATGAAGAAAGCCAACTTGGCGGACTCTATGGGTATTTCCATGGATACGTTCAAGACTTTGGCTCAGGTGGCGCAAGCTTCCGCGTTCAAGACTGGACAATCATTCGATTACATGTTTGAGTCGATCATTGTCGGTACTGCCCGTTCAAGTCGTCTATTGCTTGACAACCTCGGCATCATAGTCTCTGTAAAAGAAGCTAACGAAAACTACGCGCGTACTCAGCTAAAACTACAAGGCATACAAAACGCGACCAACGCGGAAATCAATGCCTTCGTCGAAGCTATGGACGACAATGCTAAGAAAACAGCTTTCGCCGAAGAGGTACAAAGAAAAGCAGCCGGTACCTTAGACGAAATGAACCGCGCCGCGACAAGCACAGCAGCTAAATATGAAGGTTTGAACGCGGCTCTTTCTAATTTCTCTGATACCGTAAAAACGTCGATGGCTTCTGCCGGTTCGGATACGGCTACTTTCTTCACCAATCTTATAACGGCGTTGGATAAAGTAGCAAAACGATGGAACGTTTTAACCTCTTTGTACGCCGCTGCTGGCGTTTTGGGGTCTTTTGTTGTCGGAGAGACTCCAGAAGAAAGACTGAAAAAATTAGAGAATACATTGAGAGGTTTTGACCAGCAAGAAAAAGCTCTTGCTACAGAATTTCTTCAAAGCCATCTAGAGCAATTGGCTGAGAAGCTAGGTACCAAAGATATAGGCAAAGCTGTTTTAGCAGTAGCCGAATACATGGCTACGGGCAAGGCCCTTAATGATGCAGTAGAAGATCAAATAAAACAAATAATAGAGCTGAATAAAACGGCTGGGGGTCTAATACAAGGCATTAGAAAACAACCTCCAAGCGAAGAAAACCCGCCGTTTAAAACCGGCGGTGCTACGCGTGCAGCTAAATCAGATATTGGACAAGAAGCCAAGGATTTGATAGCCGGTTTTGGTAAGTCCACTGAGGAATATCTCGACGATTTAATGAAGTTCGATAAATGGCTGGCTTCATTAGAACCGACATTTCAAGACCTTGCGCGAGAAACCGAGCGGCTATCTGACGCCGCTGAAATGGCTAAAATAAGCCTCGCCTCTCTCTATTATGAATTGGCTAAGCCAATAGCTGATGCCATAGGTGCCGCCATAAGCACTATTGTCAGCGGTGGCGGTCTTTTTCGCCCACTTACCGGCTTGGCTGACACCTTATTAGAAGAACAAGGCGGTATCGGAGGCGTGGCTTCGACCCTTCTATCAAGTACTGGTATGGGAGCGGCTACGGCTGGCCCGCTAGGCGCTGCCATAGGAGCAGCCGCCGGTATTATCGCTGATATTTTGGACAGCCTAAAGCCGGTAGGGCAAATAATAGAAGCAATAGTCACCGCACTCACTGTGTGGATAGGTAACGGTTTAACACCTCTACTTGAAATGCTTGTTCCGTTGTTTCAAGCACTAGTTCCTCTTTTTGCATCTATCGGCTTAGTGATTCGAGGTCTTATCGATCCGTTTGTGGACACGCTTAGGCCGATAATAGATATACTTGCGCTGTTCCTTAACGCTTTGACTATTCCACTTACGCTGTTCGCTATCTTAGCGAATATGATATTCGCTGTAGTGCAGATGGTCGGTTCTTTGTTCGGATTGTTAAGCCCCGCGTTTGCAGATATACATGAAGCCTTGTCGTTCTTTCAAAACATGGTAATAGACGCTGCGATTAATCTGAACAACGCGCTTATCGGGCTTATCCGTATGATTCCTGGTCTGGCCGAGTTCGGCACGATGCTAACCAAAGAGGATTTCTTAGGGCCGCAAGAAGACAATACTGAAGCCGTCAAAGAGAACACACGCGCGATTCGCGATCTAGCCCGCGAGTTCCGAAACGTGCCGTCAGGATACAAGGTAGGACGTACTGTTTACGAAGCCGCTAGCCCGGAACTAGGCCGTCGTCTGCCGCGCTCTGTGTATGCTGATGATATTAATGAGGCGTTTAGAAACAATCCTCGTTGGAGAACGTGATGGCCTTTATTCGCATAGAAGGGCTCGCTTTAGATTCTTTGGTCGAGGATTATGAAATATCCGACCAAAGCGTCGAGGCATTCAATAGAACCATCGGCGACTCTTTAGAGGGCCTTACTTATTCGGATAAGAAGCAGATCACGCTTACCACGCCGCCGCTCGATCCGTCAACCGCTCGATCCCTCGAAGGGTGGGTACGCGGTCGCCGCCATTTGTGGACTTTCAACAGAGCCGATGGCGCCACTACTCGATATACGCGTTATTCCGACGACGGCGGTTTAGGTTTCTCTTCATTAGCCACTTCGACGTCTTCGGCTCTATTCAACGTCTGGAGTCAACAACTCGGTTCTGGCGGCATCAATACAACTACGGCTTTATTCGGTTCCGAAGGCGATTGGACTGTTGCCGTCTACGCCAAGGTTCCGGCGACAAACGCCACCTACTCTTTCTACTGCACGCGCTCAGTCGGCGGTACGTTGTCGTCTTTTACCGACACCGTCAGCAGCGCCACTCTTTATATATTTCAACTGACGCCGGCCAGCGGTTTCTTGACCGTTCGCCTGCACGGAAAAGTTCCGGCTACTGGAACAAGTGCTACTGTTCATTTCGACAATCTCATAATCGCGCCCTACGCCTTTACGAACGAAATGATTGCGTCGTCTAGCACGCCGCGATTCGGTTTGCCCAGCAACGGCCACACTCGACCGCCGTTTGTCACCGTGTTCGGAGACGGTATTCACAAGCCGAACACGGGTCTAAACAACGCCAACGAACCAGGGCCTATGGTATGTAAAGGATTCGTCGAGACGGTAGAAACTATTCCAGTTGTGCTTAACGGTTCTTTTCAGTATAATGCTCGCAGGCTGAAAATACGGCTTCTGGAGAAGTAATGAGAAAGCGCAGAGCACCGTTCGAAGGCTACACGCAAGACAACGATATGTTGGCCTTCTGGCGTTGTAATGACGGCACGTCAGCTACGATTGAGTCCAAGACCGTATTCTCAGGAGTACAGCGCCATCTAAGCCAAATATCGACCGCTACTGTATCTCCCGCTAGCAGTCTTTTTTCTGGCGAAGTCGCCGGCGCGCTCGGATTCAATAACGCCTTCTATCGAGCCTTCAACGCGGCGTCGACGGACGATTCCCCTACCACCAAGGCCAACTTCTCTTTGGCATTGTGGTACGATTTCGCTTCAATTTCCTCGACGGCTACGTTAGGTGTTTTAAGCTATGCCGTAACGACGGCTGTAACTACCGATCAACGCCAGCTACTCGGTCTTTATTATGACGTCGGTTCTCGTCAGTTTCTCTATTCTCTAAAGTCTAACGGTGTAACCACGCTTCTCAGCGCAAGCCCGACGGTTCCTACCAGCGGTCACTTGGCTATGTCGGTTACTTCTGGCGGTTCGATTTCTTGGTACTCAAACGGCAGTTTGACAGCGGCTACGTCGTTCGTAGATACGCGTTCAAGCCTTTCATCGGCGTCCGGTCGTTGGTCGATTGGCGGTGATAACGGCGGAATAAACGACACTTCTTTTCGTCTTAGCAACGCGTTTTTAGACGAGATAGCTGTATGGAATCGTAGTATCTCGGCAGAGAAGGTACGCGAACTATACGCGTCATGTGTTCGCCCTTGGGATCAACAATCATTAGAAGAATCGACCAATCACCGTACCGCTGTACGCGTTCTTATACAAGATTCTACCGGAAAGATGGTAGACGTGACCAATCTCTGCGGTCGAGATTGGTTATTGTCGGCTCAAATATCAGAATCCGTGGACGATGCGGCTACCAGAGCGTCTCTTGTTCTTGCTCGACGAAACGCTGCGTTGTTGGATTTGTCTCCACTTAACGAGCCGGCTTATCGTGCGATCTTGGCAGATAACGCCAATACAGAGCAACTCGTCGATTTCAGGCGGCGCGTTATCATTGAGCGGGCTTTTTTGCCGCCGTTATGGTCGATTCAAGGTTGGGAGTGGGAGCCTGTCTTTGACGGCTTCATAGACGCGTGGGACGTGGACGACGACACGATAAACATCGTTTGTGTCGATAAAGCGGCTCCTCTAATTGATCAATTCATACTAGATCAAAAAGCGTACAACTTCTACACCGCAAACAAACAGATGGAAAGCCATCTGCAAGAAATAGTAAACGATAACAATCCTGTAATAGTTACGGATACGTCGACAGTAACCGTTGGCTACAAAGGCGGCTTGCCGATAGTGTACACAGAAGCCGGCACCGCCGCGTCTGTGTGGATGAATCCAGCTAACTGGAATCTTCGCTACAACGACGTTGCGTCAGGTACGGTGCTGTCCGCGCTACAAGCGGTGACTGACCAGATCGGCGCGTTAGTTGGTTATCGTTTCCATGAGCCGTGGCAAGAATACCGCCTAGAGACTCATTTTCCCAAGAGAAGCAAATCGTTCGACATTCGAGCCGTAGCCCCTATCAGCGGCGGCATTGAAGTAGCGACCTATGAGCCGCACGGCTTGAATGTCGGCTCGATTGCTTCTGTATATGGAACAGCTTCCTTAAACTTCGGCGGCAGCGTCGCCTCTGTTTTGGATTACTACCGTGTTCGTTTTGACGGATTTGCTGGCGGATCTACGGCTACTGAGACTACCGGCAGCCTCGGCTTTCAGCAACACGTCGCTCTGAGCCCAGAAGACATATTCTCAGTAAATCCGGTAAAGAGCGAAATCGCGAATATTCGAAATCACGCGATTGTGAAGTATCAACGCGTCGATTCTTTGGCCAGTTCGCCGGTTGCGTCAGTATCGACAAGCGCGGCTTCAAGTAACTTGGTCTTCGTAACTCTGCCGTCGTCGATTGACTTGAGCGCAGTCGACCCTAGCAAGCTAGGAATAACCTTTACGGTATCTGGTGCCACATCTACCGCTACAGCATTCAACGCTAACTACAGCGGCTCCGTTATCGGCAAGAGGCTCGTTCGCTCTAATGAACCGTATCCGCCTGGCGGAACGGCGTCTACTACAAGCGCCGACTTTTCATGCCCATATATCGCCTTTCAACAAGTCACATCGACGGCCAGCAATAGCGTATCAAAATATGGTTTGCGTCCGATCGGTATGTATGAAGGCAGTAACCTAGCTATCTCGACGTTCGAAGAAGCCTCGCGCGTAGCCAATGCTTTCGTTTCGGATTTGGCTGAGCCTACAGTAGACCTATCCATAACCAGTCGCGTTCTCGACCTAAGACTCGGCGATCTGATTGCGTTGCCGAACGATCCTAAAGGACGCTGGGTTCAATCGACTGGTCTTTTGACGCCGGCTATCGTCGGTATAACCGAACGCTATGAAAGTGGTTCCTGCACAGCAGAGTACGCACTACGCCACACTCGGCCGACCGCCGGCACCAAAGCCTACGACCGTCTAAAGCTGGTTTACGGCAATGGCGCAGCGGCCAATAACCAGCACGACGTAGTTACCGATATTTTGTCCCTTCGATTGCAAAATCGAATGGGTCGAATGTTCTCGTTTGGTTTTCCGAATCAGCGCCGCCGGGAAATGGGTCTACGCGACGACACCATTGAAATGCATATTTCGACGGCGAGCGGCTTTAGACCGGGGCCGGATACCCTGGTGGCAAAAGGCCGCGCCGACCATCTGAGCATTTCACAAGACGCAGCCGGCAACCCGCTAACGCCCGGTACGACCTATTACGTTCGCTTTAGATACTTGGATATCTACGGAAACCCGTCAGCGATTACTGGTCTAAACCTAGCGAGCGCCGCGACTACTCCAAGCGTGTATGTGCGTTATCTTGATCAGCGACCAGAGGTTTTTGCAGCCGAAACAACGGCCGGGACTTCAAACGTATTAGGTACTACTTTTACCCCATGGCAGATGCAGTACAATGACGCCGGTGACGCTGTCGGTAGAACTTTTGATAACTTCAATAACTATTCGACTACTTCTTCTCTTTGGCGCGCCCCGGCTACAGGGCACTACTCAATCACTCACCGGTCTTACTGGTTAGGCGACGGCTCTAAGACCACAGGATTTACTGTTGTAGGTGGCGTGCAGCATCTGAACACAGCCACTATTTTGGGCGAGTATGCGCTGACTCTGGCAAGTACGGATTCTCACACAACACCTTGCCGCTTAAATATAACAGCCAACGTATTCTGTCAAAGCGGAGATTTCCTACGGGTTTGCGTCGCTCGCCGTTATCGAGGGCTTGGCGATACAGCCGGCGACGTTCCGTTTATAATAAAAACCACAACCGCTACAGTCAATTTCCCGTTCACTTCGGTTTGCATGACTTCTGAAAGCTGATAGGATGGTCACTATGAATTGGAAAGTCTTTATTCTGGCCCTGCTTATTCCCTTTGCCGCAATCGCTTTGCCGCCGTCCGGTGAGCGTCTAGACCAGCTACTTCGAGTCGGTCTTGTGCGCGATCCTGTGAAAAAGAGCGCCAACATCGGGACTGCGCTTACCGACGCCATTGATACAGATATCACCACAAAGGTCGATTCTGCTCAGCAGCTATTTGTAGTTACAAACTTGGCCTCTAGCGGCTTGGTTTGTGTAGGCAGCGTAGCTTGGTCTGGTGCTGATTCATGCGAAACGCGCTGCGGAACCGCTGCGGCGTGGTCTGACCAGACCGATCCAGATTACACCGCCGCTATGAACTGCACACTCGGTAGTGCGAACATCGGCAGCGTTATTCCCCACGGACAATCACGCCAATTCCGTTATGACGGCACGCGCTGTGTTTGTATGGTGGCGTCTACATCAAACATCGACGTTCTTGTAGAGCGCGTGGTGCGGTGATGTTATCCATAGCCGTTTTGACTCTATTTGCAGCCGCTCATGATCATACGATTAGTACGTGGCAAAACGGCGTTATGGCTACACCAAAGCCGTTCAAAGAAAGCCTGTTTGAACTAGACACGGTTCTTTCTTCTCCTTATGACGATGCTGCCGCCGTTGGTGGCGAACCTGCTCCGACCTTCGATCTTGTCGCGGGTGCGACCACACCGAACGACCTGAGCGATACGCTCACGGTCAACTCAGTCTCAATGACCCTCGTCTTGGCGTGCGACGCTCAGGGCGTGTCGGGCACGTCGTGGGTCTGTCGTGACGGTAGCGGCAACGTCACATTGTCAGAAGCCGGTACCGGTACTTCTCCAAACAATATAATAAACACCCCGTTCCATGCACACGATACGGCAGAGCGCGGTAGTGCTTACGTCACGGGCGGCAAGCGGCACGACGCCGCGTCGTCGGGCGTCGGCGATTTGACCACCGAAGACCTCGTCATAGAATACGTTGGCAAGCAAGGCGCGAGCAACAGCGTTATTTTAGATAAAGGTTTGGGCGGCACCGACGGTTGGCGCTTTTCTCAATCGGGCACCTCTTCGCTTTCGCTTTCATTGCGTACGGCCTCGACGACGACGGCGTTTAGCGGCCCGTCAGGTCACGTCGCGTCGTTTCTGCACGGTATTGCCTTTGTTGATAGAAACGAGGCTTCTACAAACGGCGCGATCCTCTACGTCAACGGTGCGGCCGGCACCGGCGCCGACGTAAGCGCGCGATCGGGCACGCTGGCCAACGCCTCGACGCTGGCTGTCGGCGCGGCGTCGGCGGGTACGGCAAACAGCGCGACGGTCATTAGTTTACGCGTTTGGCGCTGTGCTGGTTGTATGGCTGGCGGCGCAACCAACCCAACACAATGGGCGCCTATTGCCCGCGCTCGAGCTGCTGTCGCGTGGGGCATCGACCCGACAACGGCGGCTGGAACTCGCGGCCCGACGACCTTGACGCGCGCGACGACAGCTAACGTCGACGTCGTCGACGGTAACGTGCGACACCTCTATACGACCGGCAACGGCGCGCCGCGTGTTTCTCGTCGTACATATAGCGGCGGCGTTGCGGTGGCTGGTTACATGAGCGAGCCGGCGGTAAGCAATATCGCGCTTCAGTCGCAGACATTAGGCACAACTTGGGCCGCAATCACCGTCGGAGACAACGTCCTCGCCGATGCCTATGCGGGCGCCGATTTGACGACGACTGGTGACAATATCGACGGCAACAACTCCAACGCCGAGCACGGTTTACGTCAATCGATCACCGTGACTGCTGCGGTGCATACTTTTAGTGCGTGGGCCCGCGCTGGGTCGCAAAACTTCGTTGCTTTGCGCAATAACACAATAGCCAACGGCACGGCTTGGTTTGACGTTGCGACGTGTACATCGTCAAGCTGTGTTGTGGGAGAGGATTGTGCCTCCGCTGTCGATACGGTGCAAGCTGGTGTCATTCAAGCCCGCGCGCAGCGTTGGCCTATTGATACTACCGGAGACGGTACTGCCGACGTCAATCTATGTCGGGTATCAATCAGTTACACGGGCACGGCGGCGGCGCACGACCATGATTTGTTATGTGCGCCAAGCGACGGAGTGCTGGCTTATACAGACGCTGACGCCACGGCTGATTGCGGCTTCTGGGGTGTAAGGCTCGAAGCTTATCCTATGATGACTTCATATTTGGCGACGACGACAGCCAGCACGGCACGCAATGCTGACGACGTTCGCTTCGACGGTGTATCGCATTATACCGGCTCTCCTTCGACGCTCGATACTATTGTGCTTTGCCCGCCGCATGATACAGGCACTACGTCGACGTTTGCCAGCGTCGGCACGGGCACCGCCAACTATGCCCGCCTCGGTGTCGACGCGGCCAACGATCGCGGCTTTGCCGAAGCGACGGTCACAACGCAACAATGGAACATCATCGCTGGCAGCGGAGACGTCACCGACGGCGTTTCGCATAGTCTGCGGCAGACCATGGCGACAAATGACATACAAGCATATGTCGACAGTGTCAGCGTCGGTACCGATACTTCTGCTACACTACCTACATCCGCGTCTTCTATTATTTATTTGGGTACCACAGGTAGCACAGCGGCGGCATCAGGTTGCCTGCTGTCGCGTGTCCGCCTCTGGTCATCGTTGGTGACTCCATGAATCGTCCTTCTCTTACCGCGCTATTGGTGGCCCTTGGCGGCACCGTTGCTGGCGGCTTTGCTTTAATATCATCGGTTCTGTCCCCGGCTGGGCAGTATCTTGTAGAGTGCGTTCCAGATAACGGCGATTGCGTGCTCGTCACCGTACCCGCACAGGACCAATGCCCGGTGCTGCTCGAAGGCGGCGGTGATCGCCCTGGCGAGGTTTCCGGCCTCGATGGCGACGATGCTCAGGCGGCACGCGCTCTATACGCAATGATGGAAGCTGGCGCTATTAACGGCTTTCGTACAATCGTCGACGTGGCTGGTTGTAAAGTAGCTGTTGCTCTTTCTCGCGAGCAAGCCAAGTCTTGGCGTGCTACACTCACGGGTGAGGTTGAGGGAAATGCTATATCAGAAGCCGTAGCTGTTCTTAATCCAGCGGCGCCGGCGGTTGTTCCGGTGCAATGGGGCGGCTCAGCTTCGCCAGAGGAACGGACAGAGGCTTTCGATTTAGCACAGATACCATAGGAGATATTATATGATTGAGTTGCTTCTAAAAGACCTAGCGAACCCGCATACAGTATCTCAAGTAGTCATCATGCTATTCGCGCTTTTCGCCAAAGATGCGATTGTGGCGCTGCTTCGTTCATATCAGCAAAAAGCCAAGACGGATAAGGATCCGAATAACGACGCGGCTGGTATTGCCGCTGGTGCGATTGCCGACAGCCTCGAAAAAGTATCCATAAAGAAGAAGTGATTTATGGTTAACTTTGAGATTATAAAAGCCCACGCCGATGGTGTCGTGGCCTCGATGGCCGGCATTGGTACTACTCTATCTCTGGCTTCTACTCAACCGCTGGAACCTAGCAGCCTTGAATCGTGGTTGACTTATCTGCCGACGATAATAGGCCCGGCGCTCGTTGTGATCATAAACCGCGTGCTGGCTGCACATGCCGCCAAAAAGCGGGCTATGGCTCAGTTTTACAAAGAGCAGTCAGAAAAGAAGCTGAAGGACGCAGACTCAAATAACAACAAAGAAGCCGAGCAGGACGCTTTAAAGGCTGCCGAGTTGGCTGCCGAAGCGGATGCTTTGGAGGCTCTACGTCGTGATAAGTAGTATTCCTCTTCATGTCGCCATAGCCTTAAACGAGATAGGCGTTAAAGAGGAGCCTAAAGGGTCCAACACCGGCCCGCGCATCGATCTGTACACCGGCGGCCGAGCAGAGCCGTATTGTGCGCATTTCGTATCTTGGTGTTTTCGCGAAGCCGGCTGCGATTTGCCCGGAGACGTCCCTCCAAATAAAAAGACGGCCAATCCGCTAGCCTCTGTTGCGCATATGGAGCGCGTTTTTGGAGAGCACGGTTGGCTTTTTAAAGAGCCACAGCCGGGCGACGTCGTGTTTTATTCCAATCGAGGTTTATCCGATCGCGGACCAGGGCGCCACGTCGGGCTTGTAATAGAAGTAGATTCTAAAACAATCACCACGGTCGAGGCTAACTGGTCTGACGCTGTAGTCAAGCGTAAGGTGTCTAGAACCGACCCAAGGATTGTTCAATATGGACGCAGGCCCTGACGAAAACCCGGCGCTAAAAGCCGAATCTGACGGCGGTGGTCGGGCTAGGGTCAAAGCCTCTATTTCTAGCACGTTGAAGAAGAACGGCGCTATTCTTCCTGATTATATTGTAGACGCTCTAACAGACGCCACGTTGAATGAGATGGCTGACGTTAGAAAGCGTCTATCATATATGCTCTTTTGTTTCGCTAATCACTTCGAAAATGCGTATACAAAAGAGCGATTGGAACGGCTTGAGTTTGTCTTTCTGACGCATTTACGAGACGCCGACAATGTGGCATACTTGCCTTCAGACATAAAGGACTAAGCTATGCGGCATTACGGAAGACGGCGCTTGCTCGACTGGTCTGACGTATGGGCCGTGCTGTGGGAATACTTTATTGCCGGCCTCGCTTATTGTCTTGGCGAGACAGTCGTAAGTTGGCTGTGGCAGAAGCTAGCGCAGAAACGCTCAGCTCCGAAACGTAGAAAGTCGGCTCGCAAGACGACACAAAAACAGAGTTCTCCGCAATCACTCGACGAAGATCAGGAATAGATTCCAACTCGTTCTCTATTCTGTGAACGCATAGTCTCCAAGTGTCTGCCCAGAAATAGAGACGCCAATCCTTTTCCGAGAACGGCGGAAACTCGTTCGGGTCGTCTCTATAGCCCTTTCGAAGCATGGCCAAATCCCAACGGGCGTTAGCCCGCTTCAGCCTCTTTTGCAGCAGGGCTATTCGCGCGTCGTTATTTTGATTCGATTTTTGTGACATAACCAAGGGTGACACTCGCGCAGTATTGAAAAGCCGCTGCCGCTTCCCAACGATGTTCTTTGACGGCTCGCAAGGCTTGTTCTTCGAAACAGTCTACAAGTTTGGTTCGAATATCGATAGCCATAGCGAGCCGTTCTTGGGTGTAAGCTTCGTATTGTTCTCTTGGCGTCATGCCTTGGAGTTTAGACGCGTTTTCAGAACAGACCACTCAGATCCGAACTTCTGCGCGACAGACTTCCAGTCAAACCGCTGCATAGCCCGGTCGGCCTTTTCAGCGCGTTCTGTATCCGACGCTGGCTTCTTGATCGCCTCGATCACGGCTTTGCCGTATTCAGAAGCGGTCGCAAACACAGAATCAGGTGCTACCTCTGGAACAGCCCCGGCCTTTGACGTGACTACGGTACAGCCGGCGGCTGTGGCCTTTACCGCTGAGATACAGAAAGTCTCTACGTCGGTGTTTTCGAAGTGGCTATATGCCCACACGTTAGTCGTGGCCAGAGCGGTGTGCAGTTCTTTGTGACCGACTCCACCGTGATGCGTTACGGCCAGATGCTTCACGCTTTCGTACTTTTTGAGTATGTCGGCATACAACTCAGGTTGCATGCGTTCAAGCATTGACCAATCGTAGTAGATATCTAGATAAGCCTCTGGACACGCTTCTTTTATTGTGGGCCATTGATCTAACAGCACGCGAAGACCTCGAGACGGGCAAGACGAGTAGACGACGCGATTCGGGTCGCGCTGCGGCCAAAGCTTCTTTAGGTCAACAAAATCGTCAGCTACGATACCGTTTGATAGTACCAAGAAATTACCGGGATCGCCCCCGCATTCCTTGATGATTTGATTCTTATGGTGTTCTGACAAAACGATAACAGAATCGACCGCTCGGCAGATTTGCATGGCCAACGCCTTGTCGCTTACGCCCAAAGCCCGGTCATGCAACCATAGACTCGATCGTCCAATACCGGCGTAAGGCACGGCTGTTTCATTTCCGGCCTCGCGCTCGGCCGCCAACTCAGCTTTTCCTTGCATTAGATTCAAAAGGAAGCCTGTGGCGCGCCAAATGACCAATGTACCGTGCTCGTCCTGTGGATTGAATGACGAGAATGGCTGCCAATCAATACCGTGTTCGTCGACGCCTGGAATGGTCAGCGGCGGTAGTATTCCGTATACACGCACGTTGCGCCCATTCTTGGCCAGTTCTTTTCCTAGATAGACCACGGCTTCTTCTGAGCCGCCAAGCATGGACGTTGTTGAGGATGCGTCGAACGGCTGCGGCGTGCCCGGCACGATAATCGTAATACGATCGATTGTGGCGCGTAAAGCCGCTATGACCTCGGCTACGGCTAGGTGGTTGCGCAAGTCGCCGCGAACGCTGTTTATAACGCGTTCTACGGAGTTTACGGGGTGGCCCTTGCGCATAGCCGCGTCGGCCAAGGCCACCGGCGCGATTACCTTTTCAAAAATGAAACCTTCGTGGGTCGTCTGTCGCGGAATGACGGAGCCTTTGGTCTGGCGCTCGATTACCTTATCGTAATCCTCTTGAGCCGACGCTAGAATCGCTTCGTAGGATGGGCCGGCGTGTTTTGCATAGCGCATAGCCTCTTCGAATTGACCTTTTGACGCCAAAATGCGCGACACGTCAGACGACGCTTGCCGACCTTCTGCCAAAGCCGGATAACCGTCAGCAACCATCTTTAGCCAAGGTACGGCTTCTTCTAGTTTGTTTTCTAACTTAAGTTCCATGGCGATAGTACGAGCCAACCGCGCTCTGTACGCCTTATCGGTCGTCTTTTCAAACTCCGATCGAGCGATTGCCGCGTTGCGGCGCAGAGCGTGGTCCTTCTCAGCCGGGGTCTTTCGCTTATGCTTTACTGTGATTTCGCTCAATCGGGCGAAGTTGGCGTCGGTAAGCCCCGCGTCCATATCGGACTCTGAAGACCACACAAGGCGCTCATGAATAGCGTCTTGCCAGTTCCACTTACCGTCCCACTTGACCAAACGAAGTGTATCTAGATTCTCGTCCTTATCGTACCAATAAGGAATAAAAACACCCTTTACGTCTGGGAACTCGCTATCCATTTTATCGCACATCTGCCGTAGCTTCTGCCCTTGAATAAGGACGTCGTCGCTATCCAAGAACATGCGCCATCGGCCGTTGGCGGCGGCAAAAGAGTAGTTTCGAGCCTTGGCGAAGTCATTACACCACTCGAAACGATCTCGGACAACCTTGTTGCCCTTCTTTTCAAAAGCCTCGATCAGATTGTTTGTGCGATCTGTCGAACCCGTGTCAACAAACACGTATTCATCAAAACAGCCTTCAATCGAGTCTAGAAGCGCCGGAAACGTCGCCTCGTT
>Ga0129333_10002004_pt1 | contig 18832 bp, 13 predicted proteins | sample CPB6_08_DNA_FD_94474 | JGI IMG/M metagenome (GOLD analysis project Ga0129333, IMG submission 94474) | Freshwater to marine salinity gradient microbial communities from Chesapeake Bay, USA - CPBay_Sum_0.6_0.8_DNA | ecosystem: Environmental > Aquatic > Marine > Coastal | place: USA: Chesapeake... | reverse complement strand
GTCACGAGCACGTTCTCGACACTATCCACCTGATTGACGCTGGTTCCCCGCACCTGGCGTACACCTTCGGCGATGCCGTTCATGCCGTGGATGTAGGCCTCGCCGAGTTGGCCGCCGTGCGTGTTGGCGGGGAGTCGGCCGCCGAGTTCCAGGCCGCCCCCGCGGATGAAGTCCTTGGCCTCACCGCGCGCGCAGAAGCCGAACTCCTCGAGTTGCATGAGGACGTAGGGCGTGAAGTGGTCGTAGAGGATCGCCGTCTGGATGTCGGCCGGGGTCAGACCCGACGACTTCCAGAGCTCGTCGGCCACGACTTTCATCTCGGGGAGTTGGGCGATGTCGTCGCGGTAGAACGACGTCATGGTCCATTGTTCGGCGCCGGCTCCCTGTGCGCCGGCCACGATCACCGCGGGCTTGTTCGGCAGATCGCGGGCGCGCTCCACGCTGGTGACCACGAGGGCCTGGCCGCCGTCGCTCTCCTGACAGCAATCCATGAGGTGCAGCGGGTCGACGATCCAGCGCGAGTTCTGGTGATCTTCCAGGGTGATCGGTTGTTCGTAGAACCAAGCCTTCGGGTTGGTGGCCGCATGTTTGCGCCCGGCCACGGCGACGCGGCCGAAGTCCTCCGAGGTGGCTCCGTAGAGATGCATGTAGCGCCGGGCAACCATGGCGACCCACGAAGCCGGAGTGAGTTGGCCCGACGGAGTGGTCCAGGAGAATTGGGCTCGCTCGGCGGTGGCAGCCATCGGGAGATCCTGAACGCCGGCTCCGAAACGCCGACCACTGCGTTCGTTGAACGCGCGGTAACACACGACGGCATCGGCGACGCCGGTCGCCACGGCCATGGCGGCCATCACGATGGTCCCGCACGCCGCGCCGCCTCCGTAGTGCACGCGGCTGAAGTGGCGGAGCGATCCGATTCCCACGTGACGGGCGATCTCGACGTCGGGATTGTTGTCGGTCGAGTACGTGACCATGCCGTCCACATCGGACGGCTGCAGACCGGCGTCGGCGATGGCCGCGGCGACCGCCTCGCACGCGAGGCTCATCTCACTGCGACCCGAGTCCTTGGAGAACTCCGTGGCGCCGATACCCACGATGGCCGCCCGACCACCGAGGTCGTTGCCGATTCGCTTCACACTCATGGCAGCACGACCTCCACGGTCGCGTTCACGTGGTCGCCGAGTGAGTTCGAACCCTTGACCGCAACCGTGACGGTTCGCGAGGTGTCGTCCTTGATGGTCACGGCACCCGTCATGGTCATCGTGTCACCCGGGTAGTTGGGTGCACCGAGGCGGACCTTGACCGAACGGAGGAACGAGTTCGGTCCGGCCCAGTCGGTCACCAGACGGCCGACGAAGGCATTCGAGGTGAGGATGTTCATGATGATGTCCTTCGAACCGCGTTCGGCGGCGACCGTCGGATCGTGATGCACCACTTGGTAGTCGCGCGTGGCGATGGCGGTGGCGACGATGAGCGTGCGCGTGAGCGGTACCTCGAGGGCCGGGATCTCGTCACCCACTTGCACGGATGCGTAGGTTCGCGTGGGGGGAAGTTCGGTGAGCGACACGATCAGGTCCTCGCGATCAGATTGCCGAGACGGGCCAGGTGCGAACTCGCCGAACCGAGAACGTTCGCGAGCTGGATGCCCCACAGGAAGTAGCGGTGCACCGGATAGTCGACGTCGGCACCGATACCACCGTGCAAGTGCTGGGCCGCGGTGACGACCTGCTGGGCGCCTTCACTCGCCCAATACGCGGCCACGGCGACGTCGCGGCGGGCGTCGAATCCTTCGGCGAGTCGCCAGGCGGCGTTGAGGGCGGTGACGCGGATGGCCTCGGTGGTGATGTAGCCGTCGGCGGCGCGCTGCGTCGTGGCCTGGAAGGCCGACAACGGTTTGCCGAACTGACGGCGGTTCGAGAGGTGTTGGGCGGTCAGACCGAGTGATCCCTCGGCCACCCCGACCTGCAGGGCGGCCAAGGCGACAACCGCGTGTTCGAAGAGCGAACGCAGCATCTCGCGACCGTCGTGAGTGCACGAACCGTCGGCTTCGTGGCCGAGCAACGACGAGATCGGAAGCGTGATGTCGAGATCCAAGTGCGCATGCGGTTCGTGATTGGTCGTGACGACCTCGGTGACCACGATGCCCGGCGTCGTCATCGGGACCAGCGCGATGGCCGGCGCGTCGGCGACGGTGATCGGCACGAGAACGAGATCGGCGTGCTGGGCGAAGGGCACGGCCGGCTTGGCCCCGACGATCCGGATCTGTTGTCCGTTGCGTTCACCCTTCACACTCGGTCGCATCGCGTCGTTGGCGCCGAACTCGGCGAGGGCGATGCTCACGACTCGCGATCCGTCGGCGACGCCGCCGAGAAGTGCTTGCTGGGCGGAGGTCCCGAAATCGGTGATGGCCAAGGCCGCGACACCGCACATCCACAACGGCACCGGCGCCACGTGACGACCCTGCGCCATGAGCGCGAGGCTGAGTTCCACGGCGCCGAAACCGCTGCCGCCGAAGTCCTCGGGCACGCAGAGGGCCTGGATGCCGCTGTTCGAGAGTTGTGACCAGAGTTCGCGGTCGAAGCCGGTCGTGCGCTCGATCTCCTTCACGCGTTCGACTGTCACTTGTCCGGCGAAGATCTGTTCGGCGAGGTCGCGGATGACCTCCTGCTCCTCGGAGAGATCGAAGTTCATTGTCCGGCTCCCTTGCTGTTGGCGCCCTCGACGACGGCGAACGGAAGACTGAGATCGTCATCGCACTTCTCGATCACGATGCGCACTCGCGCGCCGATCTCCACACCATCCATCGAGTTGTCGACGGTGTTGACGACGAGACGGACCGGGCGATCACCGGGACGGCCCTTCGGATCGGGATCGAGATCGACGAGGAGAACGGGTAGCGGATAGTCGAAACTCGGCACCTGCGGATAGTGGGTGACGATGTAACTGTGCACCGTTCCGCTCAGCGGCATGTCGACCGCGTTCCAGGTGAGTGAATGACACGACGGACACATCGGTCCGGTGGGGAAGCGCAATTCGTTGCACGACCCGCATCGCTGTGCACACACGCGGCCTTCCTTCAACGCGTCGAACCACCATTGGGTGTCGTGCGTGGTGGCCGGACGCGGGCGCGGCGGCTTGGGCTTGGGAGCGGCGGCCCGGGCGCGCGGTCGGAACCGGAAGATCCGGAACATCATCGAGCCCACGAGTTCGTCGTTGGCGTCGTAGTAGTCCTGACGAGTGGTGACGAAGTGCCCGGTGCCGAGTCCGGTCGTCTTCTCGTCGCTGATCGAGTCGATCACCGTGCGCATGGTGAGTCGGTCGCCGGGCCGCAGGTAACGGTGATACGTCTGATCGGAGTTGGTTCCGACGACACTCGTGAAGCCCTTCGAGAAGAGCAAGGCGTTCATCTGCTCGTAGGGCCCGTCACCTTCGCGCTTGGGTCCGTCGATTCCGACCATGACCCACGCCTGCAACATCGTGGGCGGTGCGACGATGCCGCCGTGCGCGCTGCGCGCAGCCAACTCCGAATTGGTGTAGATCGGATTCCGGTCGCCCACGGTCTCCACGAGATGACGGATCATCGCCGCGTTGACCTCGTCGGGGCCGGGCGTCGGTTCGCCGATCTCGAGTCCGACGAATTCCTGCAGGCGGGCGAGAAAAGCCGCTTTCTCGGCGGGTGTTTCCTCGACAGTGGTGGACTCGGACGACATGCTCACTCGTTTCGCGGGTTCAGGACTTGGTGAGTGAACGCCAAGGCAGGTCCTTGTCGTTCTGCGGTTCACGGGGCAGGCCGAGTCCGCGTTCGGCGATGATGTTGCGCTGGATCTCGTCGGTGCCACCGCCGATGCGGATGGCGAACTGACTGAGCAATTGCTGGCCCCACTGGTTCTGTTCGGGTGCGTCGGTGTCCCAGAGCATCGCGCCCGCGCCCACGATCTCGGCGGCGAGGTCGGCGGTGATGCGCCAATGATTGGCGAAGGCGAGTTTGAGGGTGAGCATCTCGGGTCCGGGCATGCGCAGCTGGCTCATGGCGGTGCGCATCCGGAGACCGAGGTAACGCAACGTTTCGGCGCGCGCGTGGGCGGCGGCGAGTCCCTGCCGAACGCGAGGGTCGGTGTGAGCGCCGGTGCGACGCGCGAGATCGATGAGTTGCGGAACCGTCCACGATCCGCCACCCGATCCGATGTGGCTGCGTTCGTTGCTGAGAGTGGTCTGGGCCACGCGCCAGCCGCCGTGCACGTCGCCGAGAACGTTGCGATGGGGGATACGGACATCGGAGAGGAAGACTTCGTTGAAGTGCTGGACGCCGGTGATCTGGGTGATCGGGCGGACCTCGATGCCCGGAGTCTTCATGTCGAGAATGAAGTACGTGATACCGGCGTGCTTGGGAGCGTCGACATCGGTGCGCGCGAGCAGGATCGCGTAGTCGGCGAATTGGCCGAAACTCGTCCAGACCTTCTGACCGTTCACGATCCAGTCGTCGCCGTCGCGTACGGCTCGCGTTCCGAGTGACGCGAGATCACTGCCCGATCCGGGTTCGCTGAACAACTGGCACCACACCTCGTCGCCGCGCAGGATGGGTTGGAGATGATGCTGTTGTTGTTCGGGAGTGCCGTGGGCGATGAGAGTCGGCCCGACCATTCCGATGGATACCGCGAACGCGCCGGTCGAGACGTCGAACTGCGCCATCTCCTCGGCGAAGATCGCCGCCTGGACCGGGCTCGCGCCGCGTCCGCCGAAAGCGGTCGGCCACGTGATGCCGGCCCAACCGTTGTCGAACAGAACTCGTTGCCAGTCCCGACAGTGCTGAATGTGCCGACCTAGATCGTGTTCGGAGAGTTCACCGCCGCTCGCGGACTTGGGTGACGCATGCGCCGAGAGCCAGGCGCGTGCCTGGGCGCGAAACTCGGCTTCTTTCTCGGTGTCTCCGATGTGCATTGCGCTCCCAGCCCTGCTCAGGGGGTTTCTGACAGTCTGTCAGAAACCCCGGCTTGGCCTTCAGCCGGGCTGTGTTGACTCTGTGGCCCGGCTTTCAGCCGGGCCAGGTCGCCGGCCCGGTGTAGAGCGGGAGATCGTCCCGGCTGGTCAGGAGCGGGCGGGCTCCCTCCATTTTCATGACCTCGCTCCAGTGGTCGCGCAACCCCTCGATCGTCACCTCGGGCCCGCCCGACCACCCCGGTACCGCGACCGTGGCCAAGCGAGCGGTGCGACCGGCCCCGGTCGTGAAAATCTCGCCCGAACACGGCGCGTCGTCGTGGACGAGGTAGGCCGCGGTCGGACTGCAGAGCTCGGGCGGGAAGTTGTCCTCCATCCACCGTCGCGTGTCTTCGCGCGGGTTGAGGGCCGCCGAACGTGTGTAGCCGATCGGCATGATGCAGTTGACCGTGATGCCGACCGAGGCTCCTTCGTTGGCGAGTGAACGGGTGAGCCCGATGAGACCGGCCTTGGCCATCGAGTACGCCGGCATGCCGACCGAGCCCACCGCGGCCGATGACGAGGTGACGAGGATGCGTCCGAAGCGTCGTTGCGACAAATGCGGCCAGGCCGCTCGGCACAGCCGCCAGGTGCCGAGGAGATGCGAGCCGATGATGACGTCGGTCTGTTCGTCGGTGGTGTCGAGGAAGGCGCCGGTGGGTCCGCCGCGTCCGGCGTTGTTGAGGACGATGTGCAGATCACCGAAAGCGTCGAGAGCGTCCTGGACGATGCGGGCGGACGCGTCGACCACCGAAGCGACCGACACTTCGGCGCGGCCACCGGCCTCGCGGATGTCGGTTACGGTGCGGTGCGCGTGCTCGTCGGCGACGTCGTTGACGAGCACACTCGCGCCGAGTCGGCCGAGCAGGAGTGCGTGTTCGCGTCCGAGACCGCGTCCGGCACCGGTCACGATGGCCACGCGTCCGTCGAAGCGAAGCGGAGTCCGTTCGTCGGCCATGTCCCGACACCGTACAGTTCCGGACATGGCGCGCGAACGAGTCGTGATGGTGACCGGCGCGAGCCGGGGCATCGGACGGGCGATCGCCGTCGATCTCGCGGCGCGAGGTCACTCACTCGTGTTGACGGCTCGTTCGCTCGGCGGTGGCGCCGTGTTCGACGGTACGACGCAGAACGACGACATCGCCGGGATCGAACTCAGCGGTTCGGTCGAGGCGACGGCGGCGGAGTGTCGGGCCTTCGGATCCGATGTCCTCGCGGTGGCCATGGATCTCACCGACGAAGTCGCCGTGCGAGCCGCCGCCCGAGCGGCGCGTGAACGCTTCGGCACCGTGGACACCCTGATCTCGAACGCGATCTACCAAGGTCCGGGGGTCAACGACCGCATCGTCGACCTTCCGGTGGAGCTCGCCCGACGGGTCATCGAAGGTGATGCCATCGCCCCGCTCGTGCTGTTGCAGGAGTTCCTGCCCGGAATGATCGCGAGCGGTCGCGGTGTGTTCGTGCAACTCACGTCGGGCGCGGCGACGCTCGTACCCAAGGCTCCGTCCGGTGAAGGTGGCTGGGGCGTCGCCTACGCGATGGCCAAGGGTGCGGTGCATCGGGTGGCCGGGGTGTTGCACGCCGAACACGCGCGCGACGGCTTGCGGGCGTACAGCCTGAATCCGGGTCACGTGACGACCGAGGTCATGAAGCAACGCGCCGAACGAGCCGGCCGCGAGGTGACCGGTCGCGGGCCGGAGGACACCGTCGCGACCGTGGCGTGGCTGCTCGACGGATCGGTGGCGGCCGCGGAATTGTCGGGGCAGGAAGTGGTCGCGCGCGACGTCGCGCGTTCGCTCGCCGATCCGAATAGCTGAGCGATCGTTCAGGCGCGGCGCAACTCGGCGACGGCGGTCGCCAGTGCATCGTCGTGTTCGGTACTCGGCGGTGGAGCGACCAACACGCCGGCGACCAATCCGCCGAACCATTCGTGGGCGACCCGGGGAAGTTCGGCGTAGGTGGCCTGCGGAACCAACGTGTCGAGTACCTCGTCGGTGACGTGTTGCGAGAGTTCGTCCCAGCGCGACTCGCGGATCAGTGAGCGGAGTCGTCCGGCGAGATCGGACCAGCCGAAGAGTTCGAGGGTTCGCTCGTAGGCCGGCGTCGAGTACAAGAACGCGAGCAGTCGCCGGTTGTGTTCGCGTCGCTCGTGCAGATCGGCGGCACTGACGCCGAGGATCCACTGCGTGCCGACCACGAGCTCGATGTCGTCGACTGAACGGCCGACCTCGCTCGCGCCGGCGGCCAAGCCCGGACGACACACCTCGCGCAGATAACGCGGATGACTGTTGGTCGGGTGGGTCACGAATCCATCGGCCAGACGTCCGGCCGTTTCGAGAAGTCGGCGATTCACGCCACCCATCCAGATGGTGGGTCGGCGCACATCGGGGCCGAGCGGATCGGGGGTGAAGTTCGGTGTGAGCAGATCGAGGGTGTAGTGCTCACTCGCGTAATCGAGGTTCTGCTCACGGTCGAACGCTCGCCAACACGCGCGCACGGCACCGATGTGATCGCGCAGTCGTCCGACCGGATCGTCGAAGTCGGCGCCGAAGCGCCGTTCGACGTGCGGACGGATCTGGGTGCCGAGGCCGAGTTGGAAGCGCCCGTCCGACAACGCCGCGAGATCCCAGGCCGAATAGGCGACGGCCATCGGACTGCGCACGAGCGCGAGCGCCACCGATGTGCGCACCACGAGCCGGGTGGTCGATTGGAGCGCGGCCATCGACGCGAGGAACGGGTCGTGCACGGTCTCGGCGATGTGCAGACCGTCGTAACCGAGTCGTTCGATACGGCGGGCGTGTTCGGGTATGTCGCGCAGCGGAAGGCGCGGATCCATGCCCGCGTAGACGCGCATCAGGTCGAACCGCCGAACCGCGTCCGCGCCCACTCACGGGCGACGCGGTTCTCGTGCGCGTAGGCGTCGTCACCGTCACCGAGGGGGCGAACGTCGTCGTAGAGCCGTCGGACCGCTTCCACCGCACCGGGGTGGTTGTCGGCGATCGCCTGCGCCAACTCGACGGCGCGCTCGAGCAGTTTCTCGTGGGGGACGACCTCGGTCACGAGTCCCCACGCGAGGGCGGTGCCGGCGTCGATGAACTCGGCGGTGTAACTCATGCGGCGCGCCCGACCTTCGCCGATGAGACGGGGGAGTCGGATCGTGAGTCCCCAGCCCGGAACCATGCCGACCTTGGTGTGGGTGTCGGCGAAACGGGCCCGCTCGGACGCGATGAGGAAGTCGCAGGCGAGTGCGATCTCGAATCCGCCGGTCACCGCGGCACCGTTGATCGCTCCGATCACCGGCACCCGCGTACGGGGTAGTGCACCCCAGTAGCCGGGGTGTTCGTTGGCGCCCTTCTTGCGACCACCGCCGACGTCGCGCAGATCGAAGCCGGCGCAGAACGCCGGATCGCTGCCCGTGAGCACGATGGCTCGCACCTCTGGATCCGCATCGACACGTGCGATCGCCGCCGGGAAGGCGGCCGAGAGTTCGGCGCTGAGTGCGTTGCGAGCCTCGGGACGATGGAGGGTCACGACGGCGACCGCGCCCCGCCGTTCGACGAGCACCACCGGATCGGGAACGTCGTGCTCACCCACGATCTGACAGAGTGTCAGACGGACGCACCGTCGTCCAGAGCGATCGGGGGACACGTGAAATTCTGGTGCGCAACCGCCTTCATGAAGACCAAGCAACTGGTGCACATCGCGCAGTTGCTCGACGAAGCCGGTTACCACGGACTCATGGTCAGCGACCATCTCGTGTATCCGAAGAACCTGCAGTCGAAGTATCCCTATTCACCGCACCCCGACGGACGACCGATCTGGGAGCCCGAGACGGCGTGGCCCGATCCGTGGGTGCTGATCGGCGCCATGACGAGCGTGACACGCCAACTCAACTTCACGACCAACATCTACGTGGCCGGACATCGCCCGCTTCTGCAACTCGCCAAGGAGATCGCCACTGCGTCGGTTCTTTCGGATGGCCGGGTGGCCCTGGGTGCCGGAGCCGGGTGGATGAAAGAGGAGTTCGATCTGCAGGGGCAGGACTTCTCCAATCGTGGCAAGCGACTGACCGAGATGATTTCGGCGCTCCGCGCGATGTGGGGTGGAGGCTGGGTCGAGTTCCACGGTGAGTACTACGACATCCCACCGGTCACCATGGAGCCGGCCCCGCCCAAGCCCGTTCCGATCTACGTCGGTGGACACACCGATGCCGCGCTGCGTCGGGCGGCCAAAGTGGGTGACGGTTGGATCGGTAACGCGTATCCGTGGGAAGAGGCCGAGATCCACGTGAACAAGTTGAAGGGCTACTTGCGCGAGTACGGACGCGAGAACGACGACTTCGAGATCATCTGTGGTTTGTACGCGATGCCCACCGCCGACCTCTACCAGCGAGCCGAAGAAGAACTCGGCCTCACCGGAACGCTGTGCATGCCCTGGGCCCTCGGCAATCCGTCGGCCGGTGATCACGCCGGATTGTCGGAGATGTCGGCGGCCTATCGGCCCTACATCGAGGACTTCGCGACCAACGTGGTCGCGAAGTGTCAGTGACGACGAGTTCGCAGAATCAGCCGGGCCAGACGAGCGACTGCATCTCGGTGTAGCAGAGCAAACCGAAATCACCGCCGTCGCGACCGACGCCACTCATCTTGAATCCACCGAACGGTGCCTCGTGATTTCGCTGCGCGGTGTTGATGCCGACGTTGCCGCTTCGTAGTTGTCGGGCCACGCGGTAGGCACGATCGGAGTCCTGCGAGAACACGTAGTCGTAGAGACCGAACTCGGTGCCGTTGGCGATGGCCAGACCCTCGTCCTCGTCGTCGAAGGGGACGACCACCACGACCGGACCGAAGATCTCCTGTTGGACCGGAGTCATGTCGGGACGGCAATTCGCGATGAGCGTGGGTGCGACGTAGAACCCGCGTTCCATGTGCGACGGCCGACGCCCGTCCACCACGACTTCGGCACCTTCGCTCGCGCCGGCGGCGATGTACGACTCGATGCGATCGCGTTGGGCGGCCGAGATGACCGGGCCGACCAGTGTGTCGGGTTGCGTGGGATCGCCGACCTTCAGGTGCGGGGCCACGTTGGCCAACGCGGCGACGAGTTCGTCGTAGCGACTGCGGTGCACGATCGCGCGGGTCGGCGCGGTGCAGATCTGGCCACTGTGGAAGGCCCACACGCTCTGAATGGCGCCGACGGCCTTGGCGATGTCGGCGTCCTCGAGGACGAGCGCGGCACCCTTGCCGCCGAGTTCGAGAAGTTGGCGCTTCATGGTGGCCGCACCGGCCTCCATGATCCGAACGCCCACACCGGTCGATCCGGTGAACGACACCATGTCGACGTGCGGGCTGGTCGTGAGGGCCGCCGCCGGCTCGGGCTTCGACGAGGTCACGATGTTGATCACACCGGGCGGGAAACCGACTTCGTGCATGATCTCGGCGAGTTCGATCACGGCGAGCGGATCCTGCGGCGCGGGCTTCATCACGACCGTGCAACCGACGGCGAGGGCCGGTGCGATCTTGCCGGCCATGTTGACGACCGGGAAGTTGTACGGCGAGATGCACGCGACCACGCCGACCGGCTGGCGCTGAACGACGCCACCGATGAGTCCGCCGGCGGCCAGCGGTGTGGCCGGCATCGGTGAGGGCGGGAGCGGGATGTCGAGGCTGCGGGCCGCACTGCGCGCGTAGCGCTCGAAACGTTCGATGGCCACCGGCACCTGCATGCGCGATCCGACCTGGGCGGTCGCACCGGTTTCGCTGATGATGAGCGGAACGAGATCGGCTTGGCGTTCACGAAGGCGGTCGGCCACGGCCTGCAACAGGCGAGCGCGCTCGGCCGGCGGTGTGCGCCACCACTTGGGGAAGGCGTCGTGCGCGGCGCGGGCCGCGGCCTCGGCTTGAGCAACCGACGCCTCGGGAGCGTGGCCGACGATTTCTTCGGTCGCCGGGTTGATGATCGGAACGGATCCGTGGTCGCCATCGACCCAATGGCCGCCGATGAGAAGTCGGTATGTCTTGTCGGACGTCTGAGCCACGGTTCGCCTCCGTTGTGATCGCCGTGCGAAGGCTACAATCTGACGGGTCGTCAGATTCCATCGCAAGGGGCCAACATGCTCGACATCGTCATCAAGGGCGGAACCATCATCGATGGAACGGGTGCGCCGGCCCGACGCGCCGACGTCGGTATCAAGGACGGTCGCATCGTCGCCGTAGGTGTCGTGGAGGAAACCGCGGCCGAGATCATCGACGCCGACGGGCTCATGGTGGCGCCGGGTTTCATCGACCCGCACACGCACTACGACGCGCAACTCCTGTGGGACCCGACGGCGAGTCCGTCGAGTGTGCACGGAGTGACCACGGTGATCGGCGGTAACTGCGGGTTCACGCTCGCTCCACTCATCCCCGGCGATGCCGACTACCTCCGCAAGATGATGTCGAAGGTCGAGGGCATGCCGCTCGCCGCACTCGAGAACGGCACCGACTGGTCCTGGGAGACCTTCGCCGACTACCTCGGCCGACTCGAGAACAACATCTCGGTCAATGCCGGATTCCTCGTCGGTCACTGTGCGGTGCGCCGCTACGTGATGGGCCCGGCTGCGGTCGGGGGAGAGGCCGATGCCGAGCAGATCGGGGCCATGCGCCGCGAACTCGCTCGCGCGATCGAGTCGGGGGCCTTGGGCTTCTCGTTCACCAACAGCACCTCGCACAGCGACGGCGACGGCGAACCCGTGGCGAGTCGTTGGGCCACGCACGACGAACTGATCGCGTTGTGCGAGGAGACCGGACAGCACGAGGGCACGACCCTCGAGGGAATCGTCCCGGGATGTCTCGATCGTTTCGCCGACGACGAGATCGAGTTGCTCGGACGCATGAGCGCGGCGGCCAACCGCCCCATGAACTGGAACGTCCTGACGGTCGATTCGCGCGAACCCGATCGCGTCCCGCGTCAGATCTCGGCTTTCGACCGCGCCGCCCAGCTCGGCGGTCGCGTGGTGGCGCTCACCATGCCGGTTCAGGTGCCGATGAACATGAGCTTCCTCAACTTCTGCGGACTTTGGCTGTTGCCCGGTTGGCAGAAGGTTCTCGGGGTGTCGGTGGCCGAGCGAATCCAGCGTCTGCAGGATCCCGATGTCCGCATCGCGTTGCTCGAGAACAGTCTGTCGCCGGCGGCCGGAGTGTTCCGTCGCCTGGCCGACTGGGGCGACTACGTCATCGGCGACACCTATTCGAAGGCCAACGAGGGCTTGTCGGGCCGCATCGTCCGCGACATCGCGCAGGAACGTGGCAAGAGTTCGTTCGGAACACTGCTCGACATCGTGATCGCCGACGAATTGCGTACGATCCTGTGGCCCACACCGCAGGACGACGACGCCGAATCGTGGCGCATGCGCGCCGAACTCTGGCAGGACCCCCGCGCCATCATCGGTGGGTCCGACGCTGGCGCCCATCTCGATCGCATGTGCGGCGCGCCATATCCCACGCGCTGGTTGGCCGATTGCCTACGCGGTCGCCAACTGGTGCCGGTGGAGCATGCGGTGCGCATGATGACCTCGGCCCCGGCCGCTTTGTTCGGTCTGACCGATCGTGGTGTGTTGAGCGAGGGATCGTATGCCGACGTGGTGGTCTTCGATCCGGCCACCGTCGGTTCGGAGGACGCCCGCCTCGTGACCGACCTGCCCGGATCGTCGTCGCGTCTCACCGCCGGATCGCACGGTGTGGTGCGGGTGTTGGTCAACGGTGTGCCGATCGTCGAGAACGGCGTGGCCAACGGTCGCACACCGGGCACCGTTCTGAAGTCGGGTCGCGACACCCACACCGTCACCGCGCGCTGAACGTCCCCGAACGCGAAGGAGCCGCCCGGTTGCCCGGGCGGCTCCTTTCACTTCTCACGACCGGAGTCGTCAGTCGGTGATCGACACCCAGTCGCTCATCACGACGCCACACGAGATCGGTGCCGCACAGCCGTTGTACAGGCCGTTGGCATCCGGTGCCGTGTCCGCAGCCGCCGCGGTGATCTTCACCGTGTGGACTGCGTTGGCCGCGTAGGGCTTGCCCGGAGCGAAGAGACCGGTGCCGCCACCGGCGAGGGCCAAGGGCACCTCACCGAGGTTGAGCACCGACTCGATGAACGACGTACGAGTCGGGTTCACACCCGCCGCGGTCATGGCCAACTGGAAGATGTTGGCCATCGCGCACTCCTGCGGGGTGTAATCCGAGAAGAGCTGCTTACCCGTGGTGTCGGTGATGATCTGGCCAGCCGGCACGCCCGAGTTGGACTTGCCGCCGTAGTACGCCTCGAAGTTCTCGTCGAAGTGAGTACGGCAAGCGGCCTCGAACTCGGTATCGGGACGAATGCTCGTGCCGTCGGTCGAGTGGTCGTAAGCGGTGATGCACTCGCTGCCGGCAGCCGCGGCCGGGGCCCGGCTCAGACCGAAGGCCGAGCAACCCGACGACGATGTGTCCATCAGGCTGAACTTCAGACCCGCAGCAGCCGCCGCGGTCCAGAAGCCCGTGTTCTCGGTGAACGGTGTGGCGACGAGGACGCGCACGGCGCCTTCGGCCTGGAAGGCACCGACTGCATTGGCGCCTTCTTCGTTGATGGCGGCGTTGTCACCCGAGACCGAGTTCAACTCGATCAACTTGACCGTGTAACCGGCTTCGGTGAGGGCGGCCTCGGCGGCCTTGCCAGCGGCGCTGAGGGCCGGGGTGTTGTTCGAGAGAACACCGACCACTGCACCGGCGGCTGCTTCACCCGAGGCGATCCAGGCCTTGGCGCCAGCGGCGGCCACGGCCTCACTCGGCGGGGCGAGCGAGATGGCGAGTCCGGTGTCGAGCTCGGACTGGCTCATGACGTCGCCGTACATGATCGGCACACCGGCATCGAGCAGGCACTTGCGGGCGATCGACGAGAGTCCGGTGCCGTTGACGACGAGGAAGAGTTCGTTGTCGACAGTGGCCTCGGCGCACAGCGTGTCGAAGGTCGACTGATCGAGCGGGTTCCAGACGAGACGGACGAGTTCGATCTGGCGACCGTTGATGCCACCGGCCTCGTTCATGTCGTCGAAGAAGACCTGCCAACGATCCATCAGGTGGTCGGTGGTCAGGGTGTCGGGAATCGAGATTCCCATGGCGCGGATGGCTTCGAGGTCCGAGACCGCCACGCCGATCTTGATGGTGTCGGCGGTGATGCCGACATCGGAGGCGGTGAGTTCCTCGGCTGGGGCCTCGGTGGCCGGAGCTTCGCTACCGGCCGTGGCCTCGGTGGCCGGAGTCGACCCTCCGTCGTCGTCGCCGCCGCAGGCCGCGACGAGCAATGAAGCGCCGGCAATCAAGGCCAACGCCACTCGGGACTTTCTGGTCATCATTTCCCCCTCAGGAATGGTCCGTGAACAGTGAACCGAAGGCGGATTGCCCGGTTCAGGTAGGGGACGGTAGCACGGCGGGGAGCCGTTTCTGACACATCGTCAGAAACGGTTTCGGGCGACTATTCTCGGAGCCGAGGGGGGTCCATGCAGGTACGGGATGGAGAGTCGACGCCGTCGACGCGATCGGTGGCCGATCTGGCCGGGTCGATCGTGGTCGAACAAGAGCACCGGTCCGACCAGACCACCGAGACCGACGACGTCAGCGCGCCGGTGGTCGAGGCCATGTCGATGCGCGAGGGCTTTCGTCGTGGCGGCTACCGGATCGCCATGGTTCTTCTCCTCTTCACGATCCTCGAGGAGTTCGATCGGGTGGCCCTGCAGGTCCTCGGTCCCGACATCCAGAAGTCGCTCGGTATCTCCGACACGTTGCTCCTCGGACTCCAGAGCTTCGGTGGCGTCGTTCTCGTGCTGGCCACCCTTCCGTTCGCGTGGCTCGCCGATCGCCGTCGACGCGTGCGCGTGTTGTCGGCCGCTTCGGCGTTGTGGCTGGCGTTCGTCGCGCTCACCGGTTCGGTCGTCAACTCGTTCCAGATGGGTCTCGCCCGAGCCGGCAGTGGTTTCGGTGCATCGGCACGAGTGCCGATCGGTCCGTCACTCGTGGCCGATCAGTATCCGCTCGCCGTTCGTACGCGAATCTTCGCCATCGAAGCACTCGGCCGTCCGCTCGGCCAGGTGATCGGACCATTGTTCGCTGGACTCGTCGTGGTGTGGGCCGGCAACGACGGCGGCGACTGGCGACTCGTGTTCTTCGCACTGCTGATCCCGGCCGGTATCACCGTGCTCTGGTCGTTGTCGTTGCGTGAGCCCGAGCGCGGCCGTCAGGAACAAGAGACGATCCTCGGATCGGCCGCCGCCACTGGAGAACCCGAACCGCCGGTACGACTCAGTGCGGCGTTCCAACGTCTCAAGAAGGTGCGCACCTTCTACTACCTCGTGGTCGGTATCGGTGTGCTGGGCTTCGCGCTCATCGCGGTTCCGGGCGCGTTCAACCTCTTGCTCGAGGACACGTACGGCTACAGCGCCTTCCGTCGCGGCTGGATCGGTGCGATCACTTGGTCGGGTGCGCTCATCGGAATTCCGCTGGCCGGCCGCATCGGTGAGGCGCTCTTCCGGCGCAACCCGCCCTCGGCGCTGCGGATGATGGGTCTGTTCATCGTCGCCTACGGCGTGTTCGTCACGGTCGGACTGCGTTTCCAAAGCGCGCCCGTCATGATCGCTTTCGTCACCATCGGTTACGCGTTCCAGGGAGCGGCTTTCACGCAAATGGGTCCGGCGGTGTCGGCGATCATTCCGTATCAGATGCGCTCGCAGGCCTTCGCCATGGTCGGCGTGTACATCTTCCTGATGGGTGGTTTCTTCGGCGGTCTCCTCGCCGGAGCGTTGTCGGACGCGCACGGTGAACGCACTGCGCTCACCGCAGTGGTCCCACCGGCCGCGCTCCTTGGCGGCCTCCTCATCGTCTACGGCAGTCGCTACATGCGACGAGACATCGCCCTCACGGCGGCCGAACTGCGCGAGCAGCAAGCCGAGCGTGAGCGGGTGATGCGCGAACCCGACAACGTTCCCGTGTTGCAGGTGCGCAACATCGACGTGAGTTACGGCAATCTGCAGGTGCTGTTCGACGTCGGTTTCGACGTGCGCAAGGGTGAGGTCCTGGCCTTGCTCGGCACGAACGGTGCGGGCAAGTCGACGATCCTGAAGGCCGTCGCCGGTCTGAAGATGCCCGACCGCGGTGTGGTCCGCATGAACGGCCGCACCATCACCCTCGTCGACCCGCAGTACCGCGCGTCGATGGGTCTCGTGCTCGTTCCCGGCGGCGAAGCGGTGTTCTCGTCGATGACGGTCGCCGAGAACCTCGCGATCTGGAGTCGCCAGATCCCCGATTCGGGTCGCCGACGCGAACGTCTTGCGGTCGTGGAAGAAACGTTCCCCGTGCTTCGTGAGCGCGCCGATCAGCGAGCCGGATCCATGTCGGGTGGTCAGCAGCAGATGCTCGCTCTCGCCAAGGCCGTGATGCTCGATCCGGAGCTCCTGCTCATCGACGAACTCTCGCTCGGTCTCGCGCCGGTCGTGGTGCAGGACATCCTGGTCGTCGTCGAACGTTTGAAGCAGCAAGGGATCACGATGGTCATCGTCGAGCAGTCGGTGAACGTCGCCCTCTCCATCGCCGATCGCGCCGTGTTCATGGAACGCGGCCAGGTGAAGTTCGAGGGCCCGGCCCGCGAACTCCTCGAGCGCGGCGATCTGCTCCGCGCGGTGTTCCTGTCGGGAGCCGGCGCATGAACGCGTTGCTCGCTCTCACGTATTCGAACGACATCGTCTTCGACGGCCTCGTGCAGGGTCTGGTGTACGCCCTCGTCGCTTTCGGTCTGCTGCTCATCTACCGCGCCACGGGCGTGATCAACTTCGCGCACGGTCAGATCGGCGCCTTCGGCGGCTATCTGATGGCGGTCTTCCAGATCCGCTACGACATCCCGTACGGACTCTCCCTGCCCCTCGCCCTCGTGACCGGTGTGGTCATCGGAGCGGCCTCCGAACTCGTGTTGCGCCGACTGTTCACTCAGCCGCGTCTCCTGCTCTTCGTGGCGACCCTCGGTCTGACCCAGGTGATCCAGCTCCTGCAGCTACGACTCCCGATCGCCGACGAAGAAGCCACGAGCGTCACTTATCCGGTGCTCATCAGCGGCACGTGGGACGTGGGTGGCATCACGGTGACCGGACCTCAGTTGTCGGTGCTGTTGATCGTTCCGGCCCTCATGGTGTTCCTGGGTTGGCTCGTGCACCGAAGTGCATTCGGCATGCAGGTCCGGGCCACCGCCGACAACTTCTCGGCCGCGCAGCTGGCGGGTATCGGCGTTCGTCGGGTGTCGACCATGGTGTGGGCGCTCGCCGGACTCCTCGCCACCTTGAGCACACTGCTCATCGCACCTCTGCAGGGTGGATCGCTCGGTGTGGTGCAGAACGCGCTCGGTCCCAAGTTGCTGTTGCTGTCGCTCACCGCGGCGATGATCGGCCGGATGCGTTCGTTCAGTTGGACGCTGGTCGGTGGTCTCGTCGGTGGTCTCGTGGACCGGTTGCTCGTCACCTGGTCGATCAGTGGCGACCTGCCCGACGGATCGAACGTCGCGGTTCTCTTCCTGATCCTTCTTCTCGTGCTCTTCACGGTCGGTCGCCGGCAGATCGCCGGCGAGGACGCGTGGCAGTTGGCGACCAAGGTCCGAGCGGCGCGCGCCGAGCTCACGACGCACCCGCTGTATCGCTCACTGACCGCGGTCGGGATCATGATCCTCGTCGGGCTGGCGCTCCTCGTCCCGAGTCAGACCGACAAGGCCAGCGATCTGCTCAAGTTCGCGATCATCCCCGTGTATCTGATCGTCGCGTTGTCGGTCACGGTCGTGACGGGTTGGGGTGGGCAGTTGTCGCTCGGCCAGTTCGGCTTCGTGGCCCTGGGTTCGTACATGACGGTCTATTACTCGCACGAGCTCCCGTACTTGTTGTCGCTCGTGATCGGCGTGGCCCTCGGTGTGGCCGCCGCACTCGTGATCGGTGTGCCGGCGTTGCGGGTGAAGGGCCTGTACCTCGCCGTCGTGACCCTCGGTTTCGGCCTCGCCATGCGCGCGTGGTTCATCGTGGCCGACAAGGTCTCACCGGGTGGCGGTGGATCGGCGCAACTCGAAGTCGATCGCGCGAAGGGTCTGCGGCTTCTTTTCTGGACGGTCAAGGGCAAGAACTACGACGGCGTCTATTGGTTCAGCCTCTTCGTGGCGGCCATCGCCATCGTGCTCGTGTGGCGCATTCGTCGCACCGGTATCGGACGCTCGATCATCGCCACGCGCGACAACGAGAACTCGGCGGCCACTTTCACGGTGTCGCCGACCCGCGCCAAACTCATCGCCTTCGCGGTGTCCGGTGGACTCGCGGCCCTCGCCGGTGGACTCATGCCACTCGTGGCCAAGAACGGTCAGTTCAAGATCGACGGGTTGTCGTTCGATTTCGAGGAGTCGCTGCGGGTGGTCGCCATCGCCGTGGTCGGCGGAGTCGGATCGATCACCGGTGCGGTTCTCGGCACGCTCGTGGTGGTCGGTTTGCCGGTGGTCTTCGACGGGACCCAGCAGGTCCAACTCTTCGCCAGCGGAATCGGCATGCTGATCGTCCTCTTGTACTTCCCGAGCGGACTGATCTCGATCGTCCACTCGGTGCGCGACAACCTCTTGTCGTACATCGCCCGTCGTTCGCAATGGAAGCCGCCGGCGCGCGAGAGCGGAGCGACCATCGCGAACCTCGGAACGTCGCGCCGACCGGCCACCGACGTCCTCCCACTTCGCACCGATGGCCTCAACGTCACCCTCGGTGGTCGGACCATCGTGTCCGACGTGTCGCTCGAGGTTCGGCCGGGGGAGATCGTCGGACTCATCGGTACCAACGGCGCCG
>Ga0129333_10002002_pt1 | contig 18842 bp, 18 predicted proteins | sample CPB6_08_DNA_FD_94474 | JGI IMG/M metagenome (GOLD analysis project Ga0129333, IMG submission 94474) | Freshwater to marine salinity gradient microbial communities from Chesapeake Bay, USA - CPBay_Sum_0.6_0.8_DNA | ecosystem: Environmental > Aquatic > Marine > Coastal | place: USA: Chesapeake... | reverse complement strand
TAACCGGAGGAACTTATTCTAATGGAACTTTGATTCTAACAAATAATACCGGAGGAACTATTAATATATCAGGATTTTATACTGGATCTACAGATGTTTTTGTAACCGGTGGAACATACAATAATAATACGGGTACTGCAACTTTTACTAATAACACTGGAGGGACTTTCAACGTTACAGGATTTTATACTGGATCTACTGATGTTTTTGTAACCGGTTTCACTTATGGACAAAACACCTTTAACATAACACAAAGTGACAATTCAATTTATAGGGCAACAATAAACGAAATGACTGGATTAACCATAAATGGTAATTTAACCGTAACAGGTAATACCCATTTACAATCAACAACAGCATCCACGTTAAATATTTCTACAACTCCAAGTACTGATACTAACATACCTATAAATTTTTTAACCAGAGATTCTTCCACCGGAGAAGTTAAAGTAAGACAAATTCCAGGACCAACAGTTTATGGGTTATTTTCACAAACGGGTAATAGTGCGGTAGTTAGTGCGACAACAGTTGAATCGACACTTATCGATGGTGGAGTTGGAACCCTGACCGTACCCGCAAATGGATTCAGTATTGGTGATAGTTTTAGAGCGGATTTTGGAGGTGTCGCATCATTTAAAAATAATGACACAATACGAATCAAAATTAAGGCAGGATCAATCATACTTGCTGATTCCGGTACACAAACTATGGTTGGAGCTACCGATGACGTTTGGCAGTTGTCGGCTAATTTTACAATAAGACAATTAGGTACTGCTGGAAACGCTTCTATAGTAACCCTTGGTGTTTTTCACACAACAAAACAATCAAATGCATCACCAGAAGGTTTTGCATTTAATACGGTAAATAACACAACATTTGATACCACAATAAGTAATACTTTAGACGTTACAATACAGTTTAGTAGTAATAGTGTTCTTAATAAGATATATTCGGATATTTTTGTTTTAAACAAAATTTACTAATAATTCACTTTATCAATTTTGAGGATATATTTTTTATATGAAAAATGTAGTATACGTATCCGCACACCCAGATATACCTTATTTTCATTGGCAAACAAAGGTATATACACATAACTTTATAAGTTTAGGTATCAAACCAGAAAATATTCATGTATTATTTGTTATGGTGCAAGGAGCAACAGAACCAAATCAAGAATCATTAGAACTTAAAAAACTAGGTATAAATGTACATCATTATTTAGATGATAGACAAGATAAAAGGTATATTCCAAGTTTAAGACCATTGGCACTTTCAAGATGGTTGAAAGAAAATCCACAATTAAAAGAGTGTTATTTTTATCACGACTCTGATATTATTTTTAGAGAAATACCAGATTTTGAAAATATGGTAAATGATGATGTTTGTTATTTATCTGATACTATTGGTTATATTGGATACGATTATCTAAATCAATGTGGAAGAAGATATGAATCACAATATAAAGAACTTGAAGAAAATCATTTGTTAAATTTAATGACAAGTATAATAGGTGTTGACTTGTCAGTTGTTAAACAAAATCAAAAAAATTCTGGAGGTGCTCAATATTTGTTAAAAAATGTTGGACACGAGTTTTGGGAAAAAGTATATGACGACTGTAGTAAATTATATTTTAGTGTTTTAAGTTTTGATAGGAAACACCAAATACCACACGGAGGACTTCAAATATGGACCGCAGATATGTGGGCATTGCTTTGGAATCTTTGGTTGTTCAATAAAGAAACAAAAGTAACACCACTTTTAGATTTTTCTTGGGCCACAGACACACTTAAAAGATATGAAGAGACACCAATTCTTCACATGGCCGGAGTAACCGACGACCTGAAGTCGACAAAATTTTATAAAGGAGAGTTTATTAATCAAGATCCTTTAGAGAAATTGTCTCAAAACGAAAATTATTTCAACTACATTGAAGAAAATAGTTCAACAAACAAATATGTTGATGTTATGAAATCTTATCTAAAAAAACAAGAATCGAATTATTTATATTCTAAATGAGTTTAAGCTGTTATAATAATTGTAGGTTGTTAAGAGTACAAAATACCGGATCAACGGAAGATGATCTGATATTTGTTGATTGCAGTGGAAACACAAATACAATAACAATACAACCTAACGCAGAATCTGCAATAAATTTTTGTTTGGGAAATCCGATAAGCGGTAATACAAGTGGAAATATTATTGATTTATCAATATCAAAAGTTGACACAACTTTTTATTTTAGTTCATGTTGTGAAGATACTCAATTTTTTACTTTTTTAGGGTCTAATGCGATTTTATCAATTGACGATACAATTTATGCGACGGAGTTTATTTTGAGTCAAAGTGGTGAAAGTAAAACATACCAATGTTCTAGAATATATGACAAATCCTTTGAAGGAAACCCAGCAATAATTGGAGACTTGGTTTGTGGTATAAATAATTATGAAATATACCCAAATATAGGTTGTGAAGAGTGTATTGGAGATCACCCCTGTATTAACCAATGTTATAGTCTCATGGCTTGTGACGGTCAATATGAATTGATAACAAGTAGTGATCCAGGACTTTCGGCATATGTTAACACATTTGTTTATATAGATATAACATCCCCAATTTCTGAAATACCAAATACACCATTTTTAGTTTCGGATATTGGAGTAGTTGGTTGTAAGAATGATTATGAATTCACAATATTGTCGGCATCAACAACACCATGTGATTGCGAGTGTTACACATTTAAAATACCAGAGGAAATATTTCAAACAACTTTTGTGGATTGTGATTATAATTTTAGTCAATTATATTTACCAACCGGAGAAACTTTTAGTGTTTGTAGCTTTGTAAGACCTTATTTTGATACGACAACACCTATTCCAGTTAAACTCGGAGGTCTTTGTGTTGGTGGAGAATGTCCACCACAATCAGTAGCAACAATTAAACCTAGAAATGAATGTGATGTTTTAACAATATTTCCAATGGAAGCGTTCTGTTTGGTAGAAAACCCAACCAGACCTAATAGTTATGATGGTGAAGCGACTTTAATAATAACGGGAGGTACCCCACCATACGTAATTCAATGGGAAACAGGAAGTATTGGACAAACAATAACAAATCTTGATGCTGGCCAATATTCAGCGACAATTACGGATTTTTATGGTGATTTTGTTATAAACACAACATGTGTTCTAACCGCAGATACACCAACAACTACAACAACAACGACAGAACCTCCTATACCAACATATGAAAATTTATGTGTTAACATGACCGTCAGATCACCAAAAGGATATGAAATACAACAATTCCAATTAGAACCAGATATGGACGTTAATGGATATCCATCTTGGTCATCATCAGGAAGTCAGTACACATTGTATTGGAGTACAGGAAACACAAACAACTGGATCTTTACAGGAAACACTTTTATAGGTGTTAGTTTTATAAATAATAATCCATCTATACCACCATTAACAGGGTGGCAAGTACTCGGAAGTGCTCAATACAAAAGTATGACAATTTTAACTGGTAATTGTACACCATCTAGTATTATAGAATTTGAAACATCAGTTACTCCGGCTCAATGTGGAAATGATGGGTCAATGATCATAACTGCAATTGGAGGAACACCACCGTACCAATACTCAATAGATAACGGATTGACTTACCAACAAAGTCCTATATTCCAAAATATTGGACCATCAAATTATCAAGTATATGTGAAGGATTCGGTTGGAACATTAATTCTTAAATTAGTTAATGTACCATCTCAACCAGCACCTAATGTTTTATTAGTGTTATCGGCAAATACAACAAACAATACATTCCAGATAACATCAAACATACCTACAGGATTCACTTTAACTTTTGATATTAACCACGTTAGTGATTTTGGTTATTATCCTGCAAACTCAACACCAACACCAGTCTTTAACAATTTAGTTACTGTAACCGGATTCGGACCATTAACACAAACTAATTTACAACAGTTCCAAAACGTTATATTACCTTATTGTTCAATAACACCGACACCAAAAAATAACGTTCATAAAGAATACTCAAATACATTTACCCTTCTTAATAACCAAATTATTACAGGAACATATACTAATTTAATTACAAATCCACCAACGGCAACATGTTCTGGTGATAATGACACCTTTACAATATTTTTATCGAACGCAAGAATTGATGAGTGTGATTGTTGTACCATAACAATTCAAAACCCATCATTTGGACCGCCAACCCCTAAATTATAAAAAATAATATTAGAATATTTATCAATAACCATGGCATACATATTAAAAAATACATCCGGTTTAGTTAACACAAGAATCACCGACGTAGGAAGACAAAAAATTTCACAAGGAAATTTTAAAATATCCTATTTCCAAGTTGGTGATAGCGAAGTATCTTATGACAAATTACCTTCGTCATATAACCAAGCAAATAGTTTTGTGTTAGAACCACAATTTAATAGTCAAAATGCTAGTGGCAAACCACAATCCAACAAACAATATGTGAAATACCCTTATTATGCTGATACAAATCAAAGTAACACATATGGTATTCCATTTATGGATTCAGTAATTGATCAAGTATTCAACAGAGCACCACTTCGAGGATTTTTTAGTGGAAACACAACAGCCAGTACAATTAATTGGGATGTGTTAGTTGGTGACAAATATGTTAAAAGTGCCAACTATATTGTTGACATGTCAACTTTAAACGGAAGTAATAAAATTGATTTAATATATTCAGGGTGTAATACGAGCATTAAAACAAAACCTGGTATTGGAGATATAATTACAATATATTATGATGGAAACGCCAAGTATAATTGTGAATGTATTAATCTACCAACCCCAACTCCTACACCAACACCAAGTTCGTCCCCTTCAATAACAACAACTACAACAACTTTTTCTGGAGATCCATGTGCGTCACCGACACCAACTCCGACACCAAGTAAGACACCTTGTTTTACCCCATCCCCAAGTCCACAATGTCCATTACCTCCGGCACCTGAATGCTTCATGCCGTTTAATAGTTGTTATACAATTTTAACTTATAGGATTATAGACGTTTGTAATGATCAGATAACACTTGACAGAAATACACCTGACTATTCTTGTTTTCCTTTGAATTGTTACTCTAGAGTTTTAATATATCCGTCAAGTATGACCGACTTATATGATAGTGTAACACCTATGCCACACTGGGGTGAACAAGTCATTGACTTTGAATCTATTTGTGATACAGATCAATTTGATGTTAAAGTATGGAACATGAATATTCCATGGACAGAAAACCCAGCAGGGCTTATTCCAAATACATATGAAGATTACACTAAATTTGGATCAATAAATTACATAGGTAGTAAAGAATATTTTGGTTACAACTCAAGTTCAGGTCAAACAGATACTAGTTCAGTATTTTACTATAACTCGTTTGACGAAAAAATTACAGTAAAACCAGAAGAACAAAAAGCTATTTCAATAATTCATTATACAAATCAAACTATAGATTTCTTCTATGGTGAAAAATTCGCATTTGAACCATTTGACCCCCTTAACCCACTAAACACTATGGGTTATGCTAGAAATTTCAAACTTCACATTCCATGGTTAATGTGGCATAAAAATCCTGATTGTTGTTTTGGACAAACATTTTGGGTTGATCCTCCAGGATTTGATGGTTTAGATCTTTTTGAACCACATTATTTAAAATCCAAGAAAAACGAGGACATGAATAATCCTGGGTTAAGATATTATCACTTGTGGGACACATTTGCTAATACAAATGGTTATCCTAGTCGAATTGGAAAAGTTTTCCCGGATAGTAAACTTATTGTTATTGATGATGAAGAAATTATTGCGGCAATGTCATACAAATCAAATCGTAATTGGACACTACCAGCACCTCAAATTTCTTTAATCACACCTAACACATGTGACACAACCTCAACGTCAGAGGGTATTTTAACTGGAGATAGCCAGACTATGTATATTACATATAGATTTTCAAATAAGTATTGTTATACGGATTCATTACATTGTAATTACTACCCATATGTTATTGGAAATAATAACGAATGTAACCCTGACGTTTCCAAAAACGTTGCTGTTAGATTTGGAGGTGAATTTGGATGTTTAGTTCAACCTGGATATATACCAATAACAACAACTACAACTTCACCAATAACAACAACCACAACCACATCAACACCAGCTTGCATAAGATATCAAATTATAAATAACGATATAAAAAATGCAATTATAACCTTCACACCTTGTTGTGACGAAACAGAAACATCACCATTATTATTACCCGGAATGACAGGAGCAATACTTTGCTCAAGTAGTGTTATTGACCCAATTTCATCTGCGGTTACAATAACAAACATAGGTAATTGTACTGGATGCACAACAACCACAACTACAACAACACCAGTTTGCGATTCATATCAAATCACAAATACCGGAACTAAAAATGCGATTCTAAACTTTACACCATGTTGTGGAGAAACAAAGGTATCACCATATACCCTACCATCATCGGCAAGTACTATAATATGCTCAACAACACCAATTATTACAGTTACCGGAACTACTAATGTTTTAAATGTTGGTGATTGTCCATCATGTACACCTTTAACTACAACTACAACATTCCCATTCACAACTACCACAACAACATTGTGTCCATCATGTGATTTACCATTAGGTTATTTTGCAGACCAATTCCAAATATTAGCACAAAAAGTTCCTACAGGTCAAAGACCAGATCCTACACAATGGAAGTTAATTGATTTCACAAGTCAAATCAGTAATAACTTCATTAATGGTTGGATAACTGAAGAATCTTTAACCGGTACTACATTTATAATTTCACCAGATAATTATGATTCGGCTCCTTTCTATAATTTAAATAATTATATCAAACTTACTCCAAATAATACCACCGGACCTAAATTGAATTTTGGTGATGAGTATTATTTTTATGGGGCAATCGAAACTGACATTTCGGCCACAATTTATGAAATGAAATATAAAATAAATTTGAGCTCAACCGAATTCCAAGTTTCCACAAACCCATCTTGGACTTTTGGAAGTAAGTCATATATAACAGAAATTGCGTTACTAGATGACAATAAGGATGTTTTAGTTATGTCTAAATTACAATCACCAACATTAAGACAAGGTATTCAACAATACGTAATTAAAATAGACATTTAATCTAAAACTACAATTTTGTAATAATTCTTTTATAATAATAAAAAAAAGATTTTTATGAGTAGACCAATTAAAAACACCCCAAAGGTATTGGGTCTTGATATTTCCACCAAAACAATTGGATGGGCGTTATTTGACATTAAAAGTGAAGAACTATTGGAATTAACACACATTTCACCAAGACCAAAAGTTAAAACAGAAGAGAAAATGTTGGAATTACTTTTAAAAGCTGAAGTCTTCTCAAGTAAGCTTGAATCATATAAAAACCTTGGAATTGTAAGAGTTGTAATTGAAGAACCTTTGTTGAACTCAAACAATATCTATACAATTCAAACACTATTAAGATTCAATAGTTTCATATTCAAAGAAATATACACCATTTTAGGTATTGTTCCAGAATTTATATCAACATATAACTCAAGAAAATTTGCTTGGCCAGAGTTAGTTCAACCAAATGATAAAGGAAAATATGTTTTATTTGGTGGTCTACCAAAAGATATAGATAAAAAAATGATTGTGTGGGAAAAGGTTGCTAAAAGAGAACCACAAATCACATGGGCTTACACCAAAAACAATACACTCAAAAAAGAATGTTTTGACCAAACCGACGCATATACATGTGTTTTAGGTTTTATGAGGTCACAAGAGATTTGGAAATAATATCGTTTAATATACCGATAAAATTGAATATCGTCTTTTTAGACGATATTTTTTTTTATGAACAACTTAATGGGGTTGGTGGAGATGTTATTTCTACGTTTCCAGATGGTGATGTTGGTGTTGTTGTCGAACAAACAATAAGTGTTTGATATGAATTTATATTTTCTGTAACCAATGATCCATCACAAAGTTGATATGTGAATTCGTTTGTTAATATAGATCCATTGTAAACATTGAACTGATACAACACACAAGGTTCAGGTGTTGGTGTTGGAACAGGAACTGGACAATCAGCACTACAAGTACTTAAAACACCCAAAACAATACCATCGCCAGAATCAACAACAGGTGTTGTGTAAGAACATGTATATCCTGTGGTCCCTGAAGGAACTGTAACACTGGATAATTTACCGTCACAACCATCTAAACTAAATACTGTTTGTGAAAATAAGTCACCACCATATAAGATATAACAATAACATATTTGTGGATCTGGAGAAGGACATGGTGTTGTTGGAATTGATGTGTAGAATCCTGCCGCAGTGCTTATACATACAAAATATAAACCGGTGTCTTCCCATTCAACTAAAGAACCTGAAGGTAAAGGAGAATCAAGATTCAAATACGCTGCTGGAGTTGAAACAACTTGATTTTGAACAACCCACCTGTTGTTAGAATTGTCCCAGTAAATTTCAAAAGGTACACCAGGTAAATTATTGAAACTCCAAACATAATGAGGTTTACCATTTAAGTAATCAATTGGATTTACAGTTAATACACCACATTCAGAATGAATAGTTATACATTCTGGAACCGGATCAGGAACACAATCCAAACAAGCACCATCCACTTCAGCACCTAATTCTTCTTCTATTATTATTTGATCAATACCACTAATATTGTCAACAAGACCAATGAAAACAGCACAAGCCGTAACACCATTAACATCTAATTTATAAACATAATTTTGAATAGGAGAAGTACCAAAAGGTGTTAATAAAACGTCTGATGAAATATATTCTAAACCGCTTATACAATCTTTGAATAATTTAGAATTACCACATCTCATGTATTCATCAAAAATATTAAACTGAACGGAACCACTGAAACTACAAGGTCTATCAATTTGAGTTGTTGTGGTTGTTGTAACCGGAAGAGTCGTCGTTGTTGTTGTGTAGGCACTTAAAGTTACAACCATACCAACATCTTTACAAGCGTCAAATAAAGTTGTGGTTGTTGTGGTTGTTGGTGGAATTGTAGTTGTTGTTGTGGTTGTTGGTGGAATTAAACAATCAAAAATTGCGGTGAAGTCAAAAGCGTCACACGGTGATGTTGTTGTTGTAGTTACTGTTGGACAAGAACCAGAACTAAAAAATGATTCATCGAGATCTGGACATGTTGATGTTGAATCAAGTGGACCAAACTGCAAACAAGATCCACCTAGTGAATTAGACAAACACCATAAATTACCGTCACTACTGGAGTAGTAAATGAAATAAGAACCTCCTGTAAAATAGTCTTGACCATTATACATTCCAGCGTAGTTAAATTCACCATCATAGGCCTCTAACTCCGTATTAACACAATATGTAGAAATTGAACACGCCATTATTTACTCACTATTTCATTTATTTCACAACTGTTGGAGTCGACAACTTTTACGTTAAAACTATCCATAGTTGAGTATATACCAGGAACCTCAAAAGTATACGGGAGATCACTACTAGCTATAGTGTCCACGTAAATACAAGTCGTTGCTCCAGAATCACAAATGTATACATTGAATGGAGTTTGACCGGTAATTGAAGAAATTTTTATATCTACTGGCATATCAATCATAAATATAGAAAATTACAAAACTTTTTGTAGTGGTTATTTTTTATAATCTTTAACTATTTATTATGGTACAAATGAAACAAAAATATATTTTTACTGAAAGTCAAATTGAATTGATAAAAAAGTACTTTATCAATGAACAAACTGAAGGTTCCGGAGAAATTGCAAGTTCGGATTATTGTTCTGAAAATATAGGAACAGAAAATCCAGAGACAATAAACTTTTGGAAACAAGAAAATTTAAAAAATCCAGAACAAAAAGGATCCAAGATTACTCCTGCCGAATACGAACCAAAATTAAAAAACAAAAAAGAGTGTCAGAATTTTCAAAGTTGGGTAAAAACAAATTATCCAAACCATGATTTAGGACCATTTGGACCAAGAAAAGATGGTGTTGATGGACTATATGGTAGAAGAACTAAATTGGCTTGGAGATATTATGGAAAAGAATATTTAAGCGAAATGGGTTCAGATTCTGCCGGACCAACACAAAATGTAAACTTATCACCCACCAAACAAAAAATTGAATCTGACATAAAAAACTCAATTCAAAAATCAAAATCTGAATATGAAATATGGTTTTCAGATCAAGGAACAATCGGTAAGTTCAAAAATAAGTCTTTAGTACCTGCTTTGAAATCATACATTAAAAGTTTGGGGTCTTATAAGACATATTATGATGAAAGTAAAACACCAAACAAAAAGGCAAATGCTTGGGTGTACACACCAAAAACAAAAGATCAATTAAACGTTTTAAAATACAAAACAATTAACATTAATATATTCAAAATCCACAACGGGAAAAATTTCGTAAGTTCTTTAAATCAAACAATCAAACACGAAATGGGACACATAATTGACAATTTTTTAACCAGAAATGGTGAACCGGCATACTTAAAAACTCACGAAGACTTTAATCAAGCGCAGTACGACCAAAACTACATAATTAACGATAAAGATCAATTTACAAGATTACAAATTTTTAGAACCGTGATTGGTGCTGAACCTCTGGACAACGGAGAAAAATTATTAGATAAGTTCCTTCAAAAATACCAAACTGGTGAAATTAAAATATCAGGATACACCCCTTCAAAAATATACCTTGATAAAGTACCAGAAAAAAGAGATACCGCTAAGGCAAACCAAGCATACAGATTTTTATTTCAAAAAATTATTGTTAACAACACACCTTCACATAATATTGCACAACTATTTGCAACATTTTCGTATTTTACGGTTGGAGATAATAAACTCGTAACCCTATATACGTCTTTTGACAAAATAGGAGAATTAAATATCACATCAAAAGATGCTGGTGTGAATCTTCAAACGGAAGAAAATAAAAGGTATGTTTATTTAAAACTCACACCAATTCAACCCGTCACTACTTAAAATTGATTTTCCAAACTAATTTACCTACATTTACTTAATGGATGAAAATGAAGGTTTAGTTGAATTATTAGAAGATGTTCTAGGTGACCATGGACTGCACTATCCAAATCGAGGTCAAATTTCATTTAATTGTCCAGTCTGTGATGAAGGAAGAAATAAACATAACCTTGAAATCAATTATATCGATAATGTATATAAATGTTGGGCATGTGGAGATATTGAAGGAACCCACGGGTCTTTAGGGAAGTTGTTTGACAAATACTCAAACAAAAAACAAAAAAAATTATTCCAAGTTTTAAGACCTGAAACTAGAGAAAAAAAAGAAAGGGTTAGAAAAGCTCTTAAACTTCCAGATCATTTCACAAAGTTTTCAGAATCACATCCTGTTTATCCGGTTAGAAAAGCCGCAATAAATTACCTACATAGTCGGGGAATTTCCGATTTAATGATTGAAAAGTATCAAATTGGTTTTTGTGATCAAGGAGATCATGCCGGTAGAATTGTAATTCCATCATTCAATAGTAAAGGAGAATTAAATTATTATGTTGCAAGAAGTTGGTATCCATTTACAAAGGCAAAATACAAAAATCCGGAAGCAGAAAAAGAAAAAATAATATTTTGGGAAAGTTTAATCGACTGGAACCAAGATATTCACTTGGTAGAAGGAGTTTTTGATGGTTTATTTTTAAATAACTCAATACCGATGCTTGGAAAACATATGTCCGAACTTTTATTTGAAACAATCTACAAAAATGCCAAAAAAGATGTTATTATTTGTTTGGACGGAGACGCTTTTAAAGACGGAGTAAAACTATATCATGAACTAAATGGTGGTGAACTGTGGGGTAAAATTAAAATAGTAAAATTACCAACAGATAAAGATGTCTGTGATTTAAAAGGTGACATCGAACCATATTATATAACAATTAAAGACTAATGGAATTACAAAAAATAGCACAAGAAATTAGAGAAATTATATCTCAAAAACAAAAAGATTTTCAATTAACTTTTGAGGAAGAAAGTCATAAATACACAATGTTAGATGTTGATGGAAATTTAAGAAGTGATTTTCCTTCAGTCTCTAAAGTTATGAAATTGTTTTATGAGGAATTTCCAACCGAACAAGCGGCATATAATAAAGCAGGTGGAGATCCTGATGAAGCGGAAAGACTTATGGGAGAGTGGGCTGAAGCAGGTAGAAAATCAACTAACCTAGGATCTCGTTGTCACTTTTTTTTAGAAGAACACACATTAAAGGAGTTTGGTGTTGAAAAAGAAGTTCGTCAACCATTATTTGAATGTGATGCCGAACAGATTGTAAAAAGTGACACCATGATTGTTACAGGAAAAAGGTATATTGATTTAATAAAAGATCGAGGGTGTGTATTAATTGATACCGAGATGGTGTTAGGTCACCCAGAACTTGGATATACCGGTCAACCAGATAAGGTTTGGTTGGTTGTTGGGGCAAATGATAAGTTAGGTATTTTAATAACGGACTGGAAAACAAACAAACCAAAAAACTTTGCGGTTACAAGGTACACCAAAAAAATGAAAAAACCTTTTGAGGATTTACCTGATAATGCTTTAGGTCACTATCAAACTCAATTACCTTTTTATGGTAAATTGTTAATAAAAATGTTAGAAGGGACCAAGTATGAGGGAACACCACTTTTAGGTTGTATTGTGGTTTTGTTAACTGAAGAAAGAGAGTTTCACGAATATCGAGTTTCAAAGAAGACAATGAATACAATACTTGAAATGGACATGAAACAATATTTGACTAAAATTAAAAAATAAACTATATTATAAATAAAAAAATTATGAGCGACGAAATTATAAAACCAAGAATTGACTTACGACAACAAGAAACATTAAAATGTGAAAAGTGTGAGTCAAAGTTCTTCAAAGAAGTAACTATGTTAAAAAAAGTTCCAAAATTATTAACCGGAAGTCACGAAGATACAATCGTACCGTTCCCAACTTATATGTGTAACGAGTGTGGTCATGTTAATCAAGACTTTGAATTATTTGTTGATTAACCATGGAATTAGGAAAAATGACAATTAGTGAGGCATATCCTCATTTGAAAACTGTGGCTCTTGCATATGGTTTAAAATTAAACAGAGCAAAAGAATTTAAATTTGCGAAAATTGTATTGGCAAACCTTTATTGTAGAGAATTATGTTAAGTTATAAAGAATTTTATTTTTGGCTAGAAGGGTACCTACATGGTAAACTTGAAAATGTACATATAGATATTTCACCTATTGTCGAAAAAATGAGTCAGGTTGGAGAAATAGAAAAGTTTGGAATTGCAGAACCTTTAAGAGTACCAATACCAGTTAACCCATTTCCTATCAAAGATGATCCTTATAAACCACCATACGAAGTGTATTGCGGAGATAAAACACAATTAAATGATTAAGAAACTTATACACTTTTCAGATTTACATATTCGTCTTTTTAAAGACCATGATTTATATAAATCAATATTAGAGACGGCAATTGAACAATGGAGAGAACTAAATCCTGATAGAATTGTTTTTACCGGTGACCTTGTACATTCTAAAAATCAAATGACACCCGAACTTATTGAAATGGTTAGGTGGGTTTTAACCGAGTGTTCTTTTATAGCTAAAACAATTATTATCCCTGGAAATCATGACTTCTTGGTTAATAACACTGAAAGATTAGACGCACTTACACCAATTATTGACTCTTTAAGTGACCCTGATATAAAGTATTTTAAAGATAGAGGTGTTTATGAGGATGATAATATTAGTTGGTGTGTGTATTCACAATATCAAGGTAACATCCCACCTGACCTGACTGATGCTAAAGGGACTAGAATCGGTTTATTTCACGGACCAATTCAAGGAATGAAAACAGATCTTGGTTTTGATTTTGGTGAAGAAGCGTATGATGTTGAAAAGTTTGATGGACTTGAAGTTGTACTTTGTGGTGATATTCACAAAAGACAAGAATTCAAATTCAAAACAGGTAAAGGTTATATGATAGGTAGTCCAATCCAACAAAATATTGGAGAAAGCATCCAAAGACACGGATATGGAATTTATGATGTTGAAACAAAAGAATATTCATATGTTGATTTAGAAAATCCAAAACCATTTTTAAAGTTTTCAATCAAGTCATTTGATGACATAACAGAAGCAAAAGAAAAACTTTTAAATCTATGATGAAAACAGAATTAACTATTGGTGAAACACCTATTTTACCTTTAAAAATAGATGGTTTTACCATATGGGGTAAAGCTGAATTTATGAATCCATCAGGTTCAGTTAAAGATAGACCAATCTATAATATTCTAAAAAAAGGGTTTGAGGACGGACTATTAAAAAAAGGAGATACCGTTGTTGAAGCGACAAGTGGAAACGCTGGTATTTCTTTTGCGATGTTTTGTGTTCAGATGGGTTTAAAGTGTGTTATTGTTATGCCATCAAACATGAGTGAAGAACGAAAAAAAATGTTAAAATTTTATGGTGCTGAACTTATAGAAGTTGGTCCTGGTGATTTTGACTCGGCAATCAAGTTAAGAGATAAGTTATCTCGTGAACAAGGTTGGTTTAATGGTAATCAATTTGACAATCCAAGGAACCTTGAAGCTCATTATAATGGAACAGGAGTTGAACTTATGTTTCAATGTAAGTGTCATGATATAAAACCAACGGCATTTATTTCTGGTACAGGAACTGGTGGTACTTTGATGGGTGCCGGTAGATTATTAAAAGAACAATTTATCAATATTGATATTGTTGCCGTTGAACCTTCAGAATCACCTGTTATGAGTGGAGGAGAACCAGGTCTTCACGGAATTCAAGGGATTGGTGACGGATCAAAGTTCATGGTTGATTTAGATTTTGTTGATAAGATCATAACTGTTTCAACACAAGAGGCGACTGAAATGGCTTTAAGACTAGCAAAGGAATTTGGAATATTTGTTGGAATTAGTGCTGGAGCCAATGTTCTTGGATCTTTAAGATATTGTCAAGAAACAAACAATGACAATGTGATAACTATTCTGTGTGACCGAGGAGAAAGATACTTAAGTTGTATGTAATATGTACTCAATTGATATAAAAAATAATAAGGAGATTTATGATTACTGTATGCACAACGGCATTACGGACATAAATAAATTTGTTCAAGATTGTTTCAAACAAGGATATGATATAAAAAAGTATGGACTTTTGGGAGAAACACTTAATGAGGGTGAAAAAGACTTAAAAACGAGCGGAGTTCAGGAAAAATGGGTGGAAAAGGAGGTAATTGTTGAAAAACGAGTGGAAATACCAGTGGAAGTAATAAAAGAGGTGGAGAAAATTGTTGAGGTTATTAAAGAAGTTGAAAAGATTGTTGAAGTTCCAGTAGAAAAAGTTGTCACAAAAATTGAATATATAAGTGATAAAAGCGGTGAAAACGAACTTGGTGAAAAAATTGCCAAGTTGGAAGAGGAAATGTCTAAAAAGGATGAAGAACTAGCTGAATTTAGACGAAGTTTAGACATTTCTAAACAAAACGACAAGACCAAACTTCTACAAGAAACACTCCAGAAGTTAAGAAAAGAAATTTCAGAGAAAAATGAAAAAATAGAAAATTTAGAAAAAATAAACCAAGAACTCCAAAATACAAAACAACCATTAAAAGGGTTTTTTATGAAGGGTTCAAATATAAATGATACATTATGATACAACTTTTAATTTTTATGATCGTGGCATATGGAATGACCACAATTTTAGTTTACGGATCAATTTTTAATGAAGCAAGAAATTGGATTCATAAGTGGGGTAACAGCGATTACGCAGATTTCAATGGTGTGGGTAAATTTTTATCAGGTCTTATTTCTTGTATGTTATGTACGGGAACATGGGTAGGTTTCTTCTTATCTATGGTAATGTTTTCACCAGTTTCAGAATTTATTGGACTTAATAAATATTTTTCTGTATTCTTTGACGGGATGTTATCCGCTGGTTCGGTATGGGCAATAAATTCAATAATAGAATGGTTTGAAGAAAATCGTCCAGCAAAACAAGAGTTTTTCATTCCAGAAGACGAAGAACAAATTTTAAATGATTAAAAATTAAATTATGGGTAAAGCAGCAAAAAAACACAGAGAAAAGGTCGCAAAAAGAAACCGAAGAGTAAATCAAGAAAAATATGCCATGAATAATGCATTGAATCGAGTAATGAAACAAATGGCGGAAATGAGAAACAAAGAAGAAATGGAAAACAACATGAATGTTAGTGTTGGAGGACAACAAGTTCCCTTCAGTGTTGTTGAGGAAAACGACTTTGATTCAATTGTAGACTTCAAAGAAGAAAATCAACAAATGTTTATAGTTGATGATGGGTCTGAAACAACAGACGAACAAAAATAATGAATGGACCTATTCAACCCACCAAAGTTATTTAATTATAATATTATGATAAAAGATTTGGATTTTTCAAAATTCGAAAATCCTACCATACAAGTTGTTTGGGAGGATCTTCCTGAAAACTTTACACAAGACAAGATAAAAAGTGTTAAACATTACTTTTCAAAAAAGTATAATACCACCAACGTCAATGTACTTACAAAAGCCAAAAATGTTCAAACCGAAGATATGCAATCGGTGGACGTTTCAGTAAACATTTCTGACGTAAATTATCAGTTAGATCTTCTCAAGAACTTTTTAACCATAAAAGGATATGAATCCAAAGTTGATGAGGTATTACAAATTAACAGAATGGTTGAAAATAAAATGTCTGGAGACGAAGAAACACAAACTCAATTTAAAAAGTGGTATATTAGAAACATTGAGTTCTCAAATTTTTTATCATATGGTGAAAATCAAAAGTTAGATTTTGATAAGTTAAATGGTATTGTAGTGGTAGAGTCAGATCCACCTAACTTTGGTGGTAAGACCGTATTGACGGTGGACCTTTTAATGTTCTTATTCTTTAACGAAACGACAAAGACAACAAGGGCTGAAGAAATATTCAATAGATTTTCAAACAAAGATAAAGTTCATGTCAAAGGTGAAATCACAATTGATGGTGAAGACTATGTGATTGTTAGAAATATTGAAAGAAAAATGTCCAAGAAAGGAGATTGGAATGTCAAAACCGAATTGGACTTTTTTAAAAAGTTAGCCGACGGAAGTTTACAAAATTTCACCGGAGAACAAAGAAGGGAAACCGAAGCGTTTATCAAAACCTCAATTGGAACCAAAGAAGACTTTTTAATGACAATTCTAACAACAGGATCAAACCTTGAAGAATTGTTGGAGTCAAAACCAACTGCTCGTGGACAGGTATTATCAAGATTCATGGGCCTTGAGTTCTTGAAGAAAAAAGAAGAGGTTGCAAAAGAAATATATGGTGAGTTTTCAAAACAAAAGATATCAAATTTGTATTCATCTGAACAATTAAAAGATGAAAATCAAAATCACGAACAATCAATTTCGGATTTAAATAATCAAATTGAAGAACAAACTAAAGAACTTAAAAATGTTGAAGAAGCCATCACAAAAGGTAAGTCTTATCGAGATGACATGTTGAAAAAGAAACACTCCAACATTGATCAAGAAATTAGTAGATTAAATCCAGACAAAGTTCAAGAAGAAATCAACACGATTGATTTTGAAAAGAAAGGGTACATTTCTAAAATCAACGAACTTAAAGTTGTTGAACCAAGTGAGTATTATCATGAGGATAAACACGATGAGGTTAAAGAACAATACAATGAGGTTTATAAAGAAGTGGTTCAGATTGATACAGAAATTTCATCAATCAACAAATTGAAGTCTGAAGTTGAGGGTGGAATTAAGTGTGAACACTGTGGAATTGAGTTAATGAATGCAGCAATTACAAATGCCAAAATTGCAGAACTTGATGGACTTATCGTGCATAAAACCACAAAAACGACACTTATGCAGGATTTATCACGCAAAGAACAAAGTTTTGTGCAGTTAAAGAAGGAGTTTGACGAATATGAAAAGAACAAACTTGTAAAAGAAAAGTATGAGATATCTGTTGAAAGTTGTGATTTGAAAATCGGTACGTTAAAAGACAAACTTAAAAGGTGGGAAGAAATTCAAGATAAGATCCAAGAAAATCAAAAGATCGATGGACAACTAATCAAAGCCGATTTAAGACTTGAAGAACTTGAAAGAGAAAAAACCAGAGTTAGTTCATCAATAACAACAAGTCATTCATCTATAACTTCTATAAATGAAAAAATTGAGAACAACAAAAAGTTGATAGTAAGAATCCAAGAGGAGGAGGAAAAAGAAAAAATCTATAAGATATATCTGGAAGCTTTCGGTAAAAATGGTGTTACCAAAATTATAATGAAAACCATGATGCCACTAATCAATTCAGAACTTCAAAGACTTATGGAAGACTCGTGTTATTTCAGGTTGGAAGTAAGAATATCAGATAAAAATGAAGTTGAATTTGTTATGATCGACAATGGTACTGGAATTGACAAATTAATGACATCTGGATCCGGATATGAAAAAACAATCGCGTCATTGGCACTTCGTTCCGTATTAACTAAAATATGTACTTTACCAAAACCAAATTTAGTGGTTATGGACGAAGTATTTGGTAAGATATCAAACGAGAATTTAGAAATGGTTTCAGAATTTTTTGTTAAACTTAAAGATTATTTTGAAAAAGTTTTTGTAATTTCACACAACCCTTTAATAAATAATTGG